>JAABUP010002062.1_pt1 | contig 40421 bp, 36 predicted proteins | sample 5559201 | NCBI WGS metagenome assembly JAABUP01 (sample SAMN10711887, study PRJNA513373) | rock metagenome | isolation source: Antarctica rocks | place: Antarctica | reverse complement strand
ATGGCGCTCCGGATCCGTAGAATTGGCCTCGAGAACCACATTCTACGCTGGATCAACGGCTTGTACCATGCCCGCCAACCCTCGTGAATTATTCAGGCTAGAAAGCTTGCGCCGTGGAGCAGCCATGGCGGATGGCGTCATTCACGCCGCCTTCAATCACGACTTCTCCCGGTTCGCGGAGAATGCTGAAGCGGACCGGCGCGCCATTGCGGCGATCGGCGATGTGCTCGCAGGGTCTGACCGGCCTTTCATCATTACGGCCGGTCTACCCCTGGCTCCTCCCGGCCGCGTCGTGACAGAGGACGATGCGCCTCCCGCCTCAGGCGGCTCGCCTCGCGTCTCGGAGCAGGCGGCAACCGCGTTGGTTGCCCGCGGGGTGCATGTATCGGTGGTGCGCATGTCGCAGGTCCACGACCGGGACAGGCACGGCCTAGCCACCTACATGATTGAGATCGCATGCGAAAAAGGCGTTTCGGCGTATATCGGCACCGGGTTAAACCGCTGGCCCGCGGTGCATCGGCTCGACGCGGCATGCATCTATCGGCTGGCTTTGGAGAAGGGGTCTACCGGGGCCAAATATCACGCGGTCACAGAAGAGGGTGTGTCGGTTCGGGAGATTGCGGAAGCAATCGGTCGAGGTTTGAAGGTACCGACCGTGGCCTTGCCGCCCGACGAGGCTGCCGGTCATTTCGGCTGGCTTGCATTTCCGGTGAGCATGGACGCTCTTGCATCAAGCGTGCTGACGCAGCAACGGCTGGGATGGCACCCGACGAAAAAGCCCGGGATCATCGCCGATCTCGATCGCTCAAACGCATTCGACGCCTGAGTGGATTGCATGAGTGGACGGTCCGTCGAGTCACTACCCCCGCCCGCCAGCGGACAGGCTGCAATCCACCAAAAGCCGAAATTCAAACTGAGACACTACCTAGCCGTCTGGCATGACGCTTCAGCGGCCAGCGGCCAGCGGCCAGGGGCCAGGTGGCCCAGCGGTCAGGCGGCGCTGCGGCGCTGGGTCCGCAGGCGCTGGGCGTACACGTTCACCACCAGCGCCAGCAGCAGCACCAGGCCGCGGATCAGGATTTTCAAGAAGCTGTCCATGCGCACGTGGTCGAGCCCGTTGTTGAGCACGCCCAGCACCAGCAGGCCGACGACCGTGTTGCCGATGCCGCCCTGGCCGCCGAACAGGCTGGTGCCGCCGACCACCACGGCCGAGATGGCGTCGAGCAGGTAGTTGTCGAACTGGTTCTGCTGCGCGCTGCCGAAATAGGCCACGCCGAGCATCCCGGCGACGCCCGAGCACAGCGCCGACACCAGCAGCGCCGCGCCCACAACCGCCTTCACGCCGACGCCGGAGTGCTCGGCCGCCTCGCGGTTGCCGCCGACCATGTAGACGTAGCGGCCGAACCGCGTGTAGGTCAGCACGAGGTGGCCCGCCAGCAGCACGAAGCCCGCCACCACGACGATCCAAGGCACCGGGCCGATGGAGCCGCTGCCGAGCGTCAGCAGAACCGGCGGCACGCTGTAGGCGATCTGGCCGCGCACCAGCAGGGCGCAGATGCCGTTGCCAATTTGCAGCATCGCCAGCGTCATGATGAAGGACGGGATGCCGATGCGGGTGACGCCGAACGCGGTGACGGCGCCGAGCGCCAGGCAGCCGGCGAGGCCGCCCGCGACCGCCAGCGCGCCGGGCAGCGGCAGGGTGGCGATGTTGACGCTGGCGTCCTGCACGGTGAGGAAGGCGACCAGGATGCCGGTGGCGTTGGCGACGCTGGCGACGCTGAGGTCGATCTCGGCGCACAGGATCACGTAGGTGAGGCCCACCGCGATGATAGCGGTGATCGAGACCTGCTGCAGCACGTTGCTCAGGTTGGCGAGCGTCGCGAACGAGGCGCTGAGCGAGCTGAACAGCGCGATCAGCGCCACAAGCGTCACGAGTGGCGCCAGGTTGCGGAGCTGCCCGCGCAGGAGCGCCCCAACGGACGGGCGCGGGGCGGCGAGGGATACGGTCATCAAGCTTCCTTCATGCGGCGGCGAGCAGGCGGTCCTTGCTAACCGCCTCGCCCGCGAACTCACGGGCGACGGCGCCGCGCCGCATCACCAGGATGCGGTCGGCGAGCGAGAGCACGGTTTCCGGCTCCGACGAGACCACGACGATGCCGATGCCCGCGCTGCGCAGGCCGCGCACGATCCGCACCACGTCGTCCTTGGCGCCCACGTCCATGCCGCGCGTCGGCTCGCTCAGCAGCAGCACGCGGGGCAGGTGGGTCAGCCAGCGGGCCAGCGCCACCTTCTGCTGGTTGCCGCCGGAAAGCTGGCCGACCGGGCGGTCCACCAGCGGCGGACGAATGCCGAGCGCCTGCACGTGGCCCGCGGCGATGCGCCGCTCCTCCCTGGGGCGCAGCAGGACGCGGCCGATCCGCTCCAGGATGGCGATGCTGATGTTGCGGAACACCGGCTCCAGCGCGAACAGCATCGCCCGGCGGCTCTCGGGGACGAAGGCGATCCCCGCCCGCTTGGCCGCCGGCGTGCCGCCGCGCAGCCGCGCCACGCGCCCATCGACCCGCACGGTGCCGCCGCCCAGCCGCAGCTTGCCCGACAGCGCCCGCGCCAGTTCGAGCTGGCCCGAACCCATGAAGCCGTAGACGCCCAGGATTTCGCCCGCGCGGACCTGGAGCGACACGTCGTCGAACAGCCCAGGCACCCCCAACCCCTCGGCCTGGAGCACCACGGGCGCCTCCGAGCGCGGTTCGAGCCTGATCTCGCCGGCGTGGCTCTCGCCGAGCCGTTCGTGCCCGGCGCCGACCATGCGCTCGATCAGCCAGGGCTTGTCCACCGCGCCCGCCTGCGCGCCCTCGACGCGGCGGCCGTTGCGGAACACCGTGACCTCGTCCGACACGCGCAGCACGTCGTCCAGGAAATGCGAGATGAACACGGTGCTGCGCCCGGTGGCGCGCAGCCGGGCCAGCAGCGCGAACAGCCGCTCCACCTCCGGCGGCGACAGGGCCGAGGTCGGCTCGTCCAGGATGATGATGCGTGCGCCGGAGAGCAGGACGCGCGCCAGCTCGACCATCTGCTGCAACCCGAGCGGCAGCGCGCCGACCGGGGCGCGCGGGTCCACGTCGATGCCGAACGCATCGAGCTGCTGCTGCGCCTGATTGCGCATGCGGCGCCAGGAGACGATGCCGAGGCGGGTCGGCTGCGCGCCCAACAGCACGTTCTCGGCGACCGACAGCTCGGGCACGGTCGACAGCTCCTGGTGGACCATGCCGATGCCGGCGTCGCGCGCGTCCCGCGCCGAGCGGAAGCGGACGGGGTGCCCGTCCAGCAGCATCTCGCCGTCGTACTCCGCGTGGACGCCGGCGATGATCTTCATGAGCGTGCTCTTGCCCGCGCCGTTTTCGCCGACCAGGCCGTGGACCTCGCCTGCCAGCAGGGCGAAGTCCACGCCGGTCAGCGCCGCGACGCCGGCGAACCGCTTGGAGATGCCGCGCAGTTCCAACAGGGGGCCGCCCACCAGGGCCATCCGCTAAATCAAGAAGTAACGCTCCATCCAGGCCATGCCCGGCGCGTTCGCCTTGGTGACGACGGGGCCATCGGTGATGACGGACTTGGGAATGCCGCCCTCGCCCTCCTTCTCGCCCATGACCACGGCCGCCACCCCGGCCATGATCGCGCCGCCGTGGATGCGGCAGGACGGGTTGCGCACCGTCGCGTGCATGCGGCCGTCGGCGACCGCGGCCAGCGCAGGCGGCATCGCGTCGCAGCCGCCGATCTTGATGTCGGTGCGCCCGCGCGACTTCATGACGTTGTAGGCGGCCAGCGCCATGTCGTCGTTGTGGAAATAGGCCGCGCTGATCTTGGGGTACTTGGTGAGGTGGGTGTCCCAGATGCGCGCCACCTTGGTCACGTCCCAGTCGCCCGGCGTCGTGTCGAGCACCTCGACCTTGGGGAACTGCTTCATCACCGTCTCGAACCCGCGGGCGCGGCCCTGCGCCCCGGTGTGGCCCAGCGCCCCCTGGGTCATGATGACGGTGCCCTGGCCGCCGATCGCCTCCATCAAGGCCTGCGTGACGGAGCTGCCCATGAACTCGTTGTCGGGGGCGAGGAAGGAGTGGACGTTCACCTGGTCGAGCGGGGCGATCAGCGTGTCCATGTCGATGACGGGCACGCCGGCGTCGATCATCTTGCGCACCGGGGCGGCGAGGGTGCCGATGCCGAAGGCCTGGATGGCGACGAAGTCCCATTTCTGCGCCGCCATGTTGTCGATGGCGCCGCGCTGCCGGGTGGCGTTTAGCTCGCCGTCGAACCAGGTCACGTCGACGTTGAACAGGCGGCCCCAGTACTCGGCGGCGGCCTTGCCCTGGGCGCACCAGGTCGCCTGCAGGCCGGCGTTGGAGAACGCGGCTTTCAGTGGTTTTTCGGACCGGCCCATCTCGGCTGCGAGCGCCGGGCCGGCGCTGCCCAGCAGCGACGCGCCGGCGGCGGAGGCGGCAGCGGCGAGCAGCAGGTTGCGGCGGTTCGTGTGTGTAGTCGCTTGGTCGTCCATGGCGTTGTCGTCTCCCAGTGCCCGGGCGATCGTGGCGCCGCCGCATGTGCCGGCGAAGCTTGCCCTACGGCGGCGTGCGCTGGCAACAAACGACTGCCGCTTGTCCGCCTTTTATCGTCGGCGTCCCCGGTGGCCTTGGAAAACCAGCTTGATCATCCGTCACGGGAACCGCTCCCTGCCCGCCGCGCGCCTCATGCGGCGTCCGCAAGGGGACCATGCTGCGGACGCTCTGGACCGTTGTCGGACACCAGCCAGAGAACAAGGCGGAACGCCGTCTCACAAGGGGCAGTGCGACACCTCTATCATTGGGGGAAGGCTCAACGTACACGTTCCACCTAGAGATCATGCCCGAAGCGCAGAAACCCGGCCTGTCACAGCAGCGCCGTCTTTTTGTACGTTGCTCGCGGCCAAAGTTCAGGTGTGCAAGTGCCCCACTACATATTCGGACCCTGGCACGACTTTTACGCGCTCGCCGGAACGGCATCGGCGACGCTGGTCGGGCTCATGTTCGTTGCCGCGTCGGTGGGCACCGGCGTGTTCACCCATGAACGGCAAGTCGGACTGCGCACTTTCCTTTCTCCCACCGTAGTCGCTTTCAGTGTCGCGCTGGCGGCGAGCTTGGTCGGGGTTCTTCCTGTGTTCAACTGGCGCGTGCCCGGCTTCTTTCTCGTGGGCACTGGGCTGCTCGGAGTGGTTTATTCATGGCGGGTGTGGCGCCAAATGGTTCAGGGAGGCATCGCGAAGTCTATCGACCTTGAGGATCGGGCCTGGTACATCGTGGTTCCCGCTGTGGCCTATCTTGTGTTGGCGGTGGCGGGTGTCGCACTCGGCATCGAGACGGAAGCAGCCTGTGTATTTCTGGCGATCGGCGTCTGCTTGCTTCTGCTCGCTGGCATCAGGAACGCCTGGGACATGACGACCTGGATCGTGTTGCGCCGACAGGAATAAAGCCGCCCCAACGGCGAAAACTGCTCGGACACAGGGGGAAGGCCGCTCAATCCGCAACCGCGCCGGCACAGCCGTCTGCCTGACGCGACGCCTCCCTCAACCTGCGGCAACACGAAGCCAGTTGCCGGGCGCGCACGCGACCATGCAAGCCGGGCCTTCTCACCGCCCTCTGCCGACCGCACCGTTCGCCCCGGCGGCAGCGCGCATCCAGTGCGGCAGGTATCCGAGCGCCACGTCGTAGGCGTGCCCGGCCAGCGGGGCGACCCAGCGCCGGACCGGCGGCAGCAGGGTGGACGCAAAGCCGGCGGCGAGCAGCCCGGCCGGTATGGACGCCAGCACGTCCAGCGGGAAGTGAACGCCGAGGTAGACCCGCGCCCACCCTGTCGCCAGGCCGACCAGGCAGGCGACCGCGCCCCAGCGGCGGGACGCGCCCGTGAGCGCAAGCCCCAGGCCAAGGCTCCAGGCCAGGGTCGCGTGATCGCTCGGGAAGCCGTTGTCCGCCACGTGGTCCAGCCACGTATGCCCGATGCCCGCCATGAAGGGCCGCGGCTCGAACCAGGCCAGGCCGAGCAGGAGGTTGATGCCCTGCCCGGCGAGCACCCCAGCCGCCGTCGCGATCAGCGCGGCGCGCCGGGCAGGCGGTCCCCAAATCCATAGGCAGGACAGCAGCACGGGCGCCATCAGCACAGGCGCGTTCGCGACGGCCTCGGCCAGGTGTTGCCACATTGCACCAGGCTTGCTCGCCGCGTTGACGGACAAGAACAGGGCCGTGTTCCAGGACAGCATCACCAGACCTCCGCCGCGCCAGGACAGCCCGCGCCGCAGCGGCACCTGCTACATCGAACCAGCCCGGCCGTCACCGCCCTGCGCCCGACATTGGCAATCCGTATAGGGCCGGCAACCCCTTCCCAATCCGCCCAGCTCCACGCCTGCCGGAAAGGTTGGGAATTCTCAACCTGGAAGCCAGGTCGCCCCAACCCGGCACGCGGTAGGGTGTTGCCCAGAAAGCAAGCCTCGGAGGCCGCCGCCATGGTGGACAAGGGCGACCTGCTCGCGGCCATGGACCGCGCGGGCGGGACGGCCTGAATGTTGGGCAGCCGTATAGCGCCGTCCCGGGCCGCCCAACCCTGCCGGGCCCAGGGTCCCAATCAGCGGACGGCATCCCGCCGCCGCTGACCAAGAAGGACACGATACCATGAACACCAAGCTCATCACCTCCCTCGCCCTCACCGGCCTGCTCGCCGCCGGAACCCTGGGCACGGCCTATGCCACCGGCCAGGGCGAGGACCGGGAGGCCACGGCCCTGCAAGGCGCCAAGGTCTCGCTGGTTCAAGCCATCGCCACCGCCGAGCAGCAGACCGATGGCCAGGCCTTCGACGCCGGCGCCGACGTGAGAGGCGGGCAGCCGCGCATCACGGTTGAGACCAACGGTCCCAAGGGGGTCCAGACCGTCACCATCGACGCCCAGAACGGCCAGGTCGTCGGCACGCACGCCGGCGGCGAGCAGGACTAGGCCACGGCGGGGGGCGGAGGCAGCCGTGAAGATCCTGGTGATCGAGGACGACCAGGAAACGGCCGCCTACGTCGTCCGTGGCCTGCGCGAGCATGGCCATGTCGTGGACATCGCCGGCACGGGCCAGGACGGGTTGTTCCTGGCCACCGGCGGCGGCCACGACGTGCTGGTGGTGGACCGGATGCTGCCCGGCGTCGACGGACTGGGACTGGTGCGGGCGATGCGCGACACCGGGATCAAAGCGCCGGCGCTGTTCCTCACCGCGCTTGGCGGCGTGAGCGACCGGGTGGTGACGCGCACCATGCTGCTGGAGGGCGTGTGGGACTTCCACTTCGACCCCAGGGCCAACATCGTCGAGACGCACGTCAGCCGCCTGTGCAGCAAGATCAGCCGAGGCGGGCGCGACCCGGAGCTGATCCACACCGTACGCGGTTCCGGCTACGCCCTGCGTGCGCCCAATATCTGAGGCCTGGGTGCCGAGGCTGCTGCGCATGGCGAGCTTCCGGCTGGCCGCGCTCTATGTCGCCGTGTTCGCCGTCTCGGCGCTGGTGCTGGGCGCTGCCGTCTTCTTCGCCGCCCGTTCAGCCTTGGAGCAGCAGATGACGGCGAGGGTCGAGACCGAGGCGGCTTTCCTGCGCGAGGAGTTCCGGACAGGCGGGCTGGACCGCCTGCTGGCAACCGTGCGGACGCGCGGCCGTGGGGCCGGCGCGCTCGACTACCTGCTGCAGGACGCTGCCGGCACGCATCTTGCGGGCGAGATGCCTGTCGCCGCCGCGTTGCGGCCGGGCTGGACGGTGGTCCAGGTGCCGGAGGCGTCCGAGGACAACGGGCAGCCGGAACGGGTGCGCGCCCTGGTGTCGGACCTCGGTGGTGGCCTGCTGCTCGCCGTCGGCGACGACCTGGGCCGCATCACCGAGGTGGAGGAGGCCGTTGCGACCGCCTTCCTGTGGACCGCGGGCCTTGCGGCGCTGCTGGGCATCGGCGGCGGCGCGCTGCTGAGCCGGGCGTTCCTGGCCCGGGTGGACGCGATCGCCCGCACCGCGGAGGCGATCATCGCCGGCGACCTCGCCCAGCGTATTCCCTTGAAGGGCACGAACGACGACCTGGACCGGCTGGCCGGCACGCTGAACCGGATGCTGGACCGCATCAGCGCCCTGATGGAGAGCCTTCACCAGGTCAGCAGCGACGTGGCGCACGACCTCCGCACGCCCTTGTCGCGGCTCTACCAGCGCTTGGAGGACGCGCGGACCCATGCGCGCTCGGTTGGCGAGTACAAGGCGGCGGTCGATGGCGCGGCGCGCGAGGCGGAGGGGCTGCTGGACACGTTCTCTGCCCTGCTGCGCATCGCGCAGGTGGAGGGAGCGTCCCCTCGTGCCGGGTTCCGGGATGTGGACCTGAGCGCCATGGCCGAGGCCGTTGCCGACGCCTACCGGCCGGATGCCGAGGAGGCGGGCCACGTCTTCGTTGCTGAGGTGGCGCCCGGCATCATCGTCCATGGCGACCAGGAGCTGCTGACGCAGGCGGTCGCGAACCTCGTGGAGAACGCCTTGCGCCACACGCCGGCGGGAACGCGCATCGGCATCGGGCTGTCCCGGAGCAACAAGGCGGGGAGCAACAAGGCGGGGAGCGACGGGGCAGGGAGCGGCGGGGCGGGCGCCCGGCTCATGGTGGAGGACGACGGCCCCGGCGTGGGCGCAGAGGACCTGTCGCGCCTCACGCATCGGTTCTACCGAGGTGAGCGCAGCCGCACCACGCCGGGCAATGGGTTGGGCCTGAGCCTGGTCGCCGCGGTAGCGGAACTGCACGGGGCCCGGCTGCTGCTGGAGGGCGCCGGCCCTGGACTGCGCGCCAGCCTACTTTTTCCAGACGATCAAGCCGCCCGATGATGCGCGAGCGCCCACTCCGGCCATTCGCACTCCTGCTGATCGCAGGCTTGTCACTCGCGGCCGTCGTCCACGGCGCCGTCGTCGGCGGGGTAGGCCCGCGACCCGGTGTCCAGCGCGGGCGCCGCCGCGATGGCGCGGGTCTGCGGCGCCGAGTATGGGAAGAGGTCGCCGCCTCCGTCCCTCATGGGCGGTCTGATCCAACGACGCCGCTGCGGGGCGTCGGGCGGCGGGACGTTGAGCCCTGGGCATTGGAAATTCCCAATGGTCAGGACACTGGTTGCCAACCTGTATTCGGATACAAGTGGCCCATGAAACAAACGCAGGTCCGCCGCTGCATGGTCGCCGACGCCGCCAAGGTCCTGGAATGCGGGGAGCGCACGGTTGCGGACGACCCGGTGCGGGCGCCTCGCCGGCCCGTGGGTCACGCCGTTTGACCTGCGTGCCGGCAGTCCGCACCGCCGCTCCCCGCGTTCCCATGCTGGCGGCCTGTGCCCTCCTGGCAGGCTGCGCCGGCTACAATGCCCAGCCACTTGCTCCGCAGGCCGCCCTGGCGCCCAGCGTGGCGGCGCTGGACCGGACGCGGCCAGGCGCCGCTCCCATTCCCGCCAACCGGCCGCTCACGCCTGCCGAGGTCGGGCTTCTTGCCGTGCAGAACAGCCCGGACCTGCGCGCGACGCGGGCGCAGCGGGGCGTCGCGCAGGCGCAGGTGATCGAGGCCGGCCTGCTGCCGGACCCGGTGCTGTCGGGCAGCTACAACGTGCTGCTCGGGGGGCCGGGCATCGCCAACGCCATTGGCGCCACGTTCACCGCCAACATCTCCGCGCTCATCACCCTGTCCGCCCGCCGCCGCGCCGCCCAATCCTCTGCCATGCAGGTGGACGCGAACGTGGTCTGGCAGGAGTGGCAGACCATCAGCCGGGCGCAGACGCTCGCCACAGACCTGGTCGGGCAGAGCCGCCTGCTGCGCCGCCTCGACGAGACGCTCGCCCTGTTGCGGGCGCGCGGCGATATCGCAACGCGAGCCCTGGCCCAGGGCAACGCCACCCTGCAGGCCGTGGCGCCCTTCGTGGCCGAGCTGACTGCCCTGCAAACGGAGCGGGACGCCGCGACGCTCGCGCAGGACCAGCGCTGGCAGGAGCTCGACGCGCTGCTCGGCCTGCAGCCCAGCGTGCGGCCTTTGCTGTCGGCCGAAATCCGCATCCCCGCGGTCACGGCGGACGAGGCTGTGCTGCTGCTCGCCACCCTGCCGCAGCGCCGGCCGGACCTGGTCGCCCTGCAGCTCGGCTACCAGTCGGAGGAGGCGAACCTCCGTGCGGCCGTGCTCGGCCAGTTCCCCGCGCTCACCCTCGGTCCCAACTACGGCAACGACACCAGCAGGGTGCAGTCGCTCGGCCCCGCCGCCTCGATCGCCTTGCCTTTGTTCAACCGCAACCGCGGCCAGGTCGCGATCCAGCGCGCCACGCGGGAACAGCTCCGCGCCGAGTATGCCGCCCGCCTCGCCACGGCCGAGGGCGGCGCGCGGGCGCTGCTCGCCAACCTTGGCCTGCTGCAGCGCCAACTGGACGCCGCCCGCGCCGGCCTCGCCCAGGCCGAGGCGCTGGCGGCCAACGCGGGCCGCGCCCTGCGCGCCGGCCTGCTCGACGAACTCAGCTACGTGCAGCTCGTGTCGGCCCGGCTGGGCAAGGAGCGCCAGGTGATCGGGCTGCAGCAGCAGATCTTCGACCAGCGCACAGCGCTTGCGACCCTGCTCGGCATCGGGCTGCCGCCGGTGCGGCTGAAACCTCCCGAGGGGCCGAGCCTGCTATGAAGCGTATCCTTGCTCTCCTGCTGGCCGTCCTGCCCGCGCCGGCGTCCGCCCAGGGCAGCGCGCCGCAGCCCAGCGTGCTCGTCGCCACGGCGCCGCCGCGGGAGGGCAGCCTGCCGCGGACACTGACGGCCTACGGCACCGTGCAGGCGGCGCCGGGCAGCAGCGAGACGCTGAGCCTGCTGCGGGCCGGGCAGGTCACCCGGGTCATGGTGGCCGTGGGCCAGAAGGTGCGGCAGGGCCAGCCGCTGCTCACCCTGAGCGCCGACCCAGCGGCGCTCGCCACCTACCGCCAGGCTGTCACGGCGCTGACCCTCGCGCGGGGCGAGCGGGACCGCATGGCGCAGATGCTGGCCCAGCATCTTGCGACCCGCGACCAGCTCGCGCAGGCCGAGAAGGCCGTCACGGACGCGCAGGGCAACCTCGACCTCCTCACCCGCGGCGGTGGGGGCAGCGCCGAGCAGACGCTCGCGGCCCCGTTCGAGGGCATCGTCTCCAGCCTTCCCGTCGCGACCGGCGCACGCATCGCGCCCCAGGCGCCGCTGGCCACGCTCGACCGCTCCAGCCGGCTCGTCGCGGCGGTGGGCATCGAGCCGGCGCAGCGGGGCCTGGTCGCCCGCGGCCAGCCGGCCCAGGTCGACCCGCTCGACGGCGGCGCCCCCAGCCAGGGCAGCGTGCTCACCGTCGGCGCCATGCTGGACCCCGCGACCCGCCTCGTGCCGGTGCTGGTCGATCCGCTCCCGGACGGCCCGCAGGGCGGCCCGGAACAACGCGATCCCAAGGGCGATCCGCAACCCGGCGCCGCGGCAGCCATGGGGCTGCTGCCGGGTGGTTCCGTGCGCGTCGCCGTGCAGGTGGGCGAGTTCCGCGGCTGGATCGTGCCGCGCAACGCGGTGGGGACGGATGCCAAGGGGGCCTACGTGTTCCAAGTTGCGGGCGGCAACGCCGTGCGGGTGGACGTGCAGGTTACGGGCACGGTGGGGGACATGACGGTCGCCACTGGCCCGCTCGATCCCAAGCGCCTCCTCGTCACCAGCGGCAACACCCAGCTTCAGGACGGCGCCGCGGTGCGGGAGGAGCAGCCCGGCGCCGCAGCCGGGGTGGCCGCGCGATGAGCGGCGAGGTGCTTGGCGGCCCAGTGCCGCACGCCGTGCAGGGCCGCGGTTGGGTGGCGCGGCACACGCGCTCGATCCTCGCCATCATGCTGGCGCTGATGATCGCCGGCGGGTTCTCGGCGGTCCTGCTGCCGACCGGGCTGTTCCCGGTCGTGCAGTTCCCCCGCGTGGTGGTGAACGTGGACGCCGGGGCGCGGCCGGCGGACCAGACGGCCCTGCTGGTCACCATCCCCATGGAGCAGGCGACCCGGCGCGTACTGGGCGTGCTGGGCGTGCGCTCGACCACCAGCCGCGGCTCGGCCGAGGTCTCGCTCGACTTCGCCTGGGGCACCGACATGGCCGCCGTCGCCGTGCAGGTGGACGCCGCGGTGGCGCAGACGCTGCCTTCCCTGCCCGCCGGCAGCAGCTACCGGGTGCGGCGGATGGACCCCACGGTGTTCCCGGTCATCGCCTACTCGATGCTGTCCAAGGACGTCAGCCCGGTCGCGCAGCGCGACATCGCGCAGTACCAGATCGCGCCGCTGCTCACCGCCGTCCCCGGCGTGTCGTATGTCGGCGTGCAGGGCGGCGAGGTGCAGGAGGTCGAGGTCCTGGTGGACCCGCACCGCCTGGCCGCGCGCGGGCTCGCGCTGTCCGACGTGGCGGCGGCCCTGGGCAAGGCCAACGTGCTGAACGTCGTCGGCCAGATGCAGGACCACTCCAAGCTGCTGCTGCTGACGCTCGACAACACCGCGCGCCGGGCCGAGCAGGTGCGGAACACCGTAGTCCGGGGCGGCCCCGGCGGCGTGGTGCGCGTCGGGGACGTGGCCGAGGTGGGCGACGGCGTGGTGCCGCAGTGGACCAGGGTCAGCGAGGACGGCCGCCCCGCCGTGCAGTTCCAGGTCTACCAGCAGCCGGACGGCAACACCGTCGCGATCGCCGCGGCGGTGCGCAAGGCGCTGGCGGCCTACCAGCCGCTGCTGCCGGCCGGCGTCACGCTGGCCAACTGGTATGACCAGAGCACGCTGGTGACGGACTCCGCGGGCAGCGTGCGCGACGCGATCCTAATCGGGCTGGGGCTGGCCGGCCTGGTGCTGCTCGCCTTCCTGCGCAGCCTGCGCGTCACCTTGGTCGCCATGCTGGCCGTGCCGGCGACGCTGGCCACCACGGTGCTGCTGCTGTTCGCGCTGGGCATGACGTTCAACATCATGACGCTTGGCGGCATCGCGGCGGCGGTCGGGCTGGTCATCGACGACGTGATCACCATGATCGAGCACCTCGCCCGCCGGGCTGGTGCAAGCGGGGCCGAGGGTGGGCCAGGGGGCGGGGAGGACGTGGTGCTGGCGGCCGGGCGCGAGTTCCTGCCGCCGCTGACGGGATCGAGCATGGCGACCCTGCTCGTGTTCCTGCCGCTCGCCTTCCTGTCCGGCGTCACCGGCGCCTTCTTCAAGGCGCTGTCGCTGACCATGGCGGCGGCGCTGGTCATTTCCTACGGGTTGACTGCGCTCGCCGTGCCGGTGCTCACGCGCCTGATCGTGGACTTCAAGCGCTGGAAGGACCCGGGCGAGGGGCCGGAGGGCCGCGTCGGGCGGGCGCACCGCTGGCTGCTGGAGCGCCTGTTCGGGCGGCCCTGGCTGCTGGCGCTCGGCCTGGCGCCGCTGCTCGTGCTCGGCTGGTTCGCCTTCAGCCACGTGGGCAGCGGCTTCATGCCCAAGATGGACGAGGGCGGGTTCGTGCTCGACTTCCGCTCCCCTCCCGGCACCTCGCTGGACGAGACCAGCCGCGAGCTGGGCCAGGTCGAGGCCATCCTGCACGCGACGCCGGAGATCGAGACCTACTCCACCCGCGTCGGCGCCGGCCTCGGCGGCGGGCTCAGCGAGCCCAACACCGGCGACTTCTTCGTCCGCCTCAAGGCCGGCCCGCGCCGGCCGATCGAGACGGTCATGGCCGAGGTGCAGGACAAGGCGAACCAGAGCGTGCCCGGGCTGCGCATCGCCACCGCCCAGCTCATGGAGGACCTGATCGGCGACCTTACGGCGGTGCCGCAGCCGATCGAGGTCAAGCTGTATGCGAACGACCCGGCCGCACTCGCCCCAGCCGCGCGCAAGCTCGCCGCCGCGATCGCCAAGGTGCAGGGCGTGGTCTCGGTGCAGGACGGCATCGTGATCGCCGGCGACGGCCTCAACATCCAGGTCGATCCGGCACGCGCGGCGATCGAGGGCGTGGACGCGCAGTTCGTGAGCGACGCGCTGCAAAGCTACCTCGCCGGGACCGTCGCCACCCAGATGCCGCAGGCGACCAAGCTGGTCGGCGTCCGGGTCTGGCTGCCGCCCGGGCAGCGCCAGTATGACGACCAGCTCGCGGACCTGCCGATCCGCGCGCCGGACGGCCACGTGTTCGCGCTCGGGCGGGTGGCCCAGGTCTCGGCGGCGCCGGGCCAGGCGGAGATCACGCGCGAGAACCTGCAACCCATGATCCCGATCACCGCACGCCTGCAAGGCGCCTCGCTCGGCGCCGCCGTCGCCGAGATGAAGACGGTGCTCGACCAGCAGGGGATGCTGCCGCCCGGCGTGCGCTACGAGCTGGGCGGGCTGTATGCCCAGCAGCAGATCGCGTTCGCCGGGCTGGCGCGGGTGTTCGCAGCGGCGCTGGTGGCCGAGTTCGTGCTGCTGCTGTTCCTGTACGAGCGGTTCTGGATTCCCCTGATCGTGCTGGGCGCCTCGGCGCTGTCCACGACGGCGGTGTTCGCCGGGCTGTGGCTGACCGGCATCGAGCTGAACATCACGGCGATCATGGGCATGACCATGATCATCGGCATCGGCACCGAGATGGCGATCTTCCTGGTGTCGGAGTACGTGGACCTGTCGCGGGAGATGCCGCCCCGGCAGGCGCTGCTGGAGGCCGCGCGCAACCGCTTCCGCCCGATCGCCATGACCACGCTTGCCGCGATCCTGACGCTCATGCCGCTGGCGCTCGCCATCGGCGCAGGGTCCGGGATGCAGCAGCCGCTGGCGGTCGCGATCATCTCCGGGCTGCTGGCGCAGTTTCCGCTGGTGCTGCTGGCCATGCCGGTGCTGATCGGGCTGACCCTGCCGCGCCAGGGCCGGCTACACGGGGAACAAGCGGCTGCCCCGTAGCGAACGCCTCTGCATCGGGCGCCGGAGAACGCCATCAAAGGCGGCCTCGTCGACACCATCCAAGGCTGCATGGTTGGACCAAAGCGGTCCTGCGAGCAGCCCTTGTCCAAAGTGGCCGTGTCACCGCCCTTTCGGGGAACCCGGCACGAGCCCTGCGTCAGCACAGGCCGTCGACTGGTCGCCACCGGTCCATGCCTTGAGCAACAAGCCCAGCTTCTCGAGCCCGGTCGCATCCAGCCGTCCCGAGATGGCGCGGAACGGCCCCTCCACCACGACCGGCACCGAAACCGGCGACCCCGAGACCTGCGCCAGCGGATGCAACTGGAACGCGACTGTCTCGTGGCCAAGGTCGACCTGGCCGACCCCTCCCAGCGACAAGTAGGTCGTCTCAAGCGCGATGGTCCGGAACCGTCCGACGCCCTCGTTGAACGACCCGATCAAACCCAGGCAGCGGAGCGCCGTCTCGCCCTGCGCCGGCACCTTGATCCCAAGTGCGTCCAGCAAGGCCGCCGTCAGCCTGGTGAACAAGGCGTTGCTGAGCTGCCCGCCGGCTGCCGTCACCGAGAACGGTCCATCCAGCGAGGCCGCCAGGCCGCGTACGGTCCGGCCCGTGCCGCGCAGTTGTGCGTCGATCCGGGCATCCCCGCTCACCTGGGCCGGCAGGCCGGCATAGCGTGCGACGAGGGCGAGCGGGACGACAGGCGCGTGCACCGAAAAGCTGACCGGCACGGTGCTGGCCGAAGCGTCGGCGGTCATCGACAGCGCCAGCGGCCCGCCAGGCAGCGCGGCCTTCGCAGTGCCAACCACCAAGCGCCCACCCTTGAGTTGCACCGCCAGCTCCACTGCCTGCCAGACCTGGTCCTGGAACGTCATGGCGTCGATGGCGGCCACGACATCGATCGTGGGTCCGCGCAGGACGTGCCAGGGCAGGGGGGTGTCGGGGATCATCGGCCCAGTCGTGTCGGCCCGGGCTGCCTGCTGCGCCGGCCCCATCCCAAACGCCTTCAGCAGCGCATCCATGTCGAGCTTGCCGGAGCGCAGCCTCGCGTCCAGCACCGTTGCCGTCCCGAGCCCCACCGTGCCTTCGCCGGCGATGTCGCCCTCCTCGGCGCGCAGCCTTGCAGCGGTAAACCTCACCGACCCGGCGTCGGCCGGAACCATGACCTGCCCATCAAAGCTCACGTCTGTCAGCGACGGCAGCTCCTGGGTCAGCACGGGACGCAGTGCCGCCAGCGCCGGCGTGCGCAACGCCGCCGTCCCGTCCAACCCCTCGAAGCCGAGCGCGTGGAGCGCCAGCTTGCCTTTGAACGCGACGCTGCCGCTCGCGGCCTTGCCGCCGGTCGGCGCAGCCTGAAGCTTGACATCGACCGGCAGGCTGGCGCGCTCGTCAGGGTGCATGGGCACCCCCACCGTGCCGGCGAGGCTGAACGGCTGGCCCGCAAGGTGGCCGGCGCCCGCGACGGTTGCGAGGCCCCCAGCCGCAGGCAGCGCCACGCTCGAGGCATCCAGCTTCAGGCCCCGGACCCGGTCCCCGAGGTCGGCACCGGCGAACTGAAGCCGGGTCGCGCCGATGACAGGCAGGTCGCCGGGCCGCCTGCCGTTCGTCAGGTGCGCCGACAAGGCCGCCTGCCGCAGCGCAGGCAGCCGCATGTCCGGCAGCAGGGCATTCAGCTTCGCCAAGTCGCCTGCGGCGGCCTCGACCTGCAGGTCGTAGTGGCCCGCCACGTCCATCGTGCCCGTCGCCGAGGCGGCGGCGTCATAAGCGGCGAAGTCCAGCCGCGTGCTCCATGGCCCTGCGATGCCTGCGGTGGGAGTCGCCTTGGCCTTGAGGCTGAACGGCTGGTTGTCCGAGTAGACCAGGACCGCCTCCGCCTCGAGCGGGCCGTCATCCGCGCCGTGCCGCAGGGCCAGCGACCGTATCCCCACAACCTTTGTCCGTGCCGGCAGGCGCCATGTCACCATCCCGTCCTGCACGCGGGTGTTGCGGATGCGCAGTTGGAACGGCGTGCCCGGCGTGCCCACAGGCGTGCTGGACGCGCGTCCCGGCGGGTCGAACACCCAGTTGGACTTGCCGGCCACCTGCTCGAACAAGATATTCGGCCCCACCAGCGTCAGCTTCGTGACCTCGATCCGGTGCCGCAGCAAGGCCGGAAGCGACAACGTTGCCTCGATCCGCTCGGCCCTCGCCATATCGGGGCGCGTGCCGCCTAGAAGGTTGGCCAGCGTGACGTCGCTGGCCTCGATCGTCGGCCACAGCGACCGGCTGACGCGCAGCGGGCCATTCAGGCTCAGCGTCCGTCCCGTGGCGTGCTGCACGGCCTCCATGATCGCAGGTTTGTAGTCGTTCGGGTCCAGCCGGGCGGCGGCGATGCTCAGAGCCGACACGGGCAGCACGATGAGACACGCGGCCGCACACAACCACCAGGCCCGTCTGCCCACGCCCGAACTCCCGCTGAAGCCGTGAATGCCGATGTCGGGCAGCAAACGCGCGGCGCGGCGGATTGTCTCATCAGCCCGCGGTGGTTGCCCGTGCAGGACGCGCCGCGGTCTGTGGATGTGGACGACTGGCCGGGTGTTGTGCTGTTGCGGAGGTGCGGCGCATGGTGGAGAGATCCCCGAGGCCCTACTTCTGGGACAGCCGCCAAATGCTGCTGCCTGCCGGCTCCGTGGCCCAGCAGGCACATCCGAATCGATCGTCCACTCGGAAGCCGGCAATGCAGGAGGGACGCTGCTGCACAGGTCTTCTGATCAGCACTGCAACCGTCTTCTGAAGCCGACAGCAAACACGCCTCGCCCTTTCATGCATGAACACCGCAAGCGCCAGAAGGATGCAAACAACGCCAGTGTTCCATGGCGTGCGCAAAGCCATCGATGTCTTGCTTTCATGCCTTGTGAAAGCTCTTGGCCGCTGTCGCCTCGAACCGTGAGGAGGCCAATGCCTATTGTGACCTTCCCAACGAGTCCTGCCAGCCGTCACTCGCCGGACGGATACGGCGCCACTGGATGGTGCGTGGAGTTGGCGCGTGAGTTGAAGTCTACTGACTTTGGCTGGGGGATGGACGGGGATACAGGGCCGCTCCCTCGTTCTTTGGATAGTTGACGCCACCGGGGCCGATGAGCCACGCCGTCGCAAGAGCCTGCGGGGGCGCTACAAGGTCGCCGACTGGACAGGCGGTGCACGTTTGGATGCTGTGCCCTCGCTTCACGGGGCTGAACCTTTCCAGCCAACGGGTCGACCACGCTGCTCAACCGTGTCGATGACCTGCCCCGTATCGTCGACCGAGGCACTGTCGACGACGAGGGCCTCTCATGCGTGGCCGCTTTCAGGCTTTGTTAGGGGATGCAACGTACCGGACAGGCTCTGCGCCCTGTTGCGGATGTAGACAATGATTGAAACTGTTGGGGCTGGTCCTACCGCAGGCCTCTCACCTATCGCGGTGCGAGGGCTGGCCTATCTTCGAGACGAGCTCGGCGGGCGAAGAGATCAACTGTCCTTCCGTATACTCTTTGGTCCAGGTGGCATGGAACGCTGAAATCTTTCCGTCATATGAATCGAAGATGTAATGGGGAATCCCCAGTAGGCAACAAAGGATGTGTGCATGCAGGCGGTCCGTCACCACCGTCGTCCCCTGGCTCAAAAGATTGACGCCGTGGCTCAGCCGTTGCATTGCATAACGCTGCCGCAATTGCATTGCTGCGGAGCGGAACGGGGCGGTGATTGCCGGCAGCCTTCCAGTCAGCCGTTTGAGCCGCCTGTCCAAGAATGCGACAAGGTTGCGCCGCTCATCCAGCCAGTCCCTCAGCTCGACCGACCTGCCCGTCGCCGCCAGTGCGCCATAGATCGAGCTACGGTTGACCACCGCTTCCTTGTCGGTCCGCAACAGGCAGAAATGGTCGACACTGGGACGCTTGCGGGTGATGGGCTGCATTGCAAACGCCATGTCCGGCGACAGCACGACCTTGCACTCGAAATGACGGCGGGCATAGTCGAAACTATTCTGGTCGCGGACCATGAGCGTGAAGTTGCTTTGCCGCCGGATGGCGTTCGCAGTGGACCGCAGTTCCCGGTCATGATCAAAGTGGATGCTCTGCGGTAGCTGGACGATGGGCTTATGCGGGAACCTGTCCAAGATACGCATGCGCAGGCGATGGAAGTACGGCCAGATATCGCCGAAGTTGCCGCCGCCATGGATAAGGAGGATCGTCGCCTCCTCAACGAAGCGGTCCGCACCGGGCGAGTAGCTGTCGACGTCGTAGTAGCTTAGCCGGGCGGCTGGGAAATACCGGGCCATGAAATCCAGCTCGCCAAGCAGAATGGCGCTGTCGCCGACATTTGGGTGACCCGGCGGGTCGATGATGCAAATGTGCTCGCTTGCCTTGCTGACCAGCGGCAAGAGGGCGTCCTCAATCACCTGGTTCAGGTGAAGCCGAATGTTGTTCGACAAGCCACGCCCTCCCAACAGCGGCTCGATTTACCCTCGGGGGCGCAGACTCAGCAAGTCAAAAATACATCTAAAGGTTGTAAACGTTGCCATTACGACACGCTATAACGAGCAAATGTGACGTGTAAGTCGCGTATAGATATATTGCTTGACAGACCTGATCGCGCCGACTGCTCGTTCCGAGCGTGTCGGCAATGGCGCAGGCGGCAGCCGCGATCCGGGGTGTGTCGCCAAAGTGGCTTTCACGTCGCTGCCGCTTCGCACGGCCCAGGGAACCCCTTGCTCGACGGTGCCCTCCGGCGTCGTGCTGTGCCATGCCCGCACGATGAGGCGGTCGTTCCCGAACTCCGGGAACCAGTACCCCAGCGCTGTCGCAACCAAGTTCCGGCTGGCGCAATAGGGCAAATCGGGGCCAAAGCGCATCAGTTCCGGCGGTGCGGCCTCGCTGGGCAGGCTTGTCTCGCCGAACGGGACCCAAATATCCGCCTCTCCGCTGCCCGCCTCGAAAATGCAGCTCTTGAAGTCGGCTACTGGTTCAAATTCTTGGTTTCCATGCAGGCGGTGGACGTAGTACGGCCCTACTTTTTCGCACCATGTCACCCGGTGGCCGCTTGAGTCGAACCGGTCGACAAAGCCGTTGCTGGCGACCAGGGGAGACCTTACTACGCTGAACCGGCTCGCAACAGACGTTTGCAAGAAGTTATAGTTGGTGTTGTAGAGGCAAAGCATCCCATGCTGCTTTAGGTTGCCTGCAAGCAGTTCAATAGTACTCTCAAAATTCTCGAAGCGGTATAGGTGTTGCAGGTTCGTTATTGTTGGACTCATGCTTTCCGGGAAGCGGCAGAGCACCGACAATGCGAAAATGACGTCAAAGGGGCCGTGCTCCGCGATGTTCTCCGGAGAACTCAGGAACACGACCGCCTCGTCCATGAACAGCAACTCGGCAGCGGAGTGCAGCGCGCCCGCATTGATGTCGCATGCGTAGATTGCGGCTTCGGGAAAGTAGCTCCGCAACGTCGACACCTCGCTGCCGTCCGAGCATCCAAAAGACAATAGTTTCAGCCTTGCGCCACCCAAGCCTTGGCCGAGCTTGCTGGCGACGCGGTTCTGCACGGTCCTGAAATGCCGGGGTAGCGGTTGTTTGAGGTCCATGTCGCGACCTGCACGTTCCAACTCATGTCTTCTCCTCGACCGCTTTGTCCAATGCCTCCCGTTATAGCGGTTGCTGGCCATCGCGGGTATGCCGGCCGCACATGCAACCATTCATGCAAGGCCGGCCCTGACGCTACAACCGGGTCCGCTCAGGTCGTGGGCGCCCACATCGACGCGCCGCTGAGCACGCCGTTGTTGGAGTGCCCGGAAAGGTCCTCGGCCATCAGGCCGCTGCCTTTGCCGAAGGAGTAGGCGAGTTGGGTGTGGCTATCGAGGATGTCGAATGCGGCGTCGTTCGGGTTGAAATATGCGGCGTCCCTTACTTGGTCCGAGATCGCGAACGCCGCCATTTGGCCCCTCAGTTGGAACTGGTCCTCCCAGCCGTTGAGTTGGTTGCCGATGATCATCGGGCCGTCGCTTGCCGATGAGCCGGAAAGGGTGTCCTTGATCACCTGCACGGGTTCCACGGTCCCGTTGATGAAAAGCTTCACGCCGTGGGCGCTTGACGAGCCATCATAGGTCACGCCGATGGCAAGCCACCGCCCGTCGACAATGTCCGTCGTTCCCGCAACGTCGATGTACTTGCCGTCCATGAAGCTTTCCATGATGCGGACGCGAAGCCGGCCTTCGTCGTCGACCCATGCCTCGTATCCGCGGTACGGCGCACCGTTGGTGTTGCCGAACACCAAGTTGGCGCCGCCTTCTGGAAGGTTCGCGGCGTAGGCCGGCGGCAGGGTGTCGATCTTCAGCACGGCGCTTGCGGACCAGCTTTGGCCGCTGTCGTACTGCAGCACGTCCCCGGCTGAGATATAGTCGTTGGCAGAGAACGCGACCGCCTGGGCGGCGTTGGGCAGGGAACGCGCCGGGCTCGCGACGTCAAAGGTGATCGCGCCATTGGTGTGGAGCGCCTCCGCAGTGCCCACGCTGAAAGCCCCGGCGTATTCCTGGGCGGCGCTGCCCTGGTAGGTGGTCCCGTCCACGACCAGCGAGTTGACGTAAAGGTTCCGGTCGGCCGCGGCCGAGCCGCCCCATGCGTCGTTCAGGAAACCGATGGAGACCGTGCCGGGGTTGGCGCCGGGGCCGGCGTCAAGCGTGATGTCCTGCCATTCGCCGCCGGCATGGTTGGCGGTTGCGGTCTGCACTCCGCCAAGCTGATGGCCGTCCACCAGGACGACGAACTGTGCGTCACCCTGCCAGACATCCTCCGACACTGTCAGCGTCAGCGTATGGGGCGGTGGTGGCACGGGGGGAGAGACTGGTTCCGGACGGAACGTGACCGCGCCATTGACATTGAGCACCGCCGCGTTCCCCGTGCTGAATCCGCCGGCGTCGTTCTGGGCGGCGCTGCCCTGGTAGATGGTCCCGTCCACGACCAGCGAGTTGACGTAAAGGTTCCGGTCGGCCGCGGCCGAGCCGCCCCATGCGTCGTTCAGGAACCTGATGGAGACCGCGCCGGGGTTGGCGCCGGGGCCGGCGTCAAGCGTGATGTCCTGCCACTCGCCGCCGGCATGGTTGGCGGTCGCGGTCTGCACTCCGCCAAGCTGATGGCCGTCCACCAGGACGATGAACTGCGCGTCGCCCTGCCAGGCATCCTCCGACACCTCAACAATGAGCGGGAGTGCGACTGCAGAAGATTTGAGTGACACGCAGACCTACTATAAATAAGTTAAGCAACAATCAAGCATCCCATTGATCGAATATAACAGTCAGAAATAACTAGGATGTGTCTCAATCAGTCGAATTGACATAGGAATCCTAATCTGTTGTAAGATTTTATGACAAAAAGAGAGTGATTTTGCTGATCATCACCCAATAAAACCTCTAAAGTCGGTTTTCATAATTAGGAGCATGACAGTTTCCGTCACCGGGTGCCCGGGCATTGGCTCGCATGGTTTCTCACAGCACTCGATCACTGTCGCGACCAGGTTCAAAATCTTGGTGTCCAAAACCGTCCCTGGAGCGGGTTCCCAGGTCTCGCGCCAGCGATGCGGCGCCGGATTTGTTGCGTGTTCCCTGAATGCCTGTACTGGTGAGATTGTCTGTTATATAGGCGCCACGCAAGCCAACACCCTGTCGTTTCCAAGGCAATCGCATTTGGCCCGTCTTGCCTCCGGCCTCTAAGCGCCGTCATTGTTGGGGTGGACGGCCCCACGGCATCTTGTGCCAAGGTCTGGTTGTCACCATCCGAACCTGAAGGGCCGTCCGCATGAACCTTAAGCGCGTTGGCCTTGGCACGTCCAAGGCTGTGTTCACGCTGCATGGCGTGAACCACGACGAGAAAGCCGTCCTGCGCCGCACCATGAGGCGGGCCGAGATGGAGGCGTGCGGCGGCTCGCACCATTGGGGGCGCAAGCTTGGGTCTTTTGGCCATGTGGCGCAGTTGGTCCCGCCGCACTGCGTCAAGCCGTTTGTCCGGCGCGGCAAGAACGGCCGCAACGACGCGGAAGCGGTCAGCGAGGCAGCGGCGCGGCCAGGGATGCCGAGCGTGGCGGTGCGGCCGGCCGAGCAGCAGGCCGAGGCGGTCTGCTTTCGGCGCGCGAGTTGCTGGTGCGGCAGCGGACGCAGCTGGTCCATGCCGTGCGCGGCCACGCCGCCGAGTTCGGGGTCGTGGCGGCCAAGGGCACCAGCCGGCTACCGGCACTGCTCGAAGCCGTGGCGGCCGGGGAGGCGTGCCGGAGACGCGGCCAAGAAGATGCTGGCGCTCCTGGGCGGGCAAGTGGCCCAGCTCGCCGAAACGCGCAGCGTTTGCGGCTGGGATTTTGGAGTTGGAACGCCGGATGAAACAGCAGCACAAGGCCAACCCGGTCAGTCCGCTGCTGGCCGAGGTGCCCGGCATCGGCCCGGTCGGCGCGCTGAGCCTGGCGCTCACCGTTGACCCGGGTCGGTTCCAGTCCGGGCGCCACTTCGCGGCCTGGCTTGGCCTCACGCCCAAGCAACCCAGGGGGTGCAGGGCTGCGGTCCCGTCTTGCAACCCCTGGATTGCCGCGTCGCAAGCGCTCCCCGCAATGACGAAAAGGGACAATGCAATTGCCCCGCTGCCGTTCCTCATGCCGCCAAGCAGACCAAACCATCCTCACCCTCGCAAGGCGGCCATCAGCCCACGCTTGCCCCCGGACCACCGCCCCGCGACCCGACAAGAGCCACTCCTGTCAAGCGGCCGTGGATATCCGTTCGCTATCGGCCTTTAGGCCGAGGTTGATGGGCCCAGTGGGTTGGATAGGGGAATCCGAGGGGGGTGGAGCTGTATGAGAGATGGGGGTAGGCCCTCCGAGGTTGGCAGTCAGCGTCGCCCACCCGCAGCACCAGCGCGTCTTCGAACGGCCGGCCACCGATTTGGAACCCGATCGGCAGGCCCTCCGTGGTGAAGCCGTTGCAGACCGACGAACCCGGGCTGCCGGAAACGTTGAACGGGCGGTTGAGGAAGGGCTGCCGTGCCGCCCCCATGGTGTTCTCGCCGATTGCCGTCGCGGCGTGGCGCGCGGTCGGGAACACTAGTACGTCCGCCTCGCGCAATGCCTCCGCCACCGCGGCGATCAGCACCGCCCGGTGCCGCTGTGCGCCGACGTAGTCGGCCGCCGTGAAGAACGCCCCGGCCATCAGCCGCTGCCGCCCCAGCGATCCGTACAGCTCGGGCGTGCGCGCCAGGTGGTTCGCATGGACGGCGTAGGCTTCGCTGCGGGAGATCACGGTGCCGATGGCCGCGAACTCCTCGAAGGGCGGCAAGGTGGCGTCCGACACCACGGCGCCCATTCCCGCCAACGCCGCCAGCGTGTCGGCCGTGGCGCGGGTGGTGTCGGCATCGACAACGAGGTTGGTTTCAAAGAAATGCCGCACGACGCCGATGCGCACGCCATCCATACCGCCGCCCATGCCGACGGAGAACGGCCCGGCTGTCACGTCGAAACTCGCGGGGTCGAGCGGGTCGTGCCCGGCCAGCGCGTCCAGCATCAGCGCGCAGTCCTCGGCCGTCCAGCACATCGGCCCGGCGTGGTCCAGCGCGAAGGACAGCGGCAGCACGCCGGCACGGCTCACCAGCCCGTAGGTCGGCTTGTGCCCGGCAATGCCGCACCAGGCGGGCGGGCCGCGGATCGACCCGCCCGTGTCCGACCCCATCGCCCCCATGGCAAGCCCCGCCGCAACGGCCGCGGCGGAGCCGGAGGACGAGCCGGACGGGTCCCGCTCCAGGTCCCACGGGTTGTGCGCGGGCGGCCATGGCAGGTCGAACGAGGAACCGCCAATTGCGAATTCCCAGGTGGACGCCTTGCCCAGCACCACGGCGCCGGCCTCACGCAGCTTGCGCACGGTGGTGGCATCGGTTGTGGGCACGTGGTCGCGGAACAGGGCCGAGTGCCCGGTCGTGGCGACGCCGGCGGTGTTATAGATGTCCTTCAGCGCGATCGGGATGTCATGGAGCGGCCCGCGCCAGCGCCCGGCGGCGATCTCCGCCTCCGCCGCCTTCGCCTCCGCGCGGGCGGTCTCGCCCAGCACCAAAATGTAGCTGTGCAGCCGGTCGTCCAGCGCCGCGATGCGGGCGAGGAACGCCTCTGTCAGCTCCACCGGAGAGATCCGCCGCGTGCGGAGGGCGGCGGAGGCCGCCGCGATGGTCGTGAAGCGCAGGTCGTCGGACACAGGCGTCTCCTCTCCGTCAGGCCGCCAAGTTCGGGCGCTTGCCACGCCAGGACGCCACGCGCTCGTAGGATGCGGCCACGCGGAGCAGCAAGGCGTCAGCGTGGAGCGGGCCGACGAACTGCACCGACAGCGGCAGGCCCCCGCTCGACAGCCCCGACATCATGGCCAGCGCCGGGTGGCCGGTCACGTTGAACGGCATGCGGCACTGGCGGCCATAGGTGCGCGCGACCTCCGCCGCGTCGTCGATCCGGCAGGCCGGGTCGAGCGAACTGGCGCAGAGCAGCACGTCCGCCTCGCGGAAGGCGTCGTTCACCGCGCGGATCAGCGCCAGCCTGGCGCGCTGGGCGCCGACATAGTCGCCGGCGTTGACGAACGCCCCTGTCAGCAGCCGGCTGCGCGTCATGGCGGCATAGTCGCCGGGCCTGCTGCGCAGCCACGGGGCATGGATGGACCAGGACTCGGCCGCCAGGATAGTACGGTTGACGGCGATGAAATCCGCCAGCGGCGGCAGCGCCATCGTCCGCACCGTGGCCCCCTGTTCCGCGAGCGCCGCGGCCACGCCGTCCAGCCCGGCCGCCACCTCCTCGTGCGCCTGCGCGTCGGTTTCATGGAAGTGCCGGAGGTAGCCGACGCGCAGGCCCGCGATGCCGTCCATGAGGCCCGCGGATGCGCGCAGGGCCGGCGCCGGCGCGCTGCCGGGGTCCGCTGGGTCATGTCCCGCCATCGCCTCCAGCAGCAGGGCAGCGTCCGCCGCGTCCCGCGCCATGGGGCCGACATGGTCCAGGGTGAACGACAGCGGGAACACCCCGCGCCGCGACACCAGGCCATAGGTTGGCTTCAGCCCTACGATGCCGCAGGCACTCGCCGGGTTGCGCACGGAGCCGCCGGTGTCGGTGCCGAACGCCAGCGGGAAGAAGCCGGCGGCCAGCCCCGCGCCTGACCCCGAGGACGAGCCGCCGGGGTGGTGGTCCCGGTTCCAGGGATTGCGCGCCGGCTTATACGGCAGGTCGAAGCAGGGACCGCCAATGGCGAACTCGTGGGTGGACAGCTTGCCCATCGGGATCGCGCCGACGCCGCGCAGCTTGGCGACGACGGCCGCGTCCGCGGCGGCGACGTTGCCTTGCAGGATCTTGGAATGGCAGGTGGTGGGCAGCCCGGCGACGTCGATGATGTCCTTCACGCCGAACGGCACGCCGTGCAGCGGGCCGCGGCTGCGCCCGGCCATCATCTCCGCCTCCGCCGCACGCGCTGCCGCCATGGCGCCGTCGCGATCGGGAAGGATGAAAGCGTTCAGCCCGCCGTCGAGCGCCGTGATCCGGTCGAACAGCGCCCCCACCACCTCGACCGGCGAGAGTTCGCGTTTGGCGTAGGCGGCGGCCAGGGCGGCGGCGCCCATCCAAGGCAGCTCGCTCATGCGGGGAAGCCCGTCCGCATGGGGGGCCATGGTTCCGCCACTGGATCAGCTGGCAGCTTGAGTCCGGCGGTGGCCGCCCGCGCGAGGGCCGCGGCGGCAGCGACGTCCTCGGGAAACTCGCGCAGGGCCAGATCAAGCTTTGCCGCAACGGCAAGCGCCTTTGTCTCCGGGCCAAGGTCCTCGGTCATCGTCAACGCCCTCCGTTCTACGCTGCCCGTTCTACGCTGCCCGTTTTACGCTGCATTGGACCCGCCAGCCCTAAGCCAGCGTCACCTGGGTGAAATCCTGGTACCAGGACTGCGCCGGCTCGAAACCTTTCACCTTCTTGCTCATCGCGCGCGGGTTCAGGTCGTGCACGATGAACAGCCATGGCGCCTCGTCCACGATGATGGCGTGCGCCTGTGCCAGCAGCTTAGTTTGGGCAGCCGGGTCGAACGTCGCCTGCGCCTGCTTCAGCAGGTCGTCCGCCTGCTTGTTGCTCCAATGGCCCCAGTTGTAGTTCGTGGGCGACCAGCTATCCGTGGCGAAGTAGCGGAACATGGAGGACGGGTCGGTGTAGCTGAGGCTGATGTTGACCCCGTCCACGCCGTGCGAGGGCGCCGCCGTGGGTGCGCTGCGGACCGCCACCAGCATCGTGCCCCATTCCACCACGTCGAAGTCGATGTCGATGCCGACCTCCTGGAAATTCTGCTGCAGGAACTCGTTCATCGGGATCGGCACCATCTGGCCGGAGCCGGAGGTGGAGATCATGATCTTGGCCTTGACCCGCTTGTCCCCGCCATAGCCGGCCTCCTTGAGCAGGGCACGCGCCTTGTCGGGGTCGTGCGCGTAGCGGTTCTTCGGGTCGCCGAACACCGGGTTCTCCGGCGGGTAAAGCCCCATTGCCGGCTTGCCGGTGCCGCTCAGCAGGCTGCACAGCCCGTCGCGGTCGATGGCGTAGTTCGCCGCCTGCCGCACCCGCGCGTCCGCGAAGGGCGTGCCGGGCAGGCAGTTGAACACATAGGGGTAGGTGTGCGGATAGGGCCAAAGGCTGATGCCGAACCCGGCCTGCTTCAGCGACGGGATGGCATCCGGCGGCGGCACCTCGATCCAATCGACCTGGCCGGAGCGCAGCGCCGCGAGCCGGGTGGTCGCTTCCGGCATCGGATAAACCGTCATCTTGTCCAGCTTGGGAATGCGCGCCTTGTCCCTGTACTCGTCGTTGCGCGACATCTCGCAGTACTGGCCGGCGGCCACGCGGGTGATCTTGAACGGCCCCGTGCCCGAGGGGTTCTTGGCGAAGTTCTGCCAGCTCTTGCCGAGCTTGTCCCATTGCGTCGGGCTGGCCACCAGGATTCGGGTGAGCAGGTAAGGCAAGAAGCTGAACGGGTACTTGGTGTTGATGACGACCGTGCCCTCGTCCGCTTTTTCCCAGCTTTCGATCATGGACACGGTGGCGCGCACGATCGGCGCTGCCGGCGCGTCGTAGTGCGGCGACTTGTCGTCGTAGATGCGTTGCAGGTTCCAAACAACGGCACTGGCGTTGAAATCCGATCCGTCGTGGAACTTGGCGCCCTGGCGCACGGCGAACAGCCAGCGGTTCGGGTTCATCTCATCGATCTTCCAGGCCGTGAACAGGCCCGGCGCTATCCCCGCCGTCTGGTTGACGTGAACGAAGTCCCAGTTGACCAGCCCGTCATAGGCCGGGTAGCCGAGGAAGCGGAACCCCTCGCCGCCGTTGTTGGGAATGCCCGTCACCGTCGGCAGGTCGGCCGAGGTCATGGCGATGCGCAGGTTGGCCGGCGGTGCGGCGCGGGCGTCGCGCGCCGCCAACGGCAGCGCGCCGGCCACTGTTGCAGCCATGCAGAAATCTCGTCTCGAGAGCACCATCGGCCGTCTCCATGTTGGGGCGTGCATCAGGCGACGGCCGACACCGCGGTTCGCAAGGCAGCGGCAGTGGCAAGCAACTGCAGCACGTGTTCCGTGCTCGCCACGTCGCAGAAGCTGTGCGCCATGGCGGAAAGCGTCGCGTTGTGCTCCGCGTCGCCGAAGGTGGCGTTGCCGTCCTCGATGAGGAACACCTTGTAGTTCAGCATCATCGCGTCGCGCGCCGTGGACTCGCAGCAGACGTTGGTGGCGGTGCCGGTGATGATCAGCGTGTCGATGCCCCGCGCACGCAGCAGCCGGTCGAGGTCGGACGCGCCGGGCGCGAAGGCGCCGAAACGGCGCTTGCGCACCACCAAGTCGTCTGGCTGCACGTTCAGCCCGTCCCAGAGCGCATGGCCGAACGCGCCCGGCGTGAAGGCGGCGATCATCCGCGCCCGTCGCTGCGGCAAGCAGAAATGGTCGAAGAACACGCCCCAGCTCCGGATTGCCTCCTCATCAAAGGTGTTCTGGATGAAAACGACCGTGCCGCCGCCCTGGCGCAGCGCCGCGCTGATGCGGTTGACGTTGGGCACGATCTCCCGCGCGGTCGCGATCTCCGCCACCTCGCCCGGCGCCATGAAGCCGTTCTGGAGATCGACCACGACGTGCGCGGTGCGCGCCGGGTTGATCCTGTCGAACACGTGCACGCTGCCGCGCCGCGCCACCGCGCGGGCCACGACCTCGGGGCAGATTTGCGGTGCGTGCATGTGTGAGGCTCCGTTGCATGTAGGATAGGCAATCCGGCCAATAATCTTTGCACGGCAGCCTCAATCCAAGGCAAGTGCAAAATCTTTGGACAGTTTACTAGACAGCGCCAGCAAGTTTGGCGCAACCTTAGGCACTGTTGCGCTGTATGCCGTTCGGTGGCACGCCTTGGGAGAGTTGCCGGTGCTCCTGTTCACCCTGCGCCGTTTGCTGCTTGCGGTCCCAACGCTGATCGGCGTGTCACTGGTCGTGTTCGGCCTGGTGCATCTGGCGCCCGGCGACCCCATCGACATGCTGATGCCGCCGGAAGCCTCGCCGGACGTGATCGCGCAGATGAAGGCCGCCTACGGCTTCGACAAGCCGCTGTACATGCAATACCTGCTTTGGCTGGCCAATGCCGCCTCCGGGCACTTCGGCCTGTCCGTGTTCAACGCCGCGCCAGTGTGGGACCAACTGGTGGCTGCGCTGATGAACACGTTCCAGCTCGCGATGCTGGCCGCCCTGCTCGGCTTCGCGCTCGGCATCACGCTGGGGCTGCTGTCGGCCGCCACGTTCAACCGCTGGCCCGACAAGGCGTTCTCCGTGATCACCACCATGGGCGTCAGCCTGCCGCATTACTGGTGCGCGATCGTGCTGGTGATGGTCTGCGCCGTGCTGCACGACTGGCTGCCGGCGCAGGGCATGGGGGATGACGCGCTGCCCTTCCACGACCGGCTGCAATACCTGGTGCTGCCGGTCGTCACGCTGTCGCTGATCCCCATGGGCGTGGTCGGGCGGCTGGTTCGCGCGCAGGTGCTGGACATCATGAGCCGGGACTTCGTGGGCGCGCTGGAGGCCAAGGGACTGACCCGGTGGCCCGTGCTGCGGCACGTCTGCAAGAACGCGGCGCCGGCGGTGCTGGCGCTGATGGGGCTGCAGTTCGGCTACCTGCTCGGCGGCTCGATCCTGGTCGAGACGGTGTTCAACTGGCCGGGCTCGGGCAACCTGCTGAACCTCGCCATCTTCCGCCGCGACATCCCGGTGATGCAGGCGACCATTTTAGTGCTCGCCACCTTCTTCGTGCTGCTGAACCTCCTGGTCGATGTCGTGCAGGCCGCGATCGACCCACGGCTGCGGCGCTGAGAAGGGCTGGCCATGGCGGACGCCAATACCGTGGAAGCGTCGGCGGCCCTGGCCGGCACGTCCGGAGCGGAACTGTCCATCGCGCCGCCGGGATACTGGGTGCTGGTGGCCGGGCGCCTGCGCCGCGATCCCGTGACCCTGGCCGTGACGGCGCTGCTGCTCGCCATCGTCTTCATGTCGCTGGCAGCGCCCTGGGTGACGACGCAGGACCCGTATGCCAGCAGCGTGCTGCGCCGGCTGAAGCCGATCGGCACGCCGGGCCACTGGCTGGGCACGGACGAAACCGGCCGCGATATCTGGACCCGGCTGTGCTACGGCGGACGGCTCTCGCTGCTGGCCGGGATCGTGCCCGTCGGGATCTCGCTGGTGATCGGCAGCTTTCTTGGCATCCTTGCGGGCTACCTGGGCGGCTGGGCAGGCTCGCTCATCATGCGCGCCATGGACGTGTTCTACGCCTTTCCGTCCATCCTGCTCGCCGTGGCGATCTGCGGCATGCTCGGAAGCGGGCTGGCGAACTCCATCATCGCGCTCGCCGTGGTGTTCATCCCGCCGATGGTGCGCATCGCGGAGACCGTGACATCGCAGACCCGGCACCTCGACTTCGTGGAAGCGGCACGCGCCGGCGGCACCACCACCCTGCAGATTATCCGCCACCACATTCTCGCCAACGTGCTCGGCCCCATCCTGGTCTATGCAACCAGCCTGATCAGCCTTTCCATCATCCTTTCGGCGGGATTGAGCTTCCTGGGCCTCGGCGTCACGCCGCCCAGCGCGGAATGGGGGCTGATGCTGAACTCGCTGCGGCAGGCGATCTACGTGCAGCCCTTCGTGGCGGCGCTGCCGGGGCTGATGATCTTCGCGACCTCGATGTGCTTCAACCTGATGAGCGACGGGCTGCGCAGCGCCATGGACGTGCGGCTGAACAAGTGAGGAGCGGGCGATGAAGCTGGCGCAACGCGGCGGGGCCGACCCGCGGGACCGGGGCGGCCAAGCCCAGCCGCTGCTGATCGCGGACGGGCTGCGCAAGCACTTCCCCCTGCGCGGCGGCCTGCTGAACCGCCGCACCGCCACCGTGCACGCGGTGGACGACGTGAGCTTCTTCGTGCGCAAGGGCGAGACGCTCGGCATCGTGGGGGAGAGCGGCTGCGGCAAGTCCACCACCGCGCGCCTGCTGATGCACCTCATCAAGCCCGATGCCGGCGTGCTGATCTTCGACGGCGAGGAGGTGGCGGCGCAGCGCGGCATCTCCGTCGCCGCCGTGCGCCGGCAGATGCAGATGGTGTTCCAGGACAGCTACTCCTCGCTGAACCCGCGCATGACAACCGTGGAAAGCATCGCCTACGCGCCGCGCATGCACGGCACCGCCAGGCGGGAGGCCATCGACCAGGCCGAGCGGCTGCTGGGCCAGGTCGGGCTGAACCCGGCGCAGCACGCCGGCCGCTACCCGCACGAGATGTCCGGCGGGCAGCGCCAGCGCGTCAACATCGCGCGGGCCCTGGCGCTGCGCCCGCGGCTGGTGATCCTGGACGAGGCAGTGTCCGCGCTCGACAAGTCGGTCGAGGCGCAGGTGCTGAACCTGTTGGGCGAGCTGAAGCAGCGGTTCGACCTCACCTACGTCTTCATCAGCCACGACCTCAACGTCGTCGAGTACATGAGCGACCGGGTGATGGTGATGTACCTGGGCCAGGTAGTGGAGATGGGCCCGGTCGAGAGCATCTACCGCCACCCGCGCCACCTGTACACGCGCGCCCTGCTCGCCTCCAAGCCGGCGATGGACCCGGACGACCGCACCACCGAGATGCCGCTGACCAGCGACCCGCCGAACCCGATCGATCCGCCCTCCGGATGCCGCTTCCGCACCCGCTGCGCCTACGCGCAGGCGGCCTGCGCGGCGGCCACCCCGCCCCTCGTGCGTGCGATGGCCGAAGCCTCGCCGCCCGGCCACCTGGTGGCCTGCATCGTCCCCGAGGCGCAGGCGGCCGCCCTGCACGGCGCCGGCGCCGCGGCGACGCATGGTTGACGCCGCGGCGACGCCGATGATGACGGTCTCGGACCTGACGGTGAGCTTTCCCTCCCATGGCGGGCGGGTGCATGCGGTGGGCGGCATCTCCTACGACTTGCACGCCGGCGAGACGCTGACGATTCTCGGCGAGTCCGGCTCGGGCAAGAGCGTGGGGCTGAAGGCCGTTATGGGGCTGCTGCCGGGCTACGCCGCGGTCGGGGGCAGCGTGCGGCTGAATGGGACGGACATCCTGACGCTGCCGCCCAAGCAGTTGGCCAAGCTGCGCGGCGGCGCCGTGTCCATGATCTTCCAAGAGCCGATGGCGGCGCTCGACCCGGTCTATACGATCGGCGAGCAGATCAGCGAGACGGTCGTCAAGCACGAGGGCGTGGACAGGCGCCGGGCCCGCAAACGCGCGCTGGAAATGCTGGAGCACGTCCGCATCCCCTCTGCCGCCCGCCGCATGGAAAGCTTCCCGCACGAGATGTCCGGCGGGATGCGGCAGCGCGCGATGATCGCCCTGGCGCTTGCCTGCTCGCCGAGCGTGCTGTTGGCGGACGAGCCGACGACGGCGCTGGACGTGACCGTGCAGATCCAGATCCTGCTGCTGCTGCGCCAGTTGCAGCAGGAGATGGGGATGGCGGTGGTGTTCGTGACCCATGACGTGGGCGTGGCGGCGGAAATCTCGGATCGGGTCGCGGTGATGTACGCCGGCCGCTTCGTGGAAACAGGGGCCGTGCGGGACGTGCTGCGCAACCCGCGCCACCCGTATACGGCCGGGCTGTTGGATTCGACGGTACATGGCGCCATGCGCGGCACCCCGCTCAGCACCATTGCCGGCAGCCCGCCGAGTCTCGCCCACCTGCCGCCGGGCTGTGCCTTCACCCCGCGCTGCCGCTTCGCCGCCAGCCAGTGCCGCATGGACCCGCCTGTGCTGCGGCCGAAACCCGGTGCCGCCGTGCGCTGCGTCCACGATACGCCGGTCCGCCAACTGGCCGAGCCATCGGTTGCCTGAGCCACGAGTACTCGAGCCATGGGAATGACGATCATGACAGATGACGAGTTCAAGGCGGCCATGAGCCGCAGCGGGTTGCCGCTCACGCCCGAGACCCTTTCCGAGCTTCGCCGCGCCAGCCACATCATGGAGGCCATGGTAGAGCGGGTGACGCGGGACAAGCCGCGCGAGGCGGAGCCTGCCCTCGTGTTCCACCCAGGGCAACGCCCATGAGCGCGCAGCTCACCATCGCGGAAGCGTCCCGGCGAATCGCCGCCGGCACGCTCTCCCCGGTGGAACTGACGCAGGATTGCCTGTCCCGCATCCGGGCCGCGGACGACCGGCTGCACAGCTTCCTGCTGCTGACGGAGGAGCGTGCGCTGGCGGATGCCCGCGCCTCGGAAGCGCGGTGGGCGCGGGGCGACGCACGGGGCAAGCTCGACGGCATCCCGATCGCGCACAAGGACATCTACAACACCGCGGGCATCCGCACGACGGCGCATTCCCGCCTGCTGGAGGACAACGTGCCCACGGAGGACGCCGAGAGCGTCCGCAGGCTGGCGGAGGCAGGGACGGTGCTGCTGGGCAAGCTCGCCACGCACGAGTTCGCCATGGGCGGCCCGTCCTTCGACGTGCCGTGGCCGCCGGCGCGCAACCCGTGGAACCCGGACCACTTCACCGCCGGCAGCAGCAGCGGCACGGGCGCCGCGGTGGCGGCCGGGTTCATCCTGGGCGGCACCGGCTCGGACACCGGCGGCTCCATCCGCGGCCCGGCGGCGCTGTGCGGCGTTTCCGGCATCAAGCCGACCTACGGGCTGATCAACCGGCGCGGCATCCTGCCGCTGTCGTTCACGCTGGACCATGCGGGACCGCTGGCCTGGACGGCGGAGGACTGCGCGCTGCTGCTGCAGGCCATGGCCGGCTACGACGCGGGCGACCCGGCAAGCGCCGACCGCCCCGTGCCCGATTTCACCGCCGGTATCGCCGAGGGCATCAAGGGCCTGCGCGTGGGCGTGGTGAGCCATTTCCACGAAACGGACAACCCCGGCAGCCCGGCCACCCTGTCCGGGATCGAAAAGGGGCTGGACGTGCTGCGCCAGCTCGGCGCCGCCGTGCAGGAGATCACCCTGTCGCCCATGCAGGAGTACCACTCCTGCGGCTTCCTGATCCTGACGGCAGAGGCCTATGCGATCCACGAACCCTGGCTGCGCACCCGGTTCTACGATTACGGCGAGTTGTTCCGCGACCGCATCGCGCTCGGCGCGCTGGTCAGCGGGCCGAACTACGTGCAGGCGCTGCGGCGCCGGCGGGAGCTGTGCCTCGAGATGGCCGCCGCCATGGCCGGGGTGGACGTGCTGGTGACGGCGGCGCAGCCGGCCGAGGCGCCGCCGATCGCGGCCGTGCCCAAATGGACCAACCTGGAGAAGCCAAACTTCACCATCCCGTTCAACGTGACGGGCTACCCGGCCATCTCCGTGTGCAGCGGCTTCGGCGAGGGCGGCTTGCCGCTGGCGCTGCAGGTCGCCGCCAAGCCATTTTGCGAGGCGTTGCTGTTTCGCGTCGCCCATGCGTTCGAGAACGCGACGCCCTGGCGCGACAGGCGGCCGGAAATGGCCTGGCAGACGGCAGGTGCGAAGTGAGCGCCGACGTGGCCGCCCGCCTGGTGGAGCTTGGCCTGCGCCTGCCGGCGTCGGAGCTGGACGACTTCACTGCCCTGGTCGCCGACATGCAGGCCGCGGCGGAGGTGGCGCGCCGTGTCTTGCCCTACGCGCGCGAGCCTGCCTGCATTCTCGTGCTGTCGGCTCGTCCGGCTGGCGGCTGAGGGCGTCGTGCGGCGAGGCGACGGGGTCATGTCCAGCCATGCATTTCGGCAATGCGGGCGACACGCTCGACGAATGGATTTCGGGTTGATGTATTGGTGAGTTGGGGAGCGTGTAAGGACATGACGATGGACCATCAGGCTTCGCTGCCCCTTCTTGACCTCGGCCCGTTCCTCGCCGGCGAGCCCGGCGCGCTTGAGCGTACCGCGGCAGAACTTCGGCGCATCAACGAGACGGTCGGTTTCCTTTATATCGTCAACCACAGGGTGGAGTGGTCGCTGGTCGAGGAGACCTTTGCCGCCGCCGCGCGCTTCCATGGGCTGCCGCTCGAGCGGAAGATGGCGGTCAAGATCGACGATGGAATGCAGGGCTACCTGCCCTACAAAAGCAGCACCACGCGCGCCAACGGGTTGGTGGCGGTGCGCAAGCCCAACGAGAACGAGGCGTTTTTCATCAAGCCCGAGCGGGGCGGGGCGCCCGCGAACCGCTGGCCCGAGGAGCTGCCCGACTTCGGCGCGACCGCACTGCGCTACTACGCGGCGCTCGACGCGCTCGCGCACCGCATGCTGCCGCTCTACGCCCGCGCGCTCGACCTGCCGGCGGACTACTTCAAGCCGCTCTGCGCGCAGTCGTTCAGCACGCTGCGGCTGACCCACTACCCGCCAATCGCTTATGGCGCTGACGAGTACGGCATCGCGCCGCACACCGACTCCACCTTCCTGACGCTGCTGGCGCAGAATCCCGTGCCCGGCCTGCAGATACGCACCCAGTCGGGAGAATGGATTGACGCCCCGGTGATACCCGAGACCTTCGTCGTCAACACCGGCGATGTGCTTAATCGTTGGACCAATGGCCGCTTCCTCTCGACGCCGCACCGCGCCTTCAACACAGCCGATAGGCCGCGCTACGCCATCCCGTTCTTCTTCCACCCGAATGAGGACGCGCGCATCGAATGCCTGCCGACCTGCACCGGCGAGGCCAATCCGCCGCGCTTTCCGGTGCAAACCGTAGGCGAGTACATGGCCTGGTTCCGCGGCCAGAACTACGACCATTTCCGGCCGCAGCAAGCGGCGACCGCGGTGTGAGGGCACACGGCCTGCGCCGCGCAGCAGCACTCGTTCTCCTGCTCCTGGCAGTGCGTCCGGCGCTGGCGGCGGCGCCGGACCAGGTGCTCCGCGTGGCGCTCAGCACCGAGCTGCAGGTGCTCGATCCACTGGTGACCACCATCAACGCGACGCGAGTCTTCGCCTACCTCGTCTTTGACACGCTGGTCGGCGTTGACGGCCACGGCAATTACAAGCCGCAGATGCTGGACGGCTGGGAGGTCAGCCAGGACCGGCTGACCTGGACCTTCCGCCTGCGCGACGGGCTGGAATGGAGCGACGGCGCGCCGGTGACTGCGGAGGACTGCGTCGCCTCGATCCGACGCTGGGCCAAGCGCGAGCCGCTCGGCGGCAAGCTCATGGCCGCGGCTGCGGACCTGCATGCGCTCGATGCCAGGAGCTTCGTGCTCGTGCTCAACCGTCCCTTCGCCCTTGTCATCGAGGCGCTGGGCAAGCCAGGCCACACCATTCCGGTGATGATGCCCACCCGCCTGGCCGCGCACGACCCAAGCACGCAGGCGCCGGAGATCGTCGGCTCCGGACCTTTCCTTTTCCTGCGCGACGAGTGGCGGCCCGGCGAGCGGGCGAGTTTCGTGCGCAACCCGCGCTACCGTCCTCGCCCCGAGCCAGCGGACGGGCTCTCGGGCGGCAAATCGGTCAAGGTGGACCGGGTGGAATTGATCAGCATCCCGGATCTCGCCACCAAGGCAGCGGCGCTTGAGGCCGGCGAGATCGACTATGTGGAGATCGCGCCACTCGACTATATCGAGCGGCTGCGGCGCAACCCGGCCATTACCGTCGGCGCGCCGCGCGGCGTCGACCAGTTCCTCGCGGTGCTGAACATCAACCATGCGGCGCCGCCGTTCGACAATGTCCTGGTGCGCCGTGCCGCGCAGGCTGCGGTGCTGCAACCCGAGGTCATGGATGCCATGGGCCTGCCGCCCGATCTCGTCACGTCCTACTGCGGCTCGATCTACATGTGTGGCACGCCCGGCGCGAGCGAGGCCGGAACCGATGCGCTGCAGGTAGCCGGGACGCAGCGTGCGCAGGCTCTGTTGCGCGAGGCGGGCTACCACGGTGAGCCGGTCGTTTTCCTGCATGCGCAGACGTCGGCGCTGCTGAACCCGGTTGGTCTCGTCATGTCGGACCAGCTCCGCCGCGCCGGCTTCAACGTGGACCTGCGCTCGTCCGATTATGCGACCGTGGCCCAGAAGCGGCTCAGCCGGGCACCTGAAGATCAGGGTGGCTGGAGCGCCGTGCCGCTCGTGCTGAATGGGATCGATCTGGTCGACCCGCTGGCCAACCCGCTGCTGACGTTCAACTGCTCGCCGGTGCAGCCGGGCTGGTACTGCGACGGGGAGATCACGACGCTTCTGGCGCGCTATTCCGAAGCCGCTACGCCCGAAACGCGACGCTTGCTCGCGGACAAGTTGCAGGCGGCGGCGCACTCAGATGTAACCTTTATAGTGGCAGCCAGTTTGCAGCCCCTGGAGCCTGGCGTTCCAGCCTTTCCGGTGTGGTGCCGTTCAGCTTCCCGCTGTTCTGGGGTATCCAGAAACACTGAGCCTGGCCTGCTGTCCCGTCAGTTCTGGTGCGAGGACCCGTAGTATGTCGCGGGGATCGGGCCAGGCAGGGGCCATCGGCGCGCCGCAGACTGCTGCGGATGATTGTGAGCGCCGTTGCAGACGCCCTGGGCATCGCCCACCTGAACATGTCGGCCACGCCGGAACGGGTGTGGCGCGCTTGCCGGGCGGCACCGCAGCCTTGACATGTTCGCAACAGGCCCCGGTACGGGCCACGAGGGGTTCCGGGATGCAGAGTTCCTACGACGTGGTGATCATCGGCGGCGGCGTCATCGGAAGTTCAGTGGCCTACCACCTCTCCGCCAACCCCGACTTCACCGGCTGTGTTGCGGTCGTCGAGCGGGACCCTACCTACGCCGCGTCCTCGTCCTCGCTCTCGACCAGTGCCATCAGGCAGCAGTTCGCCACGCCGCCGAACATCCGCATGTCCGACTACAGCATCGGCTTCCTGCGCAGGGTGGAGGAGCTGCTGGGCGTTGACGGCTACGATGCCGGCATCGGCCTTCGCGAGCCCGGCTACCTCATCCTCGGCGCCCCGGACCAGGTGCGGGCGTTCGAGGCGAGGAACGCGGCGCAGCGGGCCTGCGGGACCAACATCGAGCTGCTCAGCCCCGCCGAGATGCGGCGGCGCCATCCCTGGCTGCGGGTGGACGACCTCGGGATCGGCTCGTACGGGTCGGAGAAGGAAGGCTGGTTCGACGGCCCCGCCCTGCTGCAAGCGTTCAAACGCAAGGCCCGCGCCCAGGGCGTGGACTACATCGCCGGGTCCGTCGTGGGACTGGACATGGCAAGCCCCGGCCGGATCGGCGCGGTCCGGCTGGAGGGCGGCGGCCGGTTGGCGAGCGGCACCGTGGTCAACGCCGCTGGGCCGTGGAGCGGCGGGATCGGCCGGATGGCCGGGCTGGACGTGCCCGTGGTGCCGCGCAAGCGTTGCGTCTTCGTGTTCGACAGCCCCGAGCGGATACCGCACGGCCCCTTCATCTTCGACACGTCAGGCTTCATCTTCCGGCCCGAGGGGCACCTGTATATCTGCGGCATGACGCCCAAGGCCGAGAGCGCGGAGGACGATTTCAGCCTCGACGTGGACTACGCGCAGTTCGATGAGATGATCTGGCCCGCGCTGGCCCACCGCATCCCCGGCTTCGAGCAACTGAGGATGCTGCGCGCCTGGGCTGGACTTTACGAGATGAACACCTTCGACCACAGCGGCATCGTCGGGCGGCATCCCGAGGTCGGCAACCTGGTGCTGGCCTGCGGGTTCAGCGGGCATGGTATGATGCACTCGCCAGCGGTGGGCGCAGGGGCCAGCGAGATCATCATCTACCGCGAGGCCCAGTCGGTGGACCTCAAGTCGTTCGCCTTTGAACGGATTGCGGCCAACATGCCGATTGAGGAGCATGTCTACTGACGGCAGCCCGCATGGCCGAAGCTGACTGGTCCCTGGACAAATTTCGCGTGTTCTCCCGCCTGACGGTGCAGGAGAACCTGGGCATGGGCGCGTTCCGGGGCTGGTAAGTGCGCCCGATCAGTTCGTCCCGCAGCTGCTCGAGCAGGGCCGCTACGCCTTGTGCCTCGATGGCCTCGAAGGTAACCCCGTCTACTCCCGGCGCCCCGTCGTTCTGTCTGGCCATCTCATACGCTGCACGCAGGGTCTCCATCGTGCAGACGTGGACGTATGGCCCCGGAACCGCCAGGACGGTTCAGCCTTCGCCTTGACGTATATCCTCCGCCCCAGGTCTTGCAAATCGATGGACGCCTTTGTCATCTCGTCCTTGCCTGCCCCTATGTCGGAGACGTTACAAACGGCAGGGCCCCTTCGCTCCACGAACATTGCTCCGCTTCATCGCAAAGCAGCGCTCCCAGCGAGTTCGTCACCTTGTGCCGCTGCCGCCGGGCGTGTCGGCGGCGGCCCTGGTTCAGCTCGAGCGGCAAAAGGGCATCCGAGGTCTGGGGAGGGCGATCTCCTGCGCCACCCGGCTCCTCAGCGCCAATCATCCGATCCCTGCACCACGCTCAGGCCCGTGGATGTGGGCGGTCCTCAAGACCAACTCGTTGCTGCCCAGTCGACAACACCGGAGCAGGCCTACAATGACTGCTGACAGTGTTTTTGAGCCTCGCCATGGGCATCAGTGACTTGCTAATTGCCCTTGGCCGAGGGGGCCGCCGTTGTCCCGGTGTGCGGTGATCTCTACGGGCAGGCTGGCGAGACCGCGCAGCGTGTTGTTGTATCGGCGTTCGGGCGTGCCGACGATCTTGATGGCAGAGACCCGGCGAGCCAGCGCGACCATGATGCATTCGCCTTCCAGGCGCGCTAGAAGCTGTCCGACGCACATGTGAACGCCATGGCCGAAGCCCACGTGGCCGGTGGTGCGCCGGGTTATGTCGTATGTATTGGGGCATCCCAGAATCGGGGGTCGCGGTTCGCCGACCCAAGCAACACGAGCACCTTCTCGCCCTCGCCGAGGGGAACGCCGCCAATCTCGGCAGGGCGCGTAGTCTGAGGTGGTCCCGTCCGGTTGGACAGTTTAGCGGCCGAGTTAAGCTTGGTTCTGGTTGTCGTCAGGCCGCCAGTCTCTCCGTCACGCTTGCACCGTATGCCTCGTCCGGTGTGCGCCCGGCTAA
>JAABUP010002061.1_pt1 | contig 40430 bp, 44 predicted proteins | sample 5559201 | NCBI WGS metagenome assembly JAABUP01 (sample SAMN10711887, study PRJNA513373) | rock metagenome | isolation source: Antarctica rocks | place: Antarctica | reverse complement strand
TCTTCATACTATACTTGTTGAGCAAGCAGAATGAGAGAGCAGATGCTTTATTGAGACAGAAGCAGAATGTGTCAATGAATCTCTCAGATGACAGAGTACAACATTGTATGATGCAGATAATACATTCTGAGATAATAAGCAAGCCTATACAGACTGCCTCAATGACAGTAGCAGACATACTGGTTTCTGTGCTTGTATGAGATCAGAACTTGTTCAGTGAGATCACAGATCTTGAACAAATGTGAGTGAATGCTGAAGCAGAAGATGAGTTGTACAATGAGCTTTGTCAGACAATTTGCAAGAAACAGAGATTGTTTTCTACTGTTCTAGAAGTGAGGATATTCATAATGAAATGCTTCTTGAGTGATGAAGAGAAGCTACTCTTTTGTGAAAGGCACTGAGTGTCATCATCAGAACCCCTTTGTATGAAACTGATTCAGTATACACATGACTCAACAATGACTGAACACTCAGAAAGAGATGTAACTGATGCTCTCTTATCACAACAGTTCTTTTGACCTGAGATGCTACAGAATGTCTGTACATTCTGCCAAAATTGCGACAAATGTTGTACGAACAACAGCTGAAAAGACCACTGACAAGGCTTTTTGAAGCCTCTACCTGTATTGAAGTGAATTTGGCAAAAGATATTCATCAACTTTGTAGTAGATCTACTGTCAAGTGAGGGTTGTATGAACCTTCTGATAATTACAGATTGTCTTAGCAAGAAGGTAATACTTGAACTGTGCAAGGATATGACTGCAGAATGAGTGGCTCAGACATTTGTACAATGTTTCTATTGAGCTCATGAGCTCTTTACCACAATAGTCTCAGATTGAGGCACTCAGTTTGTGAGCAGCCTATGAAAAAGAGTCTGTTAACTTTTGAAGATTGTATGAAGAGTGTTCACAGCATATCACTCAGAAACTGACAGGGCAACTGAGTAAATGAATCAGAATGTTGAGCTGTATGTTACGTTCTGATCTAAGATGCCTTGAATATAAAAGCTAAAGGTTTGTGCTTGTTGATATAAGAGTCTCAGTGCACAGTGTAGGGTAAACCAGTAGTTGGTAACTTGTATTGAGTTGAACATGATTGTTTTCATAAGGGAAACAACCCTTTTTATATAAAAAGAGGGTTGACCCTCAAAGAGTTGACTTGATCTGCTAAGGGTCAACTCAACACTCTCACAGTTGAGTTGACGCTCAACTCGTTGTCTCATGTCAGAGACTACACAGTTCTTACATTTGACTCATTCTGTTAGTTTTAACTGAGTATGGTCATAACACTATCTCCTCTCTCTATGATCCCTGTTCTCAGAATTCTACTTAAGTGAGGGTATAAATGAAATCTCTCAACGTCAGCCATGCCTCAGAAGCCTTCTCTCACTCATGAGTACAACAATTGCCTTTGCGCTGCAAAAGAGATTACTACATCTGACAGTTTCTCAGACATTGTCTGTGTTTACTGTTTCAATCACTTTATTCTCTGTGTGATGATGAAGTCACATTTCAAATGTGCTGAGTGTACTTGTCAAGGCCATTCATGTGTGAGTGTGATGTGAGAATTGTTGAACTGTGTTTGTGACAAGCTGAAGTTGAAAATTCTTCAAACTGAGAAAGAACAAGCTTGCCTCTTTGCAAAGCTTTCTTGATTACACAAAACATTGTGTCAAACTCAAGATTGTGCTAAACAGAAAACTCTTTGTCTGTTAAAGAAAATGAGTGACAATAACAATGATGATGAGAAAATCCCTCAGCCTGAGACCTTGTTTCAGCTTTTTGATAACATGTCAAATGACTTTTGACAGTCTAACCTTGTCGCCTTCCCTTCTCAAAGTGTTGAAGCATTCTTACACAATCCTTGAGGTTTTCTGTGAGTTTTCATGTGTTTTCAAAGGTGTCATACCTCTTTCATTTGATGAGGTAGTGGGTTTTCTCACTAATCATTCATTTTTCTAGAATGTTCTCAACTTGATATTCTTTGTCAGATTCAACAAACATTTCATTGATCTGAAGTGGTATGAACTGATTGCAACACTGAAGCATGAACACATGAAATACTGAGTGTATCTGCATTTCTTTGAGTAAGTCTAGCTTATAGCTTAATCCCTTGATGTTTCTCTTGACTTTGAACAGTTTTATGCTTTTGTTGTTCAACTTCTTGCTTCTTTGTTTTACATGAATGTTGTCTGTCTTTAAATAAACTTTCTCTTCAACCACAAAAGGTTTTACCTCTGTTGTTCATTCTTTTTGTTGCTGAATCCTGTTTGTCAGATCTTTGTGCAACTTCTTAATTTCTGCAATATTTAATATTGTCTTTTGACTTTGTGATTTGTGCGCTCGCAGTTCTTGTCATACCTTTGAGTTATATTCATAATTCACTCAAAATGGTGTTTCTTTCATGATTTCATTTTGTGTGTTATTGTACACAAACTGTGCTGTTGACAACAGTTGTACTCAGTTGTTCTGATCTTTATTGATGTAGTGTCTCAAGTATGTTTTGACTGTTTGATTTATTTGTTTGCTCTGCTCATCTGTCTGTGAGTGGTATGCCGTCAACATCTTATGATTTATTTTGAGTTCTGCTGTGAGCGTCTCTCAAAACTTGCTTGTAAACAGCTTGTCTCTGTCAATGATAAACTCTCTTGACAGTCCGTGATTGCTAATCAACTCTTGTAGTATGATGTACATCAATACTGATGCTGTTGTGGTTTTCTTGAATGAAATGAACATGGTGTACTTGGTCAATCTATCAACTACAGTCAATATACTGTTGAATTTCACTCCTCATGCCGAATTCCTTGATGTTGGTAACTTTGTTATGAAGTTCATAGTAACTGACTTCCGTGACGCATTTGATGCGTCTAGTTGTGTTACCTCATCATATCTTTTATCTCTTTGAATTTTGTTTCTGTGGCATGAATTGCATCTGACAATGTACTTAGTGATTTGATCTCTGAGGTTGCTGATATTGTGCCTTCTTCATATGAGGTCCTCAGTTCTTTTGATTTCAAGGTGTTCATTGACTCTGTTGTCATGACATACTTGTATTAGTTCTTCATTTGTCAAGAGAGCTTGCTTCACCTTGAACATTGCTGTTAAGCCTTTTGTGAGGATTTTCCTGTTGTCTTCACTTAGAATTTTGACGTGAATCTTCTTCACTTCTTCATGATCAGACTGTCTACTTAAAGTGTCTGCTTCATCATTCTCATTACTCTTCTTGTAATGAATTTGGAATTTGTAATTGGTTAACTGTTTGGCTCAGTGAACCTGTCATTGATTCAACTGTTTCATTGTTGCAAAGTTCCTCAAATTCTTATGATTTGTGTAAATCTGAATAGACTTCTCAGTATCTGTGAGGTAAGGTCTTTAATCTTGCAGTGCTTTCACTATCACAAGAAGTTCTTTGTCATGAACCTCATATCTTTTCTCAGGTTCTGATAGTTTTCTTAATCAATAGGCTATGAGTCTCTGTTGCTCATCCTCAATCTGATACAAACATGCACCTACTGCAAAATTTGATGTGTTGGTTTTCAGTACTTTTTTGCATGTCAGATTGAGTATTCTCAGGTGTGCTGTTCTGTTAAGACTCTCTTTTAATGTGTGAAATGCATTCTTCTGCTTCTTATCTCAATGTCATCTTTTGTTCTTTTGCATTAGTTGTGTGAGGGGTTCTGCAATCTTTGCATAATTAGGTACAAACTTTCAATAATAGTTCATCAATTTTAAAAAGGCTTGTACTTTCTTGACTCATTTTGACAGAGGCCAGTTCCTGACTGCATTTGTTTTTTTTGGGTTCTTCTTGATTTGCCCAAATTGAATAACATAGTCAAGGAATTTGATTTCCTTTGCTTCAAACTTGCTTTTTGACCTCTTCACATACAAAGTCCTTTCATTGAGCTTTCTCAGTACCTTGTGCACATGGCTGTGGTGCATCTTAAGGTCATCTGAATATATCAGAATGTCATCAAGGTATGTGATTGCAAAATCATCAAGATATTCTCTCAATGTGTCATTGATTAATCTTTGAAAGGTGGTGGGGGCATTCTTGAGCCCAAACAACATAACAGTGTATTTGTAGTGTTTGTATCTTGTTTAGAACGCCGTTTTTCATTTCTTGCCTTTCTTCATTTGTACTCAGTAGTAGGCTTCTTTCAAGTCTAGACTTGTGAATCACTTGGCTCTGCCTAATCAATCTTGCAACTCTTTGATTAACAATAAGGAATAACTGTCTCATCTAGTTATCTTGTTGAGTTGTCTGTAGTTGACACATAGTCACTTTGTGTCATTCTTTTTTGATACAAACAGGATCAGGTATTCTGTCAATGACTTTGATGGTCTGATGAATCCTCTTTTGAGATTCTCATCAAAGTAAGTTCTAACTTTCTTGAGTTGATTCTCACTCATTGAGTACAGTGACATTCACTTTGACTGCTTGTCATTCAATAGCGATATCTCATGATCTCATGACTTATGCTCTGATAAGCTCATTTTCAATTGCTTGAGGATCTCATACACATTTATCATGGTGTATAATTCTTTGCTGATTCAATCAATTCTCAGATTCTTTTTGCGTAATCAGAGCATCTCTAGTATGACGTCATACTTGATCAAATTGAGGACATCAAACGTCAACTCTTGTGAATCTTCTAGTATAGTGGCTTCAATGTGAACCTGGTTCATTATTCATTCAGATTCTTCATTGATCATATACATCTGCATAAACTTCAATGCTTGCTGCAGTGTTAGTTCTAGCACTCTTATTGCTTGCTGCAAAATATAGTTGTTGGTTGCTTCTGAGTCTATCATTGCTTGAAGAATTCTATTCTGTTCAACCTGAACATTAACTCATATCTTATGGTCTTTGTCATTCTTCTGAGACATTAAAAGCTTCTTGTTCTCTAGTCTCTTTGAGAGAGCTTGCAGTTTTTTGACTGTACTGCGTCACTTGCTCTTCTTCAGAGGTTCTGAAATCATTCAGGCTCTACCTCTTGTATGATCAGTTGTATGTATTTTTTGCTGTCTTTCTCAATATACTGTTCTGAGTGTAGGCGCGGTTTGTACTGATCATATTCTCACTGAACTTGATTTCAAAGTGCTTTCACTCTATTCAGAAACTTAGGTGGCATATAGTCTTCTGAAAAGGTTCAACAACCATCATCTGATGTTAAGTACCCTGTGAGTAAACGAATTTCAATTTTGTGGCTCTTGGTTTTTCACACAAGTTGTTTTGATACTGAGTTGATTGCTGTTCATACATCTTTCATCAACTTGTTGAGTTTTAAGCATGTTCTTACTTCTTCTGTTTCTTTCTGTTGCTTTTTAAGGTCATTGACTTTCTTCTTGAGCTCTTTCTGCTGTCTTTTCAGCAGTTATTGACACATTTCTCAGTGCTGATTCTCAGGGTGCTCATATCTTATTTTGAGTCTCATGTTGACTTCTCAGTTGTTGATATCTTCTGAGTTTGCGTTCAAATTCAGGGCTATTCAGGTGCTATCACTGTAGTCTTCTTTTACCTGAGTTTCACAAGTATTGGTTTCTTTGATCTTGACTTTCTTTAGAATAGTTAATTTCTTTGATTGACCTGTTGTGTTGTAACCATTTCATTTCTTCTTGAGTTTCTGTGAGTATCATTCGGCTTTGTCTTTGCTGCTCATATGTGTTCAGCACATGTTGTTGTAGCAGACTGTTCAGCTCAGAGTGTTGTGCACTACATGTGTATTTGTTGCTGCAACTTCTTTTCTTTCTTGTTGAGGTTTCTTGCAGGTTCTTGCAAGGTGTTTGAATTTTTCACAGTTGTAACATTTGTGAGTCTCTGCTCATCAAGATTGAGACTTATAGAGCTTGCTCATGCATCATCCTTGCTTTATTTGTGGTCACTGCTCACAGTGCTTCTCAATTGCGTCAAGGTTCATAGGGTCACCTCTTTTGAGAGTATATTGTCTTTCTCACATCTTTGATGTGTAGTGTTCTGTACACTTCATTTGTTGTTTTCATTGATGACTGTCAATGTTGATGAAGATATTGATCATATTCTGAAGCTCTTCAGATCAATTCATTCTGGCTATCTCATTCTTAATAGTCTCATTGAGTTCTCAGTAGTATTGCAATATTAAAGTGTCATCATCTCAATCTGTTAGGGCTGCAATTTGCTGAAACTCTGCCGCATACTTGACTGCTGACTTATTCATCTTTAAAATGTGAAGTCATCTCTCTGCTGCTCATTTCTTGTTGACTACCTTGAAGGCTCTCTGAAGCTCATTCTTGAACTTCTTATAGTTGTTGAATATGAATTTCTTATTGTTTATTCATTTCTTCAGTGTCTTGTCAAGAAACTTGTGCAGTTTGCGGTTAACTCAATTAAACGCTGCATTCTTGAGGTACAATACAGTAAACAGTTCTTTGTTCATCTCAAACCTGAACTTTGCCTGGTTGAATTTGATATACAACTCAAGCTTGACCAAGAAGGCTTGCAGCTTCTCTCTCTTGTCTGTGAACACATTGAGTGTCAGTACCTTGAGTACATTGATCATTTGCTGAAGGCCTTGAAGATTGACTTAACTTGTCAAAGCTGACTTCTGTGCACTGATTGTCATTCTTATATTGTAAGAATGTTCAAAGTGTTACGTTCTAATCTGAGATGCCTCAAATATAAGGGCTAGAGATTTGTGCTTGTTGATATAAGGGTCTCAGTGTACGGTGTAGGATAAATCAGTAGTTGATAACTTGTATTGAGTTGAACACAATTGTTTCCATAAGAGAAACAACTCTTTTTATATAAAAAGAGAATCAACCCTCAAAGAGTTGACTCAACCTGCTAAGGGTTGACTCAACACTCTCATGGTTGAGTTGACGCTCAACTTGTCATCTCATGTCAGAGACTACGCAGTTCTTATGTTCAACCCATTCTGTTAGTTTTAACTGAGTATGGTTGTAACACTGTACATTTGTACATTCTTCAATTATAGTCAGAACAACTGGGCAAGCCTGCTTCTCATGACTGAGCTAGTCATAAACAATCATGACTTTGTCTCAACAGAAGTGAGCCTCTTCTTCTTGTCTCATGAGTATCACATAAAGCCTCTACAACTACTTGAGAAGTTGAAGCCTGTATGATCTGCAAAAAGTTCAGTACAGAAAGCTGATCAGATTGTATGAAAGATGAAAGAAGCCACAGAGTGAGCACAGATGACTATGGCTGTCACTCAGCAGGTACAGAAAGAAGCAGTGAATTGAAAGAGACAGCAGTCTTATGACTTCAAGAAAGAAGACAAGATCTGACTAAACCTTAAGAACATACATATGAATCATCTGTGCAAGAAGTTTAATGCAAAGAATGTCAAGTACACCATTGTTAAAAAGATCAGCTCACATTCCTTCTGTTTGAACACACTGCTGAGTATTCATAATGTGTTTCATTCAGTCATGCTTTGATCAGCAGTCATGAACGCTCTTTCTTCTCAGCATACAACAGACCTGCAACCTCTGCCGCAAATTGTAAGTGATGAAGAAGAGTTTGAGATAAAGAAGATTCTGAAGAAGAGATTCATATGATGTAGAAAAGAATTCAAGAAGAAGTACTTGATGAAATGAGTCAATTATACCTGATTCACATGAGAATCGGCGTTTGTCATGAAAGACACAGTGATGTTAAATCAATGAGAGTTAATACAACCTGAGGTGGCTAGATCTTAACCATACACAAGAAGATTAAGATGCTTCATGAGTTTGAGGGATTGTACAGAGTTCAAAATTTAGTGTTGAATTTATTTGATTTATTTCTATGTTAATTACTAATGTTGTCTTCTTGATTTCGTTGAAGCTACTTGTTCTGAGCACTGCAAAGAGATGAGGCACACTGCTCAGGTGTTGCACACTGTCATGAGTTGAACTCATACTAAGGTCTTATGGTCTAGTTGCTTACTAAGACTCTAAGACTAAAGCACATTATCTTTTTGCTTTTGTATGAAGCTCTTCTTCTTTTCTCTTCATAGTATTCTTCTTGTATTTAGAAATTATCAATTGAGCGTCAGTCTCATTGCAAACCTGTGACATTAAAATACTATTCTCATTTAGACCTGACCTACTCTAAAGGCCTTGCTGTACAATTGTTGAAATCAGTGCAGGATGAGCACAGAAACCTTTATGACAGATGAAGTGAAGACTGTTGCTGAGGAGATTCCTTCTTGAGCGCAAATACTTATGACAGAACTATGCAGCATGAAGAGTCATATGAAAGAGAACATGCAAAACATGAAGGCTTGTACAAATCTTCTTTACACCTTTGTGGTGGATTGAGACAACCCCACATTGACTACACCAGTAGGTACAGCTATTTCAACATCAGCTGTTACAACATCACCTTCTTCTCAAGAATCAGTCAATTGTACAAACAGTTTCACCTTAAAGCAGCTTGTTGCAGCAATGAGCATGAGTTGACACTCAAAATGATGTCTCTCTAATTCACTCAGATTTGAAGGAAAGAGAGTGGAATTCAGACCTTGACTACAACAAATTGTTGCTAAATTGAATGTGAACATGTCAGACAACAATGTCAGTGTGCAGTTCTGATACTTACACAGTTGGCTTGAAGGGTTGGCTCTAAGCCAGGTCACATCTTGAATTGTGGCTTGTATCAAGTCAAACAAAGTTTTAAACTGTACAACCATTGAGAAGCTGATCAATCAGCTTTGACACATGTACAATGACTCAGAATTGAAGAAGAAAGTGACTCATATCTTAAAAACTCTAAAACAGATGAGAAAACCATTTGCTAGACACCTGACCACCTTTGAACAAATGCTGTTGAAAGCAGAAGGCTTGAAATGAGATGATGCTGTCAAGAAAACATTTCTTAGTAACAGTCTTGACACAACACTCATGTGAGCTCTGATTGTCACCTCAATTTCTGTGTCATATGATGAGTATATTATCTTGCTACAGCGGGTCAGTCACAACTTAAACTCAATTTAGAAGGCTGTTACTCAAGAGCGTCATACAACAACTATCATCATCACACAACAGTCTCACATGAACAACATGAACTGAGAACCCACTGAGCACACCATTGTCACAGTTACAGAAACTGAAGAGAGGCGCAGAGCACAATGAGTGTCAGAGAAGAAAGTGACAAAATGTCATATGAAACAACTATGCATGCACTGCAAAGACAATGGCCACTTCATTAAGAACTGCAAACTTCTGTCTGCTGTACAATCTTGCGTCATCAATGTTACTGCTGCTGAGACTGTGAAGAAGACAACAGAAGAAGAGAAGAACTCAGAAAAAGAGTAGCTTCTAGCAGAAGTCACAGCTGAGAGTGTATGAGGTGTGATAAGAGCTGAAAGGAGTTTGAGAACCAGATGAACAGTGCCCTCTTCACTATGTCAACATTAATTAATAAGAAGTCATATGCGCATATCTTGTATGACACAGGGTGCCTGTTCTATGAAATGATCACTTCTTGCTTTGCTAGAACTCACAATCTACAGTGCATGAAGATAAGACCTTGTATGGTTACAGGGTTTGATGAACCTTCAGGTTCATCAGTAGATGAAGTAGCTGTCATACAAATTGATATTGACAGACATCAGAAGTCAAGGGCATTCTTTTATATTGTTTCTAAGTTAGCATCCTACAATCTTATACTAAGTCTATCATGAATGAAGCAGAACAAGGTCATATTGAATGCAGGCAAAGCCTCTCTTATGATTGAATTCACAGAAACTATTGTACAGAACAGAAAAGCTTCTGCTGAGGGTGAGTTCAATCATGTTATGATGTCAGCTATGTTCTTTACAAACCTCATACAAAAGAAAGAAGAGAAATAGAAGAAGATTGAGGTGTTCTCAGCCAGCATGACCAATATTGAAAAAGCCTTAACCTCACAGAAGAAGACTGACTTGAGGACTATACTCTCTGATCATTATCATGAGTTTATAGATGTGTTTAATTGTATGATGACTGAGAAGTTGCCGCCCTTAAGAGAAGAAGGCACAGATCATCAAATTGAACTAAAAGGGGTGAATGAAAAAGAACCAAAAGTACCCTGAGGTCCTCTATACAACATGACAAGAGAGGAGCTACTAGTGTTGCGCAAGACACTAACAGAACTTTTGAATAAGCAGTTCATACAAGTCAGTAACTCATCTGCTGCAGTGTTTGTTTTATTCATATGAAAGTCAGAAGGTGAACTTCAGTTCTGTGTGAACTACTGTGACTTGAACCAAATCACTTGAAAGGATCATTACCCTCTTTCATTGATACATGAGACTCTGTGAAACATCAAATGAGCTCAATGATACATCAAGTTGAATGTCATAGTGACATTTCACAAGATTTGAATTGTCACAGAAGACAAATGAAAGACAGTGTTTCATATGAGGTACAGGTTGTATGAATGAATGATGACTTCTTTTGAGCTAGTCAATGTCTTGAGCACCTTTCAAAGATATATCAACTGGGCCTTGCAGGACTTTCTGAATGAGTTCTGTTCAGTCTATGTGAATGATATTCTCATTTTCACTGATGAATCACTGCATCAACACTGAAATCATGTATGAAAGATACTACTACGGCTTCGAGAAGTCGGTCTACAAATTGACATTGACAAATGTGAGTTTGAAGTCAAGTCAATCAAGTACCTAGAGTTCATTCTGAAAGTGAGAAAGAGCATACAAATGAATTCTCAAAAGATGAAGACAATTATGAACTGACAAGCCTCCAAATCAGTAAAGGGTGTACAGAGTTTCATAGACTTTGCAAACTTTTATTGAAAGTTCATCAAGAACTTTTCTAATCTGATTATGTCAATGATGGCTCTTGTACAAAAGGACACACTTTTTAAATGAACAGAGAAAGCCAATCAGAGTTTTATGAAGCTAAAGGCCATGTTCATTTCAGCGCCAATTCTAGTTTCATTTGACCACACATGTACAACAGTGATGAAAACAGATTCCTCAGATTGATGCATAGGTGAAACTCTGTTACAGTTAGTGAATGATGTGTGAAGGCCCTGTGCCTACTATTCAAAGAAGAATGCACCTGCAGAGTGCAATTATGAGATTTATGATAAAGAGATGCTGGTCATCATATGATGCTTGAAAGAGTGAGACGCAGAATTGAGAAGTGTGTCAAGTTTTCAGATTTGTATGAATCACAAAAATCTGAAATACTTTATGACAGTCAGAAAGCTTACAGAGCAACAAATGAGATGGTCTTTAGTTCTGTCATGATACAACTTCTTCATACTATACTTGCTGAGTAAGCAGAATGAGAGAGCAGATGCTTTATTGAGACAGAAGCAGAATGTGTCAATGAATCTCTCAGACAACAGAGTACAACATTATACAACACAGATGATACATTTTGAGATGATAAGCAAGCCTATACAGGCTGCCTCAATGACAGTAGCAGACATATCAGTCCCTGTGCTTGTACAAGATCAGAACTTGTTTGATGAGGCCACAGACCTCAAACAGATGTAAGTGAATGCTGAAGCAAGAGATGAGTTGTACAATGAGCTTTGTCAGACAATTTGCAAGAAACAGAGATCATTTTCTACTGTTCTAGAAGTGAGGGTATTTATAATGAAATGCTTCTTGAGTGATGAAGAAAAGTTACTCTTTTGCAGAAGGCACTGAGTGCTGTCATCAGAATCTCTTTGTATGAGACTGATTCAGTATACACATGACTCAACAATGACTGAACACTCAGAAAGAGATGTAACTGATGCTCTCTTATCATGACAGTTCTTTTGGCCTGAGATGCTACAGAATGTCTGTACATTCTGCCAAAATTGTGACAAATGTTGTAGGAACAACAGCTGAAAAGATTGCTGACAAGGCTTTTTGAAGCCTTTACCTGTATCAGAGCAGATTTGATGAAAGATATTCATTGACTTTATAATAAATCTACCATCAAGTGAGGGTTGTATGAACCTTCTGATAATTACAGATTGTCTTAGCAAGGGGGTAATACTTGAACCATGCAAGGATATGACTGCAGAATGAGTGACTCAGACATTTGTACAACATTTCTATCAGGCTCATGAGCTCTTTATCACAATAGTCTTGAATTGAGGCACTCAGTTTGTGAGCAGCCTATGAAAAAGAGTCTGTCAACTTTTGAAGATTGTACAAAGAATGTTCACAGCGTACCACCCAGAAACTGACAGAACAACTGAGTGAATGAATCAGAATGTTGAGCTGTACATTTGTACATTCTCAAAATATAGTCAGAACAATTGGGCAAGCCTGCTCCTCATGGCTGAGCTAGTCATAAACAACCATGACTCTGTCTCAATGAAAGTGAGCCTCTTCTTTCTGTCTCATGAGTATCACATGAAGCCTTTACAACTACTTGAGAAGTTGAAGCCTGTACGGTCTGCAAAAAGGTCAGTACAGAAAGCTGATCAGATTGTACAGAAGATGAAAGAAGCCACAGAGTGAGCACAGATGACTATGACTGTCACTCAACAGATACAGAAAGAAATGATGAATCAGAAGAGACAGCAGTCATACAACTTCAAGAAAGAAGACAAGGTCTGGCTAAACCTTAAGAACATACATACAGATTGTCTGTGCAAGAAGTTTGATGCAAAAAATGTCAAGTACACCATTGTTAAGAAGATCAGCTCACATTCTTTCTGTTTAAACACACTGTCAAGTATTCATAATGTGTTTCACTCAGCCATGCTTCAATCAGCAGTCATGAACGCTCTTTCTTCTCAGTGTACAACAGACTCACAACTCTCATCACAAATTGTAAGCAATGAAGAAGAGTTTGAGATAGAGAAGATTCTGAAGAAAAGATTTGTATGACATAAAGAAGAATTCAAGAAGAAGTACTTGATGAAATGAGTCAGTTATACCTGACTCACATGAGAACCGGCGTTCATTCTGAAAGACACAGTGGTGTTAAATCAGTGAGAGTTAATGCAACCTGAGATAGCTAAATCTTAACCATATGAAAGAAGGTTGAGGTGCTTCATGAGTTCAGAGGATTGTACAAAGTTCAAAATTTAGTGTTGAATTTATTTGATTTATTACTATGCTAATTACTAATGATGCCTTCTTGATTTCGCCAAAGCTACTTGTTCTGAGCATTGTGAAGAGGTGAGGCACACTGCTCAGGTGTCACACACAGCTCATATGACTAGACTCTATAAGTGTCACACACAGCTCATACAACTAAACAAGCACAGCACAAAGAAGAAAGAAGAGTTGTACGTATTTAAGGGGCGACATAGATGACAACCACTCTCATCAGCAACAGTGTCAGTGTGATTCTTCTTGACTGAGCAGCAGGCTCACTCTCATTGACATCATTGTTGTTATTCTCATCATTTGAGATGACAATGAGAACATCATTGTTGCATACAGAACAGTGACATGCATGGTCACACCACTTGCAGTTATCACAACACTCATCAAAATGTTCTGACATATGATGACATTTCAGAAAGAGCGCCATACTGTGTGCCTGACAGTTGACACAATCAGCAGAAACCAACACACTCTGACTCTGAATCAGGATTGCGTTTATGTACAACAGTCAATGAGTTCTCATCTGATTCAGTGTAATGCATAGCTGTATGAACAGAACATTCACACCGAACAGCACAAGAATGACTCTTGTCTGAGAAGAGTGAGCATACTGAGTGAGCTGCTGCTGATCAACAAAGAGAACTGAATTGACATCAACAGCCACAAGAGTGAGAACAACAATGTATGCATCATAAAGAATGAGGGCCCTGTGAGCTGTCAGCTTCAAGACACATATCTGTATGACACTTACATTGTTGTTGTTGTTGATGTTGTTGCTGCTGAGCTTGTTGTATGAGAGTCAGTGCTGACATATCAATCAAGAAAGATTTCACATACAAAAGTGATGAATGAAGAAGTTGAAGAAGAAAGAAAAAGTCATACATGAGGTGAGGGGTTTATAACTCACTTCACTGACAAGTAAGCTCAAGTGAATTGTTGAAGGAAACCACGCAAGCAATGAAAAAATTTTCATCTGCAAACCTTATCTGTACAAGGCAGACATGTGTCAACAGACATTGACAACTGTACAACAACCTTTTCAGAGGCTTAAAGCACAACCTTGAGAAGAAAGAAAGAGGTGATGTCATGAGTTGAACCCATACTAAGGTCTTATGATCTAGTTGCTTACTAAGACCCTAAGACTAAAGCACATTATCTTTTCACTTTTGTATGAAGCTCTTCTTCTTTTCTCTTCATAGTATTCTTCTTGTATTTAGAAATTATCAATTGAGCATCAGTCTCATTGCAAACCCGTGGCACACACAGCTCATATGACTAGGCTTTATAAGTGCTGCACACAGCCCATATAACTAGACAAGCACAGCACAAAGAAGAAAGAAGAGTTGTATGTACCTAAGAGGCAATATAGATGATGATTGCCCTCATCAGCAGCAGTGTCAGTGTGATTTGTCTTGACTGAGCAGCATGCTCACCCTCATTGACATCATTGTTGTTCTCATCATTCAAGATGACAATGAGAACATCATTGTTGTGTACAGAACAGTGAGCAGCATGGTCACACCACTTGCAGTTACTGCAACACTCATTGAAATGTTCTGACATACAACAACATTCTGAAAAGAGCGTCATACTGTGTGTCTGACAGTTGATACAACCGTCAGAAATCAACACACTCTGACTCTGAATCAGAATTGCATTGATGTATGACAGCTGATGAGTTCTTACCTGATTCAACATGATACAGAGCTGTACAAACAAAACATTCACACTGAGCAGCACAAGAATGCCCCTTGTCTGAGAAGATTGAGTGTACTGAGTGAGCTGCTGCTGATCAACAAAGAGAACTGAATCTTCATCAGCAGCCACAAGGGTGAGAGCAGCAACATATGCATTGTAGAGAACAAGGGCTCTGTGAGCTGTCAGCTTTGAGACATGTACTTATATGACACTTACATTGTTGTTGTTGTTGTTGATGTTGTTGCTGCTGAGCTTGTTGTACAAGAGTCAGTGCTAACATATTCAATCAAGGAAGATTTCACATACAAAAGTTATGAGTGAAGAAGTTGAAGAAGAAAGAAAAAAAGAAGTTGTACATGAGGTGAAGGGGTTTATAACTCACTTCACTGACAGATAAACTCAAGTGAATTGTTGAAGAAAATCACACAAGCAATGAAAAAATTTTCATCTGCAAACCTTACTCATACAAAGCAAGCAAACATGTGTCAACAAACATTGACAACTGTATAACAACCTTTTCAGAAGCTTAAAGCACAACCTTGAAGAAAAAGAAAGGGGTGATGTCATAAGTTGAACTCATACTAAGGTCTTATGGTCTAGTTGCTTACTAAGACTCTAAGACTAAAGCACATTATCTTTTCACTTCTGTATGAAGCTCTTCTTTTTCTCTTCATAGTATTCTTCTTGTATTTAAAAATTATCAATTGAGTGTTGATCTCATTGTGAACCCGTGACAGTATTGCTGTCATTAACAGTTCATTCAGATTTATAGTCTGATCATTATCATTCAGTTCTCATCTCAATGTACTGAACATTTTAACAGCATTTAAGGTTGCAACTTTCTCAGTATGATTTAAGATGTTAAGACTCAATGAAACTTTATATATAACATGCTTCTTTATGCTCTTATTCTTAAATAAGCACTTTAAGAGTGAGTCAATAAGAAGTTAAATGTAAAGATGAAGATTCTGATCATCATTGAATGTGAATGACTTCAGATTCACTATATTCTGATGCTGTTAAAGCTGTTTAAGATGTGAACTGAGACATTGTTAAGCACTATTAAAGTGATCATTCACAAGACTTAACATATCTATTTATTGATGTTTAGTCTGTCATCTTAAGACTCAGCAATAATAAATTGTTCAACAAAAGACTTTTTGAGTTAATCAACTCAGTGCAGTTCTTTCTGCAGCTACTGAGAAGCTTCAGCACTACTATAAGAATTCTTAGAATTAATTATATAATATTTGTCATCTATATAATCTGATAACTATATTGATTTCAGCTTTCAAGCTGAAATATTATGATGTATGAAGTATTGCTAGTCATATTGCTCATACTTCAAACTCAGTTAACATTGTTGTTTAAACAGATACAGTACTGAACAGCAATGTGAATAGAATGAAAAGAAACAAATATGAATAAGAGTTCTGTAAATACTATAATGTTAACTACATTCAGCATGAAACCTTAAGACTCACTGCATTTATAGAATAACTCAAAGTTATGAATCTGAACACACTGATACAATACATCAATATGCAGAAGCAGAAGAAAAGAAATGCTTAAAATGATGTGACAAAATATCTGACTTCACAGATGTCATCATTTGTTAATTCATTAATGATGAGAAGTATTACTAAATGTATTAATAAAGCTTTCATTGAAACTGACAGCTACTATAGACATGAAAGTGTGACTCTAAACTTCTTTACAGTCTTTAGTAAATGATTAAAGATATTCTCAGTGTCTTAATCTCTGAAGTTGATGTGAAATGAGTCTTTAACATGACTCATAACATATACAGCTATTGTTAAGCTCATCTTAATGCAGACAGCATTTGAATGCTCTGTATGATTAAACACTATGATCAGACAATTTTGACAGTTAATGATCACTTAAATAAGACAGGCAATCAGAAGACTATTATCAAGAATAAAGAGATAAAACATCATAAGACATCAGTGAAGAATCAGCTCACTCTGAAGTTTAAAAAGAAGAATGAGAGAAAGAATGTTTTTCAGAACCTTATTCTGAACTTATAATTATCTGTCAGATACAATTCTCAGTCATTGCAGTCACAATCTCTTTCTCAGTTTTGTTCTTATACTCAGTCTTTGTCTGATATCTCATATTGTCACTGTTTATCATCATCAGACCTTAATGATATGAAGTATGATGATTTTTGACTTTTAAACATCTTTAATAATGAAGCTGTAATCACTGAGAATGAGAATGAGAATAAAGAAAAGTCTGTTGAAGACATAAAGAAGAATGAGAATGTGCAGATCTCTCTGAAATTTAAGAAGTTAAATGTTTCAGAAGATGACTCTGATATGAATCTGAAGATAAGCTCATCTTCAATATCTACTGTATAAGAACAGAATTATATTTCTAGACAGAAGAGACTGTTCAGCAAGAGAATAAAGAATAAAGATAAGATAAGAATGTAGAAATGACTCTAATAGCATGATTATATTTTCTTTGTCTCTATGTGATATATTTAACTATCAAAAGTTCATTGATAAATTCAACATTCACAACCCTATATAGTGTCTAGCATTCTTAGACTAGAATAAAAGTACTTAATACTGCAATAACTGAACAGATCTGTACCTATTAACAATATCTTAAGCAATACATTTGATTAGAACACAACAAAATGTAGTTGAGCATGACTTATTCTGTCATGCATAATCATCATGTGACTGTCTTAACAGATTGAGTCAACTCACTGAGTTGAATCTCTGAACCCTACTCCAATTCAAACTGGCTTGACGGGACCTGAATATCCAGCAACCTGACCCGCATCGGGGCCCCAAACCTAACCCAACCGGGTCAACCCAACCCGTGCGGCCAGCCTAGTTCTGACTCACAATGGATAATCCAATTACGTCGCTGACCTTGGGTGTTATTGGCGCTGTGGGTTATTCATCACAGTCACGGCTCGTGGCTCTTCTTGTCTAATTCTGCCCTCTGTTCGTCAATAGCTTTCAGCTCTTTATCAAGCGTACTTTCGAGAAATTCTTTCTTTCCCTCCATGCCTCTCATGCGAGACTCTAATTCACAATATACCTGCTCCATTTTCACTGCTCGAACTGTGTCATTGAGCGCTATTGCAAGCTTTGTCGCTGACAAGACCATCTGCTGAATGCCCGCCGCCGTTGTGGGAAGTTGATGTAATGCGGCGTGCCTAAGCCGGTCAGTTGCAAATATGACGGAGTCGCCTAGTTGGCCTTGGCTACCGTCGATGGCATCAACTGCAATCTTACTGCGATGCTTTGCCAACGTTTTCCTGAGGACTCTATCCACCTTGGTCAAGGAAATCTGGTTCTTGGGCACTTCTCTTTCTCTTCTCTCGGTGCCACTTCGGACTGTGGTTGTGGCTTATGGGAGCGTCCCTGCGAGCTTACATTGGCCGTGGTCTGAATAACACAACTGATCGTATATTGGCATCGTGGTATGTTGTGTCGTCAAACTCCAGAGATCTTCGGGGCCTTTGCCAGGGCTCCAGAACCATGATCAATGAACTTTGAAGAACGACAAAGATGTTTTCAGACTCGCTCTTTTAGTATAGCCCGATACTAGGTCTTCAATGCCTATACACTACCGCAGTATGGCCCCATGTCTCTCAGTCCGGTGCAGAGTGTCAGCAACTCGTTCGTCAGTAGTCTTCAGCAATATGCGAAGGGCTTCTGCAGATCCAGAGAGCTAAGTAGCTGAAGGAAAGGGTGCATACCATAGGAGTGGTATCTGTAGATGTCGAAGCCATGGCAAGCGGTAGACCAGTTGACGGAGTCGAATGTACCGTTCCGCAGAATGACAATTGTTGCACCTATGCAACATAGAGCCTGCCACAACTTAGAACCTCCTTGAGTACCTCTCACTATATCGGTCTCGAGCGCGAGCTCGTAATTGTGCCATTCTCCAACCCGCTCATTTGATGGCTGGCGTCTGTTCGTATTGAGTGAGAGCAACCCAGCAACAGCTTGCACACAATATTCAGAATTCCAAAGCGGTAGACCTAGAAAGCCGAGGGAACAGGAAAGGGCGCCGTGGGCTCGATCTCGGCGTCGGCTTTGTCGCCTGCATACGGATGGATACTGAGAGGTCAGGATTCCATCGAGTCTTTTGTACGACTGTGTTATGACTGAGGTACCATCTCGTCGCTCTGTGAAACATATCACATGGTGGATTTAGCTCATCATCTGCTATGTAGCGGATATTGAAACAGTATAGATTGAAAGGCTGACCGTATCAGGGTCTGAAGCCTACACTTAGAGCGGGGAGCATGGACAAGGAGAAAAGTATGGCTTAATAGGAGTAAATGATTATTACTCGACAATGATGGCTCCAGTCACCCTGAACTAATAGCACAGACCTCGCAATAACGAGAATGGAGACTAGGCAATGAAAGGGTTTGGTCATTAGATGGTAGAGGCCCCAAATTTGGCCAATTATGTATACTCGCCTTGTTTCACCGAGGAAGGAAGGATTAGAACAGGCCCTGCTCGGCCCTCATACTTCTGGTATCACTGTTGAAATTCTTGACGGGCCAATGCCGTTATTCGGGTGTCCGTCAGGAGAAGGATGTTAGCGGGTAAGTAGGTATTGCTTCGGGAGACGATATACCAGCACAGTCAAGACGGACATGTCTTCCTGTTCGTGATGTCTTCGCAGAGTTTATCAAAGAAGTCCGTCGTGCGCACGTGTGCACGGCATTTAAATGTGTCTTTCGTATTTGGTAGATTACGACCACTCGAAGCCCTGACAAGCCATGATCACGCCCCGTCGTTCATATCAACCTCACTCAAGTTCTCCCCTCTGTCCACTCTATCAAGCGAATTTACCGGTGCTGCATAACGAAAAAAGATTAGCCTTCTTCTTTGGCCGATTCACATGCGCTGAAATCTAGCTCCTTGACACAGAAAAACCCTGGTCGTACCTTTGTGAATCCGATATCCGTCGACTTCTCCCTGAAGCATTGACGGCAGATATTCAAACCATATTTGCGGATGAGACCGGCTGAGTGGGTGCAGACGCGGCTGTTTGGCGAGAGCATCAATCAGTACTCATATTGAACCCACCAAATCGAGTGTCGCGTATACAGTTCAGTAAGAGTTCTAGGATTGCAGTGGCATACCAAGATCTGCTGCCCTTGCCGTATGTCCGTGGACGAGAGTACCAGACGGTTTCGTGAGACATGATTGCGCTCGAGAAGTGGAGTAGGTGTTCTTCTGTGCAAGTCAGCGTCCCTGAGCATTTCCTAGACGTGCTCGTTCGTACTCCCATACCTTTGCGCTGGCTTTGTGTGGATGCGAAGAAGATCAGTTGTCGTTGGCTTGATATCGAATCACGGCTATGAAGTCCAAGATTCGGATTGTGTGCCGAGACTTCGTGGATCCCACCCTAAGCGAACCACTAGCGCGGATATTGAAAGAGCAACCTGAACAATCCCCTCAGTAAAGGAAAATCTTTGATAATGGTAAGTTGTACCGACCCATATCATGTTCATAGTATTCTTTTACTAAGATCCAGCAGTCTAAAGATTCCTCTCGAACCTACATCCACCTAAACCAACCCCGCGTTGCCGACCTCTTTGAAGTATGCGCCAGCATCTCCTCTTCCTCTCTTCAATCCCCTCCCCGTACCTCAACGCTCCACACATCCTTTCTTTTTTCTTTCTTTGTCCGCTGCTGATCTGTAAGACAGGACTTCACACGCACCCCCCTCCCCCTCGAAGAGATCTACGTGCCCCCGCACCACCAACCCATCAACCCCGAAGACGAAGACGACGTGGTGCCGGACCAGCATGCCGCATTCGGCATCCAGCGCGCTACGCAGGCAAAAAGGGAGCCGGCGTGGAAAGATCTGGGGTTGGAGGAGCTGGTGAAAAAGGGGCCGAATGGAGAGGGCGATCAGATGGGAAGAGTGGGCGGAGTGAGGTTGGGTTTGAGTGGGAGAGGAGGGAAGGGAGTCGGTGGGGGTAGGATGCCACGGTGATGCTGGAGAGATTAATGGCGTTCATGCTGTGAGCTGGGAGGGAGTTGGAATGCAACCTGCCTTTTCATAGAGACCCGGCGCAGAGTTCAAAGAATCAGAGCTGACGAACGTGGGTTTTGTGGCAGCGTTTGCCCCAAGCAACGCTATCCATCATTACGGAATCGAAAACATTGTCCATGAAACTTCTGCGCAACGCCTTCCATAACCAGAGAGCGGATGAAAAAGCGAGTGCCAAAACTCAAATCCTTATGATGTCGACCCTCGTCCTTTCGAACATGTTGTGACCTACCATCTTCGCTTCGGCTCGCTCCTCGTCTGTCACCTTCCTCGGATGCACCGTCATTTGAGTATACGTACCAGCGCCCTTCCGTTTGGAAAGCGTCCCGGGGTTGATTACCAGTACGCTGTCGACAACCTGTTGCGCTACATTCAGCCACTTTTCCTAGTCTCATTCAGGATAGCCTCACCTTCGCGAACGGCGACAAAGCGCTTGGTGTAATCAGTACATCAGGTCTTACGTTCAACCACTCCCCCAACTTTAAATAGCTTGTATCCACAGTTGCTCCAGTCGCCAACCCATCCGTCGTCCCTGATTTTGGCATATATTCTCTAGCGACAGGTGGAAACAATGGGTAGAAGTGTCTCTGTTCAATCAAGTGCCTCGATAACCGCGCTAGCAAGTTGCCTGTAGTTGGCTTGCCACCCACCACCTCTTCTCTGCGGAGCTCGTACAAGATATCTTGCGATGAAATACCGACAACAAACTCGTTCAAAGAGAGTATAACAGGGTTCGTCACGAATCTAGCTTGTTTCGGCAGTCCAAGCTCCTTTCTAGGAACAGGCTCTTGCGGCCAAGACACGTGTGTGCCAACAGCATCGCGAACGGAAGGGATAAGAATAATGTTTATACCAGGTACTTCCTGCGCAAGGCGGCGTAGAGGAGTGCCAATTAGGATTCGGAAAACATCGTTGAGAGTGGCTTTGTCTGGCTCGTAAGTTGTGTCTTCTGGTAGCTCGAAGTCGCCTGATGCTAGGAGAGGATGCTCAAGGTCAAGAAATGGTCCTATGAGAATCAAGGCGTCGGCGTAAGTCGAGCTAGCCTTATCGCAGATGGCTTGGAGCGGCTCGAAGGCAAGATTGTCATCCGTCGTGTATGGACCAGAGGCAAGCAGGATGTTCAGTGGCGTGCCTTCGCCCAAGTCGCTAGTGTCGGATCCGAGACGAGCATTCAGATCGTCCAGCGTCCTTGGTAACGACGCTGCAGGAGGCAATAGTGGCACGCTGAATACTTCGTTGACGGAGAAGTACTCCCCAGACGCATTGACACCACGGAGAGCAACGATCTTGCCTGGGAAAAACTCATATGACGGTACTGAGTCGACTTTGAGGGGCACGCGCAATCCGGCGCCCATTCGTCTTGATGTTTCCAGCACGATGGAAGCGGAATTGAACTTTCCTTCTAGCATATCCGAAGCGATCCTGCCTACAGCCACAATTTCGCTGGTGCTTTGACTTGCCGCATTGCCGAACGCGGAATCCTCAAGTTCATGGTATACTTGCACTAAAGTCATGAACTCATCTATCCGGTCGTCCAGAACTTCCGAAGCTTCTGATAAGTGCATAGCCATGGGCTTGTAGGAATACTTTTTCAGGTCGCTGTTCGCCGTCAACTTGATCCGAGGCTCGGATGATGGGGCGATAGGAGCTTCATGGGTTGGTAACTTGTCGTTGAGTGTTTCTATCGTCTGGCCAGCATTTGGACGGTCCGCAAAAGGTATCGAACTGATCGAAATTAGCCAAAAAAGCCTGCTGGCGCCGAAACAACTCACTGCACGCTATCTAAGCCTTCGTTCGCCCCCTTATGTGACATCCTAGGTTCGCCAGGAGAAATGAAAGAGTTCCCTTTACTGATCTTGGAGGTCCCCGGCGTTTCGAATGCTGCCTTTCGTTTGACTTCGCTTCCCTTGTGTCCATTCGCGGCCCCTGGCCTTGGAGTGTTGGGTACGAGACTATCAAGCCTGAAAGTTCTGTAAATACCAAAGCAGCACACCTCAAGGCTTTCTGCATTCTTACATTCCAAAAACATCCCCATTGCCTGTCGTGTTTCGTGGAGTCCCGTGGACCCCACTCCTCTTATCCGTACTTCGAACGTGGACCTTTCCTCGATTCTCCCTTTCCAAGCTCTCTTGCACATCTTTCTTGAATGCCCTCACTGTATTCAGATCTAGCTTTGTCTCTTCCGAGCCCATTTTGATGCTGTAGGATTCCCATTTGAAGAATAGCTCTTGCGGTGAGGTTGAATGCAGGCGTAATATAGATTGCAACTCTCCCAAGATATCGGGGGCCAATTCCGTCGCTGGGGGAGGCGCAAATAGCGTATTGAGCTCTTCAATTATGTCGTCCATCTTGATTCTGGACGTGATAGAACTGATGTGCAGACTGTTTATCTGGCGAAGGTGAGCGTGTAAAGTGGAAGTTGTAGAGAACGCGCCGACGCGCCAAAATTTCGCGAAATGGCATCATTGGGCGGAGCTTTCAAACATCCGAAGTCCGATCGTTCGCCGCCTCTTCTCTTAGGGCTGACTGATAGCACCTCTTCAACGTAAATATCTCTCCCATTCCATCCATGTTCGTATGGACTGGCCGCCTCACGTACTGTACATTTAACTAACTTTGTGTCATCTGACCATCTCTTCCATATCTTTTTCCATCAAGGCACCGTTCGTAATCTAGAAGGTGTCGTACGCCGCTGGATCGAAGCGACCACCTTGGAGGGTGCAACAGGCGAAGCCAACTTGAGGAAGCCCCGAGAACCTCCACAAAATCCTTGCCGCTAGCCACAGGATCGCCAGTCCTTCCAATGTCACCGGCCGTCACAGCCACGATGGATGGAGGAAACCCCAGAACGGCATCCACCGCAGCCTCTTCAGGGCCTATTAGAACACCATTCACAAGCCCTCTAGAGACCTCGAAACCTCCGCCTCCACCCACACTTACTCCAGATCAAGAAGCCAAATATGACTCCCTCTTCAAGACCGTCTCTGCATGGACAGACATACCTACCAACTCCGTCATCAACAGCCCCAAAGCAGCTCTTACTGATGATGAGCACATGTGGCTGACCCGCGAGTGCCTACTTCGCTACCTGCGTGCAACAAAATGGAACGCCGTAGAGGCGCCGAAACGGCTGCTTGGCACTCTGATATGGCGACGCGAATACGGACTTGCAAAGCATACAGCGAGCTACATCTCTCCGGAGAACGAGACTGGCAAGCAGGTGATCTTGGGATATGACATAGCTGCGAGGCCATGCTTGTACCTGAATCCGGCGAAGCAAAATACGAAGAAGAGCGAGAGGCAGATACAACATTTGGTCTTCATGCTTGAGCGGGTCATAGATCTGATGATACCGGGGCAAGAAACGCTAAGTCTGCTGGTGAATTTCAAGGAGAGCAGCAGTGGGAGCAATCCGAGTGTAGGGCAAGGGAGGCAGACGTTGAACATCTTGCAAACACACTACCCGGAGAGATTAGGGAGGGCGTTGGTCATCAATGGTACCTCTCTAGGCTTGATTTCTAGCCCAATAACTCTCTAAACCATACGTGTAGTTCCCTGGGCGGTATGGGGTTTCTTCAAGCTCATAACACCTTTTATCGATCCCCTCACTCGTGAGAAGTTGAAATTTAACGAAGACCTTCGACAACACGTCCCACCAGCCCATTTGATGAACACATACGGTGGGGAAGTCGACTTCCAATATGATCATGCAACATACTGGCCGGCAATCAACAAGCTTGCAGATGAGCGGAGAGAGGCATATCAAGAAAGGTGGATCAGAGGTGGAATGAGGATCGGCGAACACGAGGGGTACCTCAAGGGCGGGAATGAGAAGAGTTTGGCCGAGCGAGAAGGTGCTGATGTAGGACCACCCAGGCAACAGATGAATGGACAATTCACCGAGCAGACAAATGGATTCGTCGAGCCTGGCCTGGCACAGTGTCAAATCTGAAAATTGAGCAGTGAATTCGGGCATTGGCAAAGCGTCAATTTGGCAAGCGTGTCAGCATGTTGTACTACCATAAATGTCTGACTTTGCCAGCACACTCTTCTTCAGCGCTTCGGATACGCAGTATATAAAGAGAGGAATACAAAGGGCTTACTAGATTCTCAGCCATTATTGCCCCTGCAATAATTTTCTCACTGCTCACTCACTCAAGCCTGGTCTTGAGCAACAGGACCTAGACTCTCCACCCAATCCGCACCTACAAAGATCCCCCGAGTCCAGCGCTCTCCCTACCCCACCACATTCTGCCTCCCACACCTTCTTCGCTCCACTCTCCTCCCTAACCTCCCTAAACAATCCGCTCCGACCCAGCCCTATCCATCATCCTTTCCCACAACTCTTACATGTCCTCCCCACCCGTGCTTTTGTGCAATCCCTCCACGCGCCACTGTCGTTAACATCACTACCGTAACTGCCCCCACGCGTGGGCCGGCTTGCGGAGTGGAAGTTATACGCGCGTGGTCGGTCTTTTTCGTAGCCGTCTACGATGGTGCTTAAGACTATTAGGGTTTCTGCGGTTACGAAGCTGGGAGGATAGGGAAAACGTCGACGGTGCTGCTCGTTGTGGTATTGGTCGACCGTTATGGAAACAGTGGGAAATTTCATTCCCTTGAGTGCAAGCAAGAAAAGAAGAAAGGAAGGAAAGGTTCGATAGACCGGATGTAGGCGTGCAAAAGGAGGCGGGAGAGTGCAATTGGTTATCCACTATGTGGAATAGGTGGACGTGGAGGAAAAGCAACAGCCCAGCAACTGCGTCGTTTACGGTGTTGTCCTTGGAGAAGTAGATGCCACAATACTAGTAACCCAGAGTGGGATTTTGGAATGCGGGAAGGTCATGCGTGGATACGCTTAGTGGCTGCCCTCTTCATGATGATCTGTGAAACGACTGACAGGGAAGGCTTTGATGATGGTGGAACTGTCGGCTATGTAACGTGCGCAGCGATTGTCGAAGGAAAGATGACAAGGTTCGGGAGAGCGTGGGATACGCGCAGCGGACTCCACGGTTACTAAGAGAAAGGGTTGGTCTAATGGTAAGAGAGCTTGACCTAGCTCAAGACTGAATCAGTAAGAATGGACCGCTGGGATGTTGAGTTAGTACAGCAGTATTTAAAAAATCTCACGAATTCGCGTTATATAGCGTTCTTGTAGTAATCTCATGCTGATGTATCTAGTCGACCGACGAACTGTGTAAGTCTGGTGATCTAAGGAAAAATCCACAACTCGCAGGATTTGCTCAACGATAATTAAGGAACGAACGATAAGCTGGCTTCATACCATGATCGGACGGCTTGGAGCCCATCAAGCACTAGCTGGGACACGTCCTCTCTTCTCAATAGATAGCACCGTGTCAACATGCTCATACCTCAACGGAGTACCCTTTTTGGAAGCAAGTAGCTGGGCCGTCTTCAATACATTCTTGATCTGACGCCCATTCATAGGAATGCCAGCAAGATTGTCAAGATCTTTGTCGCTAAACTCGTGGGTCTGAGAGGAGATGTTTAAGAAGTTGGACCAGACATGGCGGCGCGAGGAGGTACTGAGTTCGGAGTACTGTATAGAAATGTGGATCCGGGACTGGAAGGCAGAGTCAATGTTTTCCACTCGGTTCGTGGTGAGAAATAAGATGCCTTCGTAGTATTCGAGAATCCGAAGAAAGACTAAAACGAGGATACGTTAGTTAGTATACGGTACGATCAGCGTATGAGGGTCTACATGAGATAGGTATAAGATAGGGGTTGAGGTAGCCTGGAATGCCCGTGTATCACACGACTGCACAAGTATGACAGTCACAGTATGATGACGGATATCACGTCAGAGCGATTACTGTCTAGAGAGTACTCACTTGAAACTAATTTGTTCCGCTCCAAGTCATGGGCGCTGCGCTGTTCCAAGAATACATCTGCCTCGTCCAGAAGAAGTACTGAATTCCACTTGGAGCTCATCTCCATTATGTTCGACAGTGCCGATTCAACGCCAGAAGGATCAATACCGAGGTCACCCGCACTCATCATATAGAGTGGAACACGCATCGTCTCAGCCACTTCAGTATCATGATCAGCGATGGATCTCCGTACGGTGGACTCCGAAGCGTTTAGAGTAACTTCATGGAGGGCACATACCAGATTCTGCGGTTAGGGTCTTGCCTACACCAGGGGGTCCACTGAGCAGTATAATAATGCCCTTGCCTGCACGAGTATCAGATACGGCATCGGTAGGCCATATTGACTCGATAGATGTACGAACCCTTCCCTTGAATAACATCGTCGAAGGTCTCCTTATATTTAGCTTGACTTTCAGCGAAGGCCAGGACAAGTTCTTTCTGATCCGCAGGGAGGACTAGGCTTTGGAAAGCACCCTCGCTCCATTCAATCTCTCTAACAGACTCGATGAAGAAGCTTACTGGCGGACAGTTAGATAACGAGACATCTAATAGAGCCAAGGGTGCAGGAAAGCTAGACTCACACCATCTCTTGGTCTTCAAAGCGTAGCCCGTCACCGACGGACTCGCTATCAACAATTGGGTCTTCGTGAGCGCGGCGCGTCGTTGTCCACTGCCCAGCTGCAGCTCGTCATCCGACATGTATCCGTCTTCATCTGAGTCATTCGAAACTTGATCTCTGTTACCCAAGGACGAAAGCGAGATGGTGCGGTTTGGATTGAACCGGTTATAAGCATAGGTGTCGATAATTATGCGGCTATCGACCTGCAAAACAATTGTCAGCAGGGTAGGATTGGCTAATCCCTAGCAAGATGGAACCTGCTTACGTTGTATTTGATTGGACCAAATTGTCCATACCCAATTGCGATACCTTTGAATGCCTTATAATGAAACCCCTGAAGTCGTTCGAATAACCTTCCTCTTTCAATCAACCTTTCCTTGAGCGTTGCCTCATCGGAGTGGTACTTCAATGGATATGCGGCCAGCTGAGAAATAGGCAAGGTCCCGCTGAACTCAAAGATTTTCAAGTTGTCCCTGCCTCGACCAAAATTCTCGCCATCCCAGTCCACCTTTTCACAGTTCAAAGCATAGACTCTGCCGCACATAGTGTTCCCGTAATCTGCACTTTGGAGTTGAAGTGCACACTCCGTAACGCCTTGAGTGGTGAAGACAAAATCGCACGGCTCGAATATCGTCCAAATATGCTCGAAAGTAATGACGTTGTGGGAAACGAGGTCATTCTTCGCCTTGATCGTGTCTTTGAGTTCGGCCTCCAGTGTGGTGAACAACAAGTCCAGATGTTGCTTGGTTTCTGTGTCTCCTTCCGCTTCCTTAGCGTGGACAAGGCGCTCCCAACGGTGGACGAAAGGTTGAAATGGCGCGGCAAACGTTAGACGGTCGAGTCCCGTGGTTACTCCGGGATAGTCTTTCAGCACTGAACCCAAGATGGCCTTCAGCAGAGGACTTTGGACCACGATGGAGTCGATTTCCAATTTCTTGCGGCCATCAAAGCACTTATTATTTCGAATAAGGAGCGCATAACGAGCAGTCTCTGCGTTCTCCGCTGCCTCTTCAAGGTTCTCGGGGTACTTGTCAACCCACGTGAAACGACCCCTTCTGTCTGCCTCACCTTGATAGAGGTTCTTGATGTCACATCTCATTCCGGAAGGGGAAAAGTCGGCCGTTGCTGAGGACATCTCGGTCCCGTTGGCTTTGCTACCAGCCTCTGCAGACGTAACTCCATTGGCGGTAAAGTGCTCGATCCTCGCCTTGATATCTTGCGAATGCTCAAGCGTGACCATTGTTAGAAGAGGAAGATATAAGAGATGATAATTGGTGAAGTCCTTTGAATCCGTCAACAAAGGTACGGGTTGGAAGTTGGTAAGAAAATGGATCTGGGACGGGATGGGAAGGGGCATAAGAAGATATTTATGTGTCCAATTCTCAAGTATTCCGCATCCTAGATATAGAAGTGAATTCAGGCGGCACAGACGTTGCGCGACTGCTGCCTTGCTGAAACCAACATTCGTTGGCTCGTTGTACTTTTGGCCTCCGATCAACAATCCATGACTCCAACATCCTTGAGTCAGAAATGGCACAGTAATGAGCCGTGACGTCGTACTTGATAGCGAACTGAACTGTTATATACTCTACGTTCGTAGGCAATAATATATTGCTTTGTTGCCTGTTGTTGGACCCTGCGGCAGTGCGGCGCGTAGAAGTGACTCGATTCAGCTAGCCGCATTTGGGGATTCCGGTGCGAATGGAGTTGCCGCCAAGCCAAGCGATCAAAACGGGACAGGTCGTAGAGCTGCTCAAGTGCATGGATATTAGTACGATTCCAGACTGATAGATTCGAGCTCAGGTTTGTGAAGGGAGAAGATGGTCCAGATATCCCTTATGTCTATACTTTCTTCGAAAATCCCTTCAATCAAGCATTGTTTCCAGAATGCCTTTCGATGCTCTGGTCGCTGGTGCCGAAAAGAGCTGGCCCTCGAACTTTGCGACTTTGCGAAACCTTCGTTATGTTACAACAAAGTGACCGACACGACAATCGGCGCAACTATCACTACTTCAAATGGCAGATATTCGAGTCGATCGTTGACGCAGTACAAATGAAGGACAAAGCGCATCCAAACGAGAAGACCAGTGGTGGGGAGACTTGGCCCACAGCGATCAATAGAGAGCTGGCTCGAGAAACCTCTGACAGAGTCCAAGACATTTGGAAGAAGAGCCTTGGCGACCGCCCGCAAATGGGTATTTTCCCTGACTTCTACTGAACATGAATGTGAAGCTGACCTTGCGCTTGACACGACGATCTCAAATGCTCGGAACACTCCCTTCCCATCAAGGTAGAGGTGCTGGTTCCTTGCATCTACAATGGGCCGCAGAACTAGCGGATACTGATGGGGTGGTCTCCTGGCTGGAAGGCTCGCCTATCGCGCTGGCGCTATATAAGAGAATTGGATATGAGCGGGTGCGCGAGATGATTACGGACCTGAAGGATTGGGGTGGAGAGGGAATGTACTGTACTCGCATATGTGCTTGGGAACCGTCCCCTCATCACGCAATGATGATCAAGAATAACGTAGTTCATCTATCATCTCATAGCTCATATCTCAGTGATCAGTATAAACTATCGAACCTATCTGATGTTCTACTAGCTTGTACTGTCGACTGGTCAGTGGGTGGGAATAACAGCGGAAAGGATAGTGCCGAAGTACTGCGCTGCGCGGGAATGCTAAGCGAGCTTGAGCGTAAGTTACTCTACTGCTTGCCGTGAATATGACTACCTTATTGAGTGAACAGCGACCTCATGCAAGACCTCATGCACTCTTTACTGGTCTTCGGTCTAGTTCCAGTTCCTACGAGTCACCTTCGCTGGTTCGTCTTGACTGATACCGGGCCTCCAACATGAGTGCTTACAATGGCTACTATGATCGTACTACGCACCAGGCGCTGCCAAACCTTTCTCATTCAAGCTTGGATCAGACCCTACGCATGACCGTGGTCTACGTAGGCATCACCGCTGGTCTCATCTACTATCTTCTCATCTACCTTGACTATCCCATCCTCCCGATCCAAGAAATCCTTTGGAACTTCCTCGTCTACATGATACCCTCTCGCATCATCTTCGCCTTAGATCGGAAGATATCGAAATCAGATACTGACGCCTATGCTCAAGAGGACAGTGGAGCGAAGTCGAAAGAGCATGCAGCAAAGAGCGAAGCTATGAGAAGAATACTGGGCTTAGACAAGGGTGGGGGCTTCGCAGGCTTTAGAAGAGCTAGGAGCTTGTCGGGGATAGGTTACGTCTTTAAGGGTGCACAAGGCGATGTACCACCAGGGCTAGGAAACTGGGATAATTCATGCTATCAGAATAGCGTCATTCAGGGTCTGGCGTCGCTGCAGTCATTGCGAGACTTCTTACGCTACACCATGGATGACCCCACTCAAGCGAGCCTGAACTCAACGATCAATGCGTTGCGAGATATGATCGAGAGGCTGAACAAGCCTTCAAATGCTGGACGAAGATTATGGACGCCTGCGGAGCTGAAGAACATGAGTAGCTGGCAGCAACAGGATGCACAGGAGTACTTTTCGAAGGTGTTAGATGAAGTCGATAAAGAGTTACAGAAGGCTGCTCGCAGCGGGAAAAAAGGTGTGGGCTTGTCGGAAGTGGCAGAATCGCTTTCAGACCAAGACCATGCCACGTACGAAGAAGAGGCTAGGAAACGTACTTTAAACGCCAACGAACCGTTCAATACCAACAAGTCATCAATATCCGTGCGATGGCACTCTGCTCCAAACAAATTGACTACATTGCTTCCAAACCTGCCGAAATCCCCATTGGAAGGTCTCCTTGCTCAACGAGTAGGCTGTTTGCGCTGCGGCCATGTCGAAGGACTATCTCTAATCCCATTCAACTGCCTCACCGTGCCGCTGAGCAGGGAATGCTACCAAGATATTCAAGGCTGCTTAGAAGCGTATACCGTCCTCGAACCGATTGAGGGCGTAGAGTGCGCTAAATGTACCCTTCTTCGCAGTAAGGAGCAGCTGGAGCACCTCTTGTGCATACCTGCAAATGTAATAGAAGCAGAAGATAAGCATAAGGCAGCGATGTTATCAGAAGTCCTTCGAAAGTCTGCAAAGGCTCGTCTCACCGCAGTCAACGAGACCCTCGAAAACGAAGACTTTTCGGAGAACACTGTAACTAAAAGGTGTCAAATACCTTCTCGAGGTCGCGTCGCAACTAGGAAGTCTAGGCAAGCCATCATCGCGCGTGCGCCAAGCTCGCTCGTTATCCACGTAAATCGGAGTGTGTTCGATGAGATCAGTGGCATACAGACGAAAAACTACGCCGCGGTCAGTTTTCCAACGACGCTAGATATAGCTCCGTTGTGTTTGGGTATTCAGCCAAGAATGGACGGTGAAGTCGCAACAGAAGAGTGGATAACAGATCCGCGTAAATCAATGATACCTGATGACGATGGAGGTGACTCTCCACCGAAACAGACGGCAAACTATGGTCTGAGAGCAGTTATCACGCACTACGGGCGACATGAAAACGGCCATTACATATGCTACAGAAAACATCCCAAACGAGGAGTTACCGATACCTTGACCGATGAGAACACTTCCGATACCAAGGTCGGTGTAGCAGCTGACCAATGGTGGCGATTAAGTGACGATGAAGTGACGATGGTTAGTGAGCAGAACGTACTGGATCAAGGTGGTGTTTTCATGCTCTTTTACGAGAGGCTGGACGATCCGAAAGTTCCGGAGCCAGCATTACCTCCAAGTTATCCCAGAGAACCTGCAGTCGACGTTGTGGCCGAAGCTGCGCAATGCATCCGTGAGGAGTCGGTACTGGTCGTCAACGGCGAAAAGCCTGCACTATCACTCGACGAGCCGCCAATCCTTGAGCCGCGGACAACATTTGCGGATCCCAAACCGCCACACAAACCCCAGAACGCTCCGCCAATCCCAGAAAACCGGACCGAAAGCCCATTTCTACAAGCTCTACCCGATCCTCATTTGAACACAATCCCTCACCAAGCACCCGGTCCCTCCCAACCCACAGCTCCAATCACTCCCACAAAGGATTCCGACCCGGAAGAACCACCATCACAATCATCAATCACTCACGAAAAGCCAAGTCCTCAGAAAGAGAAACCTCGAAGACCTCTACCAATGCGTACAGCAGGTCCTCACAGAAAGGGCGCGCCACGACGGAGGGCCGGTAATGCTATGTCTTCTACGTCTTCTATGATTAGTGCGAATTGAGCGGAGCTGTGTGGTTTTTGGTCGTGGTGTTGGTGATGCTGGGACAACTCCAACTCTGCGATTCTAGGGACCACGATGTTACGCAATTTCGCACATGGTTTTTGGGACCTTGGGCTTCTTCGGGGCGTTATGCTGTGATGCTGGGCTGGTGGGCAAAGGAGGGACAGTGGCGTTGGCTGGAAGGGATGGCCTGCTTGACAACGAACGCACATTGGCGCTACTTTGGTGGGCGTTGAGATATTACGCCTTAGCTAAACATTGGGACTTCGAATATTTTCTGGCGTGGTCAACATCCATGTCTTTGAGTATAGAATAAATTCTAGAAGGATGGATTGAAACTGAGCTCCGCCTTTCATCGATCCACTAAGCACACGCAATTGTTCATCAACTAATCATACCGCCGTGACCCCTTACTCCTACTCCTGCTCCTATCCCTCTTCCTACTCCGACTGCGCCTCCTCCCACCCCTCCCTTCCTCTGCCTCCCCGCCACCAGGCACGTACCGATCAATCTCCGTATACCGATGTCTCTCTTCTCTCTCTCTCTCCCTTTCCCTGTCTCTTTCCCTCTCCCCACTCCTCGCCCTCCTCCTCCCCACCGGACTCTCCCGTCCTCTTCCCCCGCCGCCACCACCACTGGGAACATACCTATCGATCTCCACCGGACTCTTACTCCTCGCGTCTCGCCTGCTATTATGACGTCGCAACGGCGTCCGCGACCTCTCCACATAGCTCTTCCTCGGCGGCGGCGTCCTGGACCTACTCCTCGCCACTCTCCTATTGTTGCGTGATGGCGGCGCAAGTGAGCGAGAGCGGGTTCTTTCGCGTTTTCTTCTTCGGGCCGGACTTCGGGAGGAGCTGCGACGTCGGCGTCTCGTGTCATCCCTATCCCTGCGTTTGTCTAGGTCCCTGTCTTTGGTGGATGGTGACCTACTGCGACTCCGGGGTTTGGGATTGGGGCTCTCGAGGCGATGATCACGGGTAGCACGCTTCCAGGCCTCGGCTTCTCTTTCGCGCTGGCGGGCCGCGGCCTGTTTGTAGGCTTCTTTGGTGTCGTTGGATGGGGTCTGGGTTGTGGATTCTCCGCGAGTGGAATGTCGAGTTCGTGAGCGGCTTCTGCTGTGGTGGCGATTTTCCCGATGCTTGGGAGGCTTGTCGATGTCCATGCTGTCTCGACGGTGATTTGAGGTGGTGCAGTCGAGGCTTGGACTTTGACGGTCGTTGTGATCAGTGGCGGAAGGTTGACCAGCGGCTGGAGAGGAATCGAGCATTCTCTCCGTCTTTTCGGTCTTGTCGGTCTTTTCGACATTTTCCTCTTTGACTTCGACTTTGACTGGCGACTTGTGGTCTTCTGCGGACTTTTGAGGAGAAGGTTCTCCTAACCTGGACTTCGACAATTGACCTCTGCGCGGTGGCGGTTCAAGAGATTCTGACCGTTCAAGCTCCGGTTTTTGTCGTGATTTGGCCGCAAGCTCTTGGCCTTCCTTCAGAAGCAACTCCAGTGCAGCTTCTTCAAGGGCTTTCTCATCCACCTCAGGTACACGAACAGGTGTCATAGGTCTCTCTGATTTAACGACTTCATTCCTCCTGAAAGTAGCTTCTCCACCCCATGGGCTTGCTCTGCCTTCCCTACCTCTATACCTTCCTCTTTCATATTCTCTTTCTCGAATCCGCTCCTTTTCCCTCTCTTCTCGTCGTCGCCTTTCACGCCGCTCTTCATGCTCGCGCTCGCGTTCCTCTTCGAGTCGTCTCTCCTCTTCCAACTCCTTCTCCCGCTCCAATCTACGGTTTTCCTCGCGTTCCTTCTCCTTCTCCCTCTCCTCGTCTTCTTTCTGTCTCTCGAGCTCCCTCTTCTTCCTCCTTTCTTCCGCCTTGATCTTTGCCTTCTCCTCTTCGACCTGTCTCTGCACCTCCAACTCCTCTTCTCTGAGTTTCTCCCTCGCCTGCCTCCTTAGTTCTGCTTCCCTCTCATAATCCGGCTCTGTCTTGTTACCCTTCCTCTCCTCTTCTGCAGCTACCTCGTCACCAACTTCATGCCGTCTGATGTCTCTGACAGCTCGCTCCACATGACTGAGATGCTCAGCAATGAGAAGATCAACGCCGGCCTCGACAGTTTTATAGATGCTGCTTCGATCAACTGCGCCTTCTATCAACGTGGCTGCTTTGCCGCGGTCTCTGGAGAGGAGAGACGGTTCGCGGTCGATCTCGGTTTCAGCAAGGTCTGTAAGGGCGGTTGTAAATGTTGTCTTGGCGTCCTAGAGTTGTAATGTATTGTTAAGAACACGTCCCAACGGTCGTGTATTGGATTGGGGTTGTTCTAGACAGAACGATGTGAATCGCGGTAGGGACTCACACTTTCATTGAAGCCCGCCCAGACTTTCTTTCTCAAGGCATCGAATTCACCCTTCTTCTTGAATGTGTGTAGGAGAGCGTCAATTGACGAGCGTTGGCCTGAATTCAGCGGTAGCTCCGAGGTTTTGAACCTCTTCCGCTGGGTGCCAGCCATGTCCTCCAAGGAATGCTTGCGCAATATACTCTCCACAGAAGCCATGAAAGTTTACAGAATCATAGATGCAATGAAGTCGAGCTCGCGCATTGCACAACTGTGAACGATTTTGCACTGTGATTCAATACTGGAGGAGAAGGAGATGTGCGTGTGTTAGGGATGGGCCACTGGCGGCAAGTGCCGTCGGAGCTCCAATTGACGAGACGACATCGCTTGCTTGTGTTTGAACATTCCCCGGTTGCCCCAAATCCACAGCTTACACCTCTACCATCCTACTGATAAGGGCTCCTCTTACAGTCCACCCCCTTGCGAAGGCTCTCAACGAGTACACGCAATGGTTCATAAGATTCTCTTCTGGAGCGGCTTCGGTATATCCACCCCCTCGGCTCCCTTCTATCACATCCCCAACTAATCGTCTTTGCGCACCCAACAGGCCTTGCAGTCCGTTTCTGGCAACTCGGCATTGAAATGCGACCCTTCTTCAACAAAGAGTCACTCTGGGCATACCCAGTCTTCGCCGCTGCCGGAGGAAGTTTCGGATACTGGTTGACGGGTGTAGAAAACAGACAAATGAAGATTCTAGCTGATCGAAGGAATCGTCTACTGGAGAAGAGAAAACGAAGGGCAGAGAGGGAAGGGACAACTGAGTTGGCGAAAGCGGAGGAGGGCGGCATTTTGGCGAGTACTTCATGAGGTGTGTTGGAAGGAGACAAAAGGAGGTAATGAGCCATGGGCTGTCGGGCATACGCGTCTAGTATCGTGAAGATCATGGGGTTTATGATATCGATAGAATTGCGCCTGTGCGCCTGGTGGACAACAGCTTTGTACAAAGCTCTGAGCAGACCTTGCGTGTGGTATCCAAGTTTGTCAAATTCCGAGTGTTTCATACCATCAGGAAACTCGCTTCCATCTCCATTACACTGTCTGATCTCGTGTGACGACCAACATAAGAGCGCGGAGTAGGGTTGTATGACGTTACCTTTCGCCTTTGCTGGCACAGCTGGAAGCCCTGGGGTAACTTATTAGCTCATATATCTGCTGAATACTGGTGAATGCAAATGGAACGTATGGGACCAACGCCAATCAACTCATAACCGACTGCCTCAAGGACATTCATGGGTATTGGATTGGTGATTATTGGGTATACACGCGCGCTTATCGTGAAGCCTCAGAAACGCGCGCTTGATCAAGCGAAGAACAATCACATCAATTGAATTGACTCGGATATTTCCCCCAGGAAAGACCGCCCATCTCACCATATACGCTCGTTTGCGGTCTTCCCTTTTCGAAACGATTATGGCTCCATCTGAGAATACAGAACTTGATCTACACTTGACCACTGCTGCTCCAGAAGCTAATGCAAACCCACCTAACACTACAAAGCCATCCCCGGAGCCTGCTACTACTAGCAAGACAAACGGGGAAACGAAAGCGACAAACGACACTAATAATATCACCAAGCCTGCACCAGAAACGAAGGAAGGAAAGCTGTCTGGCGCCGAGATTAAGAAAAGAGCAAAGGCTGAGAAGGCAGCTAGACGTGCACAGGTGAAGCAGGAACAGCAACAACCGGCCAATGGCAATACACCGGAGCAAATAAAGCCGGCAGTGGCAGTGAACGCAGGGAAAGATGCATCGAGGGGGGTACCAGGTGGTCTTTCAGCACCATCCAACCCTAACTCAAAAGGCCAGCACAAACGTACAGGATCTATGAGTGCAACATCTCAGAAAGCATTCCCTTTGCGGCCCACACAACCTCAGGTCACACCAACACCATTTGAGCAGCAGAAAGGGAGTAAGAAAGTCGCTCTGTTCGGACATCTTTATGGACATCCCAGGAGAACCACACTGGCAGGGGCCGGAAAAGATGTACACCCTGCCGTACTAGCTTTGGGGCTGCAGATGAGCAACTACGTCGTCTGTGGAAGCAATGCTCGATGCATAGCTACGTTGCTTGTATTTAAGAGAGTGAGGACGCGGCGAACCGGAGTTTTCTATATGCCGCTAATCCTGCTTCAGGTTATCGAATCTTACACCACCCCTCCGCAGAACTCCCTCACTCGTCATCTCACATCCCATCTATCACCACAGATAGATTACTTAGTGTCATGTCGACCCCTTTCAGTATCTATGGGAAACGCTATAAGGTGGCTTAAGCTTGAAATCAGTAAAGTCGACCCAGATACTCCTGAGCCCAAGGCTAAGGCGGATCTGTGTGAGGGTATAGATAACTTTATTAGAGAAAGAATCACAGTTGCAGACCAGGTTATAGCGACCAGTGCTGCGGAGAAGATCCGGGATGGAGATGTGATTTTAACGTTTGCAAAAAGCAGCATCGTCCAGCAAACGCTCGTGGAGGCGCAGAGGCGAGGCACGAACTTTAGAGTTATTGTCATCGACTCGAGACCGCTCTTCGAAGGGAAGAACTTGGCGAGGGCTTTAGCCGATCTCGGACTTGACGTGCAATACTCGCTCACGCATGCAATAGGTCACGCGATCAAGGATGCGACGAAGGTCTTTCTTGGAGCCCACGCGATGATGAGCAATGGTCGCTTATACTCGCGAGTCGGCACTGCCATCGTAGCGATGATGGCGAGCGAAATCGACGTCCCCGTCATCGTATGCTGCGAAAGCGTCAAGTTTACGGACAAGGTGGCTTTGGACAGTATCGTCACCAATGAGGTCGCACCTCCGGACGAGCTAATACCCTCTGATGTGTCGCCGTCGCCGCTGTTCAGGTGGCGAGATGCGCCGAACCTACAACTACTAAACATCATGTACGATGTTACGCCTGCGGAGTGCATTAAGATGGTGATCACCGAGTATGGCTCTTTGCCGCCAAGCTCAGTACCGGTCGTTCATCGCATAAGCACCAATACTTGATTTGAGCTGGAAACGGACAAGCACTGGGTGGTGTTCGCGGTGCTACTGTGTATAAATCATAGCGAGGAGTCAGGGCGAGTTAGTCGAGGGCATGTATTGGCTGCAAGCTCTAACGTCAACAACGGTTCCAGGATTCTTTATCCTATCCTCCAGCTGCTGTTTGAACGAGTTCAAAATGGTTGGAATACACGATGGAAACGAAGAATCTTATTCGTGATGATAATCGTGAGTGTTGACAATCGCTTTTGAGTCCGTGATTATCACCCTGAGCAATCCCAAGATAGCAATGCCTGATGGTGATGAATAGCATGCAGAGCTGAAGAGACATGATTGATGGGAGTGTCCGAGGAAGTTGACTTCAGGAACAGACAGTATTCTGTAGATACTGAAGACGGTAGCCTAATTCCGTTTTATATATGGCATTAATACGGCCTCAAATACGGCCTCTCGGTCCAGCACGACGAATTCAGGAAGCTGCAATGGCTTGACAGACGCAGATTCGCTTTTCCAAAGCTGACCGCTCCGTCACAAGGGGGTCAAATGGGAAGCGGTCTGGGCTGTCGTCGGCGTTGCTTTCAGAATACTTTATCGGCTCTTCTCCAGACCTGTAGATGTTCGTCGCGTCGCCATGACGCGCTTCACAGTATTGTTCTCTTCTGATGCGCAAGGATCACAGTTATCTTCCTCTTCAGGCGTAGACCGACCCTCACTATCATTGGAGATCACTATCTTAGTGGGTACTCGGCCAGAGCAAAGTAGAAAGATGCCCGAATCTAATCCGTGCCGCACTTGTATCTGTGAATTGACTGAGATATCTGTCTTGGTTGCTTAGCAATGACTGGCACAAATTTACAGTCTCCAGCGCCCTTTGGAAAAAGGGAGAAGGAATAGGTTATGAATCTGCGCGAGAGAGGATTGAGACAGTGAGCATTGCACGATGTTATAGCATAACCACTAAGAATTGAACGCGCACGCAGGCATAATGAACCCTCAAGGGCAGCGCAGGAGACAACATCATAGCGAACGGTACCCTGTGACCACCGAGAGGATTTTCGTAGAAGATGAGCTAGATCGGGGAGTTAGTCTATTGGTGTACGGCCTTAATGTTTACTTAGTATCAATCGTATATGTTGATGATGGCAAGCGGTAAATCAAGGTGCATGTGCGGATGTACTTCCAGGTCAGAACTGCATGAACGGCGTTCATCGACGACCGGAAATTTATTTTCGAGCTCACGCACCCACGGCGATCCACAAATTACAAGTGCTCCCTGTTAGTTCCGGGACCATGGCCAAGACCGCGAAGCTGAAGAAGAATGCCAAACGTAGATGGATCGCCCCTCAGCATCAGTCATACACACCAATGCTGACACCGCATAGCAACGTCTCTCCACTCCCGCGCCGCCAAACGCGCCTCCTCGCCATCCCTCAACCTCGACAAGTCGCTCAAATCCCTCAAACCTCCTACCAAATCAACGGATCACCGACCATCGGTCCTAGCTGCTCATCATGGGGCTGGCATCACTAAGAGAAAAGCGAAGGGCAAGTCAGTGAGCAGGTCGCAGAGGAGGCGGCAAGAGAAATGGCTGGAGAGGGCTGAGGCGGTAATGGATAAGACGGAGAAGAAGGTGGAGAGGAATGCGGGGAAGGGCAAAGTTGTTAAGGAGAGGAAGGCGAGTCTGCTCTCGAGTTCGGGGTGGTGGGGTGTTAGGGCTAATTGAAGGTTTAGGCTGCTTGGGAAGAGCTGAATGGGAAGATCAGGGTGAGGAAGGACTGCAAGCACGTAGGGAAGGAAATCGACGACGGCGAGTGGGAAGACGAGAGTATGGCTGAGGATGCTGGTGTTGAGGAGAATACTTCGGGTGTGCCGGCTCCAACGGGGGAAGCAGAGGCGGCGGAAGTTTCACGGCCTCCAGATCACGACCAATGTTGCAGCTGATTCTATGCATAAAGATCATGCTAATGAACAAATCAGTGAGATTAAACAAGAGACTATTTCTAATGGAAATAAGTTTAATGAAGAAACTCGTCAAGATTATCAAGAGTTGATTGATAAAGCTATTTTTTCTTTTGTTGGTATACCTCCTCTTATAGGATTTTTTGCTAAACAGATGGTATTATCAGCCGCTCTGGATAGTGGTTATGTATTTCTTGCTTTAATAGCCATATTGACCAGCGTTATAAGTGCTGTTTATTACTTAGGGTAACCATCATAATTTTGCTTTATTGTTCTTTAATTGCTATGAAAAGTCTATACATGACATATCTAGATAAGAGAATAGGTTTATATGGAGGTCTATACCATGTTACATCTACTACACAAACATTTCATATTTTTATTTTTATTATAAGTGCTGCTATTTTACAGCTAACTGGTTTTTATCCCAGAAAAGTCTGACTAGCAGAATACTCTTCTTTTTACAGATTATTGTTCTGTAAATTTCTTTACTACATGATAAACACTTTATTTATTTTTACTGTTCATTAGTTGCAACGTTACCT
>JAABUP010002059.1_pt1 | contig 40441 bp, 21 predicted proteins | sample 5559201 | NCBI WGS metagenome assembly JAABUP01 (sample SAMN10711887, study PRJNA513373) | rock metagenome | isolation source: Antarctica rocks | place: Antarctica | reverse complement strand
AGGACTAGTTCGGTTACTTCTAAACATTATTTCTCCGCGTCGAGGCACCTATTATAGATGCTATAGGGTTAGCGCAGATATAGTACTATAGAAGAACGACGACGCTTAAGCCTATTAAGTAGAGGATGTGGTCCTGAGCAACATTAGGTGGAAGTTGAATAGACCGCTCGAGCGACTTACCTAACTTATTATCTTAGTAGCGGTGCGGTGGCATAGCGCGTTAACGCGAAGTAATGCCTAACGATATAGTAGAAGCTTAATTCGGAAATGAGTTAGCTTAACTTACGAGCTCCTAGAGGTAAAGATAAAAGTAAGGCGGATCGTCGTAGTAACGAAATAGGGGCCCGGCCGCTAAGCAGCCCTAAATGGCTTAGCACGTATAGCCTTCTCTTAGTAAGATAACTTCATTTAGCACTAGTTAAATTTCTATACCGTAAACTTAATGTCGGGCCTTTTTAAGACGTAAAATAAGGTCTCCTAAGCCGACTATGTCATATACGCCCGGAACTTAGCTAAGAGTTACGTGAAACTAGGTCCCTAGCAAAGCTTTTATAGCTAGAGCTAGAATTATTTAGATATATGCCACGCGTATAGATATAAGAGGTGAGATAGCTAGAAAAGACTAATTAGAGGTGCTATATATACGTGCCATTAAACCACGGATGCCGTAGGAGTTCTCTCGTAGATAAGCGATCTCTCGGAGAAAGCTTAAATCCTCTTTACTAGACTCGATTATAAGGGTATTTAGATTAAGCGTTAATATACTTCCGATAATACTTTTATAATTAGGGATAACGGTTAAATGGTCAGCGAAACAGTTAAGCGTTAACATAAAACCACTATATAGGGAACGCTAGCCCAAGAGCGCTTAATTCTGACTTATTATAAAGGCTGGGACGAAGGCGTCATAGAGATGAGGTTAAGCGAGAAGAGTATTTTAAAAATCTTAAGGTACGGACTTCTTCGATTCGAGACCTATTAGACCTCCCTCGATAAGAAATGCCAAATACTAATTCGTTGGGACAGTGATTATGCCTATAGACCAAAGTAAGCCACGCCGATATTAATATACCACAAAACCCATTACCCCTATATCACAATTTAGCCCGGGCTGATTAATGACTACTGTCTATAAGGCGTCAATATTTCCATGCACTAATGCCTGTGACCATACAACGTTAGCGAATATGTGTGAGATTTCCCACGCATAATGAAGCAAAGTAAATATGCTTATAGCTAGTTACTTAGGCAAGTGGATAGCCGGTCTAATATTCCACAGAACCCATATTTACGGTCCAGGATTAGGGTCTCGACACCTAGGCTAATAGCACTTCTCCTAAATCGAAGGGTGTTAAGCCCGAAATCCGTAATGCCACTATCCCCCTAGGCCCTACTAGCGGTACTACTACTAGCCCACCTATGGCTGAGTAGGCTCAGGGACAAGGTAATATAGCATAAGTCGAGGAGCCTAAGTAGGAAATCATAAAGATACTTAATAAGAGACAGACGTTATCGGGAATAGAATACATAGTACGCTAGAAAATCATATGGCTGCCAACCGCCCGAACCAACCAAAAGAGTTACCTAATAGAAAGCACGGATCTCACAAATCAACAGCACTCCGTGTAAAACTCGCTTTTTTTGCACCCACAATCTATTCGGGGTAGACCACAGTATTAAGAAATCTTAAGACCTTCCACCATCTTCGCCGTTAACGTCACCGCTCTCTTCGGACGAGAAAATAGAGACCGGGGACGAGTCGGATATCAGTACCTATGCACCTTCTAAACCTCACCATATCTCAACACGTCGACTAACTACTTCCCACTTAACCGGCCTCAAGGAAGATCCAGGTAACGATAGTACGATAGAAATAGTAAGTAAACGATTAAACCGGGGCCCGGCGTCTCGGATGGCTATTATCTACGAGCAGTAGTGTTGGGAAGGAGAGATTATCGACGAGAGGTATATAAAGCAAGGGCCCGGGAGGCCGCGTAAGCAGTATCTCGTTCGATAGAAACAGTCCTAGGTGGACGGAGGTCGTCTCACCGCGCCGGAACTGCTATAAAACTAGAAGGAGATGAAGGCGTTAAAATGTAGGTGATAATACACTAATAGCTCGAATTCGTCTATCCTAATAGTAATTATTTGGGGACATTCATCCGTTTATAAGCTATTTATGGTTAAGATAGTTTAATTTGGAGGAGGAGAAGTCGCCTTTAATCATTCCCACCTAATAAGCATTATTCTAATAGATTTCTGGATCCGTCTGCCTCAAAATCTTAGCGAGGGACTCCCATTCCGCTTCCAGCCATCGTATTTCTCTATCTATTTCTTCCTCTTTAATTTCCTCTGCTTCGCCGTCTTCCTTACTTTTTACTGCTCCGCTTCCGTGTCCTACACCATCTCCGTCGTCTTTCTCTACTACTTTCGACTTCGGGTCATTCTGTGCCTTCGGAATCCGAGGGTGACCTTAAGCGCGCACTACTGAATCTTATGCTCGCAGTCTATATAATGAAGCGTCCTGAACGGGATCATTGTTCCTTACAGGCCTCTCGACCTCTAGGAGATTAGCTAAGTATTCTATCTTACTTTCCCATAACGTATCCTGAAAGTGGGTCTTAAATCGTACGATTATCCGGGTAAGGAATAGGCGTCTCCGTGCTAGGGATAAATGCCGTTTCGCATATAGCCTGCGCTGCTGGTTTTGCTTCGTCCTAAGAATGATAGTGAGTTTCGTACTATAACTGACCGCGCAATTAGCGCGGGTTATGCTCCCTTACCGGTTAGTAAAAGTGGCTAGTAGATACCTACTTATATTTTCTAATTCGCTGCTTATTAATCTCTAGGTTATGGTATAGGAATTAAGTCCTATTACTGCTTTATCGTAAGAAATCGGTTATAGTAACTAGTAGATAAAGATTGACTTAGAGACTAGATCCTTTATAATAAAGGATTGCACGATTCGTAAGGCTATATAGACACCTAGCTCGGAATCTTTCGGTAGGCTGTCTAGACAGCAATTCCAAAGATCGCTAAAGCTATGGGGTCATCACTTTTTACAGAGTCTATGAGAGTCATCGTTGTGCCGCCTTTTAATCTGAATATGGTACAACCTGCGATGGCTGAATTTATAATAATAAACGAGATTCGGGCTATATTAAACTACAGAATTATAGGCCTGTAATACGGCGGGCTACTTTATTTTATGGAGTTGCTAGTACGCATCATCTCTATGTCAGGCCTTAACGCGCCCGGGTCCCATCTTTTTCAAACATTTTCTAATCTTTATAGGTATAGGTAGCATAGCAGTCTCATCAATCTCTTCCCCTCCCTCTTCGATAGTCGTTATACTTCCACTTTCGACCGTGCTCTTTGCGTTCCTATTAGCTAACCTAAAGCCTAAGAGCTCTGCTAACCCACGAATATGAATAATACCTAACCGGTCGGTGCTTTAAATCTTGGCGTTCGGAAAGCTATTAGGAAGTCTAATAATTAGGCTGCGTTTGCAGTTAGCTCTACAACACGGGTTAGGGAGTAGTTACTAACTAGCAAAACTAGTACGTAGGTACGCGGGGAAAGGAACCCGTCGAACCTATTACAGCCGGATACTAAGACTCCGTAGTCACAAGAATGGCCGCTCTATTCGAAACGACCTTCTATCTAAGCGTAATCTAATCTTATAGGGATTAGTAGTCGACCGGTCCTTAAGTCTATAAGTTAAACTAATATCATATAAGATCGAAAGTGCGTTATAAACCTATAACCCTCTAGACTGACCTTATCATATAGGCCGGGAGCGTAATTGTACACGACGACTGTTCGCGAGAATAATGGGGATGGAGGTTGAATGTAGTGGGACAGGAGGAAGAGTTAACTCTCATCCGCCGAGGATACCACGACACCCTCACCGAAACCTATAGCCAAGTCCTTAAAGAGAAAGCGAAGCAGTAGAAGAAGTTCTTATTTTAGCCTCTCCTATATTCGCAGTAATGTTCAAGTCTTAATTTAAAGAAGGTATAAGCAATTATCTAATATTAGTAAAGCCTCTAATTCCCCTAGACTTTTATCGTACTCTGCAATGCTATCCACGGTTAAACGGCTTAAATTCTCGAGGTAATACGTAGTCTAGACCTATGCTTTCTTGCCGTTAATAGCTTTAAGCTCGACTTTACTATATTATTACCCTTGATTAGCCTCTAACTAAAAGAAGCACAGAACGGAGTACACTGCCGAGGCTTTCTTACTAGATATACAGCATGTCCTATAATATAGCAGAGCGATTAATAGAACGAGAGTAACGCAGAATTTTAACGTTACGTCGGTATAGATGAAAAAGAGGTTAACTTATAAGACTAAGGGAGCATCCTCCGGGATGAGACCTAGGAAGCCGCTATTTTGCTAGAGAAACACTCGTCAATTAATAGGGTATAAATATTGAGATGGCTTTGCGGAGCGTGAAAGCTCGTCGACGTTATAGAAAGATATATATAGGTTTTTATAGGCTTACCGTTTGCCGTAGGTATAGTCACTATTTGTTTAGGAAATGTAAGCGGAAATAAGTATAGAAGAGAGATTATGCTTATAGGTATAGAGGTAGATATATACCTCGAGATAGTTAAGATACTCTTTTCTCCTAAAGTTATCTCTAGAACGCCCTTATCCCAGCCTAGCTTCTATTAGCCGATGGCTAAGTCTTCGGGTTTATACAGGTATAAGGCACCTTTAATAACCTTGCTAACGCCAATTTTTATTTAGAAGTCGCTGCGATCTTTGGACGAGTCGAATCTAGATATAGGGAAACATTAATTAGTGTCGGGTCTTACAAAGTCTGTCTGTGGCTAAATGCAGCGTATAATGTACGCACTGCTTACCTCTAAAGTAATTCTCTAAGCCTGCGTTCGAATCGTAGAGGTTACCCGTGTATATAACTATAACCTCATCTCCCTCCTTAGGCCTCTCACTACCGATACCCTACTTAATGATTTCTCGAGTAACACCCATTGTGCTAGTGAAGCTGGCGTAATTATTAGGAACGGATCGTAGAAATGGAGTAGTTATAACGTGCAGGTTCACTTAGGTGGTAATAAAATGGAAGTAGGACTATTTAGCTTAGTCTTAATGCACAGACCCTTATAGCTTATTGCCTACTAGAAGGAAAGGACACGTTAAAACGCTTATAGAAGTAAGCCTTAGAGTTAGCTAAGAGCCTAAGGCCAGTAGATTCTAGTCTAAGTTCTAAGTAAGGAGGATAAAGCACTACCAGATCTGCCTCGATTAGAGTAATATAGCGCTCGTAGTAGCGACTAGTCCTAGAGGACTCTCCTTACGGTAATCTTTTAAAATGCGAAGCGCAGAAACCCACCTCTTCGAAAGCGCTAACGGGAGAGAGAGTCCTTAATCCTCCCTACCACATACTAATCCGTAAATCCGTCGGATGCATGCTTATAGCATTAGAATAGATGGATTTATAGAGACAGAAGAGGCGATGCAGGGTGTAGGGGGCCGGGTGTGTAATGAAGTGGGAATGGGACATGCCGGGGAACTGTAGAGATAGGGTCTTAATTCGCTCGATTCATTAATCAATGCAGGCTAGTAAGGGTAGCACTTTAGTACATTTAGCGCAAGAAAATATTCCTCCCGTGCTTATACGCTAGTAGGGTGCACTAACGTTATCACAAGCTTATTAGCCTGACGCCGAGCGTTAGCGCAAGAAAATATTCTTCCCGCACCCCCGTAATTTACGTCAGTTTACAGTCGTGAAAACGCCTTATTCTAAATATAGCCGGCAATAAGGACCGAGTATATTAGAATGATTCGAAGATAACCGTTAGAAAAAAGCTAAGCCTACAGGACAATGAGGATTTCTCTAAATTTAAGGTAGGGTTGCTTCTCACCCTATCCTCTTACACAGAAATGGACTAAGACTCCCAATTAGAATATATATTCTAATGCCTATCGATTTAAGCTTTCCTTAGACCCTATACTTAACTAGGATAAGCTAGATAGGTCAAGTGTAACCGCTGCATAAAGCATAATTAAAGGGGAGTGTCGGGGGGGAGATTTAAAACTAGTAGATAAGGATAAGGACTTTAATAATTTAATAGAGTAGAAGCTTTACTAACTGTATAAACCGGTGTATATAAAATCGACGAAAAGGTAGACTAGTAGTGGCATATATAGCCCGCTAATAGAAGATAGGAAGGCTAACCTCCGTGCCTAGTTGCTGCTAAGTCCTCCGCTTATACTAATTAACCCCCGGCCTTAACACCTTAGCCAGGATCGTCACGGGACTTTAACCCCGTGAAGACGGCAGCAAAAGAAGTAGTAAGAGATGTGAAATGATCTTGATTATATAAAAAGGCTTGCGTACGTTGCGATTCACAGCGATTGTATTCTACGTCTTAATCATCTCGCTCGCTAAATTATCACGTACTATTCTTTAGTTTATAAAATCGGTTAAGGGGAATCTTTTTAGATGGCTTACGTATACTAAGCCCCTAATACTATATAGGCGCCCTCTAGTAGGGACACTACACCCCCTATCCTTGCTTTATAACGCTATATAGTCTTGCGTTATCTCCCCACCCTCTTTAAGACCTAGAGTAGATACCTAACCTACTTTAGCATCTATCTCCGAAGGACGTCTAAATCCAGCTGAATCCTTAACGCTCGTTAATCCTAATACGCTTTTATTTATATTAGCATACGATACAGATCACGTATACGTAAGACCTACTACTTCCGATAATAACTATATTCCGGCATACGCATTAGAAGCCGAGGAACCAGCTCCCTTAGCTTATAGTTATCACGGTTCGAACATGAGACCTAATGATCCTCTTCACATCCGCAAAGATAGCATTTGATAATAGGAATACATATCTTATAAATATGTTAATATCTCGATATCCTCCTACTGCGACCAGAGATTCTAAAGTTACGAAGTATACCCCTACCGCGGGCAAGGCCTCGAGCTTTATAGTAGTACAGCTTATATCATGCTATATAGGTCGTATTAATATATCTAGTAAAATTAGCGCTTAGTGGGGCGTACTCGGTACCGATAGAAGGTAACGAGAGAAGCTAGGGTAATAGGGAACGTGCATCCTGCTTATGCTAGTTAATAAGCACGGGATAGAGATTTTAAGCGCTAGAGGTTTTATACGTAAACTCGCACGCAGGGAGAGGCGTGTAACCTCCGAACCGAGGGTCTCCATCTGCGCTAATATCGAGTTAGTTACTAAAGTTAGATAAGGGTGTAAGCTCCACCTTATCTAAGGGCCGCCTTCTATGCTATTCAGATGAGGGGTGTATACCGCGCTATTTTAACTATAACGAATTAAGCTTCGGCGCCGATTAAGCTACAGCTCGGCTATAGTAGAGAAAAGTTCTGGTTGAGCTAAGGTAAAGCCGGCCGACTTCTACCCTAGCCGAAGTTTACCTAGGGGCGCATCTCCCCGATATTAGGCCTAAAGCTAACCTAACTATTAATAGTCTAGCCATTTCGTTTGGCCGTGATAATTAGCGGGAGATCACCCTACTAGCCCCGGCCTATATCACTCGAAGGCGGACGCCCGGAAGTGCTTTAGAGAACTTCACGATAAATCGTGCGAGGTGATAGTCACGACGGTAAGTGCTTTATTTAATAGAGGATCCCACTGCTAGGTTTTCGTCGGACTTCCTAAAAACTTCGCTATATTAGGTAAAGATTAGGTGGTGTAGGAACTTAGTATTTAAAGGAGAGCTTTGCTAAGATCCGTATTAACAGCTTATATAATCTATGTTAAACCTCTTCTACTACTAAAACTTTTAGTTAGTTATATTAAATATTTGGGGAAGTAACCGTTAATGGTACGCAGAAGATGTTAAATGAATATATTCTCTCCTAGAATATACGAACTAAGAACTTAGATAGTGGACTCCCTTACGTATAACTCTACTAACGTAGATACGTAGATACTAACGACAAATCACGGTCGAAACTTTAAGATAGTAGTCTCGGCTAGTAGTACGTTATGGAATAGAGGAAGGAATAGCTAAAGAACGCGAGATATAGCCGAATGTTAACGGTACTGCGAACACGATTATTATAACTGAAATAAAGAGAGTAGGGAGAAGTAGGCTTAGGTCGAGACGCGGCCAATAGAATAAGATTGCTTTTAGATGCCCGTTATGTTATAAAGTCAGCGCCTTCATACGCGTACGTCTAAGGAGTCGCCCAATTGCTTCCTCCGCTGTATTATCCTTAAATCCTACCGTTAGTATAATAGGTTAGGACTAATCCCTTTTGATGCTATATCCTTTAACTAAACCAAATCGACGCGGTCAGCTAGTTCGGGCCACTCCGTCTCCAGTAGTATACGTATTAACTTTAATTCCTCTCCTTTAGAAATATAGTCTAGGATAAACTCGTTCATCTTAGGGAGCTAACCGGGCGGTAGAGGAGAGAGGATGTTAGAGGGAGAAGTTTGAGGATCGATAGAAGAAGAGGACTCTTTCCGTGTAGGGTGCACTATAATCTGAGAGTCAGAATAGAGCCCGTAATAAAGAAGGATTAACGAGAGTCGAGTCTTACCGATATTACTATAATAGTCCCCTAGGTTTAAGTCCTGGGTTAACGGCTTCGTAGATATAGATATAGGTAGTCTTCTATTCTAGCTAGTATATCGGCTACCCGTTAACTTCTTATAGGCTCCGTCCGGCATACTTCGGGGATTCTTCTTACGAGCTTAAGCAGCGACACATCTAAGAATACGGACTAAAAGATGCACGGAGGTGTAGAATAATAAGATCTATATTCCTTATTATTTATAGTATACTAGCCGAGGGTTCTATTCTTACTAACCTTAGGGAGTAGATCTCGAGCCCTTAGCACTCTCCACCCGACGGATAAAGATAGTGACGATAAAAAAACTATAATAAAGTAAGCTATAGAGCAACTTGCGAGAGGGGATATCCATTTTCGAGCGAGTGAAAGGTTATTTAAGAGCCATATGTGAGCTAAACCGAAGAGTAGAAAGTGCAGAAAGCTTATACCAGAAATCGTCTAGAATTAATATAACTCTTTGCGCTATCTATAAGGTGGATTAGTCCCTATAAGTATAATAATAGAATAAACTTACTTAATTAGAGGCAGGAACACCGAAAGATTAAGAACGATGGTGGTAGTAAGACTAGGGCGATGTATCACCCATCCGAGACCGGTCTTCGAGGCTTGCTTATACGCGGTCTATAAGAAGAAATGCTACAATTAATTCTAAGTATTAATTTGATATTATTTATTAAGAGAATACTTACCTCTAAGCTTATTATATATATAGAGGAGTAATAAAGCAAGATATAATCGACTAACCGAATAGTTCCTATCCGTTAAGCCGTCTATTATTATATGCTTAGAATTAAATAAGCCTTTAGCTTACCGTTATCTAGTTGAATTCTCTTTGAAGAGTTTAAAGCCCTAAGAGTGGCTGGTATAAGATTAAGAACTAATTTTAAAAGTAATGCTAGTGTCTGAAGGAGTCTCCCGCGAATAGGAATTTTGCATACGATCGCCTAAAGTAAGGCGAGAAACGCGGCAAGACTAGTATAAAAAATATAAGAGAGAATAATAAAATGGACTGTCGGTGAGACTCTTTCTATAATAAGAAAGAGACAGGGGTGGTAAGCGTACAGGTGAGACTATAGGAGATAAAGCGGTGCCTAATAAACGGGGCGAAGAAGGTAAACACAGCACTATGCATAAAATTGTTTAAGATGAGGCTGTAAGATCCATGGGTTCTTTATAGGAACTGTGTATAAATAAGATAGTCCCATTCTCTCCGCCTCCCCTTAGTCGCGGGTTTAAATCAGGAGATTCTAGATATTATTATAAATTAGAGACGAACGACGCTGATCTTCCGAGTGGCGTAAGGGCATTGGCTCGAGTTCCTTTACTCTCTTTATTTATAATTATGACGGTGTCTTACCTTATAAAGGAATAGTAAATGGCGAAGTGGGAAGATGTGGCGAGCCTAGAGGTATACATCGAGCGGGGAGGCGGCAAGATTATAGTCGACATCTTATATGTTCATAAAGGATTCTCTCCTACTAGTTAGCCTAATGTGTGATTTATTATACCGGTGATGGGCTTGTAGCTCTGGTGAGCTTATAAAGAAAAGTACTAGAGGCGTCGTCCCTATAGTCTTAGCGTTATTAGTGTGAGATTTAATCCTTACCCGCTATTGCTTATTTGGTGCTCTATTACTATAATAAATTAGGAATAGCGGGCACGGAGATTCTGGCCTCCGACTTCTATAGAACACCCACCGCCTATTAAGGATGGCGGTCGATAATGACTACGTGATAGTTTAGAAAAGTTAACTAGATTGTTTTCGCCAGCACTGCGAACGTTATCCTTACTTTAGTAAGCAACTGCGAGACTTATCGGACGGACGTGCGGTTGTCATTCCTTAAGGACGTCCATCTAGTGAACCTTCTAAGAAACGAAAGACTCTACACGACTTACGACACTAAGAAGTGTCGCCATCGCACTTATCACAGCCCGAATCTTAACTGCCATCGTAATTATCACAGTAGCCTAAACCTCTACTGCTATTACAACTATTATAGGAGCCTAGGTCACAACTCTCGTCCGGCTTATTAAACGGTTCTAAGGTTAAGAAACCTAAAACAACATATACGAATAGTCTACGGAAGAGACCACAACAGAAACTACGAAAGAATAAGGCTGTGAATTGGTTTCTACGGAATGCCCCTAAGGCCACCGAGTGGCGTAAGAGATAAACGGAACTTAGGCTAAATACTATAGAGCAGTACGAGCAAGCCATCCGAGCTTTCAGAGATCGCCCCAATATCATAGTCGAGAGAAAAACATACCAGGGAGACGGATACTTAGAGAGCGAACTTATCGAGCTAGCGGAAAGATTCGCGTTACTTACTAGACATTCTCTTATAAACGCCAAACTCTAGAAAGCCTTCGCCACGTTTTAAGCTCTTATCTTACTATTATATTATAAAGTTCTAAGGAAAAGGGGCGTTCCTTAAGACACTCTCGATCCGATAATTTAATATATCGGTGGCCGGGAGCGTGACCGTCGAACACTATTGGCTAGCGCCCTATAGCTAAATAGCGTTATTGTTGCTCTAGTCAGCTATGGTTAGACGATCTATCGGGCCACAGAATTATTCTTTATTGGTGTGTTCTACAAACTCTTTACTTACGGAGTTAAACACTCATCTTTCTTATAGACGCGCTATCTATTACCTACCTTATCCGTATTTATAATAACCGAAACTCGTAACTAATCCTCGAACATCTTAAAATAGACGAGTTCGTGAAATATAATTACAGCGACTGTCTAAGACCTAAGTACACCATTCCCGGTATTATTATATCTCTACTTAATGCGAGTAACATAATAACTAATAAACCTTCGTATATATATCCGGTCCGATAGCAAAGGCCATACTAACGGGAGAGTACTAGGATTAATGGAATATGCGCCGCCCTTAGTTATAAATCTAATTATATACCGACGTTAGCCGAGGGTATATATAAAGTCTATACTACTTCTAAGAGCACTCTCGTTACCTCGTTAGACCTTGATTTCGAGGTCTTAGTACCAAGTTCCTTCTAAAGTAATAATGGGCCTCTAACTTTAGGTGAGATTAACCGAACATTATTAAAATTATGACTAACACCTAAATCTAGCGTCTAATTCCTATTCCACGAAAAGAGCATCGGATCGGCGCCGCTTATATACCGAGGGGAACGGTTAATAGAGCATAACTATTGCTAGTGTTATACTAGGTGGAGGCGCTGTTATTAAGCCTTAAAACCAGGTTGGAGCTTTTAACTAGCCATCGCCGAGGTCCCACGATCGATTATAGGATGGTAATTAGTCTCTAGTAAATAAAGCCATCTTAAATGCTACTAGATTACGTCCACTTATCTATAAAGATGGAACACACGCCATTAACGGCACGGCTCTTATTACAGAACCTGCCAGGAATTTAATTATATTAAGCACCCAGCCGAAGACCTTCCCGGACACCGAGATACTTCCTATCGTACGAAACTGCGGCATAAGCGTTATAGCACTTAGTGAGCTGTGAAGATAGATACCCTAATACAGATTTTAAGCTAAATTCTATTACAGGAGGTGGCGAGGTTAGGGATAATAGCGGCTAAGACGAATAAGCATTTAATCCGCAGCGCCTAGAAGTTCTTATAAATAATCCTCGATTAAACGGCGCTATTTACTTTAAACAACATTTAGCTCAGCCAGTCGTAAATCCCATAGTTATACTAAGTACCGTGGTTTCTGGGCCGGAGGAACACGGTGTAGAAGCGGATAGCATTTCAGCTATAAGAATATATAAGTAGACTAATCTAAATCCGCAACTAGTCTTAAGATTAGCCTAAGATAGCCTTATCAAAATAAAATCGAGCTCGTTTTCGGGTAGTGCTAGGACCCTCCACGACTTTTATAAGTTTAGCGTTTAGCGTTTATATCCCGCGGCAGGGTTAACATTTTTTCAGACGTGCACTCTATTTATGCGGGTCGAACACTCCTTAAAGATAATACTTACCTCCACGAGGTCCTGCTAATCGCAGATAACGACACGGCTATAAAATATGCCATGATTGCCCTAACTTCGTCTTACTATAAGGAGTACTTGCTAGACGGAAGTGCCTAAAAAGAGCGGATGAAAAAATGGGAGGTCGAAGCCATGACGCGAGCGATGGCGGCTTTGAAACGGGATACGGTAGAGGGCCTCGTGTTCTCTAGAGATACTGCCAAAATGCTCCTAATTCACCACGCAATTCTTAATTAGAACTTACATTCCGCATACTAGACGAATTATTTATACTAATTATAGGATTTCCCTAGTTAGTAGTTAAATTTAATTATGGCGAGACATTTAATATGGCTAATGACTATCCTGCCGCTAAATAAGAAATACCGATTCTAGACGTTTAACTACGACTGGGTTAGATATGGTGAGGATAACAGCTCAATAAAGGTGAATGGCATTCTGGGAACGTCACGGAAGATATTATATTTTAAGTACTTAGTTATAGTAGCTGCTAAGGTAAGTGTTATAGGAAGAGTAAGATTATAGCTAATAACCCCAGTTCCCTAAGACAGTGGATTATAGAAATCTTCTCCGTAATATTAAAGAATCCTGCTAGTGGGTGGACGTGACGGAAGTAGAGACGGCAACGCGGATCGCCTTGAAAATAGCGGAAACGTATAAGCTAGCAACTAAACTGTACGCGTTAGCGCGGCTTTGCAGGTAATGCTCCTACTCCGCTTATTAAAATGCTCTCTTAATATAATAGGCTTACTCCGAGATATACTAGCGTACGAGAAATTTATAATCGGCTTACACGCGAGCTTTACGAGTTACTAGCGAGCGGAGAGGAGTATTCCGGTCTTTACCCTATATGGTGCTTCCCGATAGCTTACGCTTACACTGAGGATCCGGAAGAGTACGCGAAGATGGACCGAATCTTAGAGAGAATTAGCAATATAAATAAGTCGGTAAGATTTCCACCCTCGTTTTAGATTCTAAACTTACTATGATTAGTAGAACGTGTTAGATCTTTCTAGGCTTATCAGATTAATATGGAAATAGAAGAATAGACGGCATTTAAGCGAAGGATAGTGGGAAGATATAATAGAATACCTCGACTCGGTGATAGATGGGAATTTAATTTATATTAGCTAATTATATTAATATTAAGCTATACTGAGCCTAGATCGGATATCCATCTAAAATTCTAAGTAGTCTAATAAGACTTTAGTATCACGCTCTTATACACTGCTGTGGTTTCTATCGATCTTTCCTAAACCTATCTCTTTAAAAGTCGATCCTCTAGGGTGTTAGAGCCGCTCTGGCCGCGAAGGCGTCGAACTACTATACCGCTAAAATTAGGCAGAAACTTAAATGAATAATAAGAGCCGCCTACTGCTAGATAGAGTTATCGAGTCTTAGGTGCCTGATCCATAAGGGGATATTAGTAAGGGGTTATAAGGTCTCTACTAAATAGTTAGAACTACTTATCTAGCGGGTAACCCGAGTTCTTACGGGCAGATCCAAGAATCTAACTATCTTCCGGCGAATTAGGGCAGCATTTTCTCTAGTACGGCACGATTTAATTTAATGCTTTCGGGTCTAGTATTAGCGTTTGGCCTATTAGGATTTATAATGTGGAAAGTACCGGTTATGGTAATCTTTAGATTCTTATGCTTTCTTAAGGGTATGACTTCTCCTATATATAAGTGAGCCAAGATGAATTTTAGTAAATAAGATAGGACATACCGTTCTCTATAATAAGTATCAGCATCGATTTCATTTTATAGAATTCCGCCTTATAAAGAGACATCGTAGCCACTCTAACGCTAGCGATAGTAAAGAAATCGTCGGGGAACTTAACCTTCGAGCTTTCGAGTAGTCTAGGGGTCTAAGGACCGGCGGCTACGATAGTTTTCCTAGCGATAATCCTATCACGACCTACTTCGACTCCTAAGTAAACCCCTTCGTTGACGATGAGCCTCGTGACGTCCTGCGTTTCCCTTATTACACCTAGTTTTAATGCTTCTTCACCTACTGCTTTAACAGCTGAGGCTGAATTAACGTAACTAATATCCTCGTTAAGCCATAATCCCTCGTTAGTATTAAGCATTAGTTTCTTATATAATCCTACTATCTAGAGCAGCTCTTATATTGATATTATCCTATCCTTAGGGCCCTTTATTTTACTTCTATAACTATTTTCACTAATTACTTAGACCTATGACGTTCGGTGATAGAAATTGGAGTAAAGAGGTACTTCCTCCCACATCTTTATCGCTTGCTCAGCAAAGGCAACGTAGTCTTCGTCGGGATACGGCGTACGTATAATCTTATTAATGTCTTTCGAGGCTATATATGTGGCGCTACCCTCGAACCAAATAACCCGTACACCCGGCTACTCACTTTTTAACGAAAACGCAGTTGAAGCACCAAAACATCCTCCCCCAATAACGGCATAATTAAAGTGGTTATCATTATTATTCTAGGTTAAAGCTGACATAGCCGGGTTAGAGGAATAATAATAAGAAAACCTCGGGAGATCCTAAGATTACATGCATATGCTTATCGGGAGCTCTCGGCGAATTACGTTAGTTAATAACGTAGATCAAAGATCACGTGATTTAACTCTAATATATAATGGCTAATATAGTTTGCACTAAGGGCCCCGAGGCTTCCCCGGGGTCGCCCCCAGCACGTCTTCACCCTCCATTACATCCCGTAGACTTTGGGGCATACCACGGGTCTATTCATTAATAATTGGGATAGTAACCTAGCCCTATCCCTCCCTAAAGTCCTTTTTTGAGTTGCCTTAGGATCTCAGCCGTATTTTCCGTCGCTAAGCCACTATTCACTAGTGTCATATGCAAGAATTTCGCTAGTAACTTTTGGGCTAAGCGCCTGTTAACTACATGGTCGACGGATACACCTATATAGTAAGTCGAATAAATCCAAATTAGTATAGGCTTAGTAAAAGAAACTAAGACGGGCGCTAATAGCTGGGGCTTGGCGGACGGATAGATAGGGCTGTAAGTTATTAGGCCGTTTCGCTTATATAAGTATGCTTCGCTTAGTACTAATCTCATCTAATTATGTTAACGGCTTCTTATCTAAGGGATATACTCGTTTAAATCGTCTAATTATAATTAGCGTAGTCTACCAACCGCCTTTTACTTAGAAAAGTTTTTAGCCCTACCTCCTATAGAAAACCTTACGAGCTTTAATTCACTTTACCTTAGGAATCATTTTAGTACGCTTATCTCTTAGTACTATAAATATAGCGTTTCTAATTACGCTACCCTACCTAACTAGTAGAAATCACTACGCCTATAGAGTAGACTACCGTCGTAAAGAGTACCTAGTAAGGTGGTTAGGTGCTTAGTAAACCCCTAGTCTACTTAGCTTTCTAAATGCTTAGGATCTTACTATAGAAGAAGCTTATTAAAGTAATAAGAAGCGACGTATTAGTAGTACTCTACGTTACTCGATTATAGATCTTACGTATATATCCGGGTCTTAGACGAGTCGAGCGAATATCTAATCGTAAAGATATCTTATAATAGTAACGTAAAACGCCTATTTATCCGTAGGGAATTTAAAATACTTAAGTCGCTAAACACTCTACCTATCGTTTGCGTATAGGACGAGCCGCTTTTAGATAATAGTGGCCTCTTTAGCTTTCGTATATAGAAACTCTATAGCATTAACATTATTAAGCTAGCTAAAAGGCTAGAAGAGCTTAAAGAAGTAATAAGGATAGTCTATAAAGCTAGGATAGTAATAAACGACGTATTAATTAGTAACGTTATACTTAACGCCCGGGATAAAATAACATTAATTAATTTCGGCTTTACTAGGCGGATTAGAGAAAACGTCCCTACTTTCTTTCTATCTTAGAAGTCTTAATAAGCATTCTTTTCGGTAGAAATAGATAACGTAGGCTTTAACGAGATATATAAGCTCTATAGGGAACGTGCGTCGCAAATCTAAATTCCTTTCCTAGCCACTACTCACGTATACGTCTAGTTTAAAAAAGTAAACATTTTTAAAGCCTTAGGGCTAAATTCGCCGCTCCCGTAATAACGCTTCGAGCCTAATAGTCTATAGCGCAGGGGGGATAAATGCCCGAGAAGTGCGCAATAACTCTCTCCGTCACCTTTTTATAACCCTCGTTTCTATATAGTATTACATTTCCCGCCTTCATAACGTGGTCGTATAAGAAGCGTCTAACGTCTTACTAACACATTTTTCTACGATTAGTTAATTAAGGGATACACTAACTTAAGGATACCTAACACTAGTAGTAAAACGCTTTAAATTCGAGGCCTTAAAAGGGAGATAGTTTAATAAATCGTCCTTTTCGTATATTAGGTTTTAGTTAGATAAGCCTAAAAGTAAGGGGTTTCACCTTAATATTAAGGGCGTTTAGGTCCGGTGGATAACGAGCTTTAGTCTAAGAAATATAGGACGCGAAGGAGGTATATATAGAGGGCTTAGCTTTACTTTAGTATATCGATAGCCGGGATAATATAAGTTATACCTAGCTATCCGTAATTATCTAGCGTCGATTAATACTCTACTATACGTCCTATAGTAGTTAAACGAATTTTCACCTAGTCGCAGCCTATTCACACGGCCATTAATGGCCTACGGTAAGATAATTTAAGACTAAAGCTAAGGGTTTACCGGTAGTAGAAGTAGGTGGTCCGGCATATATAGACCCCCCTTAATACGAATTAAAACCCTAGTCTAAGGTAAATCGCTAGCCGTATAGTTATTATAAGCTAGTATATATCCTTCGTACGCTTTACTATCGTTAATTTCTAGGAGGTATAACCCTATATAGCGCTAAGTATAAAAAGTTATCCTAATTATCGCTATAACGGTCTCCTTAGCTAGTATTTCCGGTATCCTAGAGTAGAATAAGAGTAAGAAGTTTTAGTCTAATAAGGACGTAGTTAGTCGAGGATGCGGAATTAAGCCGCCGTTAGCGCCTAGTTCTAATTAGTCTTAATCTCGGCGTGCTATATCTACTAGGAGCGGCTGCCTAGGAGCCCCCTACTTACCGGTCCGAAAAGCTCTACGGAGGCCCCCTCTACTAGGCTTTAAGATCTCCTAGGAACCCTCTCCTAGGAGTTTACGGTGCTATAGAAACTTTCCTTACCGCTGCTAAGCTTCTAAAATCGATATATAGTCCCTACCCTTATCTCCGTTACTAAATAAAATTAAATTTATAGCCGTTTAGAAAGGCTCTTAGAATTATAGATCTAATAGTAGTAAACTCTAAAGTCGGACTAGAGCCTCTCCTAAGCTTTATACTATATAAAACGGATATAAAACGAGTTATTTACTTATTAGTATCGGCTAGGCCGGGTTTAGCGTCCCCCGGATCGGGTAAGGCGCGTAGGCGCAGCCCCTCGCCGCTTTCTCTAAATATAAATACCGCCCTCCCCCTTCTCCTTCTCTATCTTTCCTTTATATCTTCTAGGTTTCTTATATCAGTCCTCTTAAGTACCCCTAGTCCTTAATCGGCCTCGTCTACTCCTCTTCGCACTCGGACCGCGACCTATATATACTATACCTATACTTATTCCCTATACCCCCCCTATCGAACCTAACCTTTTTATAACGATCTTAATTCGTTATAGAGCTAGACTTTATCTATCCTTTTATCGCTAAGGTTAGAAACTCGATTAGGCCTATCTATCTATCTATAGAGCTCTTCTCTTCTCTTCCTATACTCCCTCGAATACTCTCGCCTCGAGAACGCGTTCTCTTCCTCTATCTCCCTTATTAGCCCTCTTATAATTTGCTGCTACCGCCGCCGCTTCCTACTGGGCTTTCGCTTTAGTTGCCTTAAGGATCGGCGTAGCTATAACGAAGGCACTAGCGCAATGGACATGGCGTTCCTATAGCCTAGATTAATCGAATAAATGCCTCGTATTCCTCCTTAGGTTCCTTTCTACTGCGCCGCCAACGTACGGTTGGCGCTGAACCGTTAAAAGCGGTCTACTAACACCTCCTGCATGGATCCGACCTAGGCTAATTGGATAGCCAAGCCGAGGTTAGCTCAGCTGGAATTTTAGGCATCTATTAGTGCTAACGTGGCAGCGGCTCGATTACGAGGATATGCATATACACTACCCTGTGACGCCTGGATCGGCGATTAGGCTCCCGGAGGTGTAACGCTTCTATATACCCTTCGGCCGAGCTCTCGTCACCCGCGCTAGTTACAGTGCTAGGTTTCGAGCTCGTAGCGGTGATGGTCTCAGCTGTGCCGGGGCTGAGCCATACACCATTAATAGCGAGGCGTTCTGCGAGGCGAAAAGCTGGGACTATTTAGCTAGCTATTACGGTGAGACTTTATGGCGGCATAAAGTTAAGAAGGAGATAAGGGGATAGTTAGATATCGAGAGGCGAGATTTAGGGAAGAGCTACCCAGATAGGGTCTCGAGACGTAGATCTCTCTCACGCCGAGCATAGTGGAGTAGGCGGTGCAGCCGATACGTTATAGTAGTCTTAGCTCGAAGGTCTAAGCCGATATAGCTAACTTATTCAACTAGATGTAGACGTTTACGAGGGGCGCAGTAGGAATTAAGCTATATATGATATTAATCGAATACGAGCTTCTAGCGGCTGGAAGCTATGCCAGGGTGTATAACATAGTGTGAGACAAATGCTTAGAGATCGGCGATAGTAGTCTTTAAGTCGAGGGAAAAGGAGTGGGATTTTAAGGGGGAAAATTACAGTAGATAGTTTACTAGCCTTTGTGTGTATATATAACCCGCCTTTCCTTATCTTATTCTAACTAGAATTTCCCTTCTAGACTTCCTAGCTAAAAAAGATTAGACTTCATCTAGATCCTCTAGCTAGTATTTACACTTATATCCTATAATAACTCTTATTAATATGGATTCCGTCTAATTCTATCCACCCCTAGCTACGGTAGACCTACGTAGCGACGGGCGGCCTATAGTCTCTAACCTTTATGTCCCTATAGCCTATAGAAAAGGCAATAAACTTACGGCTTCTAGACTATGTTAGAAAGCGAGCAAAAGTCTCTAAGACTACGATTTAATCGAATTTCTAGATATAACTAGGCCGCCGCCGAAGGAGTCTATAGATCCACTCCACATGCTAGTACCGAACCTCTGTACCGAAAAAGATGCTAGAGGTATAGTTTCCTATTATTCATATTTGATAGGCGCTAATTAACGACTCTAGGTCCCTCGAATATAGCCGATACTGAGGGCGGTCACGAGAATGATGATACTCTCCCATCTCTCGAGGAATTGCTATTCGGTGCTAGAGAAGAGTCGCAGCGAGCGGGATCGAGTATTAAATACGGAGTTAGAAGGTCTAACGGCGCCTTTAAATATCCCACCCTAGAAGACTACGATAATGCTTCTACTTCTAGACCGAGACAGGGTGGAGACTATAGTAGGGATATTAACGACAGCAGTAGCGTCTACCCTAGAAGCGACGCCTCGACTTCTAATAAGTAAGTTAGGAAGTAATGCTCCCTTAGCACTCCACCGACTTCTGTGGTAGGCTTAGAAGCTGGGTACGACCCTTGAAACCCCGCTCGCTGATTCTTATACTAACAGATGGCGCCTACCTAGATGTTCTATTCTCTATAAGAAGATAGAAGACTCTATCTCTAATCCTCCTCCTATAGACGCCGAGCCTGAGACGACTATAGGCGCTACCGACATTCGAGATTCCTCTAAGCGTATAGTAGACAGTGTAGGCTTAACGAGGGCGGGGAAGGTATATATAGGTTAGAGAAGGCCCGGCGTGCAGGTTAGTGCGCAGGTCCCAGTCGCTATAGGCGCGTCTAATGACTCTAGAAAGACCCGATCGTAATCGATAATATAGATACCGACGATGATATAAATAAGGTCGAGTTCGTACGGAGCCTATCGCGACCTAAGCCTATCTTTAGACGGCCTCCCTCTCTACGAGACTTCTAGTAACGCGAGAATAAAATAAGCTTAAGTCGATCTAGTAAAGTTAGTAATAGTTAAGGTTTACCCCCTAATATATTTCCGACTAGTACCCGGGATTTCTTCTAATAGACTTTAGGTGACCCTCTTATAGTGGAGGATGACGAAGAAAAGACTAGCGAAATTGGCGGTTCTTCTAGGGCTATAAGCGTTAAGTCTGAGATTAGTACTATACACCTCTAAAGCTCCCACCCGAGGGAATAGCTAAAGCCACACGGTTGCTTAAGTTCTCCTACTACCACCGAACCTACCACCGAACCTACCACCTCCCCTATCGATCGCCCCGTCTCTCCTAGTGTCGCACTACCCTAGGATCGAGGAACGTAAGCTATTCACGGAGGTAGTTACGGAGCAACAGCGACTATCGATCCCCTAGGCGTTACCGCCGCTACCCCACTTTCCCACGAGCGGCCTTAGGACTAAGGAGGTTCAGCATTAGATAAAGAGGAGTAGGAGATCGTAAGGATCGTTAGTAAGAGACGAAGGGGGAAGGGCTATAAATATAAGGTATGCTAGAAGAAAATATGGCTGCTCGAGCGCGAATTAGGAATCGCATAGGAATCGCTGCGGGAGTTTAAGGCTAAACGCTAGGCGTAGCGGGGAGGTAAACGGGGAAGACTAGTACGCGTAGATAAGGCTCGGTGACCGTTAGCTACTTTTATTATTCGTAGAAGAGAAACACATATTCTTGGTTCTATCTGAGGTGATAAGAAAACCCTAAGCTTCTATTCTATTAGTACGGGTCTCCGCTCTTACCTCTATCGACGTTAATAATTCTATTCACTTAACTATTAATCGTCTTATAAGCATCGTGATCACTCCCGTAGCTATTACCTATAACTAACTTTCGCAGCCCTAGTAGTATTGCCGAGTCTCTATTCGAGCTTTTCGCCTCCTATATAGCCAACCTAGATAACTTTCCTCTTAATTCAGGTCTTCGAATCTCGTCTTTATATCCATAAGGTAAGCGTCTAAAAAATGTAGGTTATACCGGCCAATCTCATCCTCTTCTCGGGTAGGAATAATAAATGGCTTATTTGCCAGCCTTCTAGTAAATCTATGAGTTAGGAGATAACCCAGAATCCTAGCTAACCCGATGGCTTCTATCACCTCTGCTGATAAGCCTCCCACCTCCTTCTAGAAGGTCTCCCAGAACGTTTCCTATAGAGTATCATGATCTTTGTATTGCCTCTAGCCAATTTCTCGATATAAGGTACCCGAAAAATCTTATAGTGTATATAGGTTTTGGCTAAAGGGATAGATTACTACTTTAGCCTAGTCGATAATGCCGGTTAGCCGGCTAGAGACCGGATGGACTATTATATTGCAGGAGCTGAAGTCGGCATACGATAGAACGAATAGAAGACGGGAGAAAATCGATGGCATGGAATCGAGGGATTTTTATATGATTGGCTAGAATCTTAATAGAAGGTGGGTAGAGCAAAAGCTGGAGACCTTTAATATACTTTTGACGTAGTTGCTCGACAGAACTTCTGTTAATGCTTTGTGGTGCCTTCTATAATACGGTAAAGAACCTACTAGAGCATTATCAGCAACTTCTAGGCGTTCAGTGGTACGGACAACTTACCGCGTAAGGTCCACCATGAGACCCGCTCGTAAGGCAAAGTTTTCTTTAGAATCTTCGGTATAGGTATTCGTAAGGCGATACTTAATATAGCTAATACCTAGAATCCTATTTAGGGAATACACTAAGGCTGTCTCTTAGCTTATATCTCTAAACTGTCTATAATATATAATGGTAGGAGCTAGACTGCTATAAATCTTTCTCGTAAGGGCCGCTATCTTAAGTCTTAATAATAGCGACTATAGGCGGAATTAGATAACGAACTCGGAGTGAGCTCCACCGTAGACGGTGTAGCTGCAATCTCCCTGAATCGGAGCGGGTGATATACTACCTCCTACTAAGGACGCAGCTTTCTCGTCGTAAGCTTCTCGCGTGGTAGAGGTCTTCGTGAAGAATTTCGCGATTTTATCCTTAAGGAAGTACTTAATATAAGTAGTTATGACTAACGAATTAATGTGTGTAGACTGTAGCACTAGCGTAGAGACGGGTACGATGAGAGAGAAGCGCGCGCGTTGCCGTAGGCAACATTAGCCTACGAGGGCTCGGAAACCTTTCCCTTACGGGTTAGTATTAAAATCCCTTTTGGCAAAGCTCACGCTCGATAGTAATTATAATTATATTATATATCACGCTCTTAAGTGTATATAATTACTGCGTTCTTAATGGATTATTAAAGACAATTAACTACCTTAAAGTTATGATAATTTCAATTTACCCCTAAGCTACCACTTTCTACGATACGCCTTCTCTAGGGATTTCTTATAGCATTTGGAATCTACTGCCTATTAAGAGAGGATCTCGGCTATTATAAGAGCCTCCTTAAGGTTAGCGACGCTGGCCAGTTTCGGCTAAGCCTTACTAGTATTAAATACTTAATGGTTTCCCGAAGTCTTCTTAGCGTGCGCTTCGTTAGTAGTATATACGCGCGGCTCCCTACCCTTAAGCTCGAACATCCACCCAGTTTGCTGAGAAGTAGAGCAGCTATAGATAGCCGTCTCATCTAGCATTATAGTCCCTTGATCGAGAATAAGTTCGAACATTCTCTTAGGCACGCCCTCGAGGCGGACCTGAAGTCTAAGAAGAGATAACAAATTATTCCTAGCAAAGTATAAGGCTAATTTAGGGAAGAAGGCTTTATTAATGGCGGACAGGTCGGGCATTAGGCCATCCTGATACTTATATGCGACGAAATCACCTATAGGGCGGAGGGCGAATATGTGCCTATAGATGTTTAATTAAAGTTCTATCTAAGCTAGAGCAGACCTTATATTTCTACTAGTTATTAATAAACTAGCTATTTCCCGACACTAATATCATTCGTCGCTAAAGCTATGAAAACTACTAAAATCCTCACCGTGAATACGATATCGTGGTAGGTAATGACGATGCCGAAGTCTGGGTACTAATAGAAGCAGGAATGGTGAGGAGGCGCTTCTTCCTAAGAGGTGTCGTTTTACATCTCTAATGCGCATACGGCTACGGTGTAGTAAGTTACTTCGTTTAGATTGCCGTGAAGGTGCTTTGCATGACGTGCCAACGTAATAGGTAACTAGGTTGCTTTTGAGGTTGCTTATATTAGCGTCGTTATTATTCGGATAGGTGTAGGCTGCCCCTGCACAGGCTGCGAAAAAGGGTGGAGCGGGGCCATTGGCAATATTCTGAGCGGAATTCAGGTAGACAGGACCGTCGACTTAATTGTTATATAGGATACCGGGTTACTTAAATAGGTTAATATTATAACCGGACACTACGGTGCCCTCGGAGGAGTACGTTATAGGCACCGAATAGCCGTCTATATAGCTAACATTAATGTTAGGTGGACCGGTATAGCTGCCTTTAATCTTACTGCCGTCGGGGTTAAGATTCGAGCCCACATATATCCTTCCTACCTATCTAGTTGGGAAAGCATACTGGGTAAAGGCATTATTAGGGAGCGTAGTGGCGGAAGGATTACCTACCGGAGACGGGCCACCGGCATTCGAAGTAAAGGAGAGGGATAAGCATTTGCCGTACGTGTTGGTTATCGCGATCGTTATATTATCGCCTAAACCATCCGTAGCTGTAGTCCTCCTAGCCTCTAGAGCGCTCGTAATTCGAACGGTGCTTAGAGCTAGAATAGAAACCGTGTTACTAATAGTAACTATAGTAGCGGCAGTACTCCTAACTTCTAAAGTACTCGTGGTCGGAGTGGCACTCGAGGTTGAATGCGTATTCCTAAGAGTAATAGTCACCGGTGGGTAGTCGAATAGGGTTATAGCTACTAGAGCCGCGAGTATTAAAACCGCGATTATCTAATAGGAAGTTTTTATTCTGACCGATCTATTAGAAAGTGACTTATCCTAGAAAAATCTAGGCTCCCGTTCTCTTTTATAGTGTATAGCGGATATTACTTTTTGGATACTTATAAGAGCTTCTATATACGGAGCTTTATAATATTATTCTTTCTTAGTCTAGGTCGGGACCTTTAATATGCCTCGGGATATAAATACGACGGATAGTAAAATGCGATCGAGGTGTATGTGAGTGTTTTATGTCCTCCGTCATTAGTTAGCCGTAGCAGCAAAAGACTTATATTTACTTACTACCGAACTACGCTATAATTGCCACTGCTAGCTAAAACAGGCGGTCGTTAATCTTAAAACCGCTCTTATCGTAATTCTCCCATTCCTTAGCAACACTAGCTTCTAAAGCTACCAGTGGCACGATGTCTTCCACCCGATATCAGGAACTAAAATGTATCACTAGGATACCACAGGAGCTTTGGGATATAATCGTATATAATCTGCTAGCGTTCGACGTAAGGAATACGGCTTAAGCCCTAGGGTTTAAGCTTTAACCACGATAAGAGAAGTAAAGCCGATTATAGAACGCGATTTTTCGATATAGCACATGGATTACCGAAGCCACTATTAAATTCGGGCTGAACCCCGTTCTTATTAGCCGTGACCTGTATAACTACCATTCTATTAAAACCTTAAAAGCTCGAGCACTATATCTGGTACTTATGGCTAGAGATCTAGTCGACGAAACTTCGCTTAAGAAAGAGCTATTCTTCGAATCTTTAAGACCGCATAAATTTCGTAAAGATACTTTAGAGGTGGAGTTCGAGTTAGGCATTACGCTAAACGTAGCTAATGTTTATCGGGCTAATATTTATCGGGATCCTAGATTTACCTTGGTGAAACCTTAGAGACTCTTTTTAAATACGTAGGATAGCTTATAGACGGCGTATATATATTAGTAAGATAGCGCACCTAAGCTCAGAATGCTTGGACATGATAGTATATTAGGAAACGGGGAGGAAGCATCGAAATTGCAGCTAGTGCTAAATGTTTATGGTCTTACTCTAAGCCGCAAGGGATGCCCTATGCTGTATATTCTTAACGAGGAGTATCGGGGAGGACACCTAGCGGTAAGCCTATGTTTTCCTTGATAAATTTTAGATAAATATTATAGGTAGCGCGCGAATTGGCGGCTTTATTACTAAGCAGAACTATACTACTCCTATTGGCGTATAAAGGAGCCCCTTCCTTCACGTGATAGTAGTATTTTGCGTGCGCACTCAAAAAACTACTATCATATAATCTAGTATTTTAAGAAAGGTTTAGCCGACGTCCCCTAGGCTGCAGTATAAAATTAATTTAAATACTAAAAGATGTAATTTTTATTTGCGACCTAGTCTAAACTAAAGAATTATCTGCTAGACTATAACGAGAGAAATTTAAGCCTTTATCGATTCTAGTCCTAAAAGGTCACCTTGCGTAATCGTTACCCTTCCCTTTCCGTCTAAACCTGCATACTTATTACTAATACTTACATTGCTATACTACTATTTAATGCGCGATATCTTATCGTTACTAATTCCTAGTTAATCCTCTAGAATCTATAGCGTAGGCTTTTAGATATAAAGAGATTTATATTAGAACGCTAGCGAAACGCGTTCGTTTACTATAGAGTCCTTCGTGTCGTAGTGCATATTAGAGAAGATCCCGTCTACGGAAATTAGGTTTATAGTCGGAGTAAGACGCCTAAAATACTGCCGTACTAGAATTCGGAGACGAATAGTTCCTCCGGTTCCGTGATACTTCTCTTCTTTCTCCTCTTCTCTCATTTCGATCTAGGGCATGAATCGAAGAAGTGGAGTAACTACGTTATTTAAGAGAAATTAAAAGGCAATTATTATCGCCGTAGTGATAGTTATAATTACCGCTTAGCTGATATAGGTCGCTCTATTATATTCGTTACGAACTAAGAAGAAGAGACCTATCACGCAGAGCTCTATCACGTAAACACTAGTAAAAAGCTAATTCAGGGCCGTTAGATATAGTAATCCTCTTATATTTAGTCGGGAAACCGTAATATAGAGTAGGTTGTAGCGAAACACCACCTAAAGAACACTAAAGGTAATGGAGCTAAAGAAGAGAATTAACGGAGCGATAACCGAGTAGATAAGCCCTGTTATAGCGTTAAAGTTTCCTTATATACTATAAGGGTAACTTACCGATATAAGCGAGATTAGTATAGATTGGGAAAAGGGTGCCCTACTGCATCTAAGGTAAATTCGTCTACTCCTCCTATTTCTATCTCGGCGTGACGTTCCTAATTCGCGCGAGAGTAAACTAATCGATTAGTCGTCCGATTTAAAGAAGCGAGCTTACACTCACTAAGAAGCATCGTAGAAGTAGATAAGAGAAGAAGTAATTACTCGCCCTTAGAAGACTAGTGGCTAGCACCGCCGGTACCGAATCGAGACCGTAAAGTAATTATTAAATGATAGCGGTGATGCTCGAAGATAGGGAGACCGTCAGGAAAACTTATATAAATAAAAAGGTGAAATAAGACTTCTATAGAGAGAGCTCGACGGCCACTTACGTAAGTAGACCTTAACGTTCCGTAATCATACGTAGCACGTATAGTAGTAATATAGTAAATGCGGTTAGCATCACCTACGGTAAAATTCCTTAGAGGGTGCTAAGCAGCCACGCTAGGAGCGCGTCGATCCAACGTAGCTAGGGCAGTAAGGCCGTTAGGTAAGCAATCTAGGATATAACGCCGGTAAGGGCGACGGGAATAGACTATGCTAGAATAAGTGCGGCGGCGGAGACAACGATAAAAACAGTCCGTGCGTACCGGGCCCACCATTTCTTAGATAAGTTTTCCTATATAACATCCACCGGCGAAGCTTCTAGATATTAAGACTTAAAATATAGAGGCGCACACCGAACGAGAGACTAGTAAGCCATATACGTGGCCTCTTAGGTATTAAATTAGATGAACGCTGAGGTTATTAGCGGGTATCTCTCAGGCTCTTATTAGTCCTAATCGATCTCGTTATTTAAACGAGCCATTTGCCGCAAATAGTAATGGATAGTGTCAACCTTTTTTCCTACGAAAGGTACTAATGGCATCTAGGTGAGGTTAAAGATTAGAAGGCGTATATAATCGCGGTCCTTTTCCCCTAGGTATCGTTTCTAAAGAGGTTCTTCACTCCGAACATAGGCGTAGTATAAACCGCCTCTATCCATCTTCGTAAGATTATGGCCTATTCGACTACCGGAGGATTTCATCGCTAACCTTATTAGCTTAGTCTCCGCGGCCTCTAATATACGGACTATCCTCCTCCGCTCTAGAACCTTCTCCGACAGCTCGGATAAGTCTCGATTAATCCAGATCGTGCGTACGCCGCTAGGAAATACGCCGTAAAGACGTGTTAGAATAGGAATGCTTAGGAATCTCTTAGGGATATCCGTTATAAGGATAGCGTTTACGAAGGCTTAAAGACGATGTTAAGGTAATTCGAGGTACCCTTATCGAATACTTACGTATTCGATTAATTCCGTATATATTATATAGCATACGAAGATGATAACGGTTAAGGCCATTAATAGATAAGCCTAGTAGAAGCTAGTATATGCTAGCCCTACGTTAGCCCAACTGAGTCTGTCTAGACCGTAGACTCCACCTAGTGCGTTCTTTCTATAAACTAGGTTCAAAGGGACTAAGACCGGAATTACGATTACGCTTAGAGGAATAAATATTTTCAAAATTATGCGAAGGTAACGTAGGAAAAAGAAAGTATTAAGGCCGGACTTCTAAAGGATAACTCGATCTAATATTTAGAATATAGCGGGAATCTAGGAGACCGGCCCTAGAGGAGATGGTTCAGCGCGCTGTTTTTTAGGTATAAGATACGTTCGAGGCTGACTAGGATTCGTTAGTCATTAATCCCGAACTTCACCGGAGGAGGAGGCTTACTATATTTGCGTTAATCTATCTTTAAGTAGGATAAATAGCATAACCTCAGCGCTAAGAGCGGAGGCTAATACTATAAGCGACGCTAGAAACGAATACAGTGACGTTCCTTAGCTACGTTAAGCCGCTTAAGGAGACGTGTTAAGGTGTGCGGTAACGCCGGAGTCGGATAGAGGGATCATCGCCGTAGGCTTCTAGGATATAGGACCTAAATAGTAGTAAGATGCCGAATTAACGGGGGCTTACCTAGATTTTATAAAGGGAAGGAAGCTCTACTCGGTCACAACGTTAAAGGGGATATATATTTTAGATACTCACTTCCGTTTCTAGCCTCCGTAAGTTAGAGCGCAATATCCTCTTTTCATAACCGTATTACTATATACGACCACAAATTTGCACGGTCTGAAACTTAGTAGATACGAAAAGCCAATTAGCTAGATATAATAGAGATCACGCCCTTACTGGTAGACGCACCTTAACTACAGCCCAGAATAAGTCAGTACTGCGAGGAGGATTAGAGGGTATGAAATTTCTAATAATGATATAGCTAGGCTATATAATAGGCTCGCAACGGGCGGGTTAAAAGAAGTCTAGGCGTAGATGGTATATATCTAGGAAATATGCTATAATTACCTTAATAACGTCGATTATAAAACCCTTAATCTCTCTAACTTTATAGTTAAGACCGCTATAAGAGCAAGATTAAAGACTAGTAAAGATATACTCCCTCATTTTCCTAATAACGTAATTACTTCTTACTTTTCCCCTTTAGTTTCTTAAACACAGGCTTAGAGGTCTAAGATGACGGAAGTTCCGGCTCTATCTCCTATAAGAAAGAAGCGGTTAATTAGCTATCGTCTTATTTAGAGGACTTAAAATTTAATTGCTAGGAGAGGGGCTGTATAATAAAGACTTCCGGGTCGGGCAGCTAATCAGCTGCGGAAGTAATTCTTTCGTAGTAGATTCGACGAAAGTCGTTATAAACGCTTAGGGTGAACTTATAGGCAGTCTACTTATCTTTGCTATCTTAGTCCGTAATGCTGAAGTCTCGAAGTAGATAGGGGTAAAAGGAAGTATCCTTCCTATTAATTAGAACGTAATGGCTATAGATCCTCACAGCCCGATAATTATACGAGACTAAGAAGGTAAGGATCTTCTAGTAAAGCTCATCTTAACGGGACACTAATCTATATAGCTCGACGACGGCGTTTACTATAACGGCAGCGCTATAAGCGTTTTACCGATCCGCGATGTTAAGTGCTTCGTTGCCGCACTTAACTTCCGATGTTAGGAATAGGAAATACACCTCATCTATGGCAACTAGACGAGACGTAGTCTACTAATTACTAATAGAGGGGTATAATTTCTTTAGCTGCTTAGAGGTGAATATAGACGATTTAAGCCCTACGGCGAAGTCGGGCTGCGGGCGAGGACCTTTAATAAGAGGGATAGATTTGATCTAGCTTTTATCGACAGTTTCGATTAGATACTTTAGGTTTATAGTACTAAATATAGTTAATGTCTCTAGAGAGGGAATAATTAATCTGGCGATATCCTAAATAACTCTAGCCTCATTTTTGTTCCTTATATTCTCGCAGGCCGTTTCAAATAGGTCATCTCGAAAGATTATATCCTAAGGAGTTAGTTGCTCAGCGTGAAGCATATTTTTATAGAGGCTCTTATATTTATTCGTAGGAGGCATCTTAGGCTTACCTATATAGATGCGAGCAGACGTAAGGATTATCTTATAGCGTCGACTCTTAACGAGAGGATTTTTTCCCTCTCTTAAAGAAACGCCACTTATATCCGATTTATATTTACTAAGAGACGGAGTCGACCTCTTCCGGGTAAGTAAATAAGTCATACTACTATCTTACTTAAAATTTCCTCTAGACTAGCTTCCTTCTTCGATCTAATGCTAGATAGGGTTAACGTCGTTATTCTTAGTATCACTACGAAGGTCTATACGTGTTGCGCCTTTAATAGTACCATTTGCGGGTGAGGTTCGTTGACGTTTTCTGGTAGGGTTTTCTCGGGACTGGGAAGGTGTATAGGTAGCTCCTTTAGGTTTAGGTCTATAATTCTATCTAACCTCTTTACTCCGTTTCCGCTTTCGATCTAGATTAGAAGGGTTAACTAATTCCTATGGGCGCTTTGGCCTAAGTCAGTGGTCGCAGTTATACGCCGAGGGATTATAGAACGTACCTCTTTGTCAGGCGTGATACTAGTTAGAGAAGGAAGTTAAAATAGTTACTCTTAAATCTCCGGCTACTAATAAAGGTGCTTTTTCTCTTATAGACGTGCGCTCTTACGAATAAGCGTAACCGACCTTTTTAGTTTAATACCGCGTAGTTGTGCTGCTATAGGTTATTAGCTAAAGAACGGTTTAGAATGTCTTATAGCTATTTTACCTTAGCTATTTAATAGGTCTAGCAAAGGTTACCGCCCGTATCTCTTAACATCTAACTTCGCTCGTAGTAGGGACATAATAATTAGGAATAAGGGAACGGGAGGTAAACGTCTTTATTGCCGATGGTGCACTATAGGATAGTATTACGAACACGCCGATAGAAGGTGTGGTGGTTAGTAGGCAATAAAGCCTTGGCGGCGTCAGCAACATCCCCTACTACCTGAAATATACCGTTCTACTTTTAGATTAGCGGCCACTATAACATTAACTCGCTTTATCTAACTAGGTAAGGCCTATCTAGTCTCGACCTATCTAGCGTAATAGCATCGATTAGATCGCGATAAAAACTTCCCGTACGTTTCTTTAAATTGCATGAGAGATGGGAGTCCATCAGCAGCAAATGGCCACCATTGCCAAATTAACCGATATTCTTCACGCTCGCGAGTGTCGATGGGAACGTAGGTTCTAGTTTAAGGCAGCAGTAACTAAACTTTATAATATAGTAAGCGGGCAGTTAAAGGGTATAGTTAAAAGAGCATATAAGGGTATAGCAATTACTACATAGTAGCCGCGTAAAGTATTCGAGGTCATTTTGATCTAATTTAATCTATCTAATTTTACGAAATTGCTAAGACATAGTAGTAGGTAATAAGTAAAGAGACTATACTCCGAGATATGTCCTTCGCCGCGGCCCGCCTAAGGAACGAAGTCCCTAACGGTCGCGCCCTAGGACTTAGGGCACCGGATGCCCAGATACTACTATTTGTGGCCGATATACTGTTGTTAGTTAGCTATATACCCATAGAAGGAGTCGCGGTGAATACTAAAGCGGCCGGACCGTCTCTAGTCCGTAATAAGCTAGATGTATACGGAAAATTCGCAAAATCGGTCTGCGAGACGGTCGTTGTGGTGCTATTATTAACCGTATAAGGATTTAAAGGGTTTAAGCTAAAGATCCCTATCTCTTTACCATAAGGCGCATAGGCCTACTATGGTGCTAGGCGGTAGAACTATACCGGATCCTCCGCTATTACTAAGTAAGGGAACATTAACCTAGAGAAATTAAGGGGGCTTAAAGAGCCCTCTGCTTAATAAGGTTAGTCTAAAGAGATTTAAGATATACCGTCCCCAAGTTTCACCGGGGTAAATAAGATAGTATCGCCGATAGATGCGTTTAGTTAATTCGGAGAAAACATAGTCTTCTCGTCGGCGTCGACGATAATGTGATAGATCGATGAATTCTAAGAGATGGCTTCTGGACGTAGTTCCGGCATCATCATTTATATACTAGCGTTAAGAGTTATTAAGTTCCAGCTTATATCTAACTCGAAGGACATCACGTCGGGGGCACTATCCGCGTAGCTACTAAAATAACGTTAGCTAGCTCGACCTACATAGTATCCACGTACGCTTCGGCCATTAACGCGGTTATTAACGCTAGTAGTTTAAGCCCGTTTATGTCTTTTACAAGTCAAGATATTAATGGATATCAAAGTTAGTAATATCGAGAAGGGGACTTAAGGAAGAACACAAACCCTCCAAAATCGGCTCTCGGAGGGATTCGGATATCTAGGTAGATAATTTTAGACGTTCTTATCCGCAGCCAAAAGAAGGGTGAGTATAACGGCCATAGGAGCCGAAGTTGGCTTACCGGTAATCTATAAAAAGGCCATATTCGCAAGTCGAAAAAAAATAACTTCACATACGCGCTATTTCTAAAAGATAAAGACCGGTTAATTCGGTCCTTAAATAGATATCTAAGCATCATCACTATATAAAAGCTAAAAACATAAGAGTTAATTTTCAAAAACCGAAAGGTAAGAAAGAATCTCTCGGCGGAACCATAGCCGGTTTCGGAGCGAAAATGTCTTCGGCAGTAGAAGTAGAGGGGAAGAAGCTCAGCCCAGATATTAAGCAGATTGCGGTAGACGAAGCACGTAAGCCGGCAGAGTAAGTAAAGACACCCTAAGGTCTCCCGATACTAGAGAGTACGCCGGGTCTAGACACTACCCGCCTTATAGCTAATAAAGGACGTCGAGAGGTAGAAGCGGTAAAGGCACCCGATATTACGGCCTAAGGTAGCCCATCGGGTGTAGATACTACTAGTGTCGCGGTAGACGAAGGGAAAGATCCCGTGAAACCGTCTTAAACCGCGGCTCCCTCGGGCGCGTCCCTAGACGGCGTATTAGACAACGATTAGAGAGAATATACTAATAAGTAGAAGAATATAGTTAACCGGGTAATAAAGTGTAGATCGAATAAGTACTATTAAATCCTTAGAGTAAAGGACCTAAGCCCAAAAGAGGAAAGTAAGAAAGCGTATAAGAAGCTCGCGCTGCTCTTACATCCTAATAAGAATAAGTACGAAGGTGCTAAAGAGGCTTTTAAATATAGGCAAAAATCGGTGGTACTGTTTAAAGCTATCCTAGACCCCTCGCTTTTATCTTCGTTCGACGCACTTCTAACTTTATACTATAGTTATCGCCGTAGCAGCTAAAGCCCTAGGCGTCGAATCTAAGGACTTTGCTAAGAACGCTTATAAGGAGGAAGATAGTACGGATAACGGCACTAATATAATAGAGATTATGTAAAGTAAGGTCCTAAAGCCTAATAATTTCCGTAAGAAGATCTATAAAGAAGCTATAACGTATTTAGCAAAGCTTATAGAAAATCCTAAGGACGCTAGAGCGAAGTTAGGTTTAGAGAAATTAAATAAGTAGATAAAAGAGCAGAATCTTAAGGACAGACTTCTAAAGAAGAACCTCTAGAACTTTATTATTCAGATTCCCACCTTCGCCGCTAATTTCGAATTGGCGCAACCTTACTATAAGGCTTTATAAATCGATCCGGCTAACGGCGTCGCGAGAGAGAAGCTAACCAACATCAACAATATATTGCGTTAATTAAATGAGCGGCACGGTTATCCCGAGATATAGGTTATAGCAGTTCTAGACCCTAACGGAGCGGAGTTATCTAAAGCCGTAGAGTCTTCCGGAGCCGCAGCGTCCTAAAACGCCGATAAAGCTAGGTAGGCTTCTACTAAAGGCGGTGTAAAGACTAAAGTCGGCGTTCCTATTCCCGATGAGTCGGACGGCCGAACGTCGCTCGGAAGAGTCTAATATATTAGGAAAGCTAGGCATAGTTACCGCGTCATCGTGAATCGCGGTATAGAAGAAAATCCGTTTTTTAATATATACCCCGGGGCAGACTTTAGGAAAGGGGTCGCTAAAGAGTGGGAAAAGGATAGAATATATAAATGCGAAGATCTGCCGAAGGGTATAACGGCCACCGAGATGATAATTTATAGGCGAGTTAAAGTTAAAAGAATAAATTAGAAGCGAACTACTAAAACGGCGCGTACCTAAAGCTAAATCTAATATTACTTAATTAGAGTCCTAGACGAAGAGTATATAAGCACTAGGACTGCGCTATCTAGCATAAAGGGGCTTAGTCCTACTAAACTTAAACGCATCGATACACAATTAGATGTTTAAAATGAGCAATTACTCGCGGAACTTAATTAGTATCGGGAGAAAAATAAGCATCCGGATACCGGGGAGCAACTGATAAAAGCCGATATCGAGGAGATGCCGTGGCTGTCGCCGGAGGTAATAATTAAGACCGAGGACGATAACGGTAAGGAGGAGGATGATGATGAAGATATAGAGAATATAGTTCCTCGGAAGACGGGCCTGAAGCGCAATATAAAGCTAAAGGCCGCTTCACGCACCCCGGAGGCCTTTAGGACTTCTAGAGATTCCGTTAAGTCCGAGCTTTAACTCTATTTATAAGAAATATCGGGCGGACGGTAGAAGACATAAGGTTCTATAGAATTTATATTTCCATTAGTCAGTCTTTACCGAACACACTAGAATTAGAATTAGAGCAATTACAGTAGATTATTAAGGTGGAAAGTTTATATATCTTTAGTAACCACACGTCGTTTTATTGTGTAGTAAAAGCTTATATAATATATAACTGTTTTGGCTATCGGTCTTAGCTAGAAAATGATTAGAGCCTATTAAGCCTTAGCATATAACTTAGCGCCGACTTAATAAAATTATATCGAGAATATTCTCTCCATAACCGTTCATCCCGATCGAGATCCTTACTAATAAATCCTTAAACGCTAGTTTTAAAACGTCGCTCTAATGGAGTCTAGAGGGGGTAGTGTCGGTCGACGAGCGGGGATTTCTTTATATAGCGAAGCCAGAACTAAGTCGGGAGATCTCGCACCTAGATCGCACACGACTAGATAGGAGTATAAGCCACAGGGGTAAGAGAGAAAAAAGAAGAGGAAGCACTCTTATGGCGAGCAGCAACGCTGTATAAAGCGAGCTCGTCGTCCCGTTACGCAACCTACGCCCTTAACCGTGTCAGCGCTTAAGAGTATTTAAGACGAACTAGAAAACTTCGTTAATAGTAAAGACTCTTAGGTAAGCCGGGGGCAAGTTCTCTCTAGGTGTAATACTAACTACGATTAGTAGTCCCATATTATAAGCTATAAAAACGGAGCACGGTCGGTGTCGGACTATTCCGACAGTAGACGAAAAGGGAGCGCTAGCCTTCTCTCCTCGAAATCTAAGTCTATCACGGCTTACGATGTTAATTTCGACGATATATTAGAAGCACGTCGCGTCGTAGAGGCAGGTGACGAAGAGCCTAATAATTAGCGGGAACTTTAATTATTAGTGGGAAGGGACCGCGCATCGGCACCGCCTAAGGAACATGAAATTAAGAGGACCATCCGACGCAGCTCTAACGAGAATAGCGTTTCGTCTAGTATATTCCTAAGGATTTCCCCCGTAACTAGAGTAGACACCTATTAGACGTTAAAGGAATAATAGAACCGGTAATAGGCACATTAGATCCCCCCTTACTAGAACTATAATCCTAAACTTGCACCTCCGCAGCCGGACTATACTATTAGATATCATATAAAACTCTTCCTATACGGAGCCATTCGGAGGCTGTAAGGACTCGTAAGCCCTAGTAAGAATAAGCTCTCGTTCCCTATATTCTTTGCCGAGCTAAAAGGGTCGTCGGGAGCGATGAACGTTATAAAGTTATAAAATCTATATAACGGAGCGAGTGCGGTCTATAATCTTCTTAGACTGTATTAGGCACTTAGTTTAGAGGACGATTTCTATAATAAGGCGTGGGTGCTAGCGCTGGATACTAACGGGGAGATATAGCGACTTCGGTGTCACTAGGTTTCTAAAGGTGGATATGATCGCGATACCTACTACTCTAAGGTTCTAAGATATTAGGCAGTTAAAGACCCGAGAGATTCCGTAATCTCGGAAGTAAGAGCTTCGATAAGGAATATTATAGATTAGATACGGGATATATTATTCAAAGACTTATCCGCTATAGTGGACACCTACGACACTTTTAACACGCGGCCTAAAATAGAAGATGCTAGTATACCTCTAGCTTCCGACCACTCCTTTATTAATAAGACGCAATCTATTAGCTTTAGGACATAGCCTAATCGTGCTTTTAGCTCTTAAAGAGGTTCTCGAAACTAATAATGACTCCGTATATAAATCCGTTGAATCAGCGTATATTGATACCTCGACGATAACTTAAGCGTCGAGTCTCTCTAACATTACGGGCGAGAAGAGAAAAGTTAGGACTAACGACTAGGAGTAAAGCTTTCTTTTGATAGCACGATGTTAAGTTAAAGCCGTTATCCCGCGGGGAGCTGGTCGTAGTCTATATACACCGGCAGTATCCAACATAAACACTATATTTAAGTATTTCGCTAGGTGATATAACGTATGAATTTGTAAAGGACGTGCTTGCTTATAATTAGAGAATTATTGTATATTAAGTCTATTATTTCTACGTTGCCATCTATTTCGAATAAATATATAGGGAAATGACATCGTAGAACGGTGACTATATGCCTGCTAAATAGGTTCTTCTAGAATCTCTAATAGAGACCCTGTAGAACGCGGCTTAAGTCGAGGCTTCTTGTACTTTTATAATCTTTGCTAACTATTAGAGGTTAGCCTCTTTAGACTAATATTCGGGATATAACCCTTATAGGATCGGTCCTGTAAGTCCCTGTGAAAAGCCGTTCTAAAAGGGGCATCGAGCCTTTGATAATTTTTAAACTACCGTACTATCTATGGGAAAGCACTAATCTTTCGTCGCCCTTATGTAACGCTCTCGCTGTAAATGGTTACCAGCTGCGTTAGATGGCGAACCAAAAAGTTAACCTTCTTCTAATATCGATGGCATAATATATATAAATCTATACGACCTCTATAATAACCTAAAGTCTCGACGTTAGTAGTAAAAGCCAGATTAGATACACTAAGTCTTGCTAATAACTTCACGATCGACATCCCCGTAAGACGACACCGTATCGTACTATAATAACGATATTGGCCTTCTCGAACGCGTTCAGCGCTCGCTAGCTCGAAATAGAATGCGGCGGTAAGCAGTGCATAGAGTGTCTTCTTACAATCTCGATATATTCGTAGTACGTAGACGCTTTCTCGCAGCTCCTCTATACGATTAGTGTTATTAATCGCCGGCTCATCGTTGGGTAAGAGAGAATTTAACCGAATATAATCCTCTCGCTTTCTCTCGTCTATAGAGCTTATAAGCTTATCCCAAATCTTTTGCCTATTAAAAGACGATATATAAGATCGCTAAAGTCGAGGTATATAGCCGTCTAGAATTATATAGCGAAAATCCGTAGTCCGGGGAGATGCCGAGGTCTTCGGTGCGCCTATGCCGAGGGATATTATAACGTCGGGAGCCTAAAGAGAGGGATTATTACGTAGGCGCTCCGACAACGCAATTCTAATAGGGTTATTATATCCGCTTATTCTACCATCCTAAACCGGTCCGGATGCCTTAATTTATACTAATCTATATAGACTATTATACGTTAGCCGTGCTTCGCCTAACGACTCCGCCGTTACACTTACACAGGTGTAGCCGAAGTTACTCGACTACTACGAAGTTAGTTTCTAGTCTCCTACAACGACGAGACACTTACGCTTCCCAGATGTAGGGCTCATCCTTAACTTTATCCGGGCGAACATGCGTATACCCTAAATATTATTTAGTCCTTTACCCCTAAGTATAATATACGCCCTTACCGTATTCTTCTTTCCTTACGCTAGGTCCGTTATAGTTAGTAAAAATGACCGGAGAGGCATTACCGATCGTAGCGGCGATAACGCTAACTTTAGTGGTAACGACCCCGGGTTAATAGCTAAACATGCGATCGTCGGCTCCTAAATTATGCTTTAAATAGTCTTCGAGGGCGTTTGCATCGTAATGGCTATCCCTATACCAACCCTTTAAGGAGAGGCGAAGGCGTATAATAAAGTTCGTCCGCCCTTAAGGGCGTTTAAAGAGTTTTCGAGCTAGCGCATCGAAAATACGAACACATTAAGAAGCTGTTATGCTACGTAGGAATAAGATATAGATAATGAGACCGCCTATCTTATTAGTTAGCTTAACATCCCGTGAGATCGGAACGTGAAGCTTACCGACACTAGTGCCGAACGCTATATCAAATAAGTCTTAAATCTAAAGTTCACTCCCTATTATACCCTAAATGATCGCTAGGATGTCTAGGGGAATAATGCTATACGTTCCTCCCCTATTAATAGCCAAAAGCCGTTCGCCCGCGGAGAAGGGCTTAAGTCTAACGGTACCATCCCCGGAACGGCATAAGATATAAGCCCCGATATAATATTAACAATCTATAATGGGCATCTTATCCCCGTAGATCCGTACACAGGCATTATAAATAGCATATCCGCACGAGAGTAGGTTTTCTAGCTTCCGGCGAATATACTAGAGGCAGGTGCTATTACTTTAAAGCTGCGGCTACGGAATGCCGAGGCCGCCTCTATTCCCCTAATACACTTGCGCCGCGGTCTTACCGACCGAGACCATATCTACAAAGTATATAGCTAAGTACTTTTTAATATATTATTCTTAATCCTCGGCCTGCTTCGCGACCTCTATTTCCGAATATAATCGAGCTTTAAATAAGCTAACGAGCGACCTAAGGTACGAGGGGTGGTAGATAGCATCGTAGACCGTATTCGGGTTAAAGTCTAAGTACTAAATTAGCTCGTTATTTCCTTATTCCCAGCGTAGGTATTTACGATATATCTTAGGGGGGTACGCGTCTAGCAGAATAGTAGAAGTAACGAAACGTCCTATAGTGTCGTACGATAGACCGTAGTCCATCCTAAGCCGGTAGAATAAGAGAAGATGATCGGCGTAGTCTAGACCAACTTCGTTACCTAGTCGGCTTACCGTAACGAAATTAAACGGTCGAAGAATAGAGGCTGCTGTCTACGATACGGCTATATAAAAGAACTTATTTAAGTGCACGGCCGAGTAGAGGCATCGATAACGCAATCGCAGGTTTCGCATCTTATCTATCTACCTCTATAGTAGCTCCTTTAACCGTCGAAATCGTGCTAACGGGGATATTTGCTCGTCCGCCAGATATAGGACCTTAATAGAGGAGTAGAAATCTTTTAGGACCTTCTAATCTAGGCTGAATTAGATATCTTACATGTCGAGTAGATTATATATAGGACTAGCGCTCGCCTCGTCACCGCGTTTAACGATCACGACACTCGGTCTAGCTTACTCGAGGGGACTCGATCCTCCTCCGGTAACGGCCCAAATTTTCAGGCGATCCACGATAGCGTTAAAGCTAGGGAAGTCATCCGCAAAAATGCATAGTACGTCGCTAACGGGACAGAGTATTCGCGCGTATAGAATATTATAAGCATCGTGCACGGTTATGGCGTTCGCCCACCTAATAGGGAACGATTCGGGTTTATAGTAAGATGAGTTCGAGGTTAACGTAACCGTCATAGACGGATCGCTTTCGGTAAAGAGCACTAGATGGTCGGAATAGAGGCTTATATTATCGACTCGCAGAGTAGCGATACCGTCGTTACGCCCTTTCTTAATATAATTTAGAAAGAGCTCTCGGAGAGCTTAATGTTTAGCTTTTCGACCGATAAATAAGAGGATAGAGGGTTGCTAGGTTACCGGATTAGTCAGCTCCCCCACGATTCTTACTAAGCGGCCTAAGTTAATTAATGCGATCTCTCTCCCACCCGCCACTTATAGCCATTTAACGTGCTTACAGATAGTTATATTTATTTACGTATATAAAGAAAAAGTTATATAACTCAGAAAAGAGAAAGAAAGCTTACGGCATCTTTTTTATAGGCGCTTATAGTGATCCAAAACTTAAGCCCTTATAGGTATCCGTTTCTAGCAGTCTAAAGGATAACCCCTTAATCGTACGGGCACTCTATCTAAATGCTAGATACTACTAGTAGGAAATAACCGACTCGCTACCTTCGACCCGATTATACTCACCTTAGGTAGTCGAGGACGAAATAGTGTCGATAGCCTCTATTTTATTTACCTATAAGACTTAGACTAAGTACCTAAAGGCCACGGGGGGTAGCATTATATTCGGCGAGTAATACGTCTATTAAATAAGTAAAAGAACTAAAATCATTTTCCGTAGTAAAATCTAAATTAAATAAAGCTTTCCTAAGAGTATAATAGCGATTCTATAAACGATATTAGCCC
>JAABUP010002058.1_pt1 | contig 40443 bp, 63 predicted proteins | sample 5559201 | NCBI WGS metagenome assembly JAABUP01 (sample SAMN10711887, study PRJNA513373) | rock metagenome | isolation source: Antarctica rocks | place: Antarctica | reverse complement strand
TGAGAGTCGGGGAGAACCAGCGATTCGAGATTAAAGTACAAAGTCACTATAGTTACCTAGCCTACTCATAGCCTCTGCATCTCTAGCCCACGCTACTCGACCGGCACTTAACTTGGCTACACCCACGTGTGTCCTCGAGTTATTCCAGCCAAGTTCGACCACGGTAGTCCAACTTTGCCGAAGCTCAGACGACCGTCGCCGAATCTAGGAGCTGAGCGTCGGGCCTATTTGCTGGTCGACGTAGCACCGTGACAAGGTCAGTCAGTTCTGTTTCGCCAATCATGCAATTGGGACTGCTGATTGCCGATGAACTTTGTGTCACTGCCCTTTTCGCATTGGTTCCTCGTCGGAAAGCTCACACTCCTGGGAGAGGACATGATATCGTAAGATTGGTGGTTCTGAATAGCCTTTCGCATTGAGAGATAGAAAATACAACCTTCTCTGTTGATTCAGCCCATTTCCTGTGCACAGCCCCCCCATCGTCATTCAGTGAAGATGGGCTGCTCGACAACATGGTAGGAGCATTCTGCTGAATCAGATTATCGCCAGATTGTTCTGCGCTGCTCAGATGATTCTCTATGAGTATCATTTGAGACTCTATGCCAATTGTCAGACATCAGATCATTATCGTTGAGATCACAGCTGGATATATATGCTTTACATAGACTGCTTGGTAGAGTTCGAAGTGGCCTCATCTCGTCCACTCTCAAATCTCCCAAGTTGGACTTTCCCGTTCAACCAATCAAGTTCACGGAGCATCTTTATCAGTCGTACTTCGAGCTTGCGAACCGTCGCAGTCTGATCCGGCTCTGCTGCTTATCCATCAGGCTGTCCAAGGACGGGTTGTGACACAATGACATAAGTGGAGGATCTTGTGTGTGAGTCTGAGATTGGTAAAGGCAGATCATGAGGAGCCGCTTTGAGGATGAAGGGTTGGCATGGGCTGGATTCAGAGATATGGATGATCGAAAAAAGTTCTCAAGCAAGAAAGATCAATCATGGGAACTTTTTGTGCCATCTTTCCTGACCATTGTCCTTACGGTCAAAGCTCACTACACTAAAGCCAGGTCAGCTGGGTGATAGACTGTACATACTCACATGACAGTTGTATCATCCCTCACTTGCCGGGTCAATGGTCCCCTCATACTCAGCATCTTCTGTCTCAGTCCCTCATCACCACGGCCAGTTGCGTTACGGATCAAGTGGGTCGCAGCGTTCCCTCTTCCGAAGACCCACCTACCAGGCCGATCCCTTTGTAATTTCCAGGAGAGACATCTGGGCTGGAGACCCTCAATCGAGGTATCAAGAGAGCCACCAGAAGTAGGGATCATTTTGAAGTCTGCCTTTGGTATGTCGGCGGTTTTGGGCTGGTCTAGATGGCACGCAGTGAGGCTGGCAACCTCTGCTGATGACAGTTTGTCCCACACTATGCAGGCATATCGGTTAGGCTAGAGACAGTATCAAGGGCAATAAGGGAGGGCACTCACAGCCATCGGTCGCCAGAACAACAAATCTTAGCTGCTCTCCAGTCTCTCTCTGCATTGGGCGGCAAATGACCTCTGCCTCAGAGCCGACATATGGCGGTTTCACCTTAGGCCCTGGGAAAGTATAGTGAGGGGTCCTGAGTGCTTGATTGAGCCTGAAGGGGTTACCTCAGGATGTGTTCTGCTCTACCTGCTTACTTGTCTGTCTCCTTAATGGACCGCTTGTTATGGCCCCCTCCAAAAGACCGGCTTGGTTGGATATTACCCAGAATTCGTGATCCGAAGCCTTCATCAAGTATCAGTGTGTCTTGATCTTCATCAGGATGGTCGGCACGAGTCCTGTCAGTGAATCAGTATTCAGAATCAAGATTGACTGACCTTGCCTGCTCCTTGGGGTTCTCACTTGTCTGATCCTCTGATAGCTGGTCATATCTCCAAGATCCAGTCTTTGTATACTTTGCGGACCAGCTCACTTACCACCCATCACCTGGTCCATGTCCATCAAAAACGGAAAACATAACCAGCCCTCCTTCTTTGGCTTCATCGTCCCCCTTCCAACCCTCACCAAACAGGCTTGTCCTCAGTCCAGTCCAATGTCCCCAAAAGCCAGTGTCCATCCTATCGGTCCGCTCAAGTCCGATCTCCTCCATTGCATTTGTATCCACAACATCCACTGCCCACCTGTCCTCATTCACCCTGTTTGCTCCAACAGAGTTGACGTCTACCTTCACGCGAATCCCATCGAGCTTGAATGACTTCGTCTCTTCCTCCAGCTTCAGCATCTTCTCACATTCCTCCTTGCTCAAAAGTAGATCAGCGGAGGTGACCTCATCTCCTGTGGCATAGGGGCCAAGCTTGAGATTAGTGACAAAAGACTTGGAAGTACTGTCACGCATGGTACACGGCCAGCCATTGGACATGGTTGTGTGGATCTCCTTGGGTCTGGCAGTGAAGTAGTATGTGAAACCTGCTGTTGGAGCTCCAGCTCCGATAATGAGACCAAGGGATGCTTGAAAATACCTAGGAGGGGATCTTGGAGCATGGCCAGAGTTGGTAACAGCCTTTGCTGACTTTGGGTAGACGGCCCTGAACCTTGATGCAAGTGATGAACGTATCATTATGCTAGCTTACCGAGTCGAGCGATGTCACATTCAGGATATGCAGGTATTGTTATTTAGCCATCCCAGGGCATCCTGGTTTGAGAGGACTATGGAGGTGAGATGTCAAGGGTGGAGTCAACAAAAGAGGATGCAAAGGAGGCGTGGTCATGGAAGGCTAAGAAAGGAACAAAATCTCATGTTGAGCCGTGGGTGCATGTAGCTTCAACGCCTTGCCGTATCAGCTTGACCAATGTGACTCATCACCTTTACATGCCAATCCTGATGCTTGACAATTACAAGGGTTGAGACTCAATGTGGGGGTTGAGTGGACATCAAAGATGCCCAAAAGGGAATCGGGCTCACATAATGTCTGCAATTATCTCAGCACACTGGAGGCGGCAGGGATCGCAGCCGTCAACCCGGCTGCTTTCCTTTCAGAAATCTCCTCGCTTAAGCACGATCGCTTTGTTGAGCCGAATCCAGTCCGTCGCCATGTCGAATAACAATCGCCTGATGAACCTCATCGCCACGCTCTTCCGAGCTTTTCGCGGCGGAAGCAACCAACAACGAAATCAGCAGCCCTCGTACCCGCAACAGCAGCAGCAACAACAATCTCAGCAGTATCCCCAACAACCGCAACCACAATTCCAGCAATAGCAACCTCAACAACAGTATCAGGCCCCACAGCAGTATCAGAACCAGCAGTCATGGTCCCCAAGTCGCCTCGCATCCCGGAAGCATCACGAGCAGCATCAGAATGGGCAGTACCACTCACATCCCCAGAATGGGCAGTATCTCTCCCATGGGTTGCCTGCGGGTGGGGTCGAGGGACCGCATCACCCACACCACCAAGTAAGTGTCAGCCCCATTGCGAGACTCCGAGCTGAGATTGGGCCACAGAATCAAGACATGATCAATGCCACGAACCAGCGATATACCGAGTTACGAAACCGGGCGAGACATGAAGAGGACGAGGCGCACAAGTGAGTCCAATGCCGTGGACAAGAATCGCCTGCTGATGGGGTTGTAGGTGTTTCGCACAGTCGCAGCAGGCTTATCAGTACGTTTCCCTCTTGTCTATTACCCTGACTGGCCCCTGGTGTTTCCCCCAGCCGAATCCTGTCTTGACGATGATCAGGTCTTGTCGACGAACTGATGTCCTTACTCAGGAACGGCGATGGCGGACGAGCTCACGAACTGTCGACGCAGGGTAAGGCGCATGAGCAGCGACATGACCAGCTGGATCAAGAAGCATTGGGATGGATCTTCGAATGGTGAGTTCTCCCGTGCCTCTCTTCTAGAATCACTGCCCTTTCATACGTGAACTCGCGTGACCTATTTTTCATTCTGGCTTCCCTCTGACGCCCATTCTACTCCACCTCGGACTCGGTTGACGCCTCGCAGAGAACAACAAGCAATGCCCACCGGGCACGATCGACCTCCGCGGTCTCTTCGTAAATGAAGCGATCGCTCACACCGAATCCGCCATCTCGCAAGCCCAGTCATCGGGCCGGACCGAGCTCCGAGTCATCGTGGGGAAGGGGACACATTCGCAGGGACATGTGGCGAGGATCAAGCCGGCTGTGGAGGAGTTGATACAGAAGTGAGTCGGCGGCCGTTTCATTCCTCCTGCCTTCTTCGTTCCGCGACACTCGTCTGCGAATGTACGAACGTGACAAGCGGAGAGCAGGATTGATGGAACGTACCGAGCGCTAATGCGATGCAGGTACGACCTCTCCGCTCACCTCGACCCGAAGGATTTTTGGGATCTTTCAGTATCTTGATCTTTGCTTTCGATGTTTCGGAGTACATAGCAATCAGATAATGGGAGTCGGGATGCGAATAGGATTGTGCTTCGGCGCTGACGAATCGACACAGCGCTTGGAGCTATGCATTGGGAGTCTCCGCCAACCACTTTCGATCCTCCTCGCTACCCACACTCCACCTCTCCAAACCATTCCCCTCCACTTTCTCCCCGCTCTCCGCCTTCTTCCCCCTCTTCTCCTTCCTCTCTTTCCCTCTCTTCTTGACTTCCCCCTCTCGATCCTCCTCGATCGCGACCACCCCTTCCCCGGGACTCCCCGCCTTGTTTACACCCGCCTGTATCCCCGCCTCCCAATCCTTCATTTCCCCATACCCACACTTCACCCACCCATCCCCCTCCCCCTCCTCTCCCGGATGAACCCAGACTAACGACTCCCACAATCTCGCATAACTTCTCCGCAACAGCCTCTTATCCAACCGGATCGGGTGGTGCCACGTCCTCGGATTGGACCTCGTCATCCTCGGAGCCGGCCGAGGGATCGGGGATTCGCGTAATGTCGGTTTGAGCTTACTTGGAAAGCTGCTCTGTACGGTCAGGGGGAGGTGGGCGAACGTCGGTAGTGTTTCCGGTCGGATTGGAGTAGCAGATCCGTCCAAGCCGGCCAAGGATCGGAGCGACTCGACAACGCCTCGCCCTTCCCAGCCAGTACGTGGACTCGCGTGATATCCCGGAGCTGGGGAGTGAGGAAGGACTAAGGGCACAGGGACGTCCTCCCATTCCCGATGCCAGGCCTTGAGAGCTTTCCGCTTGCCCGCGTTGGGCGGGACGTATGTCCTGGCTCTCGGCGGTGCGGTGTCGGGCGGGATTGGAGGTGGTCGGAGGGGATGGAGTGGGATAGGTAGGTCGGAGCGGGTGGGGCCGAGGAGGTGATCGTTTGGCCTGGGTTGGTCTTTTGGGTTGAGGGTGGTCGACGCGATGTTCTGAGGAGTTCACAATTCAGCGCGAGAAATGGGAAGAAGGGGAGATGGGAAGAAGGAGAGAAGAGAGAAAATACCTGGATGAGCTGATAGCGGAGTGGTCCTCGCTGGGCGTAGGCTTCCTCGAGGAGACGAGTCAGGGCGTGCGGATGACACGCCACGGCAGCGCGAAGTTGGGTCAACTCCTATGTTTCCCGCTCTTTCAGCTTGATCCACGAAGCAGGACGTGAACGGACCTTCCGGAGCTTCTTCACCCTCCTCTCCATACGCGATACCCTCAACGCCTCGACCTTCTTTTCCGCCGTCCATTCTGAGCCCTTGGCCGGTCTCTGCTTTCTCGCATCAGATGGAGATGCGATGTCGAGCTGCGGGGGGAGCTGGAGACACCCCTTCCGGAACTGCGGGATGAGCACGCTCCATAGATGCGGATCTGGGAGGAGGCGGATGTGCTGGAGGTAGGAGCGGTAGAGCTGGGCCCGGGATTGGGAGGGGAGGGGAGGTGGAGCGTTTGAGAGGAGGTGGGCGAAGCGGGGGAGGGTGGACATTCAAAGGACATTAGGGGCGTGTATGGCTGCGGGCTAGGGATGGGTTCTGAGCGATGTTGTCATATGTCGCAGTATTTTATGACGATTATAAACCCGAAGTGGCACTTTTCTTTCCCCGGGTCCAAGCCTGTCCCATTCCAGCCGTTTCCCTCTTGTCCACCCGGATGGGGATCATCGCTTCCATCCCACTATCCCATCAGCGAGGGAAAGACTTTGTTTGAAGCCTTTCTTCACAAGGGCTCCTCACATGTGCATCCTACCGTCTCGTCGCTCTACCTGTCATCCCTTTCCATCCCTTTCCACCCACCCATAGTTGTCCTCTTTCAGGTCATTGATCAACATTTCCCCCATCCCACCACTCACACTTCATCGACAAATAAAAACCCATCTAAACACCTCGCACAATGGCACAAATCATCCCACCCATCGTATGTCCACTCTTTCCTCCCAGCACCACACTAAATGTTTCGTCTCCTTCTGTCTCTACCCCGTATCGAAACCGACAGACCTCCCTGCCGATGGACTCCTCCGCCGCCCCCTCCGTTGAAGACATCCAAGACCGCCTCCCATCCATATGCGTCGACTACCTCTCCCACGATTGGTCCGAAGAAGACGTCTGGGCATCATGGCGATCGATGACGAGGCATAAACATGAGATTGCAAATGGGGTCAGGTTGGAGAATGCGAGTTGGAGGACTTGGCAGAAACAGAGGAATAAGTTGAAGACGATTAGTCCGGAGACGCTCAATTGGTGAGTCCCGACTGAGCGAGAGCAGCGAGCGAGGGAGGCCACCGGGGGAGGAGGAGGAGGAGGGGGGGGGGGGGGGGTTGATGGATGGGAGGGGGTGCTGGTGGCGTCCACCGAATAGTGGCGCTGGATGGCAGCGGCTTGGGCGGCGAACTGTTCGGTACCCCCTCGTTCTCCCCTTTGAGCGGGACAACAATTACTTGGCCTTTCATAGCGACTCGTGTCTCCTGCTCGGGTCTCCTGTGGCGACTGTCCTGCTTGCTCCAACGGCAAGCTTTCGGACTTCCGCTAACACTTCCCAGGCTCAAAGACTCGGACGTCACCTGGCTTTATGGCCCCCTCCACACCGCCCACGTCGAGCCCGTCCGGCCGCTCAAAGTCTCCTCCACCGTCGATCGCCTCGGCATCGACCGGCCAGAAGGGGCCAAAAAGCCCATTCTCAAACACCGCACATTGTCGGAAATGCTCACCATCCCGATGCCGTCTTCCCCGATCCTTGAAGGTATGGGTATGGATGACGATATCGACGGAATGGCCGATGGCGACCGACCTATCCTCCACCAGACAAAGTCCGATACCAATATCTTTCGAACGAGAAATGGGCCGACGAGGAAGAAGTCTCCACCTCGTGGACCGATTTCCGGTAAAACCACTCCATTGGGAGATGGAGGAGGTGTCACCCCGGAGACCCAAATACCAAACGGCAAAAGGCATATCAGCTTCAACACCTTCGTCGAGCAATGTGTGGCGGTGGAAGGTCCGCAAGAAGCGCCGATTGAGGAGTCGGATGACGATATGCTGGAAATGCGGTCGTCGACTAGCACCTCGAGCCGGTCATCTCGACCATCGATAAGCCGCAACGCGTCGTCTAGTTCAGCAGAACACCTCACCATCGTGATGATCGCCCCAACGATGCTGAAGACAAACGGTAACGTCGCATCGCCCAGTCAACCCATCATGATTTACCAACCTCCTCCGGAATACGTTTCACCTCCGATTGCAGGCGCTCCAGCACCGCCCGCATTCGACTTCCCCTCGCCTACTCAGCAGAAGTCCCGGTGGAAAGGTGACGACGACGACGAGTATGACAGCGTCGGTTTCGACTATTTCGGCGGACCCGATCTTGGCGGAGGCGACGCCTCGAAACAATCCCAGCAACCCGTCCAATCTCATGTCGGCTCGTCACACCCTCGCAGCCCCGTCGTCGGTCCACCGCCACCGCAGCCGAAATGGCGGCAACCGGCAAATATTGTATCCGAGCCAAGCTCAACTTCCTCATCCAGTACAACATCCCTCAACAATGTCACTTCGCCCCCTCAACCTACTCGGTCAATCCTCAAAGTCCGCGCGCCTGGAACCACACCGCCTGAACCGTCGTCTCCACCGCCCTCATACTTCAATTACAACCCATCCCCCGCTACAGGGATCGGCGGGATGCGGGGATCGACATACGAATATTCTGGTCCAGCAGGGTCTCCTGTGGCGTCCACAGCACCAATCCCCGTTCACCCGAGTGGTCCCGCCAGCGAAGAGCCGCGAGGGCGATCATCATCTCGCGAACGGGGCTCGTCCCAATATGACCGATCCACGTCCCGAGGCACTTCGAGCGGATCCGGTACCTCCCATAGCCCCGCCTCATCTCGCTCTCCCATCGAACCTCCTACTCGCCGGTCGCAGCCAGGCGCGACACAGCTCGATAAGCTCGAGGAAGGTGTATCATGGGAACCTGAGCCGATGGATGTGGATTACGTCCCCGAGAGAAGCTCCACCCAAACTCCCCACTCGTCCCCCCAAGTATGTCCTGCCCCAGCGATATGCAGATGACTCTGACTGACCCAGGTATAGATCCCGTTCCGTCCCCTCAAAGATGCCTCCCCCGCTTCCCTCCCACACAACTCGACTCGCGTCCCCGATTTCCCGACTGCCGATCCACCTACTTCTTTATCTTCGACATCTCCTACCGGCGTTCGAGCTACTACCGCGCATGTCTCCACGAATGCGCGGCCCACAATCTCCCAGCCACCGGGGAGTGATGAGGACATGCTGGTAGATGGGGATGGCGAGGTCGACGGGGATGGGTCGAGTATCATGGGACGAGCGGCAAATATCGCGAGTACGGCGAAAGATCTGCTGGGGGCATTGTGGTACGGGGCGAACGAGGGTCCAGGACGGGCCGCGGTCAAGAGGGGGCATAGGAGGGGAGCGTCGTTAGGATAGGGTGGGAAGGCGAGCTTGCTGGATGGGACGGGAAGGGAAAAGGGCTACTCGGGACTCATCCGGGGGAGCATGGAAGTGGTGGTCTGCGCTGCGCTTCGGTTGGGCAAAGTAATGGGTAAAGGGTCGACTGGATGACCCGTGTATATCTAATTTGTAGGTATTCTTCAATCGTCGGAATTCTCATCAATGGAAGCATGGAACTCGATCATCGTTCGGTGTCTCCTCCGTGCCGGCGAAAGCGATTTTACCCACAGCATTTGTTGAACGGAAGACCTTATATCCGGGGGGATTGGACCCGGCCTTCCTAAGTTAGGCGTGCTAACCCATTGCACTAAACACCCGAAGGTGATATTAACAGTTCGCCACCGAATTCTCTCCTGTTGTTCCCACTTCTCGCACACCTCACCCAATATTTCGCCGCTTCTCTTCTCCACACATTTCATCGACCTATCATCATCTAAAAGCAGCTCTGATCGATCCAACATGTCGAAGCCAAACCCTTCAACGCAGGATTTCGTCCCCGCCAAATCCACACAGCCCGAACAAGGGAGTTCCGAACAGGGTGATGCGCCTCCTCCGTGTACGTCTACCTCACCGACTCAGTCCTCTCAACGATGTGACTTTGTTCCCCCTTCCCACCCTTCACATCCTCCTCCTCCTTCCATCCACTCTCATCTCCTCGCCTGACTGCTCTATGACCGCCAACTCTTACCGACGATTTCAGACACCGCTCCCTCAATACCCCAACAAACCCACCTCCCCCCACATCCCCTCCCAATCCCCCTCCCGACACACCTCGAATCCCAATCCAACGGATGGACACCACCTGCCAACCTCGCCGTGGCGAAATCGAGGGCGCTGAGACGGTTCTGGGTGGCTTTCTTCTGGGCTTGCTTTGTCTGGATCGTTCTTGGGTGGGTTACGCTTCCTTCCCGGTCTTTACCTTCCCCTCACCTTTCACTCTCTCCCCTCCCCTTCTGCCCGTCTGCGCTTCCCCCCTCTCCTGTCTGCCTCATCATGTCCTCCCTCTCCCCTCTTCCCCCTTCTGTCTGTTCTCATACCAGTTCCGGGGTCGGGGTACATGTGCTGATAACGGGGATTTAGCTTGATAGTCGGCGGCGGTGTCAGTGATGTCGAGACCAACCCCAGGGGCCGACAAGGGAGATGGGACAAACATGGCCGATGGAGGGAGGATGGGGTGCGTATAGGCTCGGAGATGACGGGGAGCCATTCGCCGCCGACGATGGGATGGGAGGTAGTGGATTTCCCAGCGTCTTGATTCCTAGAAAATCCTCGACCATCTCGATGATTAGATCAGTTCTCTCTGAGCATCTGAAACGACTACACTATGCATGTATACAAATGACACAGCCAGTATCTCCTCAAATGCCAGTACAGATTCTCGGTCCTCTCACTCCCCCACCTCCTCTCCTCTCATCCTCTCCCACACCACACCCACCAGCCGCCTCCTCTCGGCCCAACCCCTCACCACAACCTCCCACCAGCCCCTCCGACTCCTGAACCTCCTCTCCCTCACCCATCTCGCCCACCAACCCTCCACCTTCCTCTCCTTCTCCCTAGCCCGCCTTCTCTCATCCGGATTAACCTCCAAGATCTGCGTCTCCACAAACATCAACACCTTCCGAGTCAACCCCTTCACCCCATCGTATACCCGCACCAACGTGTTCGCCGCTCCGATCAGGACGAAGATGATGATCATGATTTGTCCGAGTCCAGTCCCGCCTGTACCGTCCCCATCGCGTCGGGTGTATCGGCGGAAGAGACCGGCACCGCGGAACCCGTTGAAGATCTGGAGTGGGGCGAAGAGGGATAGTGAGAGCAGGAGTGACAGGAAGGATAACGACCCGAGCACCGCCAGACCAAGGAGGAACCGTATCACCAAGCCGAACACCGCGATGGCTATCGGGTTGGGTAAGGAATCCACGAAATTGGTATCTGACGAGGCGAACTTCTGTGCCACACCCGCGAACGTCTGGATCGCGCCAAGGACGACATCGTAAATGAGTGCGCCACCGCCACCGACAACGATGATCGGGCCATCGTCCCAATCGTCATACTCGTCGTATAGGCCGGTGCCAGGAGGGGATTTTGGGGAGGGAGAGAGGACGGCTCGGGATACCGAGGGCGAGGAGAGGAGGAGGTGGTGGATGAGTTGACCAAAGGAGAGGCTTAGGAGTAGGAAGAGGAGGGTTGTGAGGAGGAGGAGAATCGGGCGGGAGGTGGCCAGGCCGGAGACGAGGGTTCCTGCGCCGTGCGTCAGCGAGGCGTCGAGTGCGGAGCAGCCGCTCGTCGCTCGTTGCATGACAGCAGAACCTGTCCGAACAGGGATAATAAGAGACGACACTCACTGCGTAGACGGTATTGGTGATGACATTGGGGACATTCTGGATTCATCAGTTACGAGCTGCAGATCCGATGTCTGGCGCAACCCACCCATGAACGCTTTCTGGATCAAGATTAGCGCAGCTTCCCACGATCCAAACCAGACTCACAGCGTTCGTCCCCGTCCCTCGCCAAGCGTTGATGCACTTGACTACTCCACTCAGCCGCGCTCACCAGTCAATCTCGAACAGCTCACCATGCACATACTGAACCTCACTATCAGCCTTGACTCAGTCTGAAGTATAACGGACTCACCCGCATACTGCCCGCACAGAGACACGGCGAGATCAGTCTACCCAGCGTATCCTCATCGTCCACCCCTCCAAAACAGATCCGACACTGTCTCTCATCCACCTCGTCCGGGTCGAGCTCGCGTAGCGGTGTTGGCTCCGGTTCATCTTTCACCCATTCTTCCTCCTTCACATGCTCTCCCTCCTTCGATTCTTCTTCAGCACGGTCTGCGTCGTCGTCGGACTCGCCGAGGTGGTACGTCCCTGGGAAATGTCGTTCGGCGACAGGAGTCGCTGGGAGGGACGCGTCGACGAGGTCTGCGTCGGCTTCGTCGTCGTAAAAGGTGTGGGCTTGGCGGTGGTGGACCGAGCCTGAGGAGATTAACAGAGGTGAAGGACGGGACATCTTCACCAGCACAAGGGCTTCATTAGGGTTGACAAGCTTGACAAGACGGGTCTAAGGTGTATGTAAGGGTGAGAGAGCTGAACGGAGGCTTTCAAAGACCGTCGGCGTGGAACAGCCCAGACCTTCCACACACGGAGATTCCCCAATCTCCGTAACCTCGCCAATGACGTCATCCCGAGCTTCATGACGACATCCCGAGCTTCATGACGACATCCCGAGCTTCCCTTCATTCCGATCCATTCCAAAGATTCTCTTCCGTCAATCTCTTTAAGCGTACCTCAATCCGGGCTCCCGATTCTCGTCAACAAGAGGCTCCGCCAACAATGCCGATGCCGCCCCTACCTTCCGTCCCCTCCTCCCGCCCCTCCCCGACCGACCCCTTGTACTCCTCCTCCACCCTCACTCCATCCTCCGCGACCCCACCACCAAGCTACCGATCCACCCGCCCCGCCTCCTCCGAACCAGCCACTTACGGTTCCCTAGCCGACCTCACCAAGAACAAGCCTGCCCGTCAAACCCAAACCCAAGCATTCTCCTACACACCCCAGCCAGAGCGGCAGGGGTATCGTTCCGCTTATGACGAGGTACCGACTGGAACTGGGGCTGGACGGAAGATGCCCCCTCCGCCTGGGAATTATGGGGTGGATGCTAATCCTGCTCCTCCTCGCCGAAACGCCCCAACACCAGGTATGCCGCATCGAAACTGCGGATTGGAGTGAGATCGCTGACGCGGATAGGTGAACGGCCAGCACGTGCGCCGCCCGCTGGAGGGAATTCGTACTTGGCTACAGCACAGAGCTATATCCCCGCTGGAGTGAGTAGCGGGGCGAGTAGTGCGGCGGAGAGGGTACGGGATGGGTTTGGGAGTATTGCCACACAGGAGAGGAAGTCCCAGGTAAGTACGGGTCGAAATGCCCATTGCTCTACCCCACACCACACGACCAGTAGGACTGCTATGTTCATGTCGGGATGAGCGACGTGGGAGAGATTGGGTGCTGACAGTGTGGCGGGTACAGGTCATTGGCGGAGTGGGCAAGGTAGCGGCGGGGGCTGTGAAACTTACGGGCAAGGCGGTGTGGCAGATTGGGAAGTTCGCGGCAAAGTAGGAGGCGGACGGTCGCCAGGTGACGTGAGGTTGGCTTAAGAAAGGACTACAGAGGGGAACGGATAGGGGAACATGTTGGTGGGGATCGTGGTCACTATATCGCTTGGTGGATCTGAGGCTGGGATCGAGGTATCCGCGAATCTATAGATGGTCTGCAATGTTTCCGTGTTCTCATACTGGTCAGGAATGTACGAAGCAGCTCGATCCTCACTGATGGCCCCGAGTATTCCGATGCATAATCAGAAATACAGTAATCCGCAATTCCCAATACCTCAAACACCCCAGGTACGATACTGATACGATGCGCTGCAGCTGATTGATTATTCCGCCACATCCACCTCCCTCTCCCGACTCTTCTCCTCGGCCGCGCTGACCAACGCCGCAATGCCCACCAGCGAGTGACCATTCCTCTCTCCTTTTTCTTTCTCCTTCTCCTTCTCCTTCTCCCCTTTCACAGGCTGCCCACCGTCTCTATTCAGGAACGGGGAGACAGGTCGATCCTTCCCATCCTGGAAACACCTATCCCTGTCCTCTCCCTTCTCCGGCGTACGATCAAAGAAAGTACTCATAGGCCTATACCTGAATATCTCCAACGGCGGCAACTCCACCTTCTCCCCAACCTCAGAGCCAAGCGCGGACATGGAGATACTCGGCAGATGTCTATGTCTCCTAGGCGAGGGGTAGACGACCGACGAACTCGACGCTCTAGGCCGCGGTAGAGGTGGGAGGATACGGTAGGTGGGAGTGGGGAGTGTGGTCGAGCTCGATGTGGAGACGGCAGATTCGAGGCCTGGTTGTGGAGGGGAGGTGGCGTAGAGACCTAGGCTGGAGGGAGGGGGGAAGCGGGCGGTGGGAGAGGTACGGGTGAGGGCGGTAGGGGAGGTGAGGTGGCGGGAGGTGTGGGTGGTGTTCGAGCGGGAGATGCCGACGGAATGGGTGATCTCGGTCCACCAGAGGGTGAGGCGGTCGTCCAGCGTTGTTGGGGTAGAGGTTCGGAGCTGGTCTTGCCAGTTCGCAAGTACCGTCAACGGCAGTACCACTGCCACCACGCCTCTATCAGCGGGAATCTCTTTGCTTGGACGAAGAGAGGACACACCGAGTGGTGACTCCCGACCCCTTGGACCAAGCGCCTCAAGGATAACCCCGATATTCTCCACCGCCTGACTCTGTCTCTGCGCCGTCGACCCGCAGCCCGAATTCGTCGAACCCGCTTGGAGGTAAAACATCGCGGATTCCGCGATGGCGTGCATGTACGCGTACATCCACCCGCTCATTGAAGTGGCCGGGAGAGGCGAGGAGAGCTTGGTCATGGCGAGGGAGAGGTTGGTCTCGTCGAATCGGAGGTGGCGGGGGAGGCCTAGTGCCCAGCTCTGGAGTCGCATTACCAATGTAGGAAGATGTTTGATGGAAAATATACTTTGAGCGCTTGCTCATGCTGAGCCGGGTTCGAGCGATCAGAGGAGGTACCGTGCGCACTCATGATATCCGAGAACACCGAGAGCTGCCACAATCAGCTGAGTTCACTCCCAATCAGATTGTAGCTTACGATACGAAGTACTTGGCCAAACTCCCCAATCTGCCCCTCCTCACCCATCCAATTCCCCGTACCCACAGCCATCCCATCCCTCCTCCTCGTCTCCCTCCCACCCATCGCCGCACCACCCGATCTCACCCAATGCGCCTCGCCACCCGGCAGAGGGATATTGTACAACTCGTGTTCCGACACCCGCCTCTTCCGGCCATGACCATCTGCACTGGCGCAGAGGTCTTGCGCGACGAGCATCCAGAATGTCCGGTAGCGCGCTTCCATCAGAGTGAGGTATTCCACGATGCTCAGGCCTAGGTGACTTGCAGGTGGCGAAAGTGTCGCCGAGCTAGTCGGGCGAAGGACGTTTATCCCCTCATCGAGGTAGAAACTCCCTACGCTCGCACCGTTACCGCTCGATCCTCGTAGATGCATGAAATACACGCTCAAGAGACAGAGTGCTTGAGCAAACTCCGTCTCCTCCCACGTCCCCCGGTCCAACCTCTTCTCCTCCTCGGACCACCCAGCGCGCTGCTCCACCATATGCCGTGCGCAATGGTGTGCCCTTTCCGCGAATACCTCGCCTCGTGCATGGACCGACGTATCGGCTGGGAGGGTGGAGAGGAGACCCGGATCCTCGGAGAAGCGGGAGGAGAGGGCGTAGATGATATCGAGAAGGAGAGGGGAGACGCGGTCAAGGAAGAGGCGGTGGTAGAAGGTCGGTGGATGGAACATCGCTCCGTAAGGTAGAACACGCTTGAGAAAGACTGAGGAGGTATCCCATCATCAAACGTTCCTTCAGTGAGGGAGGGAGGACGCACTATCGATGAGCTCGGAGCTGAGCGAGACATCTCGCTCGACCGCATCGATCGGATCCCGATACATCACGCCCTGACCGCTGCTCTGCCGATCCATTTCCTCACCCATAAGCTTCTCCACGCCGTATGTCTGCGGAAGTCGATCGTCATCCCTACAACCCCTCCTCATGTGGTTCGGTGCGCCAGACGAATGACGCGTTCGAGGTGGTGGGATCGTTTCACCTTGGGCATTGAGGTAGAGGCACGGTCGGGAGGAAAACTCGCAGTTTGAGCATGGGGCGAAACCGTCGCATCGTCTCTTGTTTTTCTATTCCATCACAATCCCTATCAGCTCCGGTCCGAATCGGGAGGGAAGAATGTGAGCTACGTGGCAGGCGGAACAAGCTTTCGCCAACCTCTTCCGTTTCCTCCCCTTCGTCGTCAGTTCCTCCCTCTCATCCCCCTCCCCATCCATATCCATATCGCTCTCCGACATCGAAATCTCCCCAGGCGCTCTCATCACCTGTCGAGACGGAGGATGTACATTGACGTCATGCTCCGAGTGCGAGTGCTGCTGGTGGTGATGTTGGTGATGACGATACATCTCGAGGGGGAGAGGTGGGATGTGGATGTGGAGTGATTGCGGCGAGGGGTAGGTCGGGTACGCACGAGGCGGGACTCGCGGGATCGAGAGGTGTTCGTGTAGCGTCATTGCCGCTCGCTTTCAACTTCCTTGGATCAGATTGAAGAAAGAAGAGGGTGATGATGGACCGAGAAGTTCGGGTTCGGGAACTCGACTTGGGTTGGTTCAAAGCGGGGATGTGAAGCCAAAGGAGAAGTCACCGCCTTTGACTTGCGAAACTCTGTTGGATCTGTACCCCTCCTTTTGTACCCAGCCGCACCTCAACGACCCCGATGCCTTCGGACCGAAGACCCGTCGGGTTTCGTGATCGGTGGACGCCGATCGAATTGTAACTCAGCGGGTTGATCGCCGGTAGCCTTGACCAAGGTCCGATTGATCTACAGGAGCGTTGATGGACGCCTGAGAGGGATAGATCAGCGTGGTTCTCGGGCACGATAGCGCCGGGAAGGCGTTCTGGTGGGCGAAGGCTCACCTTCGAGGGGGAGTACACGGCTCGAGACTATCTATCGTCTTGCTCGAGGTGTGGTGTTTCGGTCACTTTGCTATCCGGTGACGGTGAAAGCGCCTTGATCGGGTGTCCTTTCCTTGATGGAGGTCTCTCTGTGCGTTCCACAATGACGAGCGTCGAGTCGTCCGTTGATCAATTTATCCCTCGAGGAATCCCTCTTCCTCGTGCCTCGGGCTCCACTCTCCTCGGAAGACTAGCCCGAAACGGTTCTCGTCCAGATCCCAGTGGGTGATCGATTCTCTCCTCCCAGCTCAAGCGTCGGGATACCCTTCTTGGCCCTCTCAGCTCATACCCTTGCCGAGGGCGAATACAACCTCGACAATCAACGGAAACCCAACCATTTCATCACCTCAGCACACCCACACACTCCAATGCCCCGGCGTCCCATCTCTCACTGATGCCCGTCCGCCCGGCCCCCCAAGAGTAACCGCCTTACCGCCGGCTCCATCCCCCTCTTCACCCCGCCGAAAAGCCCCGCGGCGCCACACATGTATATGTCGATTCCCTGACCTCTCGGTCATGTCCGCCTCCGGCGGCATTTAGCCCAATTTAGGGAGTTGGGTTTGGTGTCAGCTGATACAGGTGTATCGCCGAGCGGGAGGGGCAGCGTTCGGGAGTGTGGAACTTTGGGTCGTCTGTGGTACGAGAAAGGCCTTGTGGGCTCAGAGCAGGAGAGAGACGACCCTTTCTTCGTCCGGCGGTGCGACGGGCGGTAAGTATCATTCAAGGGTAAGTCATAGGCCGGATCCGGCCGGTTTTCGGCGAGACGATCCTGCCGAGCTCTTTTGACTCAACAGAACCGTGCATGTGGGATACAAAAATGCGGGGTGACAGGGAAAATGCACGGAATACCTTGTAATAGGACCTCATAGCACAACAGAAGATCGATGCAACATTGGGAACTACGCTTCGTCGCCGAAGATCTGCGTCCCATCAGCTCAGGCTCAAAAAACTTGTATAGGAGCTCCCTCACCTCGTACAACGCCCCTCTCGCCTGCGGTCTCCCCGCCAGAAACCCTCTCAGACCCTGCTTCAACGCCGGCTGTTTCTCCACAACGTCCCTCAACCAATCCTTGGGCAACTGCAACAGACTCCCATAACTCGCCGGGGCAATCATCTTCGCCAACCTCACGAAGCCGTCCCATAGCTGCGGGGTCTCCCAGATCTTCTTCGCTACTAGTTTTGGCAGTACGTTGTTGGCGATGAATGGAATGAGGGATTTGTAGGTCGTGACGGCTTGGATAATGGTGCGGAGGAAGACGACGGGGAGGGTGGGGAGATCGGCGACTCGGGCGAGGGCGTTGACGAGGACGTCGGAGCGGAAAACGGTGGTCATTGAGAAGCAGATGCCGATGGCTAGTGCGGTTATCAGCTGGGCAGAAAGCTGGAAGGCACAGAGCTGGTGACGAAAAATGTTGCTCACCTTCAATGGTGGCTTTCAGACCAGTCTCCTCCACGTGCAACGAAACCAGTAGATCCGCGGGAGTCATCTTCTGCAGTACCGAGGCGAATGCCGTTCGAACCAGATCCCGCGAGTCTGATCCTCCAAGAAGCGACACGATGCGCGGGATCTGTCGCTCGATCTCGGCCTGATTGTCAGCCGTAGTCATCTGAGTATAACCCACCTTATCCAGTTCGCCAATAATCGGGATGAAGAATCGCGGATCCAGCTCTCTCCCCGCCAAAAGCCCTTTGACCAAGGACACCAGCACCGGACTGGCACCTTCTGCGCTAAGGATGGTGACGACGCGAAGCGCCAGGCGATCTGCTCCCGGCGGGAAAGAGCGGAGGACATCTAAAAGTTTCGGGCTCGCCCCAAGTGACTGGATGAGCGGTGTGAGAAGCGATTCCACCGCATCCTGGACCGGCGTTTCCATCTTCGGGTAAACGTGGAAGATATCGTCGAGAAGGTCCTGCTGGCGTCTGGATAGGGCAAATACCAACTCCACATGCTGTTGAACAGTCTCCGCTGTGACTTCGCCAAGATATTTCGACTCAACGACTTCGTCCGCCTGTTCGCCCTCCTCCATATCTGTGTCGCCATCCACAGCTTTCGTATCCGTTTTGACGAGCCGTCGGAGAACGCCGAGACCGTAGCTGACGACACTTGCCGCCATAGGCGAGTCCGGCACCCAACGTCGTACGGTACTGATCGCCATGACCCGCGTCTTGCGCTCGGTATGAGTGCAAAGTTGCAGCAGTTTCTGGAGAGCAGGTTGTCGGACCGGTGGACGGGCTTCGACAAGGTCTCGGAGCGCAAGGAAACCGACGATACTCCGTTCAGTGTCCTCGCAAAGCGATTCGAGCTGGCTGATGATAGGTGGGGAGATTTCGGGAAGTGAGGTCAGGAAGGAAGATAATGACTTGTCCCTGGCGTCGACAGTCGGGAGGTATGCGCTGAGGAGGGCATTGAGGTTGACGGCGTATTGTCCGCCAGAACCCTTCTTCTCATTGTACCATTCCTCATTCAGCCATATCGATGCGAATTTGGATCTCTCAATCAGCTCAGACCACGGAGACTAGACTTACCGTCCGGCAAAATCCGCCATCACGAACTTTGTGATCATTTTCCGCTTCGCCTCAGATGCTCTCGTTGCCAATCTCGCAAGCAATAGCATCCACATCTCCTTCGGCTGCACAGCCGACCGAACTCCATCCGAAGGTGGAGGGTCTGGTAAAGTCGCAAGTCTCGCTCCGGATTGCCATATCCGTTGTATTGCAATGTCGACAAGCTCGTCCCGTTCAGCCGATTCGAGCGATGTCGGGGCCGGTAGATGGAATTCAGCGAATGTGATGGGTTCTTCTGCGGGCTCTTCGAGCGGTTCGGCGAGCTGTCTTCAGCTCCGTCAGACTGTAGGGACCCACCAGAAGTTCCTCGTCGTCCATCTCCATGTCCAGTGGGTTCAGCACCTCGTCATCGTTTTCTTCTTTCACCTCCTCCCTCGCCACTCGAAGAGAGGTTGTAAGTAGCGGTACTGCGTCCGGCGTATTCTCAACCAGCGCACGTCGAGCATTCTACCATAAGCTGGAATTCGGATAGTCCCACTCACGTCGAAAGCATAGCGTAGATGATCCAGAGGCACCGCACTTAGCCCCGCCAAGACCAGCTCAATCACCGCCTCGACCGGTATGCTCGTCACGTCTATCTCAGCTCCCCGTCCTTGCCCAGAGCCGGACTGCAACTCCAGCTTCGCTCTCTTCGCACCATCCGCGCTGCTTTCGGCTTCAATAAGTTGCTTGCCGGCAGCCTGCTCGGACCTCGCTTCTCTACGAGCTCGGCGGGCTTCCTGCTCCTCCACGAAGGCCGGCTCCATCCGCTGCTTCTGCCGAACGAGCGCATCGTTGAGCTGCGCAGCGAAAGCACCGAGTGGTGGATGTCTGGAGTCAGCGTTATCAAGCGATCGTACTCACTTGACAAGATGAGCCATGATCAATCGCAATGCTCGCTCGACTGAGCGGATCTGCATTAGCGGCCGATCGGTAAACTGCAGCGCCGCGGGTGTCCATGAGGTAATCGACGAGACGAGCAAAGGTGCAAGGGCGGGACGTGATTTGCACAACAGCGGGAGGGTGTGGAAGATAGGGTGAAGAATTGCCGGGTCACTGTCGTCAGCCTGACTCATGGCGGACGAACTCACCTTGACGAATACATCTGCGTGACGAGCTGTGTTCGAAGGAGATTGCCTTCTTCCTGGAGCTCGGCCGCATTGAGGGGACTGTCTCGTGAAATCATGCTGATATTTGGATCACTCCCGCCTTTGTTTTGCAACTGCTATTAGCTGGTCTGAAAGTGATGCACTTACTCTCGGGTCAGCTGCAGCTGCTCGTGTACCAACGAGCAAGACCGTTTGCACGAACTTCCATGCAGCGGCTTTGATCCCCACGCTCTGCGGCTGCGCTGCGGGGTCCAGCGCGAGTGAAAGTATCCGCACCTTCGACGACTGGAAGACTTCCAGTATGGCAGGAGCTTGACGAGAAGTCGCTCTGATAATTAGCGGAGTGCGTCATCTTTACCTACAATAATCGGAAGACGATAGGGTAGATGGTGCAGAAGATCGGAATGACAGCTTTGATAGTGTTTACCGAGTTTCCCGCCAGGAGACAATTCAGCGCATCCAAAGACGACTGGGCGACTGTACTAAATCAGCTGTGCAGTAATAGCTCAATAAAGCTTTGCCTACCGTTGAGCTTGACGTCCACCTTCAACCCACTCCTTCCAACCGCCAAAGCCACCATATTCAACGTCCAGCTCCTCAACAAGCTCTCTCCTCCATCCACCACCATCGGCAGTAGCTGCACACATAGCTCGGTCAGCTTGTCTGGGTGCTCCTCGAATCGTTGACCGGCAGCTATCAGCGCGTCTGCTTGTGCTGAGCTCTCGGCGGGACAGGTGAGTGCTGCTGAAAGCGCTTGGAGAGGGTCGGTCGGCACAGACGGTAGGGAAGTGGTGTCTGCATCCAGAAGAGTGCCGAGCTCCTCGTCGGCGTAGAGCGACATGCCGCTCAGCAAGAAGGTGTTGTTGGAAGAAGGAGATGAGGTTGAACGATGCAGGTGACGGGATTTTTCTCCACGTGGATTTCTACTTTCATCATGTCTTGATCTCGTTCCGCCTTTGTACCGCAGCTGAATCCATCATGGTGAGTACGCCTCTTATGTGGGGGCTGTGAGTTTGCTGACAGATCTACGTGCAGGCTGCGAACTCTCAAGGCATCCAGACCCTGCTGGAAGCCGAGAAGGAGGCCTCGAAAGTCGTTCAAAAGGCGCGGCAATGTAAGTTATCCTGCACCCCTCGGCTTGACTCCGCCCTTCGCTGATGGAAACGCTTAGACCGAATACAAAAGTTGAAAGACGCTCGATCGGAGGCTGCGAAGGAGATTGAGGCGTACAAGGCGAAGAAGGAGGAGGATTTTAAGAAGTTCAAGTCTGAGGTGAGTCGATGGTCCGTTGCGTGGAGGTTGCGGGAAGATAGGGAAGAGCCAATGAAGGCTATCCAAGTCTTCTTCAGCTTTTGCTGCTCTGCGAGACTTCATCACCGTTGCGTAGGCTTAGCTGACCATGTACTTGTCAATCTCGTCTATTACGCTACCCTATTCGTTCCTTTCATCTTTCGACCGTCCTCCTCCTCCGCACATCTTACACTTGGTTGTTCCGCTTTGGTCGAATCCTTCGCACCGATTTCTTCTATCAACCAATCATCACTCATCGACATCCCCATCGCTGCAACCCCTCCTGACGCCCTCATATCCGGTCTCACATCCGCTTACGACCGATCTCCTGGCTGGTACTATGGTCCCACTCGATGGACCTCGCTCTCGCTTCTCCTATATCGACCACTTCATCGTCGATGTTCCCAGCACAAATCCGAAACCTCATCCTCCCAGTCCGCCGTCGACTCCGACACGAAGAAACAGCTGTCCGAACTCGATTCTGCCGTTGCGAAGAACCGGGATGAGGTGATCAAGAAGATCGTGGAGAGGGTGGTGAAGTGTGAGCCGAAGCTGCATCCGAACTTGAAGAAGATCGAAGCGTAGTCCATTGCGAGTTTTGAAGGTCTAGGGGAGAGAATGGGACAGATTGTATGCATGATTCCGTCATCTAGCTTGACAGAGAGCTACTCGGCTGCTCAGTATTCTGATCGTTCTGATCTAGCTTTCGCGGCCGACTTGTCTCGTAAAACAACCTCGTCGACGGGGAACTGTAGCCGGACGTAGGATTGACCTCATCTCGTTGATTGAGCTCCGACGGACCGAGCATGTTCCGCATGTTTGATGACGAACCTCCCACTCCCGCGCGAAGTCCCGTTTTTGGGGATGACGCAAGCTCCGCGCTTCTCTCCGCGTATACAAGCCCCGGCCTACTCGCCGAAAGGTCCCATCAAATCCACATGACCTCCACCGGCCACCCCAAACCCCCCGCCTCGACCGGACGTGACTCACGAAGCGGGATCACATCAGATACTGACGAGCCAAAGGAGGTCTGACGAGCCAGAACACATGGGCGGTCTAGCTCAAAACGACTTGAACAACGAGGAGGCCGAAGGGTCCTTTGATACTTATCCCGCCCCTCAAGATCTCTTTTGTGCCGTTTCTCTCATTGTCTGCCCATCCTTTCGAACATTTCGACCTGACCACGGTGAAGAAGAGAGAGCTAGGAGCTCGGGGGAGTGACCTGGTGACCGAGGTTGATTGGGTTAGAGCTAGTTCCCATCATCGGATCAAGAGGGTACAAAGAGCGCCTCGCCTCAGACACCGGTCATCCCCTGGATCCGTCATGATTACGCGACGCTAGCTGATCGGCCTCCATAAGGCCACGAGCGGTTATCTCGGAGCGAGGATCGAGCGTGCATCCTTCCTTTTTCTTCCTTTGCCACCCGGTTCAAAAAAGCAAATCACTGATCTTGCCTTCTTTCGACGTCCGACCTCTTCCATCGACCATCCCACAACGAATTCCGGATCTTCGACCAAATCTCGACGAATCGTTCATATCTCAGCACCCTCCGGCTTGGCTTACCCCCTTGTCACCCACCCCCTGACGCCCCTGCCTTCTACACCGCTTCTCCGCGACCCCCTACCCGCAACTCCTTTCTCCTCACCAACCTGCCATCCCTCCTTTCATGATCTCCGGCTCATAAGTCGATCCGTACGTCCTCCAATCCTTTCTCGCCTTACTAGCACTCAGACTCCGACTAACGAATTGCTTCCGCAGATGAAGACCGCCTCAGTCCCTCTCATGCTGCCGCTCGACCTCTCTCGCTGGCACCAACCCATCTCATCACACGTTCAGGTCAGCCACGATCGCTACCAAGGCCATCCCCACGAGGAATCTTCTCCCGCTCCGGTATCCGAGACGCCCGAGCTCGCACATCCCATTCCTCGTCAATTCACGAGGACCCCTGCAGCCAGCTACTCCGCCTCTCCCGAAGGACCGCCCACTTGGCCGAGGGTCCACGCGGTACGAGAGCAGACGATGACACCCGTTGCGTACAAGACGGACATACCGTACCCGCTCGAGGATTTCTACCTGAGGATGACGCCGACGTACTCGTACTCGCAGCCGATCAACTGGTCGCCGGAGCAGGTGCACGAGAAAGCGATGGACAGGGGGAACGAGAGGGAGGAAAAGGAAGTGCCGGAGAGATGCAGGAGGCATATTTGGTGAGTAGTTCGCTTCTCGCCGTTGTTAGCCCACTGAGCTGATGGCGTGAGGGTCAGTCCGGTCTGCGATAAGCGATTCAATCGGCCGTCGTCACTGGGCACCCACATGTCGGTACATACCGGAGCGAAGCGTGAGTAGTCCTCACCTGTGGAGAGGAGAGGCGGCTTATGGGGAGCGCAGCGCATCAGTGTCCCAGGCCGGAGTGCGGGAGGAAGTTCTCGGTCAGCTCGAATCTAAGGAGGCATGAGCGGGTGAGTGATCCGGCCCAAAAACTCCCTCGCTTGCTATCCTCGCTTCCGCCATCATGCAAACCACCGGTTCCTTTTGCTCGCAAGCTTGCCACCTCTGACCCCGGTTCCAGACCCACAGAAACGCCACCAACAGCAACGCTACCGAGCCCGTCCATCCAAAACCCCAAGAGTACCACCCAGCTCCTCACGCCTACTACTACTACCCCTCTCCATACGCCTACCCCGAGGTACCGCCGCTGTCCGAAGCCTCGACCTCGAGCTCGTCCACATCCAGTACCGGCCTCGGTCTCGCACGGTACCAGGTGACGAGGAGGAACACTGCGAGTGATCTTCCGTCGACTCCAGGTACTCCAGCCAGGGCTATCGGCTCACTTCAAGTAGACGCGGACAAGGGACAGGCGAATCTTCCGGCGAGGTGAGAGGACTAGGACTGTACCCAGAGGGGTCGAAATGCTGTGAAGAAGACGCTTTCTTGATGTGGATTGGGAGCAGAGATATCGTAAAATAGATCGAGGTGGGATTCCTATGACACTCCTAACCATGTTGACATGAGCCGCGTTGTATCATTTATCCCTCGCCAGATAGCATATCATGCATAACGATCTTAGTTACCGACACTTTTCAGCCGACAGTGAAGCCCCGTGGATCGGCCACGTCCTATACAGGTAGAGAGGCTCGGGCTCCGCCAGCACCTACCGGGAGCTGTGGCAAAATCGCTGCCCTCTGTCCGTTGTGCAAGTCCTCGACGTTATCGAGTAGTGACGGAAGATGTACCGTGAGAGCAGATTGTACTTACATCCTAGGATAACTCTGGGCGTTCACGGTAAAAGTTACGAAGAAGAAACTCGTCCTCCACGTCTGGGTAGTGGGATCAATATGTATGGATAGGTTTCCCCGAACTTTGGCAATCAATCTGTGACCATCAATCCAAAAGAGCATATGAAGTGGTCCCATATCCCCATTAAGCAGGGCATAGCCTTGTCATCCTTTTCGATCGACTGGCTGCAGTGTTGCAGAGCCAAAGGCCATCTGCAAAGGATGGGGCGCCTGAGGCTTGAATCTTGCCATGAGGGGACAATCCAGCCGTACACTCATTTGTTACTATCTCCTTACCCCTCAAACTTTCTTTCAATTTAGTTGCTGACTGTACAATGAGGTATAAAGGAGCCTCTCTAGACCCCGTACATCCTCACTTTGTCAATATCTACCAGGTATTGGCCATCAAGTTGATATCAAGCAGCCATTTCAGAATGTTTACCAAGTGGATGTCAGTACTCCTTGGTATGCTTCCCCCATTCATCTCCATGTGCTTGACTGGTCATGGATCCAGACGACGGACTGTATGGAACGCCAGGGCTGCCAGGGAGCAGACAAGTGGGACAAGTACGGTTCCAACACTACCAAGGGCCACGGCCACAATCGTGCTTCGCAACTCCTGAGGTTTGGGATAAGACAGGCAGATGGCACTTTGCATCACAGTCTCACCTTTCCTGCCATTTTGACCCTGAAACGAAACTGGTCCAACATCCCTTCATTGGCGCTACTTTCAGGTTGAATGGTTTCATGAAGATTAGTACATAAAAGGCCTGCAATTTGCACAAGGTAGCCCTCCAGAGCTTCATGGATAAGCAGTGAAGCTCGCAGCAAAGCACCCACTACCGCTGAAAGCAGTATGTTTGGTCACTCGGTCCTCTCCATCATGGCAATGAGCACTGCATTGACTGCAGCAGAGCGCCTCTTCAACGATTCTACTCATACCGCAGAATCTCACATAACTATCCTGCCTATCCCTATGAGTCAGAGAGACTCACTCTCCACCAGGAGTGAAGAGGGGGCCTTCCGTCTCTTTTGGGGGAATTGGACTCATCTGCAGAACCAGAATGGCTCTTGGGGCGGATATGGCTATAACGATAGCAGTGTTGGGGATAGTCTGGGCTTGAACAACATGCCTTTTGTTCTGGATGGCCCCAAACCAAGAATAATGTTTGAATACTTGGTATACTCAGACCATCAGCACAAAAAGGTCTGGAATGCAACTTCCTCCAACGGGCTGGATGCCCTACCGCCTGATGAGGAACCAAAACCTTAACCAACTGTAAGCTTGAATATCAAGTGTCTTTGAGAATGGGCTAACAGTCTTGGTCAGTGCTTTATCACCGCCACCAAGGCGGTGACTGGTATGTATTTTGTCACCATGACCACCGAATCTCCTTGGATGCACATTGAACCCACCAAGACACCAGAGATCACAGCATCTTGCCATCGAAGGGGAAAGCCAACAGGCACACCAATAGCATATCATACCCTGTAGAAGCGATGGGGATGGGAATGGGCATCGGTATGGGGTCGGGGATGGGGACGGTCCCCATGATGGCAGGAGGCGGTTTTGGCGAAGGGTTCCCGGCGGGGATGTACTCTGTCACGGCCTAGTCAGTTGCGCATTGTCTCTCATACTTAGTATAGATATGCATCGAGCAATTTCTCATGTACACAATGATGGCACACTTGCAATCTGTTTTGGAATGGTTGAAGTGTGCACTTGTGATGACCTGTTTCTGACGGAGCAGAGGAGCTTAGGTAATAGTGAGGGCGCAATGCAGAGCTTGCTGTGGTTCTGAAAAGTAACAGATGGTGGTAGGTAAGGAATCTGAGGTGTATATGGACTGCAGACTGGGAAGCTTCTGGCTAGGCAATTTCTTCTAGTTGACCCCATTGCAGTGGAATAAGCAGCTAAAAGCAAGTTGACTCTGTCCTTCTGATGGTGATTCAATGATGTACCTCTTCTGCTTTGCGTGGTTGTGGTCTGCTCTCAACCTGATGATAGAACAACAAAACATCTCTGGGGTGTTTGTGACTTTGTGAGCTGTTGAAATTTGAATTCGCTCAGTGCTAGCTTTCGTCATTCCCATCTATTGCCTACTTCGCAACCCCATATTGGCTACTCAGAGCACGCTAGGCAGAATGACCAATCTGATGAGTCAAGAAGCCACCCTACAAAGGGCTGGATAAGCCATGTCTGAATTTGACAAGTCCTGCCATCGTCATGGTCATTATAGCATCAGCAACGCATGCAAGCCTGGCCTCTATTTCTGAGATCTGGCCAAAAAAGTTGTAGCTTTCCTACCACTAATGATGTGGCGAGAATGTCTGCATGCTGTTGCAACGTCAAATGCACTTTCGGAGCTCTACTGTTCCCCGTCAGCATGATGATATGTTGGACCGCTGATTTTTGTCCTTGTCAATTGGTCCGTGCCGACCGGTTGTGGCAGACCTATCCCTTGCCAAGGTTCTTGACTTGGTAAGTAGAAGGCGCTCCGCTTCTCAAGCCATAGCTTTTCTGTCCTTCATTGATTCATAGAGAGAATCTGATGTATGAGAATGAGATCGGAAGGATCGTTTTGGTCCCCGGAGACTCGATTTAGCCTCCGGTGAACTCGCCGATACACTGAGGAGTCAGGAGACCACCAAAACAGTTTAGAGCGTTTTGCGCATCTCCAGGTGATAGGATCAGGCCCGATCTGGCATGTACAAAACTGACGAGTCACGTTTCAGTCTAAGGTGAGTGTGAGTGCAGACAACGCAAATGCCACTAAAGCCACGGTTTGCCTCGGACATTAATCGGCGGATTAGCGCGTTACAGCAGTCCGTGCGTTGATCCGCATGGAGCCGCACTCGGCACCACGACCACCAACATCAGTATCACATGAGTATCACCCGTATGATTTGTCACAGATTGCCGCAAACTTGCTGCTCCCGCCGACTCGCTTTTCACCTCCAGCTCAGATATGCCACCCGCTCCTTCCCCATCATGCGCCAACCTTTCTCCGCCGGGTCTCGCGACAATATCGCCTGCAACTCCTTGGGTAGCGTATCTGTCAGATACACCGCAAATGTGGCCCGCGCCTTAGCCAGACTCTTGTGATTTCCGATGTAGCCGAGGCTATACTCGCAATATGGACCACCGATTGCGAGCATGGCGGAAGTCGACAGCAAGAATCTCAAGGCCAACCGACTTTGGCTTGCGGGCGGGCTGAGCCCCAGATTCACAATGGATTTTCCGGATCTCTTGGATGTACCTTTAGAGCTCCCAGTGGTATGTGCCCATGGTCTCGTACCTGGGAGGAAGTTTTGGCTCTGCAAAATCTGCGATTCCCAGAGCCAGTACACCCGTGTCGAAGTATATTGTGTGGTTCGTTTCCTTGTCGTCCACATGTATATCAAAGTGCAAGAAGTTCCTGGAGCCGGATATCTCGAGGAAGGTTGTGGGAAGGTACCGACTGGATGGGGATACCCGGATACATCATGTGCTATAGGCAGGGCGGTGGTCAAATCGAGCTTCTTAACGGCGTTCAAAACGGAGTTGAGGCGTTTCTGCCTGCACTCCATATCAGTGGTCATAAAGGTCTGATCAGCCATTATCTACCAAAGGGATTCCACAAATGACCATCCTCTCGTACTCTTCGAATCCGACATCCCGATAGAACGCCTTGACCGCCTCCTCGAATCCGGCTTCTGACAGGAGGAGCAGCTCCGCCTGCTGGGCGGTGTTGAGTAAGCTGAAGACGGAGAGTCGAACTTTTGGGAGCGTCCATGCTCGAGTCGCTGTTTTCGGTTGCATGAGGTGCATTGAGCATTGAGTCAGCTTACAGTCTCTTGAGAATGCTAACGCGCAAGCCGTCCAGCTTGAAAGATTAGGAGAGGAGACGGTGTGAAGAGGTCGTGAAGTGGGATCCAAGCGTTGATGTGGTCCGTGGCGGTGGCAATCAAGTATCATTGGAAGTCCAGGAGGGACGCCACGACTGATCTAAGGGCAATCTTTCGCATGTCATGGTATGTCGTATCTCGTGTCAAAACCGACCCCGCCTGTCCTATGAGACCACTCCTAGCCTTGGTCTCATCACCCATCCTTATCGTCTATCCGACCATCTTCACCCGCTCATCAACGTCAATTTTCCGCCACCCCTTGACTCCATCTTCCACCCGGCAGAATCGCCTGAATCCCCCTTTTCAAGCTGTTTGTGAGGCAGTCCGCCATGGTGTCCGCCGTAGACTTCGCGTCTTCATCTGTCTCTTCCCAGCGAACGAATTGCAACGTATGGGTGCAATCAGGTCCGCCAATGGCCAGCAAAGCCGGGGCCAGTTGCGGAAGGCGGGGAAGATCTCGGCAGTCAATCCGGGCTCATATGCCCAATCTTTTGGATAGGGGAGGATATGAAGGCGTAGTGTGAGCTGGTGCAGGTCAAGGTGCGGGCCAGAGAAGATGGGTGTGATGTCTGCCGGAGGGAGATCGGGTGCGTGGAAGTCCTTCAGAGAGTCGCCGGACATTACTCGACCTCTTGAGAGAGTAGCGATATCGCGTCCGTACCGACTGCCGCCTCGGGGCGCGGTCTGAGAATCAAGCTCATGACGGTGCCATGCGTAGCTGGGAAAAGTCGATGAGTGATTTGACATCGTAGGTTGTATGGAGAAGCCGATACGACCGGATGTGATCGAGGTCGAGAGTCTCTCTCTCCAGAATGCATGCTGTCACGTTTTTTAAGCAAGGGCGGAATTTCGGTTTGAAGCTTATAGATCGATCCCTGGAACATCTTCGAACAGGTGCTCGATGCTCGCGAAAGTGCCGGATGACAGTGATCCTGATCGCGTGGTTGTGGCGTTGCCAGATCTGCACTCTCTTCAATGCGTGAATCAAGGTACCATGCGCACTCGTCCTCCGTCAGGATCGGTGCCTCGATCAGCCGAAACATGGATCGGGACAAACATCATGGGCTTTGGCGACTTGTTGCCTGGTAGAGGTTGGTATCACGCAGAATTTTTCGAGCCGAGTATGGCGATGACATCAGGGAACATGCCGAATAGGTGATCATAGCCGAATAGGCGATGGGCCAATAGCAGGGCGGTGTTGAAGTTGAGGACCTCGACAGCGTTTCGCGCAAGACGTGAAGCGGCTCTAAAGTGTACGATCAGTTTGCAGTAGGGGAATATCCATGCGCATCACTTACCAGCGGAGGGTTCGCCAGCTTATTGTGCGTTCATAGTTCTCGAAGGAGAGGCAATAATACAGAGCCTTGGTCGCTCTTCGAAGCCCTCCTTTGATAGCAGTAGGAGCTCTGCCTTCTGCTTGATGTCGAGTATCTCGAGTACCCCTAATCGGACCTCTGGTATCGCCCATGCGCCAGTCGCAGCTCTTGGCTTCATCGGATTGACAGTATTAGGTATGATATCTCTGAGTAAAGGACGTTGGCTGGTGAATCGGTCGGGCAGTGTGTGGGCGGGTCTGACAAGGTGGACATGTATCATGCATTGGTAGCAGGATAGCTATCAAGGGTTGTCAATATCACGAAGCGTTGTATTTGATCACTCACCGTCTCTTACTCACCGTCTCTTACTCACCGTCTCTTACTCACCGTCTCTTACTCACCGTCTCTTACTCACCGTCTCTTACTCAACGTCAAGGCTGATGAATGAAGCGCCAGAATTTTGCATCAGGGGAACGAAGAAAGTCAAAGCAGTGTGAGTATGTCGTGAAATGGGAGGATCCGAGCTCTGATGGTACCTGAAATGTGGCGGCTCTGCCATCAACGAGGAAGAGTTTCAGGTACTAGACACGCACTGGATCAAATGGCATGATGTGCATGTCAAGGTCCTCAGTAAGAGACACTCTCCCTGCCTGACGAATTCTCGCTGTCCCAGCTGTTTTCCATAGGTGTTCACTTAACAGCGTCTCCTCCCTTTCCAGTGTACCTCACCCGCTCATCCGCCGTCGACTTGTCCATCCCTTCACCTCATCTTCCCTGGACAGACTCGCCTGAATCCCCCTCCTCAGCCCATCCGTCAAACATCCCGCCATGGCATTCGCCACGCTGTCGGCCCCCCCCCCCCCGGGTATCCTGACGAAATCCAAGTGATAGATGCATTCATGCCCACCAATGGCCAGCATCGCGGCAGCCAACCGAGGGAGACGAGGAAGGTGACCCAGGCCAATGCCAAGTCCACCTGCGGAGACGTGCGACTCCATCCGAGCGTCTTCCCTTCGAGTCTGAGAGGCGAGAAAGCCTCTAGCTCCATGACCTGTGATCAGGTTCGGGAACGTTTCGAAGAGCTCCGGATAGCCAGCGATATCGGACGCGATCGGAAGAGTTGTCTCGAAGTGGAAGATGTTGACGGCATTGAGATAGGTTTTCAAGCGTTTCTACAGGCGGTCAACCGTGAGGTCCAGAAGGGTTCAAGATCACATACCAAAGGGAGATCCCAACGAGCCATTTTTGTTAAAGATGGCTGGTTCAGGGTACAGGCGTTTCGCGCGTTCGCGTTTATATGAATACATCTTAGTAGTCATGCGTTTTTACCATTGCATATGAACCTGGTTATTCAACAATTTTCTCGTAACTTTCGAACCTGATTTCCCCGTACAGAGCCTTGACCACGTTGTTGAAGCTTGCTTTCGATAGCACGAGCAGCTCGGCCTGCTGCTCAGCTTTCAACCACTCGAAGACTCAAAGCCGGACGTCCGGGATTGCCCAAACACGGGTTGCAGGTGGTACGGGAGTCAATTCGTTATGGTCGTTGAGATCAGGAATGTCGCTCGGAGTCGGTGGTTGAGGATAGCTCAGGGGTTAAATCACATTAGTGATGGATTTGTCATACTATATTACTGACTCCAGGAAAGCTGGGTATGCTCTGGAGCTTTATGGAAGCTGTGAAGCTGGATGGTACTGGGGAAGAGAAGTAAGTATGAAGCGATGACGTTGAGAAGCGAAGGATTCGAGCTTTGAGCGTACCTCAAACGTGGCAGTGCGGATCATCCCGTGAAGTCTGCGCAGCGGTGAAGCCATCCAAAATCCTTCATGAAAAGGGGTCACGCGCTTGAAAGTATTGCCATAGCTTGCGTATCATAGTCCCTTCGGGTGAACATCATCCCTCGCTCAATCATGTGATTCCTCCGTTCCATCCTCCTCGTCACAATCTCTCCTCGCCATCCGATCATCTCCACCCCCAGACTCGGGACCCCGTTTGCTCCACCCCTTCACGCCGCGTTTCAACGACAGAATCGCCTGGATCTCGCTCCTCACACCACTCGTAAGCCATCTATCCCGCCGTCGTGTCCGCGACCTCCTCATTCCTTCCCTTGACCCGTACAAAGTCGAGCGAATAACTGCAAAAGGGTCCGCCAATAGATCTTATGATACGCCATCGGGAGGGCGGTGCTGAAATCAAGGAGTCTGACGGCATTGAGGTATAATGTCAAGCGCCTCTGCGGACCGAGACATGGAACCCAGATTTCGTGAATCAATAACGAGAGGCGGTCGCCATGTGAGCATCAGCTCGTAATCATCGAACCGGATCGAACGATATAGAGCCGTCACTGCCTCCTGGAAACCCGCTTTTGAGAGCAAGAGGAGATCCGATTGTTGGGAGGGGCTGAGGACTCCAAGTCGGACCTCCGGGATCGACCATGCGCGGGTCTCCTTTCCAGCTAAGTATGACGGCATAGTTGGGAGCTTAGGGCAAGCGTCGAGAGAAGGACTTTGGCATTGTTTCCCAAAGGAAGGTTGAGCGCGAGAACTGCTTCCGAGGAGGAGAAAAAGGCGGCGAATCCATCCAGACCGGCTCCTACCAATCAATCGTCAGCTGAGAATGGCATTCCCGCAAACGCAGGTCACTCACAATGACGTCAAGCGGCAGATACAAATTCTATGGGTCCCCTCGATGGGAAATGTAGTGGAAGTGGACTCCAAAGGTGATGGGGAGTCCTGATAATTCTTTTTGGCATTTGATGGTGGCAGTCGCTAAGCTGAAACGCCGTGCCTGACCAAATGCCAATATGTGATTCGCATTATCGGACCGATAGATCCATTCCGTCATCACCTTATCGACCCCGACCATCGGGCACCCAACATCCACCACATCCACAACGCCTCTCCCTCTCCCTCCTCCACTTTCTCCACCCTCCCAACACCTCGCCACTATTCCCAAGTCCCGCTTGTCCCAGCGCAGCTGTCTTCCACCCACATCGATTACACTTCGACATCTTCCCGGTGTGGGGGAGGAAGGTAACCGCGTCGTACTCTTCCTCTATCGTGGTGGTGCAGAAGAGCGATGACGGATCTGGTAAGGTCGGAAAGGGTCGGAGAGGGGCGGGATTGAGATTGAGCAGGGAAGACTGAAGGTCTGCCTCGGAAGCTTGATCTGCAAGGACTGGTCAATCTAAATTCTGGAGACCGACGATCAGGGATACTCACTCTCAGTCACAGTTTCCAGAGCCTTGCCCCACATGGCGATATTCACACCGTGCTCAATAGCCAATGCTTCCAGTCTTTCCCGTGCCACTACCGTCGCTCTCGGATCTCTGTTCACTCCGAGGGGCATGAACCTAGATTCCGGCTGCAGTATCGGTCGGTCCAGCGTGCAGACAGACGACGTGAAGGCGTCGATTTGCGAGAGGAGCTGTATAATCACGGGTCGGAGAGTGGGATGGATGAAGTAGAGTATTCTTGCGGAAGCTGGATGCCCATCCAGTCAGAAAGGATCAGGGAGAACGGTGTCAGGGACTCACGTTTATCTTCCTTACCTTCACCCCAATCTGCCTTCGCTTGATCCACAACGATTTCCCGCATAGCTCGAGCGAGAACAGTCATCACCCATTCGGCAACTCCGACCAATGGCCAAACTGCATCTACGACCTCGATCAGTAGAGTCTATCGGATCTGAGAAGGGTACTTACCGAGATCGAAGAAGACAGTCCCGTCGTCTTTGAACGTCGCGCACTCGTTGAACAAATGACTAGCCTCCATGAGCCTCAATAACTCGGCTGCGATCTCTCGTTGAGGATCGTCCGCCGTCCAACTGATTCAGTATCAGCGGCATTTCTGATCTGCAAACAGCGGATCTCACCAAAGGAGCGCTACCTGTACCCTAAGGATCTCCTCGAGATCATACAAACCAGGAGTATCCATGAGTAGGTCCCAGATCTTACGCAGCCACAGAGGGACCAATTCTGGGGTCACATCATCATCAGCTGGAATTGGGGGTATACTTCAGTGTAAGACTAACCAGCTACTAGAGCTTTTGGAGCAGCTCCTAGTCCAGCGCGGACGACGTTGGACCAGTCGACGCCTTGTTTGATCGCGAGCACGATAGCTTCCGCCGCTTCGCCCGCGCACAGCTCCTGTCCGTTCTCAGCAGTCACAGTCGCTGCAGGATTCGTGAGCTATACTGGTTAGGCGAATGAAGTAGCTCGAAACGTACCGTTGAGACGCGGTGGTACGACAAGCATAGCCCCGACATCCTCTGAGACCAAAGCGACCAGTCCCATGAGGCCCCGTGCCGCACTTCCGCTCGTGACCAGCCCAACATCGCCGGTGGAGCTCGTATCCCCTAGGTCCATTCCTCCTCCGACTGCGCTGAGAGAGTTGTCCGTGAGGTCGATGTGCGCGAGTCGCATTCCATCGGGTGTAGAGAGGAGTGCAAGGGCGAGCGTATGAGGCGGTATGACTGGTAGAGGTGAAAGGGTGATAATGGAGGTCGAATTTGGCGAAAGAGTGGTTCTGAGGGGTCTAGGCAAAGCGAACTGTTATATGATGAGCCTTGGGAAGCGGGATGCAGGATGAGGGAAGCCGACCAACCCAGTCCCGACTAGTAGCTACATCGCCATTACCCGATACAATCTCTCCAAACCCTTCGACGAGCTCGACCTCCCGCTTCTCGAAGCCAAAGATCTCGATTCTCGTTCGCGTTGCTGTGGCCAGGGAGGGAGAGCTGGACGATGATGGGCCGAAGACTGAATAGGTCAGCTCGCTATGGTAGATCGTAAAGGACTGGACATACGGGAGTCTTCGTAAAGAAGTACCGCGGCGACGGAATCCAGGCTTTTGCTCCTCCCTTCGATCGGTCCTCGTACTTCATCGGTTAGGGGTATGAATACCACGCCTTGGAGCTCGGCATCAACCTGTCTCTCCTCCGCGTCGGCAAAGGGCGGTGGACGTAGTCTCGGGAGGGGCGGCATCGGCGTAGTCTGCAGGTCTGCCGATCATCAGCACATTACGTTCAAAGCATCGCACCCTCGGCTCACAGTACCGCCCAATTCCATCAACTCCCACTTCCGCCCTAACAAACCCTACCTCTCTCCCCCACTCAAATACGCACCAAATCGCCTCATTCCCTCCGACCATACCCAAGCATCCCCTCCTAGCTCTCTCCCCCATCTCCGGAGCCGGAGTTTCTCCAACAGTCGCATGCCAACGCATACGTAAGGGACAGCGGAGGATGTTCATCCCCCATTGTGGCGAATCTGGCGAGTCTCGAAGACGGGCTGTATGGATTGTGTCGAGTTGGACGGCGGACGGTAGCAGGTGCGGGTGGAGGAGGAGGAGGCATGTCGATGTGAGAACGAGGAATGTCGGTCCATGTGAGGGATCATGAGAAGGTGGTGCGCGGGGACCAAGCGGCGGTACTCGACCGGTGGTCAGATACGTCCTGGCAGGGTAGAGGTGCTGGGTAGCCAATGGCGCGTCTTTGAGCGCAAATTTCGCCAGTGGGATGACGGAAGACGAAGTCGAGGCCGGGGAGAGGATTGAGGAAGAGTATATCGCCAGAGTACCGCCTTCGTGAGACAATGAGAAATGGTAAATGACGATCCATTCTCCATCATGGGAAATCGAGATCTGCTTCCCAGGCCCTAGTACAGGCGGAGTGGGAAGTGATCGAGGAGTGGCGGGGGAGAAGAGAGGGGTGGTGCTGAATCCTGTTGTTGAGGAGGAGGAGGGGTTGAGGTAGATTAGCTGGGAGGTGAGGGGGTCAATCGCGGCTGTTTGGCTGGAGCAGCGTCAACCGTAAGCAATGGGACGAGGAAGAGCTCACGAAGAGCCACAGCAACTCGTACAACGCCGTCGCCTCCTCGACATTGCCATGTCTGACTGGTAACAGGTATATTCAGTCGACTAAGGTCCAACGAAAGGAGTCAGGCACCGGGAAGCGGAGCTTATCACGTGACCTAAGAAACCCTGCGCGTCGCGTCCCCGTAATCTTCCTCTCGGTCCACCAGCATCGCCGATACTTCTTCCTCAATACCTACATTCACACCTATCGAAACTCCTTCCTCTGCAGCGTATCACCTCGGCCGCCTTGTCACACCCCAACGCTTGATCCTCTTTGATCCGCCGACACGTCTGCTTTTCGAATCGATCTTGCAAGTCGAGCGACGCAGCCCTTCCTATCGCCGGTCTGAGAAGTGGACACCATGCCTCAAGCAACAAATAAGGCCAGTACGCTGGAAGAACTCTCTGAACGGTCCGTAATGTATTGTTATGGATGTACAATTCAGCTGACCGATATTGTCTGACAGAATCATCTATTCCGACCGATGTCAGTTTCCGTTCTCTCCTCGAGATCATGCTCGATCTCATGCGGAGGGAAGTATGGGACTGACGGCACGTACAGATTCCGACGACCGATTCGAATACCGACATGTGATCTTACCGAAACAGATGTTGAAGCTGATCCCTAAATCGTATGTCCCCCTGTTGCAACGGAATGGAGGATAGACTGACCTTGTCTGCTTCTTGACTTCGCCTTGCCCCACCTAATCTGCTTTCGCGATGTCGACCTTCTTCCCCGCCATTCTCGTATCATTCCGCTCAACCAGCTACTTCGTAACCGACGACTCTGGCCTACTCCGGATCCTGGACGAACAAGAATGGCGAGGGATCGGGATCACGCAATCGCTAGGTTGGGAGCATTTCGAGGTGCACGGTGAGTCAACGGCCCATCTTCTTGATGACACCTCTGCCCCACAAGGAGCGGTGTGCGGCGCTGATATACCTTGGGTATATAGCGCCAGAACCTCATATCCGTACGTCATGACCTCCACCCTCACAGGCTGTTTGACTGACGCGATCTGGGATGTAGTGCTGTTTAGACGGGTACTGGTACGTCTACATATTGTTATGGTTGATCAGGTCTAAGCTGAAGACCTAACTCGAGCCACCGGGTTCAAAGGCTGTAAAGAAGTAGACGCAACATCAGAGGGATACAGGCAGAATCCGCTTCCGGGCGTGTTATACCATTCAAGCAATCTCGCAATCTCATCTCTTCCTTCGTCTTCGCTGTATCTTTTGTTTCCCCCGTGGGATATATGCGACTATGCGCAGCTCATGTATCACCCTGCACCGGGGGCGGGGACTCTCGAACACTGATCACAAGACTAACGAGATGGTTGTGGGCTGCGATGTTGCTTTGCCGATTGCCAAGAAAAAGACAATCAGAAAGACGGAGAACCAATCCACATGCCAGCGGGTGCATCTGATGCTACTGACCGCCATCCCGTCTTTCACCGAACAGCGTGCCTTCCATCCTGCAAATGCGGACTCGAGTCGCTCAGTCAAACAGACCGAAGCCCTATACTCTCGTCAGCTGCGATTCTCCCCAATTTCGAGCCCAAAGCGGCTATCCAAAGAGGATCCAGCGACTCACCATATCATCATCCGACTCCTCCTTAGCCTCATCCTTGGCCTCCTCCTTGGCCTCCTCTGGCGCAGCCTCACCACCTGCAGCTGCTGCCGCGCCGCCTGCCGCAACTGCGCCGCCACCACCGCCGCCTCCGGAGGGGATCGAGGCGAATTTGGAGGAGCCTTCGGCGATGAGCTAGACGAGCGCGTCAGCGTGGGTTCACCAAACTCATCAGGTAAGAGACGGAGGATATGAACCAGAATGAGGAAGGCTTGGGCGGATTAGCGCAGGAAGAACGGCTGAGGATTCCACAAGCATTCCTCATTCCCCCATTCCCCCGCCAAAGGGACGAAACAGGTAGTTGAATTACGAGCCCCACTCACCTCATTGACATCCTTCCCCTCCAGCTCAGCAATAAGCTTGTCCAACCTCTCCTCCTCAGCCTCGATCCCGACGGTATCGAGCAGGGATTTGATGTCTGATGCCGAGGGGGAGGCGTTACCGCCGATCTGGAGGAGGAGGTACGCTGCGAGGTGTTTCATCTGTGAGCGAATGGAGCGAGCGCGAAAAGGGCGAGAAGAAGAGAAGGGGAAGAGAGAGGAAATCATTAATGTATGATCATAGGGATGCAGGAGGACACACTTTGGTTGATTTGAGTTCGGGAGGGAGAGAGAGGCCACGTAAACCGGTTTAAGCTGATGACAGCAGGAGTACGCTTATGGCTACGAGTGGATCAGTTTTTGTCGGAATAGGGGAAGGAACGAGCGGGCTGACCTTGGCTTGGGTGAAGGTAGCGAGAAGCGAAACGGAAATAAGGGACAGAGAACGTTGTGGCGGTATCGGCTTTTCGGTCCCTCGATTGTCGGAGATAGAGGGTTGTTTCCGCTTTTACAAGCCTACTTTAATTGTCGCGTCGCTGGAACTTGGAAATCTACTTCGTCAACCTTTCAATCTCGACATGTCTGTAGATGCCCATCCGAGCCGCTCCCGTTTCAGATGAGTCGATCCCGCCCATCCGACTCCGTATTCGCCCTCGGCGTCCACCACTGCCCGCTCCATCTGCTTGTCCCTCCACTTTCCCCACATCATCCGCTGCTGTCAATTCCTCAAACCAGGATGCGACAGACATTACCAAGCGAAGTATCAGACAGCTCCGAGTCGCATTTGAGGAGACTCCGCTGAAGCTTCGCGAGCTTGAAGAGGGCTGGCGGGCGAGACGCATACGGGTCTTGGGGGAAATGACGGACCAGACGGTGCTGGTTCGAGGAGAAAGTAGAGACGGAGCTCTCATGGTCTCTGGAGTCGCATCGATCCACCAGCAGAGGGGACTTTCCAAAGAGCCGGGCAACCTCCCTGAATTTACCTGTCCGATCCGTCGAGTCTCGCGGAATGATATTCCGACAGCCAAAGTCCTGCATATTGGACCTCTCAGGAACGCGCCGACTTACGCCGTTGGAGCGAGACCTACTCGAGACCCGCCGGAAATGCGGTCCGTCATCCGAAAGATCCCTATCGCGACCGCACCACCTACTCCACCAGCCTCACCGCGATCATCTCTTCGCCGTCCAAGCTCTCCGCCCTTGGTTGGCCCCAGCGTCGCACCCGCTGGTCGGCCTACCGCTCCACATACTGCTTTGCCGATTCTCGCACAACCGCTTCCACCGACCTCTCATCCCATTCCTGTCTCACGCGGCTCGCCGAAAGATACCATTCATGTCGAATCTCATCCGTCCGCAACCGAGCTAGTCATCTCCCTCAAGTCCGGCAAGCAGGTGATTCAGGTTCTGCGAGGTGGATTTGAAGTCGTTCTCGACGATCGAACGCTGCGGTCCGACGAGCAGAGTCATTGGGATATTCGACAGAGGAAGGAGTGGGAGATGGTACAATCGCTCGTCGAACGGGTCAAGCGAAGCACACCTCGAGTGAGGGCCCTACATCAGGGAGGATATCCGTCGCTGACATCAACAAGTAGCTGAAGATCTTGCACGCCCTCGGACATCTCACCATCACCTGCTCCTCGCCTCCGGACGTCATCCTATCTTTTCATCTCGGAGAACTCGCCTCTGCACATGATACACTGCGACACAGGACGGATTCGGTACCGATAGCCCAGGCCAAAGTCCGAGTGACTATGTCCCGCCTGGCAGAAGAATTGCGCATCGACGTCTCCGCTTTGTATCCCGAGCGGGGATCGGAGGAGGGTGCGAAAGGGAGAAGCGAAAAGTACCGCTCGAAACGGTTCGTCCTTCTGAACTCGCCCAGAAGTCCGGTTACAAATTCCGACGAGAAGGAACTGTTTGAAGAATCTCGCATTGGGCTAGGCATTTCGAGGATCGATGATTGGCGGGAAGAAGAGCTGGAAGTGCTACGACGGCTGTGGGCGTTACGGGATGAGTGGGGGAGATATGGTTGACTTTGAAGGAAGATCGAGCTGGGGCCTTCGCGGTGTCAATGTCTCGGGTACTTATCATTGTCTAGACTGTTGTCAACATGTAGCTTAGCAATCTCGCGGACGCTACAGATGAAGGGGTGTGCATACGAAAGTCCGCGCCACTCCGCCACGCGATCCGCCGGAATTTCTGGCTACAGCTAAGGGGTATCGAGATCCGTCTACCTATCATCCCCATCTCACTATCTTTTGATCCATCATCCCATCATGGCCTGCCTCAATCGAGCTCTCCCCTCTCTCCGGCTCGCCGCATCATCGTCGTCATGTTCCCGCACTTTCCTCCGATTCGACTCCATCGACTCCACCCGACCCAGCGCCAACATCCCCTCTTCCCCCTCCTCCTCCTCCTCATCCAATCTCCCAACCTCCTCCGCCCCCTCCTCCGCCCTTGCCCCCTCCATCTCCCCTCCATCCACCGATTCGCCCCTCCTTCTCCCCTACCACCACCCCATTCCCCGCTCCCCCTCTTTTCCATCCCGTTTCCCAAACCCGCCAATCCACAAACACCTAAACTTCCCCGACCCATCCTACGCCCCTCCGAAACGAGATCAGATGCCAGAAGTCCTGGGCGGGAACATGTTGGCGAGGAGGGAGGCCGTGTTGTGTGCGATTACCGGTTTGAGTAGTGGGGAGTTGAGGGGGTTGAATAGGGTTACGGCGGCGATTAAGAGGCCGGTTAATATGTCCAA
>JAABUP010002057.1_pt1 | contig 40446 bp, 47 predicted proteins | sample 5559201 | NCBI WGS metagenome assembly JAABUP01 (sample SAMN10711887, study PRJNA513373) | rock metagenome | isolation source: Antarctica rocks | place: Antarctica | reverse complement strand
TATTTCTGAGGCATACTTTCACATGATAGAAAGTCCTGCAGCACTTGTCATGACTAGTCTGCAAAACCCTGAGTCAAGTTTTGCAACCAATACTCGTGCTATGCATGCGTGCTCTGCCATGTACACGCATGCAGCATACGGCATATATGTTTCCTCGTATGTGTGGTGCAGTATGTCGTAACACATGTCATTGGATCACACATGAAACAAAAACGTGGGTGCCATCAAGCCATGCTATGCTGCTGGGGCAAAACTGCACATACCTGCTGCAGCAGTCATGGGAACAGTGACTGGGCTGCCGTAGTTGACTAGGTATGTCAGTTGAACTGTGCCCACTGTGGCCGTGGTAGGCAAAACAAAGGCAGTCACAGGGATAGCAGCCCCGCCTTGGGGTCTTGGGTCTGGGCTGTTTGTCACACTGCAGACAGAGACTGACAGTGACTCCGCTGTCAAGCATGTCCGTGTGCTGCTGCTGCATGCTTAAGGCATACCTCAAATGTTGTTTGGGTGCTGTAAGCTTGGTACAGCTCAGAAGCGACCAGGCATTAAGCATGGCAGGTGGAGCTGAAGCTGCAGCACCAAACGCAATAAGCCAGAAGGGGACGCCAAATGGCAAACCATCCAGTTTGGTGAGGCCTTGCATCAATGGTTGGTTGTGGCTCGAGACTGCATGCAGTGGCAGTGCAGCATGGACAAAAGCAGCTTTAGGCTCAAGAGCTATCCCACAGCAACTGCAAGCAGATGATGAAAGGGGCCGGGGGAGGGGGGGGGAGGAGAAGAGAGAGAAAGGCCAGGGCAGAAGGGGTCATTCTTGCCAGATAGGACTGCCTTGCTGATAAAATGAAAGGGGGCCAGGAAGGGTGCTAGGGGTCATTTGATGACAGCATAACACTCACCCACTGATGCTGGCCGCAAGGGAGGTTGATGGGCCAGAGTTGGCAGCGTTGGGTGTAGCCTTGTCCAGGAAGCTGTAGGCAGGTCCTGTGACTGGGGCCACTGTCTCTGTTGCTATGCCATACGACTGGTCTGATGTGGCAAGGCTGCAAGCAGAAAGGCAGTTGTCAGAAGACCAGTGTGGCACTGCACACAGTCTTGGTGCAGCAAGCACGTGTACTGCAGCGGGCAGCAAGCTGACTAATGTTTGAAGTACTCACACGTCATGTGCGTATGCACTCAATACCATCTGTTTTGACCCGTGTCACAGTTTAGACTCCATGCCGTCAGCTGTCAGCTGCATGAGAGTATGCTCACAGCCCTCACAACAGCATCCTGGCAGGTTCACACACACGCTTGCTGTACAAGAAGCTGGCAAGACGCTTTTGAAAGAACTGTGAGCGTATGTCCTTGCAGCTGACAGCATGGAAATCAATATGTGAGGTGGGTCAAATCAGGTGGTGTTGAATGCATACGCATGTGCCCTGTGAGTACTTTGAACTCAAGTCCATTTTGCAAGTTAAGCTGCCAAGCTGTCAAGAACAATTGCTCGTTCACGATACTTGACAGCTGCAAGTGTGCACCCAGAGTTGCAAGTGCACCCACACTTGGTTGCAAGTGAGCACCCAGGAAGCTCAGAGGCTGCTAAACAAGAAATTTATTACCCTGTGCTTACTGGGTCCACCAAGCATGCTTTTCGCATGGACCTAAACCCTAGCTAGATCTGCAGGGTCCACGCAGGTGCATCATGCGCTGGCTATGTTGCCACTGCCGTCCAGAAGCACTACAGAGCCGCCATTCTTGCTCAAAGGCAGGCTGGTCAGCACATCATTTCCTGCTTGAGCAGCTGTAGTCTTGCCGGTAGCGTACACCAGCTGGTATCCTCCAGCAGGAATGGACACAGAGGGGAATTGAAAGTTGAATGCTTGGTTGCTACTAGTTGACAAGCTGTAACCCTGCATAGAAACCACGGTGGTCAGCACCTACAGTGTGGGTGTGGTTGTGTGTGCATGTATGTGAGCACACTGACTGTCGTCCTGTGCAATCAGGGCATGTTGCAGACCAGAATGTCAGCAAACGCAAAGCTGGGACTGCAATCCAGTGGCAGAAGTGCTGCGGACAGAAGTATATAATTTATAATGGCACAAATTTGTTTAAACCTGCAGGTTGACTGCACTAGAAGTTGGATTGAACAGCTCCACCCAGCTGGGGGAGTCCCCAAGGCTGTTGGTGATAGTGCCACTGTTCACAGCTTGCACTTCACTGATTACCACCTGCAAACCAAGGCAACTGCTCAAGAATGATGTAGCAGATGGCTACACAACAGACTGCCAGCAAAGCAAGGCTTGAGCCGATGTGACGTACCCCTTTAGCAGCCGTGGCTGAAAGCACTGGGTCAGGTGCAGGGGAAGTCTGGCCATCAATGACAGGACAGACGTCCCAGCCAGGAGCTGCACTGCTCTGGCACCAGTTGGCGCCGCCAAAGCTCTGGCACTTGGTGTAGCTCGCGCCGTTAGTCGGCGCAGTTGCCGGCAGACCAAGCGAGCTGCAAGACGGTGCTGCAGGGCAACAGACGGTGATCATAGCTATGCTACGCGACAGGCTCGGCCGGTGTGAGGGCTCGACGGCACTGACCTGCAGACGGAGCCTGAGCCCAGACCAAGCGCCCGCAGCTTGACAGCAAGCTCACGGCCACACACATGGCAACGGTGGTTGTTCTGATGCACAGCCGCATCGCGACCTCCAGTAAAAAGTGTGACAGTAGCCTAGATGCAAAAGACCAGATGTGTGCCGACTGTTTTCTGCCCCTAGGTCTTACTCAGGCGTTGGGTCAGGCGGTGGCCCCTGGTTCAAGATGATCAATGCTGGACAACCGGTCACAAGCACTAGGAAGGCGGTGTGTGTGATCCGGTAGGAAGCAAGCGATCTTGACAAGACCCTGTGGCGAACGGCTAGCATGGCACTTGCCAGGTGGCTGTTCTTACTCTAGCTTGGTTTCCTTGGACAGCCCCCTTGATGACAGCAAGGCCCCAGCTTCGCTCAGGTGCCTATACTAGGCTAGTAGAGCTAAACTCTGAGACTTTCAGATAAGGCTTGGTTGGACATGCAGCTGAGCTTCCTTGTCAAGACTCAGACATCCGCAAGGCTTGAGCAGCGCTTACTCCATAAGTAATAGCGCACTCTTTCCAGCTTGCTGCGTACCAAAAATGCATCAACACCTCACATGAGCAGTCCGCTGCGTCACTGCATGACTGCCTTACTAACAATTGTTGCAAGCCGCCACACGCAGAGGATTGTTGGTCATCTAGATGCAAGGTCATGCATTGCGTGCACCATGCTGAGCCAAAATGCCTGCCAGACTGGGTGCTGAAGTAAGTGTATGAGTATCCGATGTACATTTGCTACATGGCAGGCAAAGTCAGCACCCACTGCTTCTGAGTCATGAGATCTAGTAGCTGAGCAAAATGAGGAATGGTCCTCAGGGTCTTTTGCGACCCTATCAGAATCAGCTTCTTCTTGGCCCTGGTAATGGCAACATTCAGGCGCCTCCAGTCTTTCAGAAGATTGCCAGCATTTTGCTCCTCATTGCTGCGCACCAAAGACAGGAGCACTACATCCTTGTCTCTGCCCTGGCACTTGTCAACTGTGAGGACCTCAAGCTCTTTCCAGGCCATGTCTTTGCACAGCCTTTGCAGCATCAGGACCTGCAGCCATGACAGGAGTCCAGTGAAGATCCCAAGGCTTTTGTGCCTTGAGAAAATGCATCTTGCTGCACACACTGGACATGCAAGCTCTACTTGGTCATTTGTAGAAAGGCTCATTGGTATCACACATAAATCGAGCTTCATGCAGCAGGCAAGGACATTGCTGCCATCAGCTTACCTGGGCACGATATGGGGAAACCACGCCCACGTCACTCAGGGGTACTTTGCCAAGGTCCAAAGCCTTCACTATGTCTGTGAGGACTGCTGCCTCTCTGGGATTGCTCAAAGCATCCCCAGCACGCACCTCAGGCGCTGGCATACCGTCTGTGTCTAGAAACAGCGCTCGTCTGTGTGGGATCAACACCTGCAAACAAAGCAAACTTAGCAAACTTCACGTCTGGGGTCAAGCATAGACAGGGCTGAGCTGGACGCAAAGCAATGCACACTTGCAGATCTTGATCAGCTCAAATTTGCACAGGACCACTGCCAAAGCAAAGCAACTCCTGCATGATACCTTAGCAGTCCAGATCTACGCCGAGCCTGGCTTTGCGCCATCAAGCAATGTCGGAAACACAGGTCATCAGACAGAGGGAAGAAGAAGATGTAGATACCTGCACCAGCCAGTCAGGCTGACTGACTTGGGAAGGCGCCACCTGCAAGTCAAGCACGGCTTCTGCCACATGGTCTGCCCCACACCGCAGCTGCCCCTTGTACACAATGGTGTTGGCCAACAGCATGATGTCCTCTGCCATACGGTACTGTGTGGTCAGACTGGCTATCACCTGCATTCAAGATCCACAGTCATCAGGTGACTTCTGACTAATACATTTCGCGGTGCTGACAGTGGGCTGCTTTGACCAGCAGCGCCTGTTTGGAACGGAGGCATTACCCTGGGCAAGAACAGGGAAGTGGGTAAGAACAGAGAGGCAGGTCCTGCACAAAACGCAGCTTGGAATAATACACTTGCTTGCAGTCGACGCCTGCTGCATCGACAGCAAGCTTTTGGTGTGTCAAAGCATGCAGCAGACACCCTTGCTTCTGACTTGCCTGCATTGCCGGCAACTTTAAACAAACATTGGAAGCACAGCACAGCGCTCAATCCCTGCAGAGTTGTGCAGGTGCAACAGATCCTCTCAGCATCCTACAGTGTTATGGCCAATGCTGGGAGTTGACAGTCTCACCTGTGGATGTGCTTCACAGAGCCTCTTGAAGAGGCTGATCCCCAGGCCGCCCTCCTCTGCAGCCCTGGATGTAACCAAGGGGGGCAGCTGAAAGTGATCACCCACCAAGGTGAAAGCCCTACGGAAGCAGACACTGTTACACGCTGTACGATGACTATACTATCACTGTTACACGCTGTACGCTGACTATACTATCATTGGGTCATGCCAGGGAGGCTAGGCAATGACAATCTCTCAGCTGCTGCAGGTCTGACATCTCACCAACAGCTGTGCCACATACTCAAAGCAAGCTGCAAAGAGCCGCATATGTGCCCTCTGATTGAAAAGGTATGAGCAGCCATAGTGCACAGGCCTGCATCTGCCATGCAAGGTTGACACATAGCCATGTGAGGTGTCCCTGCTGGTTTACTGACTGCAGGACCTCACGCTGGGAGCCACTCAGGACTGTACAAACCTGACGCTGGGGGAAGACAATTGTGTAAAATAATGAAGGAATGAATGAATGAGCAAATGAATGAGTGAGTGAATGTATATGGCAGATTCAATGAATGAGAGGATGAACAAACAAACTCTGGACGAATGTGGGTTGTCTCTGTACAGGTAAAGTCAAACAGGCATGAGCTGACAGCACCGTACTTGGAGTGCAGAATTGGCCCAAGAGCGACAGGCAGTGTCATCTGACCAGCCTCATCCACAATGCACATGTCAAAGGTGCGCCCTTTCAGCAGGCAGTGGTTCACTCCCAAAGCTGTGCATGCCACCTGCAACATGCTCAAATGTTGTGTAGCTATGGAAACGCGCACAAAAAAGGGCAACATGTTGGGTCTTGGGATGCTCCATACACAGGCACAGACATTTTCACTGTCGATCAACACACGATTTCTGCTGAAGCTCCTCAAACTACGGAGCATGGCTGCTGCATTGATTTGCCTGAAGTGAGCATGCACGAGTGCTGACAAGCCAGGGCTATCATGTCATTTCATTTTGCATATAGTGAAGCCCCTACAGTCTGGGGTCTGGAGCCAGCTGCAACCCATCCGACATCCAGGTCTGAAAGTACAGGTGACTACGATGTGCGACAACCTCAAGCTGGTGGTGATTTTAATCAAAATAGAGCCTGATCACGCATTGCAGGTAGTCTGACTTTCAGATGGAAAGGGCACAGCAGCGAGGCCCCACCACTTGGGCTGTCTCAGATAGCTGTCTCAGCGATTTCACACTAGTATCAGGATAGCGCTCGCCCCCTAGGGTCCACGCCTGCAGCAGAGGGTGCACAGACTCCTGCCTGCCCAGCCTGAGGAAGTGCAGCCCCTCTTGCAGCAGCTTCAGCAGGACATTGTCCACTGCACTGTTGGTGTAGGAGGTGAGCAGGACGCTTCTGCCCTGAGCTAGTAAGCCTTTGATGGCTTGGACGATGGTGCTGGTCTTGCCTGTGCCGGGCATGCCCAGGATCAGCGTGTAGTCTGGCGTGCTGAGCACCCTGCAGGGTCGCAAGAAGAAGTGAATAGAAGGAACATACAGAAGAAGAGGAGGCATAGCAGGAGGATCAAGAAGAGGAGGGAGAGGAGATGGTACAGGGTTTGAAGGAGGAGCAGGAAGACAGAAGACTTTGATCAACGCAGCTGTGTGAGACCAAGGAAACTTTAAGCAGCAGCGTGCATGGACCAGCCAGGAGTCTCTGAGCATTCCAGCAAACAGTGTCACCAGCAGCAGCATATAGTAGCAGACTTTGGAACAGCACAGAGGCCAGCAGCGTTTGCAGAGGTCTGTACAAAATCGGATACAGCAGATTTTGGGGTGGCCAGCTGTCAGGCATGCTTTGACCGGCACGAGACCTGTTCACAGCAGCTTGCTGGTCATTGTTGAGGGGTGATTCAGGAGCCCTTTTGGGGTGTGCATCTGCCCGACAGGGCTCTGCTGGGATTGCCAAGTCAGCAATGAGGCGCCTTGCCTGCTGGACATTCTCTGCTGCAGGGCTCATCAGGTCTACAGCGATACATGTACAGAACTTAGCTTTGCAAAACTTGGCAGAGTTGATACCAGGTTTATCACATGCAAGGCAGCCCAGATGGCAACAGGTTCAAGCCCGAATCAAGGCTGGAAATTGACTCTTTGCTGGGAGCCGGCTCTGCTCAGCAGGCCATCTCCCAAAGAGGCAAGGCTAGGATGCACATTATAACAAATCAGTGCATACGCCATATGCTGCGCTGTGGCAGGGCTACACAAAGGTTTGACAGGAATGTTGTGCAGCATGACTCTCTGCAGAAATGTGCCAGCAGTAAAGCTGCAGCTATGCAGTGACTTGCCAGAGCTGCGCTGAGGGTGTGCTCTTGCTGGACGTTCACAGTGTACATGCTTTGTCCCAGGAAGCGCGCAATCAAGCTGAAAAGTGGCCTTTGCAGGTTGGACAGTGTGTCGCACCAAGCAAGTTGCAGCGCATCCTTGTGAAGATGGATGACACCTCATCCTTGTCAATGCGCCATCGTACTTCAGCGCTCAGCATGGAACCCCTCAGGGGTTTGTCAACTGCTAGTGTCACAGCTTGGGCAGAGATGCTTGAGATGACGGGCCTTTGCACACACGCCTGCTCACCTAAGCAAACACAGCTGACAATCATCACATTCAGGGCACTCTCCATCAGCGAGCTTGTGACGAGGTTGCGCCGTGACAGATACTTGGCCTCGGCGTAGTTATGCCTGATTGTCTGCACAGCAATGTTCTAGGCAGACATCACGCAAGGCTAAGCAAGGCATGCATGCACTCTTTGCTAGGGCTGGGAGCATAGACATAAGGGCACAGTACATGCAAGGCAATACGGCCACCGTTTCTGTGCTGGAGGGGTGCATGAAGGAAGGGACATTGCATGTTCACCATCACTGCAGACAGCATTCTTGCCATCTGGTATGACAGCAGCCCCACCTTCAATGCTAAGAATGACCATATCTCCATCAGCAAACCCCTTCTCATTGAGAGCGTCTTTGCTGAAGCTGTTTTGTGATGCGCCAGGTGCCCTAGATGCTCTGGAAAAGCTGTACTGTAGTTTGTGCTTGGCCACCTGACCTGAAACGGCTTTGGCAGTCTGTTCTGTGCATGGGCTCACAGCATTAGGGTCGACAATCAGCCCACAAATGCATCGCCCTGCTCTTTCCCTGTCTGAACCTGCATACCACACGCTGCCAACCATAATTTACAACGATGAGCAAGGCCCTTTATAGAAAGACTGCCTCTCAGCTTGCTTGGAAAATTCCAATGCAAGAATGACGAAAGAGTTTGAAGCGCCATAGCAGCACTATCTGCACAAACAGAGCCATTTGAGTTCAGGGATTTGGGCAATAGCATGCCATGGGGCAGAAACGCCAACCTGAGCTGGCCCAGATTTCTGCCCTCTTGCCCGTCAATGGAGCCTCTTCTAGCTCTACCAGCCTCAGCCAGTGCTGAAAGAACTGACCAGATGCCTCTGTGATGTGGCCTGTCAGCTCATTGTAGGACTCCCCTAGACCTGAGCTCTCCTCGTTGCCCCGCTCACAGGCCTGCATCACCAACTACTGATGTCCACTTTGCAAGATTCCTTATCAGGCTACTGTGCTAGCAAGGCAGCTGTGGAGTGAGCAGCTGCAATGGTCTATACCATCAACTACTGATGTCTACATTGTGTTCATGTGTAGACCACTAGCAGCCGTGGAGGGAGCAGCTGCGGCGGTCTGCATCATCAACTACTGATGTCCATTTTGCATACGTTCTCAGGCTACTGTGCTGCATTCATTTTCAGGCTACTGTGCAGAAACAGCCATGGACGTGAGCAGATATCGCTGCAAAGGTCGACCACCTGCACAGGACTGGAATCACATCTCACAAGCCCAGGCTTTTCCCTCACTACATCTGAAAGCAACACACCTGTAACAAAATGTCCGTCACAGACCAGGCTGTTGACATAAGTATGATTGTAGGTAGATTGCATCAGCAATCACCTTATGGCTGAGTGCACAAGCAGCCTTTTGGAAGCACTTGTCACAGGCCCAGGGTTCCCTGATGACCTCCGGCAGGGGCACCCCAGGCATCATATGCCCTGCCAGTATGTTGCGGTGCATGATGAGGGCCTGTATCTCTGGCGGCACCATCCTGACCTGCTGGGGACTGAGTGATCCCAGGTACCACAGCAGGCCTGACTCTATGACTTGGCCATAGCGCTCTTGCATCAGCAGCAGGTACAGCGACACCTGCACAGCAAACAATGTGAGTCCAAGTTGTTTGTCCCATCTCCATGAAGCAGCCCAGCAGACGCTTCCCCAGGAAGAGATGCTGCAGCATGATGTTACTGATGTTAATACTCACTTTGGATCGGCGCCTGATCAGACAAGCAGTAACAGATGGCTGTGGTCGGTTGGCATGATCTTGTCCAGTTGGATCGAGACCACATCAAGTCCATTCAGTGCTGGTACGCTGACTGCCAACAGCAGACCTCATACAGGGAGCTGCACAGGGGTTGTACGTGACTGACCCTAGGGGAAGACACATGTTTGATGGACGACAGTCATCACATCATGGAACATTTGTTGTTAACAATGCATTACTGGAAAATAGATGGCTGCACCTGTGCCCTGTGGCTAATGTGGGGCTTGCCCGTCTTGAACTCTAGGGGCACCATCACAGAGCCCTCTTGGTTTGGCCCTTGCTGGGGCTGGCCTGCATTTTGCATCCAGCTCTTCTGCCTGGGGCCGTCGCCCTGTTGCACACAGCCCTCAACAAAGTGAATGCGTGGAATACAGTACGGCACTGAAGTCTGCCAATATGGTAGGACACCACAATGGGGCTTGCAACAAGGCCGAAGCAAACTGCGGTTGTCCCTAAGTGACACTGGATGGACAACTGGCAGACCACGTCATTCCAGGTGGCGCCAGACAAGCTTGCATAGCATAGCATATCAATGATACATGTTATACACACTACGTACTACTGCTTGTGATACACTGATTGCTGGAGTAACGCTATGCATTCCTGTGTATTCTATGTAGGACGTATGATGAATCAGTACAGAGTGTGGGGTATCAGTGGCGCGTCATGTTGCACTGCACAATAATGCTCCAAGCTTTTGTGGATACAAACACTGTAGCTGCGCTCCGTAAAATACTGCTGCTAAAAAGGACCAAATGCTGAACAGTGACCCACCTGAGGCTGGAAGCCGACAGCTAGTGAAGCATCAATCATCCCCTTTAAGCCATATTTGGGTGCCCATACGTTCTCCTCAATGTCCGCCACCTGGCGGACGCACATGGGCCTGACCTTCCCACGCCCTACCCCCTCCCCAGGCCCCACCTCCACTGTGGCATTCTGAGCAGGCTGGGACCTCAAGAAGCGCTGGACCCAACTGAGCATGCTAGACATAGCTTGCTGCAACCTTGCCATCGCCTGTGGCAAAAGCACACAGAAGTCAAAGCATGCCAGTGCTCAGGTTGCTGGTGTTGAGACAGGTCTGCTGTGCTCGACAGCATGGTCAATAGCGGGCAGCTGAGCATGCTAGACAGAGGTTGCTGCAGCCCTTTTCTGGCCCTCAAGTGGTTGCACGCCCTTCTACGTGCACAGGAGAGGCTGGATACTACTGAGCAGGGCGCTGCTCCAGGTGTTAGTCCTGTAATTGCGCAATTGCTGGTGCATAAGTGTGCAAAGCATGACCAGAGGCCACCATGTCAAGGGACCCAAGGCACAGCACATGCAACACAGGTGGAGTCAAGCAAATGCTGCATATCAGGTGTTGGCGAGGCCTGACCTTGTGCTCATCTAAGCCCACTTCTAGCAGCTTGTCTGTGGCTGCAGCAATGACAGCACGTGCCACGTCTTCAAGACGGGCCCTGCTGGTGATATGCTTCGTCAATGCCACCTGCAGCCAGAGAAGCATTGCTTTGTGTCAGCTTCCTGTCTGGCCTGATGTTCCAGCTGTCAAGGTAGCCATCCCCACCAAGGTGTGTGCTTGAACATTAGTGATGGGTTGCTTTACAACTCAACAATACAATATACGGAGACATTTCAAGGATGACGATATTAAGATTTTTATATGCTTTGTGACTGGACACATGTTTAGCAACTTCGTACTGTGTGAGCAAAGCAAATGGTCTGCCTCGTTGCAGGAATGTGGTGACAGCACAGGCAAATGCCCCATAGGGCCTACCTTACGTTGTGCCTGATGGAGCAACATCACAATCCACATGCAGCAGAAACACACTCCTGGCAAATGCATGCAATGTGGGTTTCTTGCGCCTGCCATTGCACAACAAGTTTTCTTGAGTGGTCTGGGTCAGTCTGATGTCTAAAACAGAGAGTCACACCTCTCACACTTGGTTGTAGACAGCAGAGTGTGGCACATGCTCAAGCACTGATGCCAGTGCATTGACTGTCCAGCAGGATGCGAGAAGGGGAGGAATGTATTGACCTGGAAGAGCTCATGCAAGAGAGTGCCCTCCACCGCTTTGTCACTGCTGCTGCCGCCAAAGCGCTCTTCCAGCACTGCCTGGCGCTTGCACTTGAAGCTGCCACTCACCCTGGTGCCTGACAGCAGCAGATCTGGGTGCAGAATCACCATGCCTGCAACATGCAGCAATGTCGTCATGTGCCAAGCTGCAGTCAGAGAACATCAAGACAAGGCTCTTCTGTCCTGCCTAGGCCTGGCTTGTGGCTTTAGAGATCTGCAGAAGCGAGGCAGTACTTGAAGCTGCCGCTGACCCTGGCCCCTGACTGCAGCACATCTGGGTGCAAAATCAGCCCGCCTGCAACATGCAGCTATGACATGTCCAAGGAGCTGCATACACGGATTGTTGGTGTGTGTCTGGTAATCTTTTCACCCTATCCATGTTGTTTTGTGCTCCTAGCACACAGCTTTTGAAATGTGCAAAATGCAGACAGTAAAGACAAAAACTTATCCTCAGACAGCTAGCCCTTGGGTTCTGGAAAAATAGGTCAGCATCAAGCTCCCAAACTGCCACGCTTGCATGAAAAGCACATGCTGCAAACTACACCCAGAAGCATGACAGTCCTGGTTCAAAAGCAGCAGGATGCTTGCTGCCGCCACCAGGCAGGTCGGAATGACTGGCCTACCTGCTTGAAAGTTACATACTGCATGCAAAACACCGTCGCCCTCCAGCACCTTCTCAGCAAGAAGGTTCACAGAGTGTCCTGGCTCCACTGACGTGTCAAACCAGCAGTCTCTTAAGTGCACCACAACTTGCTCGCCTGTGTAGCTGCCTTCTAGGTGGAGTACTTTTTCATGGTCAACCTCTTGGACAGACTTGACCTGATAGTGGACATAGACCCTGTCCCCGGCCAGCTTTGGCAGAGCCTGCATATGCCAGCAGCAACATCAGATGTGCTCGGTCGGTGTAAGATGGGTGTAAGGTGTGTTGCAGTGAGGTACAAGCCAGCATGCCAAGAGATGCTGTTGTGCCACAAGGTGCATTGCCTGAGTGTCGAGGTGACAACAAGCCAGCATGCCGGGAGCTGCCATTGTGCCACAACAGCATTGCCTGATGATCTGTGTCGTTGATGACGCAAAGCGTGCAGAGAGCAGACACCAAGCAACATCTCCTATGTTGGCCATATACAATAGTAAAACTGGTGGCAGGTCGCTGAATGCTGAGACAGATGGCCCATGCTAGGCAGCTTTGCCAAGCCCAAGCTTGTGTGCAGTCAGGTAGCTCCTAGAAACCACATATGGCTTTTTCTATGGGCACTCTGTTTAAAAGGAATGTCACACAGCTGCGTACCTTTTCCAGGTCACACACGTCTACCCTTTCCATGCCACACAGCTACCTACTCATGCTTGCATCTCAGTGCAGCATGGAGGAAGACGTACCATTTGAGGTGCATGCTCAGCAGGCCCTGCTGGCTCCATAGCAAGCACGCCTTCGCCATATTTTTTGGCACGTGTGCTTGTATGCTCACCACCATGCATCACTGCAACACCCTGATGGGCAGCCATGGCACAAGCTTCCTGAGAATACACCCCAGTGCTTTTCTGCTGGAGTGCGGAAGGGGCCTTTGCATCTGCGCTGGAAGCATCGGGACTTGACCCTGGGGTGTTGCCTGAGAAACAGGAGGATGGGCGTGTTTGACGGGACCCAGCTGAGTTTGGACGTGAGCCAGCTTGTGAGGAAGACGCAGAGTCTGGACCAGGGCCAGCCAGGGCCACGCTTGGCAGCCCTGCTGGGCGAGGGGCTGCTGCAGAGTCCATGAGCTGGGCCACTTGGTCCACAAACTCCAAAGAGTCTGGAAAGGAGTCGTCAAAGTCAAACACGCTGTGCTGCATCGCAGCATGCTGTGCTTTGCCGGCTGGCTTCTGCTGTGCAGACTCAGGCATGCTTTGCTGCTGGACAACACGCTGTGATGCATCAGCACTCTGCTGGGGCAGCTTTGCTGCATTGTGTGGTGCAGAAACATCAGCAGCATGTGTAGTCAACTTGTTGGCTTCAGGCTTGGGAACAGTCTCGTGCTGGGGTGGCTGATGACGCTGTGCCTGCTGTGCATGCTGCGTCACCACAGTGAGCTGTGCTGCCCTTTCAACTTCAGCAAGCTGCTCTGCTGTGTCAGGATCCAGGTCATCAAGAAAGTCCTCAGCCAGCACGCCGGAAGAGCTGTTGACACGACATGTAGCAGCCACTGTTCCAGCGTGCGCTTGTGTAGCTGCGACGGACTCAGCTTGCTCATGGCCTGCCTTTTGTGGCATCCATTGCTGGTTGTCATCACAAGATGCAGATGCTGCTTGTTGACTGCCAAGACGCTGACTGGATGCTGCATCTGCCACAGATCCGGGACAATGCTCAATGATGTTGAGGGTGTCTGATGACATGCCAGTAGCCTTGCCAGCAGGCTCTGCTAGGTCCTGGCTGCACTGCGTGTCATCAGCAGGTTTGTCAAGCTGGGGTTTTCGCTGCTCAGAATCGGCACCCATGTCTGATTCCTGAGGTCCAGCAGGTGCTAGCTGATGCTTAGCAGCTTCTTGGCTTGTGTGGCGCTCGCATAGCATCTCTGCCACAGACTCATCAGCTGCCTCTGCTGATTGAGGCTCAGCTAGTGCCCCATTCTGCTTTGCTGCCTCCTCTTGGCTGTTCTGCATCTCATGCAGCATTGCTGGCTGCTGGGAGAGCAGGGCATCTTGGGAGAGCTGTGCTGGCAGCCCTTGCAGGGCCTGATCACTGCCTAGCCTCTCACGTACAGTGCGGCTTTTTATCATGACCTCAACCTGAGCAACCGTAAACATAATGAAAGGCGAAACCCACAGCAGCTATTGTCAGCAGTTCCAGCAGCTAGTATCTAGCCCTGCATGCTTTCTGCCTGTGCAATGAGAACAATGTGAATCAAGACAGGAATGGGACTGCAAACTGTGCATGCATCGACCTTTGCTGTGTTTGGAGCAGAGATGCTTGCCAAGCATTGCAACAGAGTCCTGCTTTGTAGGTATGGCTTGCTATGCAAAGAAGTTGCAAGTGTATCTCTTGTGGCAGTTGTGGAACAGATGAGTGTACCCAGGTGAGCCATGTGAAGCCTATGTTGAAAGACACCCACCTTGTCAAGGAGGTCAATGAGGGTACTGTTGTGTTTGCGCCCCCCAGAACGCTTGCCTCCAGTACCAGAGAAATTTTCATTGACCTGCACACAAGCCATTATGATTGAAAGTCATCCTTATGACAAAAACAGCAGCAAAGGAGTGACACACAAAGCGTAGCAGGCCCAACACTGGCTGTGCCCAAAACGAGCTCCTGGCATGTCCAGCGGAATGGACAATGACATCATGGCAAAGGAGGATTGCAAAAGTTAACTCAAAGGGGCAGGTGTATGACGCATGATGTCGACTGCTGTGCATGTTTTGTTGAGTGCCAGTTGGCTGATCTGACACTTGATATGATTTGTCTTGCAGCTGTTGAGTCATGCTTTGCTGGCACTACAGAAAAATACAAAGCAGTACATGATGTGATACGCCAAGCATCTTGCCTGGTGCAATCTTCTTTTCTTCTTGAATACACTGCCTGTCTTCATGCTGCCGGGTGTACCACTCTCAGGCTCCATGCCAAAGGTGACTCGCTTTCTGGGCCCTTCAGAGGACCCCCTGCCAGCCGTGCCGGGGGTCTTGGTGGCTGACCTTGGGGTGCCTGACCCAGCGCCCAAATTGCTCTTGTTGGTCGGAGACAACACATTTGTGCCCAATCTGTCTAAGCTGGTCACTTTCTGCAGCCTACAGCGCTGGGTCTTAGACCACACTTTGCAGCCCATGCGCAGCCACACTGTGCTCTCCACTTGGTGGCATGCAAACAGAGTCAGATACTTTTGAACATTGTGCATCAGTCTACTGCAGGGGCTGAAGGGTCAAGAATAACACGTGAGCAGAACTGGGCACAGCCAGGATGCTACAATCATAATAAAGTAAAATATTGTATCTACACGCATGCTGATGTTCTCTGTGTGGTGCATTGCACGGGTGCAGCAATGGCCCTAGTGCATTGCCCTGTCCAGGAGTGACAGTGAATCTGCAAGATGGCTTACCTGCTGTGCTGAGGAGGCGGCAGAGCCAGCAGATCATCCAACAGGGTGTCTCGCACCTCAGATGATTGAGAGTGCTTTGAGGACTCAGCCGAGCTCACAAAAGTCCTCTGAACAGCATTGGCTAGGCGCTGTTTCATGGCTGTCACATCTTGATTTGGCAGGGCATTGGAAACTAAACCCCCCTGCAAGCACACCAGACAAGAGTGCTTAACAGCAGCAATCTGTGCAGCCTATTAAGCTTCTGTTGTAACATGCATCACTGACTTGAGAATGCCAGGCAAATCAGCTGGTCACAGCGCTCAACTGCATTTGCAGGGATGAGATGCTGGACACAAGACTGCAGCACTAATGATCAGCCTACAGGGGTGATCAGCCTACAGGGACGGATCTACAGGTGGCATACCTGGCTTGGTGTTGTAGTGTTGAGATGCTGAGGGGATGCTTGCCATTTGATGCAGCAGCCATCGTCATCCTGACTCATCATCATCTGCAATCAGGCTGCTTGCTGTGAGTCGGCGAACTAGTTTTGCGAGCTGCTTGAGGCAGCAAGTTTGTGAGAACCAGAAGTAAGCAATATCTCTAGATGCCAGGTAAATGTCAACATCATCTGGGTGGGACAGGTGCATTTGCAGTGACATTGCGCCAGATCCCTCATGGCAATTGTGCAAGCATGCATGTCTCACTGCTGAGCGCAGACAAAACAACATGCCTGATGTCAAGGCATTGGCTGAGGGCATGATGTGCACAGTACTTACAAACTCCAGAGAGGGCTGTGTGGTGCTCTTTTGCCTTGGAGGCTTGACGCCAACAGCAGACACATTGGCTGCAAAGACATCTTCAGGTGCACCATTCACAGCAGCAACTTGATCTACTAGGCCTGCTTCAGGCACAGGCTGCTGCTGGACATGTTTGCTGCTTTGGTGCGGGGCAGCTGGGAGCCGAACAATTGGCACATCTGACCCTCCATGTGATTCCTGTTGTGGCTGCACATGAGATGTTGCAGCACTTGTGATGTGTATAACAGCAGGCTGGCCACCAGACGTTGAACCTGGTACCGCACTTGCAACCCTGGCAGCAGCTGGTGCTGTGTATGTTGCCCGTGCTCTAGACACAGCAGAGTGCTCTGAAAACGTAGGTGGAGGTCCTGCTGGTCTTGGCTTTGCTAGCTGTTGCTGCAGACGTGCCTGCAGCAGGTGCCCGACGTCATAAGCCATGCAGGGATGCTGACAGGAGATGCTGCACCATGTCTATACAAGCTGCTAGGGTTTGAATCCAAGTACCTGCTCCTCTTTCTTATCAAAGAACTTGGTAATGGCCTGCCCTGTAGACGGTGTGGAAGCGAACTTGTGCTTTCTGACTGGGAGCGTCCCGGCAGGCTTCTGCAACAAACATTAACAAGATGGCTCAACCCGACGGCATGCATCTGTCGATCCCGGCTGCTGCATAAAGGAACACAAGTGCATCGGCAAAGGAAAGCTTAGGGAAGTACCTTGACCATTTTGTATCAAGAAAGCTCTAAAGTGACGGCCACAAGCCAAGCTATCGCTGATCAGTCCTGCAACAATGCTGTGTAGACACATCCTCGACACGTGCAGCTATTAGCTCGCGCTGTATCACTTCTGCCATTGCCTTTTACAGTGTGTGGTCTTGGAACAATTGCATTTGTACATGCCGACTTCCAGTTGATCTCGTGTGTTCATTGAGACCTGCTATGCTTTGCTGTGCCTCGATGGAGGTTGCCTGTTCAGGCCAGGTATTCGAGCATCTGAACTCGGCATGTGAATCCCGTGGCGCCAAGGTGGCAATATGAACATTTGCGCTTTGAAACGTGGACTTGCTTGTCACCTCTGCGCCTTGCAAAGTACGCTGTCGTCAAGCTCCCAGAGCACAGCAGTCGTGCGCGAGGCTGCGAGGAAGGCCTAATGCATGCCAAATGGTGATGGGAGCGATAGGTCATGAAATTAGCCAGAGTGCTGGCCACTGACCGCGCCAAAGTCTCAACACCTGCAGCGCCGCGGGTCGAGCCTGCTCAAGCGCGGTCGTCGTCGGACTTTGTGTTGAACGGCAAAGTGTGTTGCGGCTCTTGCAGAGGAGGCGGGACCTCTGTATCGGCCAGCAAGTACGCTCATGCTGCAGGCATGTCTTTGCTTGTTTGGCACTGCCGTGGCTTCTTCGACACACAGGCTGTGGTATGCAGAGAGGAGCACTGGAGTTGTGGAGTGTGTTATGAGGAAGTCTGCTGTCCATTTAGCCTGCCTTGTGGTGAGCTGGCTTTTGAATCTGCTTGACGACGCAGGGGGCTTACACCTCTCTTTTGTCTACAGGTCACACAGTCTGCGGCAACTGTCTGCAACAGTTGTTGGGACGTCAAGCCACTTGTCCGTTCTGCCGTGTCTCTGTGTTCCGGGGTAAGCTGCCTTTCCCTCCTGGAGACTGAAGTCTGTCACTGCAGCACCAGATTTGTTGCAAATGCTTTTCTGTGTCTATTTGCAATTGTGCCAGTCATATCTCTAGTACAAATGGTGTATGTAATGTTTTATGTTGCAATGCAGGCTGCATCTTTGGCAGGAATGTTGCCATGTGGAATGCCATTCAGGCCAGGCACCCTACACAAGCAGCGCAGCTATCAGACAGTTCGGCTGTCATCACATATCACCCCACTTCTCCTGTCAGATCAGCATCAAGGGATCAAGCTGATAGCAGGCCACCTCACCAAAGCATAGCCGACGAGCATGCTTTGCATGGCAGGGGGCGCTCTACCGAGCTGATCCATGCAATCATGCATACTGTCATGGTCAGACACCAAGCTGCATCTACAGAGCAGCAGAACCCATCTGAAGCCCTTGTGGCTCCTGGAGTTGGTGATGTGGGCAGCAACACCTCCCCAGGTGCTGCTAGCTCCTCTATGTCATCTAGGGTTGGCTTGGGTCTGCTAGCACCTCTCAGGCTTGATTCAAGGGTTGATGAGACTCTGTCAGCTTCTTCTTCTACAGCTGAGTCAGCCTCTGTCTCTCGATACCCAGCTGTTGTCACAGGCGCAAGGCCATTGCACTTGTCTCCGACCAGGGTTCCACGTTCAGCTAGTAATGTGTCATCTGCATCCCCAAGCCAGTCTGAGCACCTGCGCAGAGCTCAAGCCGCATTTGCAGACCTGCGAGGTAGAGATGCTGTTCCACAGGCCAGAAGGAACGGCATTGCAATGTAGCTTCTCAGTGTGATCATTTGTCAAGCAATCAGAAGGTTTTTTCATTGCAGCTTCTGATGTATGCATCATCCTGGCTATCCTTTTTTTTGTTGGTCTTACGCATTTTTTGGAAGAAACTGACTGATGACTGTGCTGAAGCATGCGCCTTTGTGATGTACTGCTTCCAAAGGTGACGTCGTGGTCGGACCAAGGAATGACCCTGCCAGGTACTATGTAGTGCATAGATTGCTGGTGTATACATGTAGTTTAGGCTAGGGCATGATGTGTCTGGTCAGATGGCATTGGCTGATAATTTGACAGCCGTGCTCACATGCCATGTCTGTTGTGTTGGCTGTAGACTAGTGTTTGCTAGTAACTAGTTTTTGTAGTAGTAGTCAAATACAATAACCTGCAAAACTCTGACGCTCCATCTTTGCAAGTGTGACAAACACCTGAGGAAATACTGCAATACATACATCACTGGGTTGTTGCACACTTGACAGCAATGATGATTTTACATTGAGTTGTGTGAAGAGTCTGGCGGGATAGTGCATGTTTCCTGCAGACTGATCCAGCATGCTGCAAAGAAAAACAAATACACATCAATAACAGTGGAACTTTTGAAGTCATCCTTACATGCTGCAGACATACCTGGCAGATGCTGGCACATGTATGAAATGCATGGCAAGGATCTCTGCAGCCAGATAGTGGTCCAAGCTGCATGTCTGCCCAGTATGCACTGATGCTGTATTGCGGCAGCAACAAATGCTTTAACTGCATGACTGTGCACGTGAGGATGACGATTGTGGACCATGATTGCAGTACACATACGTACAACTATGTGATTCCTACGAGTATTGTCACACCGAACATATCATGTATCTGTATAGGTAGCCTGACATTGGCCAGCAAGCAAAAGCAACTCATTCACTGTGGGTGTGGGGAACACACCTCAAATATGCTTGTAGTGCTTGGGTTGCTGTTGCAACAGAAACGTCAGCAACATTTCAAAATCAGCTTTCAAACCCATCCACCCAGACAGTTTTCAAACCAATGCACAGCCCAACACATCCTTACATAGTATTACTGTATGCTAGTGTCCATGATGCAGGCATTGTACCAGGTTCTGCATATCAGTGCGTCATTGGGAACGTGTATCTGAGATCAATTGTATCAAGGAAGCCGACTCACCATTGCATGCGGAAGGGACCAGGAAGGTTCATAACATCATACACACTTACCAAACTTGTGTGGCTACTGTGCTGAAATGATCTAGTCTAGGTCTAAGAAGCGTTACTGATTACTGTGACTCGTTGCTTTACCAAACCAGATGTTACGGCTTCACAATGTGCCTTGCAAGCCTGTAAGCAACGCCCTCAGCTTCAACATCTGCAAACGCCTGCTGAATCTGCTGGAGATGACTTTGCTTGTTATCTTTGGTCTTACAGCGTCCCACCAATCTCTGCACCTTACAGGATATATGCTGGGCAAGTGCTTCAAGAACGATGAGATCCACCTGCTGCATAGCAACAAATGAAAACCAACAATGTTATGAGCTGCAATTTTGTCTGCACACAACAGTCAACAGGGCACAGCGTAGAAGCAGTAGAATCCGATGTTGTAAAGGTGAAAGAAAGGAAAGAAAAGACTTGGCCATTCAGCAGTTCTATGTTGCAAAGGCACTCAAGTACGCAGTCTGGGCAGCAGACTTGGAAGCTTCAACATGAGGCCTCACTGCCAAATTTGTAAAGCAGCTCCACACCATCACCAGCAGTGCAACTTTGTCTTTGACAACAAATCGGACTTCGATAACGTTGCCATGAAACAGCAGTGATTATTGCAGTCTCTGGCTGTGCTGGTTTTGAACAGCTGAGTCAAACCATCTCTGCAAATGGCATCAGATCCAGTATTCAAAGTCTGAAGCCTCAGGCTGCTGCTTTGGTGGTTGCTTGCCCTCTGATGCCATTTGTGCCTGATGCAACAACACCGACAGTCAGCAAGACATAGCACACATGTAACACATAGAATGACATAGCACATAGACATTTGGCACATTGCGTATGACATTTGGCACAAAGCATACGACATCACCAAAGGAGCGTCAGCCTTTGGCTGCAGCACATTTCAACTCACGACATCAGCTTCAGCAGACACTTGTGGCATTTGTCATGTGTCTTCACCTGGTAGTGCAAGTCAAGAGACAGCATGCACATAGGCATAGGACGCAGCTATGCATGCCTGAACAACAGTCGACAAAGTGTGTTGCAGACATTGCATGTACAGAATGAGTAATAGGGTCTGCACATCTGAAAGCAGTAATATAGCTGCATTGACAAACAGCTAGATCGTGAAACACCCCAACATCACAACCCACCTTTTGACCTGTTCCAGCTTCCTGGCCTTCAATCTTGTCAGCAAGTTCTCTGACCTCCTGTGTCTTCTTCTTCATCTCTGCTGCCTCTTGTTGGCTTTGTGGCGCAGCTGTGCTGCTGTTTGCTGAAGCCTGGGGCGTCTGCATTGACGGACCTTTGGAAGACGAGGAGTCAGAGACAGAAGGGGACCAAGGAGAAGAAGAGGAGCTTCTGCCGGCAGGCTTGAAAGAAGAAGAAGAAGAGGCTCTGTTCTGCCTTGAGCTGTTTGGTTGACTGTCTGCATCATGAGCTGTCCCGCCAAAAATGTCCTGCTCTGCCTGTGTCTTTGCTGGAGAGCCATCAACTTGTCTGCTGCTTGGCTTGGGCTGATTCTGCTTGGGGCCCAAGGCAGAAGCAGCATCCTTGCAATCAGACCTTTTGCTGGCTTCTGTGATTTCCCGCCACCAATCTGAGTCACTTGGCGCCACACCGCTGTTACTCCCAGATGAGCTGGCGCCATTACTGCCTGATGACAGGCGGCCAGCATCGGCAGGCGGTGCAGCACCATTGTGTTTGCTGGATGACTGTGCCGGTGCTTGACTAGGCAACTGCCCTGAGCCCTGGGGCGGGTTCTGCAAGTGCCCCTGGACATCAGTCTGTTGCTGACTGGACACATGAGTGCTCTCAGCAGAGGTGACTCCATTAGAAGGAGCCTGACTGCCTGCGCTGCTGCTTTTTGGTCTGGCAGCGCCATTCAGAGATGCACCATCCCCGCCAACAAAGCCTCTATCTCTTGCACTGGCAGTCTTGCCACTACTGTCTAAGCTGGAATCCGAATTTGAATTTGAATCTGAGGCCTGCCCGTTTTCCCGCCTCTCCAACTTCCCAGCCCGTTGTGTCCACTGGGAGCCATCAGCATAGTCTGACAGCCCCATTGGCGCCGTGCCTTCGGCAGGAACCTTGTCTTTGGTGCCAAACTGTGCTGGCAAGCGCGTCTCAGACTCAGTGCCCTGAGGCGGTGAGTGAGTGTTGCCTGAGCGCACAATGTCTTCCCACTTCTCAGCGTAGGACTCCTTTACCAGCTGGTTCTTCATCCAGTGTTGCATCTTCAAAGCAGGGTTGCCTGCAACATGCAAACTCTCAGAGTCAGCTGGCAAACAACTTTGTACCAGAATCTCAAACAAATCGCGAAGATTATGTGCCATTTGGGTGAGCCATCAGGTTTTGTACTGTGTACAGTGTTCACCAAACAGCAGCTTCCTGTGCTGTCAGTCCTAGCTGTCTTAAGCAGCATCCTGCCAAGTGGTTGGCGTAGATAGCAACACAACGAGGTTGGTGAGGCAACATTAGCCACATTTTCAGGCTTGTGCAAAGTAGGAAGAACAATATACAGATGCAACAGTTGACAGCATGAAGCACAGTCGTTGGTATGAACAGCACAGATTTTAGTACCACAGCACAACTAAACATCTGGCCTCAGCTTGGTGCCAACTTTCCTCTTGTTGCCAAGCAGACCATATCTGGAAAAATATACGACACACCTATACATGTTGTGTTGACGATTTGAGATTGTGATGATAAGTTGGTTTACCAGCTTGCATCACGCTTAGCTGACGTTGTGCACAGTTTGCGGCATTGCTCAGATCATGCAAGTCTTTTCAACAAAAGCAAGCATACAATCTCTTCCACCTTGTTGACTCACCTGTGACTTTGCCAACCTCCTTGGCTGGCGAGCCCGCCACCATTGTACGCGGAGGCACGTCCTTCAGAACCAGGGAGCCTGCTGCAACCTGGGCCCCCTTGCCTATGGTGATGTTGCCAAGGATTGTTGCATTGGCTCCAATCAGCACATTGTCATTCACCTTGGGATGCCTGTCGCCCACCTCCTTGCCAGTGCCTGCAAAGACAGAGGATGTATGACACCAGAGCGTAGTATGGTACAGTATGAGATGGTAGTGATACCATAGTACGGTATCATGTACACATGAGAGTGGATGCAGCAGGTGACCTGCATATACATGCAGTCACTCAGAGCTTGAGAGTTGTATAGTTTGACTTGTTTGCAGTCTTGTTTCATGGCAGTCTTGTATGATGGCACCATGACTGAGAGCAGGAAGCCATTTGAGCCTGAGTGACTGTCTTGGCCACAACAACAAAGCTCAATCAATGCGCCACTCACAATGATCACAGACAACAGAGGCAGACATGATGTCACAAGCAATCAGCACGGACAGGGCTGCAACACAGCTGTCATGCTGGTTTGGATCATGACCATGCATTGTAGACGCACCTCCCAAAGTGACATTGTGCAAGATGGACACGTTGTTGCCCACAACTGCAGTTTCCCCGATGACAAGGCCAGTGCCATGGTCTAGCAAGACTCCCTTGCCTATTGTGGCTGCTGGGTGTATGTCCACTGCCAGGGTCTGCGTACAGCGGTACTGCAGCACGACACCACAGGTGTCAGCATGATATGCAGGCTTGTTGGCTATACACTTGACACACCACGGGTGTCAGCATGATATGCAGGCAAATTGGCTACACACTTGACATACCACAGCTGTCTCTGCATAGCAGATGTTTCACACAACGCACAGCACTGAAGGCATACTACAGCATTTCTGCTCAGCAGATGATTTAGCACATGATGCACAGCACAGCGACTCCAGACTGGAACAACGCCCATGTTCACAACTGACAGGTGTGTGAGGACCTGCTGTCTGGCAACCATGTGAGTCTCACACATACACAGCATGCAGGCAAACTTGGTGGTCACGCAACTCATCTCATCAAATCTGTCAGCCAGATGCACGAATGAGCATCCTGAATGCCAACTAAGCTACTGGATTTGTGTCGCCCACGCCATTGCGATGATCAAAGGCCAACTCCAGTAGCCTAGCTGGCATCCAGGATGCACATGCTGACACATATGGTTAGATGAGTTGCATGACCAAGTTTGCCGGCGTTATGTCAGACTCACACGGTTGCCAGCCAGCATGTCTTCACACCCGTAAGTAGTGAATAGGCAACAAGCACAGCCAGTCTGCCACCTGTAGACTTCTGGCCAGCACTTTCTGGCCCCTTTGCCACAGGCCATGAGCTATCCTGTGGGTTTGCAAGGCGTGATAGCCCTTGTAGTACAGCAGGGCTGAGCTGTAAGCTGTGCATGCAGGATCTCGCTCCCTAACTGCTATCACATCTGCCAGCGCTGCTTGCTCCACCTCTTGACAACCTCTCAGCACGCTGCAGCATGAGCATGATGGCGTTGCGCTTTGTTGACGTTCTCACACAGGCACCTGGAACATGCAGGTGAAGGCAGATGTGACTCATGCAGATGACATGAAGACGTATCAAGCTGCACATGCAGATACGGAATGCAGCTCACAGCGACGCTGTTGCTATTGAAGGACTCTTTGGAAGAAGTGTGCCATGCTGTGCTGTTGATCAGAAACAAGTTATGCAATTTTGAATGCATCCTTGACTTGACATCACCATCTAGGTTGTACACGCAGTCAAGTATCTCCTGAATTTGTGACAAAGGACGGCCCTGTGCAAATCGGCAGTTGTGTGTCACAAGGATGCAATCACCTGTGAAAGATATCGATAAGCTCAGTTGCCATCATTGTAGGGTCACTCAGCCTGTTGGCTAGGATGGCCGCAAGAGCCATCTCAAAAGAGTCATGTGATAGCACAGACGCATACAGGAAGCTGCTCAGAATGGGCTCTTGTGCTGCGTCCTTTGCAGCTTCCTTCCTGTGCAGAGATTGGCTTGTTATGCATTTTGCCCATTGTGTGACTGTTGCAACCTGATTTAAACAGCAAGTGTGCTTGAACTTGCACTGCAGGCAACTGAAGCGTGATTTGGTCCATTGATTGTATTTATTGATATGCTGTGGGGTGCTGTCTTGTAGAGCACATGATGTCATGAGGACAGCAGTCACATGAATCATCATGCCCAAGGCCTCAAGCAGACAATAAGAGTAACAATGCATGCTTCTAAAAGTTTGGTCACACACTGGCAGAAGCGCAGGTGAAGCAGACCTGATAGCTTGCCAGACAGGGTTTTCTTGAGTGACGGCTCGCCTAGACTTCACTGTCACATCTCTGTGAGAAGCATCTGACTGCCGACGTTCTTCCAGCTACAAACGCACTTGTGCTCATTTCTCACAGGCAGAGCACGTGCTAGAGAGCAGATTGGTGAAGACTCATTTGCTTGTAATAAAATGTTACCTGTAAAGCTTCATCCCAGTCCTGACAGAAGTCATCTACCTCGCTTTGCAAATACGTTGGAAAGGCCAAATCCTGCCATTGCTCATCAGCTTTGGGTGGGTTGTTGCCTGGACGCTTCGGTACCCCTGCAAGTGCACTTTGGGTTGGATGCACGTATGTTGTGGTCGAAGCTGTGCTGGCCAAGGCTGCATCTGCATGCAGTAATACCTTCACTTGCACCGTTATTGCTAGACTTTGTTCGTAATCCTCTTGCTCTCCGTGTACAATAGAAAATTGAACATGGTTTGTCATGTAGCCTGCTTGGTCCTGCGATCTTGTACGACAGTGGCAAGAAGAGGTGGGTATGCATTACAGGATTTGAGTACTCGCAATTTGAGGTCGAAGATCAGCGCCTTTCCGAGCTATGCTCTTGCTTTTACACGCCGCATGATCTGGTCTCGGAGACAGTGCAGGTGTTGGCTGAACTAAGCAAAGTGCTCTGCTGTTGGCAAGGCACACTTGACGTCCACCGCTTGAGTCATCAGGAGTCATCAGTCATGTGGTCATGATGATGGTGCGAAACGCTCACAGCCAGGCTTGCTGACATTCCAAGCCTTGACTCAGTGCTGGCTCGTGTGATCCTTTCCCAGAGCACACCAGCGCAGAAATGCTGATGTTGAGCGGACCCCTGAGCGGACCCCAGCTTACAGCACCGGTAACTCAGACCCTTTTGCGGTTTATCAAGGTTCAGTAGTCCGGTCGCGCGCGAGTAATCGGTGAACCGGACAGCGGCATGGTAACCTTTCATGCTTGTAGCTCACCCAGAATTTTTACATCAAGAAGTGACGGCACTGCAGCCATACTGCTAGATCTGCGATTGTTGTACTCTTAGCTGAGTTACTCTGCCTCCTGGCAGCGTGCCGGGACAAGCTAGACTACACGGCGTTTAGCTCACGTGAAGGTTCTTGTAGGCCCCAAAGCCTGCAAGGCAGGCGAAAGAGGACGACTCTGAAGATGCCTCAGGCTCCGAATCAGACTCTGACGCTCAGTCAGAAGATGAGCCTGCAGCAGCTATCAGGCCAGAGCCAAACGCAATAAAGCAAACAGCAGAGGTGTCACCAAGGCCAGCGCCTGCTGCAGCGAAGGTACCCCCAAAAGGGGTCCGAGCACGCTTGCAGCAATCTGCCGCAGATGCAGCAGCAAGGCAAGAGGTGGCAGATGCAGCAGCAAGGCGAGAGGCAGCGCAGGATGCCCAACCGGCAGCTGCGATTCCACCAGCAGCTTCGTTGTCACCTGCAGCCATAGCTGTCACACCTGAGATCCAGCCGAGTTTTAGGAAACCTGATTCCAACCTGACTCTGTCGGCCAGCCCTACCTTACCCTATGACTCACCAGATATGCAGACTGACAGGTCGCCTGCACCCTTTGACCCACAGGTGTCATACACCAATGCAGACTCAGCAGCTTTTGCAGCTTTGAATGCTCAGACCCTTGACTTTGGTGACGCTGCGCCTGCCAGCCCAAGCAAAGATGAGTCAGCTGCTCAGCCAGACTTCCTTGCAGCACCTGCCATTTCAAGCGCTGAGGAACCTGCAGCTGCAGCTGTTGGAGGGATTGTCAAGCCAACAAGAGGTGCCTCCAACTGTCAAAAGAAATTGATCTTCAATTTAAGAAACATCCTTCTTGGGCACAAGCAGTGCATCATTGCAAGCTGAGCATCTTAAGGCAACAAGCCCCACTGCACGATGCCATCATTCGTGCTTGCTTTGTGTTTTGCTGCCTGGGTGTCTGCAGAGTGTGCCTGACTGGCTGTGCACAGTACTAGCAGCATTGCTGGACAAGGGCAAGCCTTACTTAACAAGGGTCTCCTTTGCAACCGCAATTCACTCTCTGCTTCCCATGAGCGATGACCTAAAGAAGAACTCACCTAGCTATGTACTAGTTGCATACCATGTTAACCATCACTTTGTGCAAGCATCCACCAGCTCTATGCGCAAGAGCTATCACGAACTCCAGACATTTAGCCAATCATCATGCGCTCATTGTCTCCACACAATGGTCATGCCGCCTCAGGTGTGAAGGCGTCTAACAGCTCTGTGCGTAAGGGCACAACAAAGATCCCTGGCAAGGAGGACATACTGGCACAGCTGGAGGCGCAGCGCGTGAAGCAGGCTGAGCAGCTGAAGGTGGAAGCACGCGCTAGGCAGGAGCTGGAGGACATGCTGCTCAGAATTGAGCGCCACTTCAAGGTGAGTGCAGTTTTGGAGCGTAGTGTGGATGCTGCATGATAAAGTAATAAGTGCTGGACCATTGAGCCCTGCTTTCAGTGGGGCTCAGGTGAACGCAGCCTCGGAGTGAGACGCGCATGCTGCATCATGTAGTAGCAGTTGGTGTTGGTTGGGCCAGCAGCTCAGCACAAAGTCCAATGATTCTGATCCACCAGTATGACAGCTTGGAGGGGTCACTGTGGTTGTAGCCCTTTTGCTCATCGGAGCTTGCTGTCTTGTGAAGAAATTGTGAATCCTTGCAGAGGCTTGTATGCAGCATGGTGTGGAGCAAGGGTGCAGCAGTCTGTGTTATGTCTGAGATCATGAAAGATTCAGCTGGAAGCTCAGCAAAAGCAGCATCATTGGTGTTGAAAAGTTGCTGCATGAGCAAGGCTCCCTGTCAGGAAGACATGTCGCCTTTCTTCTAGATGAAACTGCCTTGAAAAATGCAAGCCTGTTGCCTTTCATCTCGTGATTGCTATTTGCAGGCAGAACAAGCAGCCAGGCGCAAAGCAGAGGAGCAGCTAGCTCAGTCGATGGAGTCTGAGGCAGCTCTCAAGACTCAGCTGGAGGCTGAGGTGAAGAAGAGGAGTAAGGAGCAGAAGCAGCTGGCAGCTCAGAGGGAGGAAGTCAAGAGCGAGAGGGCAGCGCTGGATCAAATGAGGGCTGAATTTGAGAATGAGCTGCAGCAGGCAAGAGGAGAGATGCAGCGTGCTCAGGATGCTTTGCAAGGTATGGGACACTCAAAATCCTACTAGCAACATGCAGCTGCTTTCAACCTAATCTCTAAACCAGGGTCAACAGAGCAAATTGAGCTCTTTCATGATCCTGAAACATCCCATTTGCACACTGGAATCGTGTTTCTGAGGTACTTGCAGGCTGGTCAGGTTTATGCATCAGTGCTGCTCGCTGTATTGTGATCAAAGCTGCTGCTCCTTTGGTGTGACAGGCGCTGAGGACCAGGTGAGTGTGAACCAGCAGGTAGAGCGCAGCAAGATGGAGAGGGACTACCAGGCTCAAATGGCCACTCTGAGTGAAGAGCTGAACAGGGTGAGACAAGAGCTGACCAGCAGAACAGAAGTGATGGGGCAGGAAATGGAACGCTGGCGCCAAACTGCTGAAGCCACTTCTAGGTGGCGTGCAATTCCTCTTCTGCATTGTCTGCCTTTTTGTGACAGTCTGTCTTTTCAGCTTGGCTTTTGCGTGGTGGTCATGAGCATCTCAGTCTGCCCGTCAAACAGCGGCTGGCATATCACAAGCAGCTGCTCCTGACACGCTGCCTCCCCAGTGGAACCTTATCATCGCACGTTGCACATCTGTCTCGACAGCAGCGTACGCTTTGCCTTGTTTGAAGATCTTTTGGTGCCTCAATGCCTCACACTGTTTGCTGCACCTTGATCTATCTGCGGTTGATCTGAGAAATTCAAACCAGTGTGAATGAAGGTCTCCAACTTGCCTTCTTACTTGCGGTCACTGTGTGCATGCAGCCTGAAACTAAATGCACTGATGCCATCAATGCAGCCACTCATGCAGCCACTAGTGCAGCCGCTGACACCTTCCAGGTCATGGGGATGCCGCTACAAAGGCAGTCACAGGGTGAGAAAACTTACAGGTACATGTGTGTTTACAGGGCGGTGACAGAGGCAAAGAATGAGGTGATGGAGCGTAAGAAGGATCTTGACACCACCAAAGAGAAGATGGACAAGCTGGTGGAGAAGCTCTACCTCGGCAGGTCAGTTGTCTCACAGGGCCAAGACCCTTCAGTAAGTAAGACCCAAGTCCAGTATTGCGCTTTTCAAAACCACTCGGTAAGCAAAATCAATGTCCAGCATTGTGCTACTATGCAAAAGCCGCTATGGATGAAAGGCAGCTATCACAAGAGCCAATGCCCCCGCATGGGGTAGGGCCTTAGCCTTGGCAGGAATGTAGATTTATGCCAACGACCATTGGGTATGTTTTGTACACTAGGCTGATCACAAGTACATCAAACATGAAAGGCAGCTTGTAGTGAAAGTGCACTTGATCAGCTCACATGGAGTCAACGGCCAGTCACTATGTCATGGTTTTAGGGTTTAGGGTTTAGGGTTATATTGTGTATCCTGGTGCCATTAAAGATGCCTCTGAAGTACTTGTGCCTCAAATCGTCTTACCTTTTTCAATGCAACACTCTATGTATGCAAGCTGTCTGCTTGAAGAGGGAATCCAATTGTCTGCACCATACATGGCACTGCAATCACCTGATTGGTGGACAGCACGCCGCAGTCACCTGATTGGTGGACAAAACGGTGCAGTCACTTGGTTGGTGGACAACATGCTGCAGTCACTTCATTATGGACAAGAAGACACTGTCCTGTGTTGACAACTTTCATAAGTAGGGATTACTAAGGAAGTGACAGGCATTGCGCAGCGCTTGATACGTTAGCATCATGCCATGCACAGGACAGCAGTCTCGGCTCATCAAGCTCCAGGGCATCCCCAAGACGCCTGCCCTTGAGCAGGTCAGAACAGCGTGGAAGACAGCACTTCCATCTTGGCTATTTTGTGCGTTCAGAGCACCAAGTTTCAAGTGATATTAATGTGTGGTACAGGGAGAAGGGTGTTGAACTGACAGGCGCAATAGAGCATCAGCTACATCAGCACCATGCCATGTGGAGGAGGGACCAAGGGCATCCCCAGCCATCCCAGGGCTTTCCCAAGCTGGCTGCAGCCCCATCAGGGCATCCCCACTACATGCAAGCCACTGGCCGGGGTCCCCTCATGCTGGAGAATGCCCCTCAAGGTGTAACTTGCTTGCAATATGAATACGTCATTGAGTATTGCACCCTCTGTTGTCTCATCACGCTGTGGCACACAACCTACAGCTTGAATGAATATCTGCAGTGTCCAACTCTGCCCAGTCAAAGCCATGTAGTTCAACCCATGCGGGAATGCATTTCATGATGTCTGTTTCAGTGCTGTGCGATAATATTGAGGACGTACAGTATGCATGACACACCTGTAAGACACAGAATAAAACCCATCTTGCTGTCCAGGCAGGCTGTGCAGGCTGTAGCAGATGTCTGACCACATCTGACTTTCTATGATAGCGCATTTGCGTCTGATGCCCAGAAGCAACACCAGTGTCAAGGATCGCTTAATTCCCCACTGTGCAAGTTTGACCAAAGCCTGCAGCTCAATATGCAAGTTTGCTACAGATGCCCTGGATGCAAAGAGCGCGACAGGCAAGCGGGGTCCTCCCGCCAATGTAGCCTTTGGCGGAACACTAACTGCCACCAGGCCTAGGGTTCCTGCCGGGACCCTAGGCAACAGTCAGCCAGGGTCTCCAGCCAGAGCACGCCCTAGACAGGTGACCTATACCCCAGACTGCAACATGAGCTTAGGCTTGCCTTGGTGCTGTGTTTGTGAAGATGATCTCATTGGCAGCATTCTTCCCTGCATGATGGCTCAGGCAATCCAGTGAAGAGGAGCCTTGCTCTAAATAGAGTGTATCGGTTTGCTGCTCAGCTGTTTACATCCTGTTCATCTTGTGTTCTGCTGCTGCGGCTGATCAATGCCACTACTGACATGGTCTTCATCAATGTCTGCTGTCCTGCAGTCCTCTGAAGCAGTCTTGTGTCGGTGTTCAAACTTTTGATCGGCGCTGCTACACACTTATTGGCACAGCAAGCCGCCTGCTGGTCACTGAGGAGCTGCTCATTGTGATAACCGCAAGCCAGTGTGTACACGGCCCTTTCTGACAGCGATAGGCAGTTGCATGTGCACTTGATGCTGCAGTAAACCTGTCCTGCATTGCAGGTGCAGCCACAAGGCAATGGCGAATCATTCCTACCAGCTATCAAAGCACCTGACAGCACTCTGAGGAAGCAGCAGACAGGGGTGTATGCACAGGGGGGTAAGAAGGGGGGCATCAGATCTTTGCAGCACCAGGGCTCAGATAGATGGGCTGAAAGCAAGAGGGATGCTGGCATGGTTGCCTATACTGCTAGCAGATGGAATTAAACTTGCTTGCTGCAACTGCCTGTTTTACACGCTCAAAAACATTGCGCTTCTGACAAGTACACGATTTTGTGACTCTGACAGTACAATTTGAGTTCACAGCCGATATTTGTACTTATGCTACTGTACTTAAACTTATGCTATTGCTGCTGTCAGCACCCTCCTCAATTGTTAAATCTTTGAGAGGCATGGCATCAAAAGGTGGGAAAGGGTTGAGGTCAAAAAGCAGTATTGTGCGTATTGTCTCGTTTACCGGTTGTTGAGTTTAGAATTGCTGCTTGTCCACAAAATCTACAGTCACTGTGCACCTGAGGGAGCATGAATCAGCATGAACTTTGTGCCAATGCAAAGGATTGACAGGCAGGTGTACACATGTAGAGGGCAACATAAGCGGACAACATAAGCGGACAACAATGCAGGCATTCTTCTCAGCTTTACCATACCATTTCAGTCAATCAAGCCATTAAGAGGAAAAAATGCATTTTCCGTCTTTGAGACTCTTCGGGGGGAGTCAACAGACAATGACTGAGTGCAATGTACAAGACTTATCACTTAAAGGTGGAACGTTCCTGTTGACACGCTCGACCATTGGGCACCAAAACAATTTGAGTAGTCATGATTTGATGAAGGAGAGAGCTAGTACACAATGTCTAAGAGCTAAGGTTGAACAGTCATTCCAACCAATCGATCAAATCAGTTTTACATTTCCGAGGAGTCAGTCAGCAGACAATATATGGGAAATCAAAATATGAGATGCAACTGTTGACACATGCAACTGTTCACGTGGCCCATGGCTCAGATTTCGGTCAACAGATCCCGACAGATTGCGTCGAGATCTTGTACACATAAAGCGCAGGACAGCGGACATGAGCAGCTGTGCGTGCATCTGTCCGACAGCCTGTTGCACGAGTCCGTGCGCGTGTCTCGTCCACCCTCACGAGTCAGACGCGCAACTACTTGAGTTATGATCAGCTTGTGGCAGACTTGCCGCGCAGTCGATCTGGGCAGCCTCCCAAACCTTACCGACAAGGTCTATTTGGTGACGGGAGGAACTTCAGGGCTTGGGTATGAAACAGCCAAAGGTTTGGCCGCCAAAGACGCGCGGGTGTTTTTGACCTATCGCAACCTAGACAGATACCAGCAGTAAGCTGACAACTTGGTCTTGGTCTCAATTATGGTCAAACGTCCTGGAAGCCCACATACGATTGTTGTTGTAGTGCCTCAGAAAGCATAAGAGAGCAGCATCCAAAAGCAAAGATTGAGGGCTTGCACACAGACTATCTAGACGGTTTCAGGTAACATCTTTGCTGTATGCTTATTATTTTGCTCTGTTTGCAGGCACACATACTAGCAGATAATGCTGACATCTTGTGAGTGTTGTGCAGTTCCATTGCAAAATGTGCAGCAGAGTTCCAGCAGCATGACTTGCCACTTCATTGTCTCATCAACAATATTGGGGTTGAGAGTCCAGAAGACGATGAAGCAGAGCATGGTTTTGATGTGGGCCTGTTGCTGCAAATGAGCTGTTGTTTGCTGATGGTCTGCATGACACAATGGCAGCATAGTCCCTGTCTTGCAGGCTACACAAGCAATCAACTACCTTGGTGCATTCTACATGACTCACCTGCTGTTGCAACAGATGAATCAGACAAGAAACTCTCGCATTCTGAATCTGACATCGCTGGTTGAGCCAACTGGATCCATAGACTGGGATGACCTTGGGTAACCACTGCAGTTGACTGACAGACTGGATGCATGCTTGCGTTATGCATAGACCTGCTTAACTCTCACCTTTTGGTCTTGTTTGGATGATGCACTTTCATCATGTTCGTGCCCATGCAGTGCTTCGTGACAACAACTCAATCACACTGCAGTCAATTGTGACAGGCACTGAGTCTATGCAGCCTTTGCAAGAACATGAAGTGGCCACTGTACGCTGCTGTGTTGCATAGCAGTGATGCAGTAGCATGGTAGCACGACTGCTGTGACTTGCAGGGGCCGTCAAGCACACTGCAGCGACTATGAGATGTATGCAAATTCCAAGGTCAAGCTGTTCATGCTGACAGCAGAACTGCAGAGGAGGTTGCATGCAGCTGGCAGCACGACAGATGTCTTTTCTGTACACCCTGGTGAGATTACATAATTATGGCTGTAGTCACCACCTACAATGCATGAGGCAATGGTCAAACATGATACATTGTGTAGCTTTCAAATTTGCTCTTGGGGATTGATCTCTGGCATCCTGGTTCCAGCTGACCTGAGTTGCATGATCTGTCGTTCAAGGTCAGGAGTTCAAATGGTGAGGCTGCTGGGAGAGCCAAGAACTTTTTGGAGGAACCCCTGTGTGGATTCTATTGCTGAGTGTTGCCTTAGGTTGCAAATAGTCTTGCAGCAGCATGGCAGAAGGTCAAATGTTACCATTCTGGTCTTGACATGACTGTACGCCTCAACGTGGATGTGTCATGTGCTCCATACACCCTATGAATGCTGTGCACAGTGACAGCGTTGCACTGACATGTGCACCTGGGTTGCATGCAGCTGCTGTGCAGGGCAGAATGCTCTGTGTGCTTGTCAAGAGACACCTGAGAGCTGACCGCAGCACATCTGCTACACCAAAAAAATGTGTACCACACCTTGGCTGCAGGCCATCTTTGTATCTGGAGCACCTGCTTTGTCTGCATGATTCTCAGCCAGTAGGATATGCTGGTACTCCTACAGGCATGGCACAGACAGACAGTTGTCCTTGGTTTGATGATATTCAAATTGCTGCTGCTTCACAGGTCTGGCATGGACAGACATCTTGTCCTTGCGCTGGGTGTGATTATTTGTTTTGGCTTTTTTATGATTGTGGCACCGGCAGACATCTTCCTCAAGTCTGATTGTGATCAAATTGTTGCTGCTTCACAGGTGTAGCACAGACAGACATCTTTCCCAAGTCTGACAAGGGCAAGCTTGGGGCAGGGGTATTGGCAGCAGGGGCAGTGGCTGTTGGCCAGTCCCCTGGTGGGGGTGCTCAGTCTGTTCTCAAAGTCGCCACTGACTCTAGTCTGACAGGTTTGCCATTGACTTTGCCGTGCATCCACATAATAGTAATATCAATATTAGAGTTGATATATTGATAGTGATGAGAATGCCAGGCTCCTGATGAGCTAGGTACATGCAGGGCAAGTCTTGTCTCTCCAGAGCAGTCTGTTCTGAGCGTCGCGATGCATCCAAATATCAAATGAAATGAGCATTGCAACACTGTTTACATGTCATGTGCATCAATGAATGAAGCTGACTTAGCAAGACACACAGCAAAGTCTGCTGTCACATACAGCACTGCCGGCCATGTTTTGCACTTTGCAGCCCGGCAACAGTCACAGGCCAGTCAGAAATTGTGAAGCACCTTGGTTCAAAGCCTTTCTAGCATGACGCAGTTGCACAAAAATTGCCCCTGTGCAATATCTGGCAACCACGAGATCTGGCCCCGTGACGCTGATATTGCATAGTATGATCTTCAACTGTGCTTTCTCTTCAACGCGTCAGCATTTTGTCAACGCCTTTGGTCAACTGAGTCATGCTGTCAACACTTGTACCTAGTCAACCAAACTACCACTTTCATAACGCCATCATTCCATTATACACGCTGTCGACACATTTCACAATATTTTGTGCTGTGGTATGTAACACGTTCAAAGCTTGCAGGAATGGGCGGTGGAGACCGGCATTGGGGTCCATGGTACACTGGATCACCTCACAGACCATTCGGACAGACATGGCCCCTCTGCTTCACGGTAAATCATGACAACCTGGGCTGGAGAAAGCCAATCAATCCTCTGATCAGTGATTTGTATGCTTGTGAGAGACTGTACAATCAGACTTTGCAGCTCATCAATGACACCGCGGAATTGAAGATAGCTGGAGTGGACTGCAATAACAGCCCCACTGCACGGTATGCTTAGCCATGCATGTATGATTGAGCTGCATAGGCAATGTAACAATGCCTTATTGCCCCTGTATAGGCCCAGTGTTGTGTTGTACTGACTCTGTTTTCTGGCTTCCTTGGTTTATTGCTCTTAGCATCTCAGCGTACCCGTGTGTAGTTACTCTGTTTTCAGCATGAACACATAGTGGACTTCCTGTCTGGTACCTCTCATACTGATTTTGTGTGTACTGTATTGTGCTCAATTTCGTCAATTAAAACAGCTTGTGAGGAGACATTTACTGCAGTACAATCTGCGTGTAGTTGGTGAACCACACGTGCTCAACTTTGTCAATTTGATCAATGTCAAACACATCAGCACATGTAGCGCAACGACCTCAACACATGTAAATAAACTGCCTCAATTAAGGTACATTTGGGTTCTCACAGTGCTTTGAAAGCGTCTGTATGCTGCACTTCGCGGAATTGTACTAGCGCGCCTGGCGTCGATTAGTGCGGCCCCAATCGAAAGCAGCTCACAGTCTTCACATAAAGGTCAAGATGCAGCTATCAGCAACTGCCCAGTCTCTGTGAGCAAGATTCAGCCAAACATTGCTCACCCTGTGATGCCAGCTCGCGTCAAAGGACAGTTGGTAAGTCTCATGTTTATTGTGGTACTCTCCGCTGGGATGTGGGCTGTATGCAGATTTGAGAAACTTTTCTAAGCGTGCCTGCATTGCAGGTGGCTTGCTACCTCAATGCCAACACTGTAAAAAGAGCGGCTGTCAAATGTGTTGTCACTGTATCCCCGTAGTGCCAACAGATGCTGACAGCCTCTGCAATGTATGCAATGTTGCACAATGGGATGATGCTGACCCTGTTGAGCAAGGCTCAGTCATACAGCATGGGTGCACCCTGGTCTCCTTGGGAAGTGACCAGAAGGTTTCCGTGTATCATCGCAAATGCTCTGACAGGCAAGATCCAGTAGCCATATCTGTTGCTGATCTGTCAGTCTCAAGCAGCGGTGGATGCCTCATGCTGTTGATGTAGGTGCTGCAACGGACAGTTGTCCTATCAGGGTGACCAGGACTGCATTCTCAACTGGTCTAACAAGTACATGATCACATACGAACTAGGTTGTGAGTATGCAGACAACATGGCTCAGTCCAGGCTGCCATTCAGTGAACAACATCAGCAGATGTGTAACCGGTTCAAGCATAGCAATGGTACAGAGCTGAGCATGACACGCGGCACTCGTAGGCAAGCCTCTACTGTGCAAGCATGAGTCATCACGTTGATATGGCTCAAGCTTGAAAGCAAACTAAACAAAGTTCGATGACATTGTAACGCTGAGCAAACGCCAGTCTAAACTGCTGTATATCTGTGGCAACTGGCTTTGTCTTTGTGCAGGGCTGTCATGCAGGCTTTCATAGCAGCACTTGAGAGTGAGCTCAAGACACCGTTGCTCTACTCACAGATCTGGAACGAAGTTCCTCAGAGCTGCTCACTTTCAAAGTGAGAAAGCGCACTGTGACCGCCCATTGCTACACCATTTTTCTACAAGTAGAACCCTACTTGTAAGTCGTAGTGACACCTCCCTTACGACCAATGGTTGCAGCAATTGGCTCTGTGTCATGTCCCTTAGTGCAAGATAAACATGAACCAGTCCTCCGCAACGAAAGTCTGAGCAACGAAATATTTTATCAGTAGATGTCATGACTGATCAGGTGCCATGTCAGTTGCAGAGCTGATACGCTCAATGTTTGCGATGGTCATAGTCGCGGACAGCTGATGACATAACCTGCTGACGGCTGCCTGAACTACTCCTCAAGGCCAGTCGCGTCAGTCGTGCACGCTGGAAACTGGGCGATCTGCAAAGAGAAAGGCATGCCTATGTCTTTGTAGGAGCTCTCTTGCTGCAATACTCGGCTGAATGCCATCCAGGCTGTTACTGTGCACTGTGTACTCCCTGGGAATCAGCGTCTGCTTGGGTCAACCACAGGTATCCGCTCTTTGCCTCCATCCGTGCAGCGTATACGGTACTAGACTTAAACGCACCTCAGTGGTCATTCGCGCAGGTTTCACGCCACACTGCATCGGCGCAGCTAGACTACCACGAGCGCTACCAAGCTAGCAGTCACGCGCACGGTCCCGAAGTTATAGACTGGATAACCACTGCTGGCCAGGTTGTGTGGGTCCCACTTGCTTGGCTGCATCTACTTACTTTGCAGCTTTTCTACTCATCTTCGTGACCTCACGCAGATCGTGCCCAAGCCAGTTCTACCATCCGGCAGCTGGCCAGCAAATCTGGTGATTGGCTATGTGGGAGGCTACACATATGAGGTAGCCTTGCAGCATTAACACAGTGCTTGCTTCGCTCTTATGCTTGGAAGGCGCAGCATTGGCAATTCTTCAGCAGACATGTCACTCACACTTTCTGTTTGCAGGTGCTCAAGCCTCTGATAATAGGCTTCCTCATCAATGTGAAAGAAGGCGTTCTGGTGCTGCTAACACCCTCTGGATTAGTCTCTGGCTTGCCCCCAAGGTTTACCAAAAGGTGTCCACTTTTGCATTTCTTTGTGTATAGCGATTTGAAGGCTGACCACCTTGCGAGACACAACATCCAACTACAGACTCGCAGCAACACGACGCTGCAGCCTTGCTCTCTGTGCTACACTGGTGATGCAGATGCAGATGTGCAGCAGTGTTGTGTCGTTGCATGTCTGTATCTGCTTTTGTGTCACCAGTGCAGTGCAGACAGCAAGGCTGCATGAGACCTGCCTGCCCAATGCTGTACATGCCAGATGCATACAGGTACAGCTGTGTCAGATCAGCCAGCTTGATGCTGCAGACACCACCAATGCCCATGTCTTGGTACATGGGCATGCACAGGTACCAGCAGTAGCAATAACACAACCTCTGCTGTTTGACTTCTTGGGGTCACAGACTTCTGCTGCATCGCAGGAGCATGAACTGCATGCAGCTCTGTTCTCTCTGCCTTTGCCTTTGCCTTTGCCTTTGCCTTTGCCTTTGCCTTTGGGCCACATGGTCAATCTAGACATCTCACAGTGCTGTGCAGGGTGATTGTTCAGAAGCATGAAATGCCAATGCACTTCCCAGAAGAGGCTGTCCCCCATGCGGTCTCTCTGCGCTTCTATGTAGTGCAAGCTTTCCTGAAGCAGATTCAGCACACAGGCAAAGCTTTCATCTGCGACAGCCGGGACGTCTTCATCCAAAAAGACATGTTTGAGGCTTTCGATGACGACTACCTTCACTTCCCTCGGGAATCTGGAGGATACAGAATACGCGGCCCCTTCTCACAGAATGCCAACTGGATCACACAGTGTTACGGACAGTGAGTTCCTCCAACTTAAGCTGTACACCCTAAACTTAGCACTTTTTCAACCTGCACTTGCTTGTCATACCGAGAATCAGAAGCCTTTTTGCTTGATGGCTTTTTGTGGCATGACTCATCAGGCAAATGGCTTCAACCACAGGCTCCGCACACATACCAGCAAACCATGCTTTGCAGCAGCGGCTTGCATCATGCACATGCAACCGTGGTTTCTTTGTGGTTTTGGACTACGCCTATCTGACATAACTTATAGAAAAGCCTGAGAGTAAGGTATACTGCTAAGGCTTCCCTGTGGGGAGCTCGACCGTGCACACCTTGCAGCCCTCCCAGTTGACTTCTCAACACATTCAACATGAGACTCTTAGCTCTAGATGTAGCACAGTGCATTTGAGAAGATTCACATGCCAAACAGAGCAATGTCTTGCCACCTGTAGCACTGCCTGGCAAAGCCCTCATGTTGTACTGCAGGGATACACTTGATGCCCTAGGGGGCCATTATGTGCTGAACTCTGGCACCTTTCTGGGCCCTAGTAGGTTGCTGGTTGCCTACATTGATGCAATGCTGGAGGAGTTCCAGCACCGGTGGCACTGTATGCGCCTGCACGGCTCCGACCAGGCGGTGCATAACTTCCTTGTCTACACTGGCAAGTTCATCGGAACAGGTAGACTGTAGCTTGAGTGCATGTGTAGTCTGAGTGCATGTGCAGCTTGAGTGCCATGTGTTTGTGTGCCATGTGTGGCTTGAGTGCCATGGGTTTGAGTGCCATGTGTAGCTTGAGTGCCCTGGGCTTGAGTGCCATGTGTAGCTTGAAGGCCATGTGGTTGAGTGCCATGTGTAGCTTGAGTGCCATGGGCTTGAGTGCCATGTGTGGCTTGAGTGCCATGTGCTTGAGCTGCTGAACATCCACACCTGGGGCACAGAATTGCTAGAACTCGTTCCCAGGGGACGGTCCCCTCTACACATTTGCAAGTTTGTTGGAGTGTGACAGGCTCTTGAGACAGTACAGAACTGCTGGAAGTTGTGTCCTGCGCCAGATGATGTTGTGTTGTGCAACGCAAACACAAGTCTAGTGGAATGTAACAGGCGCTTCAGACGCTAGAAGGATGTCAAGGATTCTCTTCTGTGCAGAGTGAAGTTTGGTTATGTGCTGCAGTGAGGAAGACAGAGTCAAGGCTCTGCTGCTTTTCATCAGCATGCAGAGACTGCACTCATACACGACTGTTGACTTTGAGATGCAATACCCTGCCACCACTTGCTCTGGTCTCACTGAGACTGACAGCATACACGCCCGTCAAGACAAACAGTTGCCATTGGCACATGTCGCCTTGACAAGCTTGGCTGGCAAACGATCATCTTCTTCTGTGCTGTTGGCTCTGCGCAAGGAGGCTTCAAAGGTCCCTGCGGTCAGGCTGAGGGATTTGTGGCACTTGCAGGAATCAGCTTCAGCATTGAGGATCTGGAAGTGGGGCGCTTTGCACATGTGGCCTGGGTACACAGTGCCATGTTGGACTTCAGAAATGTCTCAAGCGAACGAGCTGAGCTGTACAACAGAGTGGGTGACCCTTTTGTGGCCATTCACCTGTGGAATGCAGATTCCCCTGTTGGTCAACAGGTAGTTCTGCCCTTTGTCAAGGAGTTTGAACCCAAGCTGCTTGGGACAGTAGGCCAGAACGGATCATCCAGTGGCAGTGGTAGATCAGCCTTTGATCCTCGGTATCAGTCACAACAGGAAGCTGACATTGGCAAGCTATTAGGAGATGCAGATGAGCAGTCCGAGTCGTACATTGAGTCATCTGGCGTGTCAGATGCAAGCACTGAAGCAGAGACAGTTCATGT
>JAABUP010002056.1_pt1 | contig 40459 bp, 51 predicted proteins | sample 5559201 | NCBI WGS metagenome assembly JAABUP01 (sample SAMN10711887, study PRJNA513373) | rock metagenome | isolation source: Antarctica rocks | place: Antarctica | reverse complement strand
ATGCACCCGTTTTTGATTCAACTTTGTCTGCAACACTAGAAGCTAAATCTATATCTGGACTGCCTAGCATTGCAATGGCGACTCAACAGCGCTGTGAAAAAGGACGGAAAGCTGCTAAAAAAACAGGACGAAAAGCTTGTTGTTTCCTGCACCTGAATCTGACCAACAGAAAGCTACATTTGCACACATACTTTCAGCTGACGCACCAGCTGCAGCAAGTCATTCTATCAACTTGACCCTGGAACCTGAAGGTGTTCTCCTTTGTAAACTTGGGAACAGGAATGTTGCACCTTGCAAGGCACTCCGTGTCAAATGAAGGGTTGACTTGTTGCACAGAGTTGGCTTGGTCCACAATGGCCTGAAGGGTGGCATCATCCAGCCCCAATGTAGCCCTCAACGCAGATAGTGGCAAATTGAAGAATGCTAGTGAAACTGTCACAGTGCCTGGATCTCGAGTAGGGAAGCTGGCAATGAACTGTGCTGGGGTGCACTGAAGGTTCTGTCCAAAGTGCACCAGCCCTGCAGCACCATTCCGGTTTGTTTCTGCTGTGCCATGCACTTGCCTGGCTGACCGACTCTTGATGAAAGGTGTGGTCTAGACAGGCACACTGCTTAGAGTCATACAGGACCACGTCAGGCCAGGTGGATTGCAGCATCAACATGTCAGCGGACCTTGTGGAATGAAGAAGGTCTGGCCAGCAGCTACAGTTGCGTTGATGAACCTGCCTCCTGCGGTGTCGGCCCGATTTGCGTTTTCTTCAATGAACCCAAATAGCATTTCACCTGCAGCATGTATCCATCATACATGACATATTGGACTGGATGGTGGTTCCTTAGCAATACTGCTGCTCATGCAAATGTGTGCTGAAGGCTTTTTGGCATCAAACAGTCTTGGTGTGGCAGGCCAGATGGAAATAGCTGCACCACATACAGAGTTGATGTATTTCAAGGTGAGGCTTGGTGCCGCATGCCAGTTGCAAGCGACCTGTGCTGAGAGGGTTGGTGAGCCACGAGGCTTGCCTTTTGTGATGTGGGAGATCTCTGTCCCTCTGGGGTGGACATGAGGCTGGTTAATGGCACAGGGTGCCAGGGTAATCAAGTTTTGTCCAACACCATCACCAGGAAGGGTAGCAAGCGCTTGGTTGTTGTTCACAAACTGCACCAAGCACACTGTTGCGACCGAGGTGTAAGTAGTAAACGGACGCGCTGTCAAACTTGCAACGCGTGAGGCTCACCAGGCTGGATTGAGTGCCGGCAGGGGTTTGGAAGTCATTCTCTTCGAAGCCGTATGCGAAGTCGGTTGTTGGGAAAATCCGCCGTTGCTGGGCTTCGCTGTCAACAGCAAGGTTCGGAACGGAGCTGGCCGGTACAGGGGCTGGTTGACCAAACACAGTAGATCCTGAGCCAAAACTCGGGCCGTATGTTGGGGGCGGGGCATACCGGCAGTTGCAGCATGTCAAGGCCAGGATGCAGATCAAAGCTGTAGGCAATTTCATAGCTTTTGTGGAGTTGTAGTTGACAACAGGATGCCTCTTGCAACTGCTTCCTCATATGACACTGGAGCCATCAGATGGTTGGTCAATCACAGCAGCTGATAGTGCTATACATAACAGCCTGTGGCACGGTGCGAAGACAGCTGTCGAGCACTCAGAAGCGTCGCTTGCTGTGGCATGTGTCAGTCATGACAAGTCGCAGTTAGATGGCACTGTACCTATCAGCGGCAGACAGCACAACCCTGGGGGTGGTAGCAGCAGCAGCGCAAGCTCAGTTGCAGCTGATGATCAGCCAGTGTGTCTCCTGTGCTGTGAGCCTATCAAGGTATATTTGCATGGCCCAGTCTAGCAGTGCTGTGCAACTCCTTGTATGTGTGCTGACTGGCCTGACGATGTACAGGTGGTGGCTGTCGGCAAGTGCAACCACAAAGACATCTGTGCTGAATGCATTTTGCAAATGGTCATGCTGTACAAGAACTCCCAATGCCCTCTGTGCAAGGGTGAACTTGATCAGGTACTTTCAATGCTCTGTGTTCTGGTCTTGCAATATGCTTTAGACGGTAGCTTGTGTTTCAGTTCTGCAGCAGTTCTGATTGTGTGAATCTTGCCTATACTAATCAATTTGTGCAGATCTGCAGACAGCTTTGAGGCTCCAAGTCTGCCATCACTCATGTCAGATAGCAGGCTGACCACATTGCATGCTCTGTGCAGGTTGTCATCACCCCCTGGGTAGACCCTGAGCCCCCTGACTGGTCCCACTGGGCCAGCATCCTCCACCAGCTGTGGCACAAACCACAATGGTGTTCAAAGTTCTTTGTGAGCCATGACCTGTTTCCTGGCAGATATCAGTCCCTGCATGCCTACTTCCAGCGGCTTACAGCCCGGGCATGCAGCATATGTGACCCTGAGGCAGAGCACCTCTTCCATGCTGATGGAGCGCTGTGCAAGCACATGGCACAGCATCATCACAGACATTTGTGCATGGTGTGCCTCAAGGTGGGTCTGCGCTCAAAAGGACCCTGTTTTCACTTCTGCGAGAAAAAGCAAGGCAAGTCATTGCTACATGCAGCTGCTGGTGCAATTGCTGTTTTGCCATCTTCGTCAGCCCAAGTTTGATGCATCCAGTCAATTCCCTGCACCAAATGCGCAACAACAACAACAACACATTTTCCATGTCTTGCAACAATTCTGCCAGCCACTGCTGCATGGTTTGTGCTGTTGATCTGAGCTTCAAGTCACAAAGCATCCTATCCAATAAGTTATGTGTGACATGCAGGCTGGGCGGCGTTCTTTTCCCTTGCAGCTTCCCACCTACACTGCTCAGGAGCTCAATGCACACATTGCTGATGACCACCCAAAGTGCCAGTTCTGCGGCACGCACTTGAGCAAGAGCAGTGGGAGGTGCACATGATGGCCAATCACCCCTACTGTGAGCTGTGTGATGATGACTTCAGGAATGCAGAGGAGTTCATTGAGCATCTCAGGTTGGTAGTGTAGCACCTGCCACTTCTGCAGCTTAGAGACTTTGTTATTCATGGGTTGAGATTGACTCTTTTATCTATTGTCTTTATCTATCCTTCGGGTTGAATTATCAGACCAAACTACAACCGAACACATATGCGTGAATCCATGTTCAGTTGCTTGCTGCTAAGGCATGGTTGTGTGCTGTCACAAAGGCGTTTAGTGTTTGACTCTTGCGCAGTCTGTTGTCAAACTGTCATGTTTTGGGGCATGCAGGCTTACTCAGTACCCAACAACTCCTGTTCAGCAAGCTGAAATGGTACAAGTCCCCATGTGCTGTCATGCTGTTTGGCAGTCAATTCTGACCTCGCTTCTTGTCCTGCTCAGATTAGATTAGTGAATGCTAGCATAGGTTGTGCCCATAAGCATGTGTGTATGCTTTGTGACAAGTGTCAACTGCAGAGTGTCGTACTGTACAGTCAACTGTCAAGTCTTTGTTGCAGGCGCTCGCACTGGTTATGTAGTGAGCCATCATGTGAGGGCTGCTTTGTAGCCTTTGAGACCAAGCAGGAGCTGCAGGAGCACCACCAGCTGGTGCATGCGCCCCTTATGCCCCACTTGCCCAGGACCCAGGAGCAGCACCTGTCAGTGGAGGAGATCTTGGGCATTGCCAGGTGTGATTCTGCAAGCACGGCACAATGTTGACCTGCCTGCTTGCAGTGCATGTGTGGACAGCAGTGCAGGCACCATGCTGCCCTTCCATAGGGCAATACATACTGTGTCAAGCAGATTCATGGGAATTTGCATTGGACTGCAAGCTTCACTTTGGTAGAAAAAGTGTAAACGATTGTCAAGTATAGGGCATTGGGCAAGGCCACGTGCACAGCAGGCTATTTTTGACTTGTGCATCTGGCCAAATTGCACTGCATGCTTCCCCTGGCCACGGGCTGATTGCCTGCGTCTGAGGCTCGTCTGTGTGTGCAGGCCACAAAGACGGTCAAGGCAGGCTCATGGCAACAACCCTGCTGCTGCTGCTGCTGCTGGCCCATCAAGCTCAGCTGGGCGAGCAGCCCGTTCTCCTGATGACCTCTTGGTGCACCAGCTCATGCTATTGCTGACATCAGTTCACCGGGGCTTCGATTCACACGAGGCAATGGTTCAGGCCACAGACGATGTCGTTGCGGCTGCTGTCAGAGCCGCCAATCAATCCAACGCTGAAAGGCATCCAGCCGGCAGTCAGGCTTCAGTGCCCAGACAGCCCGCCAGCTACTCCCCTTCAGATGACATCCCAAGGCCACCAAGATCTGGTCCATTCCCTGAGCCTGGCTACCTCATGTTGGGGTCCCTGCTCCTGGGGGCAACAGCCTTGCAGGCACCCAACACGCTCAGACCTCCACCACACGTTTCAGGCTCGCAGGATTCACATGCTGCATCTGTATTGCCTAGTGGTGCCGCTGCCCCAGGCAGGCCAGATCAAAGCCATGGCAGAGGCAGGGGTGGGGGTAGGGGTAGTGGTAGGGGCAGCCACAGTGAGCCATCACAGATGGGGGTGCCAACAGCTGCAGCAGCAAGCCAGCCCTTTGATCTATCTCTGGCTGCCTTTCCCCCCTTGGGCCATCAACCATCCAGAGGTGCTGCATGGGGCACTAGGCCTACTTCTCAGGGCTCCTCTGCACAGCCCCAGGCCATTCAGTTGAGCACTGAGGCCTTTCCTGAGTTAGCTGCAGCCAATGCTGCTCAATCAGCAGCATCCAGACGGCGCAACTAAGCCGCAACCAAGTATCATGCTCATCCGTGTCGTCCAGCACTTATTCTGCTGTCTCAGATGCAAAATCATGGAACATCGCTGCCTATACAGCTGACGTGGGGCCCTTCATTCCACTAGGGCAAGAGATTGTGGTGTAGATCCTGATGCCCTGCTCTGCTGACGCACACACAGACACTTCAACACATGACAATAGTATCTTGCAGCATTGCGTACTGCCTAATGAGTTTGCTGCCGTTGATGCCTGTCACAAGTAAGGGCAAGCAACCTTTGGTCAAATTTGAATCCAAGTTTGGGACATGTGTTCTTGACCAAATTTCAATCCAAATTTGGGACATGTCTTCCTGACGACCATTACAAAACCATATGCACAACCTGCTTTGCCAATGTGCATTGTGCCATGTGCCTGCTTAGTACGCAATGACTGATAGCACATTGCAGGGGCGCATAGCAGCTACGAGGAGGAGGTTAACCATTGCAGCAGGCAATGAGACTGGGCCCTGCAATTAGTTGCATTTAGATACAAGGGCACCAGTGCTCACATGTCAACAGAGGTTCCAAAATAATATTAATGAGGATGCCACTGAGTTGTACGTGGAGATTCCTTGAGGCATCGTTATGATCTCATGAGTGAGTCGCGCTGTGCTTGCCAGCATATTGAAGGTGCAGTTGAGGGTTAGAATAATGACAAGTGGAGGTACAAGATTGCTTCAGCAAGCCAGCTTTTGAGGTTGTCAGCTGCCATTTGGAGTTCTGCGATTGAAAGCTTCATGCGCACGTGCAGCTGCGTAATATTGCAGTTTGATTGATTGATCGATTCTTTAGCAATTGCCGATGACGACAGTCTCCTTAGCTCTGAGCTGCACGTCGCCAATACGGTTGTAACTTTGACATCGGCGCTGGGAAGCGCATCCGCAGCAAAATGGAAGGCCTCAGAGGCGCGTTTGCCGGGCAGGCAGTGTCATGCAGCAGATTGTCAGCAAGACCAACAAAAGTAACAGTGCAAACCTCTTGCGTGGCGACGCCGGTCAAGCCCCCCTCAACAAAGCTTGCAAAGCGAAGCAAAGTCGAAATTGTTAAGGAAAAGAGCGATTTTCTGCGACATCCCTTGATGGAAGAGTTAGTGAACGAGAACTCCTATATTAACGAGGATGCAGTGCAGCTTATGAAGTTTCACGGTAGTTATCAGCAAGATCACCGAGAAAAGCGAGCCTTTGGGCAAGGCAAGTTCTATCAGTTCATGATGCGGACACGACAGCCTGGCGGCACTGTGCCAAACCAGCTGTACTTGACTATGGACGACTTATCAGAGCAGGTATGCAGCACTGTATATTGCTCTTATGGCTGGAAACCCACATCGATCACAGTTGCATGTAACAACAGAAGCTAATCACTGCTTTTTGTTGACATGTGATGCTTGCCTGCAGTATGGCAATGGTACATTGCGCCTAACCACCAGGCAAACATACCAGTTGCACGGAGTGCTCAAGCAGGATCTGAAGACTGTGTTCTCATCTGTGATCAAGAACATGGGTTCCACATTGGCAGCCTGTGGTGATGTCAACAGGAATGTGCTTGCATCGCCAGCTCCTTACAAGAACCGACCAGAGTACCAGTATGCCACACAGTACGCAAACGATATAGCAGATCTGCTAGCGCCACAGTCAGGAGCTTACTATGATGTCTGGCTTGATGGCGAGAAATTCTTTTCTCATGAGATGGAGGTATGCTTTGGCATCTATCGACAACTTCACACGATTTTCTTTGCTGCCGCCTCTGCAGCTGCATATTAGCCACGTAGTGTCATTTGGCAAGGCTGCAGAGCATTTGTGTGTCTCCAGTGCTTATTGATGCTTGGCAAGGCTGCAATGTATTCACGTGTGTCTAGTGCCTGCAAGATTTTGGTTCATAATCTACTTCCAGTCAGTGTCCACCTGAACACTGAGTCTGTCTGTGTGACACACAGAACCCAAAAGTGACTGCAGACAGAGCCTTCAATGGCTATGGCACCAACTTTGAGAACTCGCCAGAGCCCATCTATGGCAACCTGTTCCTGCCGCGCAAGTTCAAGGTTGCAATTACAGTACCAGGCGACAACAGCGTGGATCTGTTCACCAATGATCTTGGCCTGGTCGTGATCACAAGCCCCAGCGGCGAGCTGGAGGGCTTTGACATCGTTGTTGGTGGTGGCATGGGCAGAACTCACAGAAATGAGAGCACCTTTGCACGCCTTGCTGATGCAATTGGGTATGTTCCCAAGGAGGACGTTTTCCATGCTGTCAAGGCCATTGTAGCAACCCAGCGCGACTATGGACGAAGGGATGACAGGAAGATGTCACGGCTCAAGTACCTGGTCAATGAGTGGGGTATTGACAAGTTCCGATCTGTGGTAGAGCAGTACTATGGCAAGCGCTTCCAGCCCTTCAGGTAGGCCGTGCCACTGTCCTGTGACGTCACTTCAATCTGATGAACAGATGCTCATGTTGACGTTGCACCCATTCTGGCAGGCTTTGCTGCTACACAGGGCATGAAACATGCATTCAAGCAGGTTCTGCCTGGCCTTCAGCCACAGTAAAAGTCTGGGTCATCATGCTGTCAGAAGTCGCTCGCACTCTGCACTTGTTTGAGTCATCACACATGGTGCATTGGGTCTTGCAAACCCCATCTTTGTAGCTTTCATAGGCAGAAAGTGCTGCAGGGGTTGCTACCCTTCAGGCATGTATGCCCTCCTCTGTCGCCAATTCACTCACGTAGTCATTCAATTTCTCCAGCTTCAATCATCCTCAGCTTTCAGCAGCTGGGGGATGATGCCAGGCCACTCCAACACACAGAGTCAGTGTCATTGTGTGTGTAGGCCGCTGCCCAAGTGGGAGTTCAAGGACTTCCTAGGGTGGATGGACCAGGGTGATGGCAAGCTGGCATACGGCATCTACATCCAGAATGGCCGGTTGAAGGGTGACCTGAAGAAGGCCCTCAGGAGGGTGATTGAGCGATATGAGCTGCCAGTGCGGCTGACGCCCAACCAGAACATCATTCTGTGTGACATTGAGGAGACCTGGAAGGCCGACATCATCTCCACCCTCTCTGGCGCTGGCATCAAGTAAGCTATTCTGCTCTGTCGTCCAACCCAACTTGTCAGCCAGCATGCTGGTGTTTCTTGTTTGACTGATGTGTTTGTCTTGTGCACATTTTACACAGTGGCTTCACTGGCTTAGATCCCAGGATGGCTGTCTGTGCACATGTGTCCATCATGTCAGGCCCTTCCTTTGAATCCTCATTCAGTATATCTGTCTCGATCAGCTATCAGCTCACTGGCTGACATTGTGTTGTTAGTCTGTAGGGACACAGATGCCATTGACAGCCTAGATCGCTACTCCATGGCTTGCCCAGCGCTACCACTGTGTGGTCTGGCCATTGGTGAAGCAGAGCGAGGCCTGCCAGACATCAACAACCGCATCCGCGCCCTCATGAACAAGCTGGGCTTTGGCCCAGATGAGCACTTCCACATTAGGATGACTGGCTGCCCCAATGGCTGCACCCGGCCCTATATGGCTGAGCTTGGGTTTGTGGGTGACGGGCCCAACAGCTACCAGCTGTGGCTCGGAGGCACAGCTGCACAGACACGCCTGGCTGAGCCTTTCATGGAGCGCATGAAAGTGCAGGTCGGCGTCTGACATCGTCCTGATTGATCTTCCTGTGTGGATCAAGTATGCATTGCTGCATATACTGTTTTGCCTCTGATGCATGCATCACAGAGCATCACAGCGAATTGCAGATTGGCTGTTGCAGCTGTTGAGTCTGGCACAAAGCTGATATGCAGTGGGTTTTGTGGGTAGATTGCCACAGAAGTGAAGCATGCAAATCACATAGCAAGGCTTCTGGAGGCCTGTCAGTGTGGATGTAAGGCATCTTCTGCTGGACTGCAGAATCTGGAGTCCACGCTTGAGCCCATTCTGGTCCTCTTCCACCAGCAGCGGCGGCCGACAGAGACCCTAGGAGACTTCTGTGCAAGAGTAGGGTTTGAGGCCATCCGCAAGTACTCATATGGTTATGTCTCTGAAGCTGATGCCGGCAAGCTGCCACAAGTGGGTCTGCCAGCAGACCTGTACAAGTCACTGGAGGCAATCGCAGCAAAGCAGGGCAAGAGCCTAGCGCATGTGGCCTGTGAAGCTGTCAGGCAGTATGTGCAGTAGATGTCAGGTGTGCAGGTGTTGAGTAGAGTAGGATCATTTCATGTTGTGATGTTTTGGTTGTGTGACTTCAATACAGACCAGTTTTCTGTGGCAAATGCTGCAATTACAGCTTACACATGAAGCATTGCAGCTTTGTTTGCAAGCTTGATAATGGCTGGCTATGAGTGTCAACTGAGTCTGCAGTACCAGCTTAGGCTTGTGAGGCTGCAGCTCTTATTGATTTGACCTGATGATACCTACTGATGTTTGAATGGATGGGAGGCATAGTTTTCTGTTCTGTAACATGACCTTGTCCAGGTATCTTTTGGTGATTAACTCGGCAGGCTGGTGTGCACATCTGCAAGCATTTCTGAGTTGCCATGGACCCACGCTGTGCAAAAGCTCACAACGTGAATGCTCGTGTTTGTCGATAATCGTAAAGCACCTCTGAATTGCCTCGTTTGTTTCTGAGGACATGAGGAATGTTGCAGCAGCAAAGTCCAACATGGGGTTCATTCTGGCCAATCCTGACTCACTGCCACTCCTAAGTTGTAGGCAGCAGAGAAGAGCCTTCACTTTCAAGCCTATTGCATAAATTTCATGCCATTCACATTTTCCAACAATGCAGGCTGATGTATGACACCAATTCTTCTTGTAAGAAATTCTAGCGCTGACCAGATTTTTTTCCCCGGTTGCATACGGCTTTGCTGTTGGCAACTGATCGTGGGCGCCTGTGCCTGCAGCAAACGTCGGCCAGGCTGCAGTGCGCAGTCACCAGCTCCTGACCTATCAGTCAGCATAGGTCAACGGAAAGCAAAAGCTGCACTGCAGTATCAGGCAAGCAGACGTCAACGAGCGTGAAGAACTGGCAACAAAATTAAGTGTCTCCTGGAGCGGAGCCAGTATATCGTACAGGGACCAAACCTGTTTCGCTTGCGTGCGATCGCAGTGATCAGGCACACTGTCCCTGCCACACGTGCCAGCAGCGCAGAAGCCAGCAGGTGTGTATATGTAATAAGAAAACACAGTACATGCCTCAGTGGATGTGACGTCACTCCTGGGTAGTGTGCAATGCAGCTGGTTGACACTAAGGCACCCACACACTGCTGTGCTTGAGGTGAAGAAGAGCAAGTTTTTGGCAACAGCATGGCCAATTACAGCTGTATCACAGGTAACATGTCTGGTGCTTGGTAGGCTCCAGTAAAATTGACAGTAGTCATGCTTGAGGTGTGATGTTCCTGCGCAAGACTGCCAAAGTCCTCTGCAGGCAGAGCAGTACATTGAGGAGCATAGAGACTTGTCAGCAAGCCATAATTGCTATGCATACAAGCTCAATCAAGAGCAGAGGGCCAACGATGACGGTGAGCCTTCAGGCACAGCTGGCCAACCTATTTTAAGTGCCATCAATGCTGAGCAGCTGAATGGTGTATGCGTCCTTGTCACCAGGTAGCCTGTGCAACTCTGCAAGAGTTGCATGTGTCAGAACCTGAAAGATCCAAACAGCCATGCTGAAGCACCACATATTTACTTTGACAAACAGTAGCTTGTGTGCAGTCACTTGTTCACATCTATGCTGTGTGGCAATGGCCTATCCCTTTCCTGTACTCCTACTCTGGATGTTGAGCATGATGTGCACTGACGCAGAGAGAGAGAGGGTCAAAAGGCTATTGGACCTTTTGCAAGTGCCTGTAGTGACATTGATGCTGAGATCCAAGCAGTTGGGCAAGGCGATTGCCAAAATGCAGATGACGTGCGCATGTATGACACGCAAGCTAAACCTGCAGGCACTTTGGCGGCACAAAGCTAGGCACTGGTGGCCTTGCAAGGGCTTATGGTGGCGCTGCAAGAGACTGTTTACGGCTTGCTGAAAAGGAGGTTTTTCAGCGTCAGGCTAGTGTGCAGATGCAGGTACAGGACCCAGCTGATGTTATCCTTGACTCTGACCATGCAAGCCCTGCAGGTGTAGCTTGCACGTCCTATGTATGCATGTCATCTGCATTTTGGCAATCAAGTTTGTCATGCTTTGTTTGTGCTCCAGCAGTACTGTACTTTTCCTGAAAATGTATGCAAGTTGGCTTGAGAGCAAACCAGGAACACTGCAGAGAACTATGTGTCCAACATAGGATGTCACAATACAACACCTCCCCTCTCTGAACAGTTCTCAATGTCATGAATTTGGATGCCACACACAGGTGCCTTTCAACAGTCTTGGGCCAGTGTATCAGGTTCTGAACAAGCATAATGCACAGCAGCGCACAGAGCAATATTCTGAGGCTGGTGAGGTCACCATTGATGTGGAGATAGCGGTCAGCAGTCTTGAGGAAATGAAACAAGACATGCTGGATGCTACTCATGGTGTTGTGAAGCCTGAGCTGTTACAATAAGAGAAACCTTTGACGCAGAGACCCCCAGGTTCTGGTATGCAATAGAGCTGGCAACCGACATTGAGCTTGTGTCCAGTCATCTATGCTACGAATGTTTTAACATTTCCAAGTTGTGATTCCTATGGTGCGCACTTGAAAAGGTGGCGCTTTTCGACAAACACGTATGGTTTGACGTCAACAAAGGAGTCTGTTGGTGGTGCATTGCCCAGTATCTACGGTTACTTTACAGGGTCAGACAATTTAAGTCATGAATTAGATGTTGAGAGCGCCTGGCACAACCCACCTTACCTGAAGTGAATTTATTCTGTGTTCACAACTTTGTGGCATGCATGCTGTGTCAGCATGGTATCAACCTTGATGCTTGATCCAGAATGGCAGGCAACAGTCATGCAACATAGCCGCTCAGGCTAGTCATAGGCATGGCTCAGGCAAGCAGATGCTCAACTGCACAAGCATTGTATCCTCCATTACACAAGAACTTCTTTAGCTACATCTCCTAAAATCTGGCAACACTTGTCAATGTCTTCATCCGAGACCACTAGAGGTGGCACCAGCCGTACAACATCGCCCTTGCCTGCTGTGATGACTATCAGACCTGCATCCCTGGCCTTAGAGCATAGCTCACTGGCACCCTGCAAAGCAAGTAGTACAGTCAGCACAGTGTTTATTAGGTACCAGCTAGTTGAGCAATGGACAGTCGTGAGCCTTGGTATGCAGCATCTGGCTGTGTTCAGATGATTTGCTACAATGGCATCAGCAATAGTAAGGCAGCTGGATAGCACAATCAACTACATTGCCACTCACTGTGTGTATCCTAGGCACGAGGTCTGCATGTATTCAAGCATGAGCTTGTCAATATTGCCAGGACTTGCAGTTGACATGAAGATCAGCAGCCATGCATCTCATCTAGGCATGATAAACAAATGCCAAACAGTCATTTGACAGATACACTGGACCTCCGATGTGCAGACAAAGCCTGCAGGAGATCTCCTTACCACATCAAGCTGGACTCCGACAATCAGCCCCAAGCCTCGCACTTGCTTCACGTGGGAGTTGCTACCCAGGGCCTTTTCCAGTCCTGCCCTCAGCTTCTCACCCTTCCTTGTCACATCCTCCAGGAAGCCCTCCTCTGTGATGATGTCAACAACTGCCTCAGCAGCATGGCAGACCAGAGGGTTGCCGGCAAAGGTTGAGCCGTGGTCACCCACATTCATGACCTCTGCTATAGCTTGAGTCACCATCACTGCTCCAATGGGCAGCCCACCTGCAAGAAGCTACTCAGTCTTAGCTTTGCAGGTTGACCAAGATTTGCAGCTTTGCAGGTTGACCAGGTTTGCAGCTTTGCAGGTTGACCAAACGGAGAAGATATGTCCTCATAAGTGCCTTGACTGACCAATCAGTGCATGAAGCAACTGACAGAGGGTCTGCATGATTGACTGAGCAACTGGTTGGTCAATTCGCCAGCTGATTGATTCGTTGGTATGTTAAGTGGTACGAGAACTGATGATTCAAGCAACAAATGTTCACGCTTCCCCTCTCACATGCACACATGTAGGTATGCTGCAGCATCACATTTGCCTTGATTTTGCAAACTACGCCCAACAGCTATCAACCACGCTGAGTGCATATGGCATGTTGGTGCTGTACATATGCACTCACAGAACCTTTGGGCGAGGCATTAGCTGCTGCCAAGCTAGCACCATGAAAGGCAGCATCAACTAACAACAAGGAACAAAGAACAAAAATCAAGGAAACAGATCAGTTTCATGATGATTGCTTCTGCCCAGGTGCTCTGTCTCAACTGTGTGAGGTTCAGCTAGGTAAGACAGAGCACCTGGTTAGAAGCAATAATGATGGCATTGCGCCTGTTGCTTGAGTCATGTTCTTTGTTTCAACCTGACAGCCTGGCTCACCTGCCAGGGGCTTAGCCAGTGTCATCATGTCAGGCTGCACACCGAAGTGCTCCCAAGCCCACAGCTTGCCGGTGCGACCCAGCCCACACTGCACCTCATCAAAGACCAGCAGGGCACCCGCCTCGTCACATAGGTCTCTCAAGCCCTGTAGGAACTCGCTGTGCGCGGTGTTGATGCCCCCCTCCCCTTGCAGGGGCTCCACAAAGACTGCACACGTCTCACCCTGTACCACCCAGTACATTGCATGAGCTTACGCAGCCGCCAATCTGAATCTTGGACCCAGCATGCTAATGAGGCACTTGGAGCATGTGCAGCTGATTTGCAAGCAAGAGGTCGCAGTGCCGCTTCAACAGCTCTGACATAGCTCGTACAGTCCTCCAGTCTGAACATGTCTGATGATTAAATGGCTGCAGGCCCAACGATTGCAGCACAAACATCGACAAACATGTACATTATCGTGATGTGCACTTTGCCTTCATCCAGCCTTTTTGGATGCAGTTGCACCCTCACCACAACAGCTGCTAGACAGGGGAAGGCGGGGTATCACACTGTGAGTACAGCACTGACCTTCTTGATGACTTTGGCAGCAGAGTCAAGGTCTTGGTAGGTGGCCAGCTTTGCACCAGGCATGACAGGGGCAAAGGGCGTCTTGTACTGTTCCTTGTATGTTAGGGCTAGAGCTCCCATGGTCCGGCCATGGAAGCTGGCAGAGAAGCAGACAATCTCACTGGGAGCAGTGGCGCTGGCATCATATGGGTCAATTCCAGCTGCATGAAAACACACAGGCACACACATCAGCCAGTGCACAAGTCAGAGAAGGGAGACTCCTCAGGGAGAGAGACACACCCACATCAAAATTATGCACAGCGCAGCTTGTTAGGAGCTGTGGCGTTTATGTAGGGTGAATGCCAAATGCAGAAACAGCAGAGCTGAATGCTGTGTGCATGTTGAGAAGCAGCGCATAAGATCTGAACACCAAGTGAATCCAGAGTCTTGTTATGCAGGTGGTAGGCACACTGCATCTGGCAGTGTGACAAACAAGGGCAACATAGATCCAGACAGACGTGCTCATGCAAGAGATTCTTGTGCCAGGTTGCAAACAGCATACTTGCCTTTGACCCTTGCATACTTGCGGGCAAATTTGATGGCAGCCTCATTGGCTTCAGTCCCTGAGTTGGTGAAGAAAGCCTTGTCAGCAAATGAGCAATTGTTCACTAGCTTCTCAGCTAGATTCACCTGCATGATTGCATACCATTGCATGATCTAGCTTGAAATGCACCTATGTATGGCCATGAGAATTTGGTGAGAAATTGCTGACTTGCTGCTGGCTACGTGCATGTGCTGCGTCGCAAAGACTAGTATTACACAGAGGTGATCAAACACACGCATGCATGATGCTGTGCATGTATTGACTGGATGAGCGCACCCCTGCTTCTGTGTGAAAAAGGTTCGAGGTATGTGTCAGGACAGCTGCCTGGTCATTGACTGCTGCCAACCACCTTGGATGACTGTGACCTGCAAATGCACAGCTACCGTTAGGTAAGCACAAGGGACCAGGTCATTGATGATTCGTCAGAAACTGGACACATGGTATGATGTTCTTGCTCACAGACTCACCTACAGAGTTGACAGCGATACCCGCTGCAAAATCCAAGTATTCCTTGCCGTGTGCGTCCCACATCCTGACACCCTCAGCATGGGTGAACACAATGTCTGGTCTTACATAGGTCTGCAGCACATACCTGCAGAGCAATTTGGCCTTGCAGTCCTGGACAAGGAGTCACGCACTTTTACACCAAGCAATGCTTTCCTTACTTTTTCTCTCTTTCAATGATGTCTTTTGTGAAAGCAGCCGGGTCCTTGACACCCAGATTGGTTCTGACAGCATTGGCAGCTGGTTGATCAGTAGGCTCTTCGACTTCCTGACCTCTGACAGGTGCTTCAACAGCCCTTGCTGTCACCTGCTGGTGTATAAACGTTTATTGACAAACGACGACATTCCATGGCAAGGTATCAAGCAAGCATTGCACACCTGATGTTTCCGCTGAGCCGAGCATCGGACTACGCTTTGCCCGACATGCTGCGTCCTCACAACCCGTAGCTGAGGCCTGCCGGGCAAAGCTGCCACCATAATTGAACAGGCTGACACCAGCACCCTTGACTATCTCCTGACGGTGAGTATCTGATCCACGAGCACAGCGCTACTCATCAGCAGCCCGATTAGTTGTTGCACCAGAAGCAATTGGGTGCAAAATATTGCTGATCACATGCAGCACATGGGGGGTTCAGTCACCTCACGGCATCAATCCGGTTTGCATCCGGTCATGCAGGTCGCTGCGCATTTGCTGCTATAACGACGAGTGTTGGCTTGTAGGAGGTGGAATCTGGCGATATGCAGCTGTGATCAGCCGGACGTGAATTGTCGCAGTAGCCAGTAATTTGCGCGTGATAGCGCTTGCCTGATCACAAACAAAGACATGGCCGGACCACTTTCCTCTTCTTTGAAGTCAGGAGGCAAAGATCTGGTCAAGGAGCTCAACAGGCGTCTGGCCCCGGCAGTCGGCAAGTATTCGGTATGCTTGACCAGCTTGACTTGCCTGAGTGCTTGCTGATGCATGCCATATTCCAAGTGCACGTGGTGCAACCCGAGAGCCGGATTGACGCAGGACTTCATCGCTGAGAGGGCCGAAGGCACCTATGTCTGGACCACAGACGGCCAGAAGCACCTTGACATGGCTTGTGGTGAGCTTTGTGTTGACTGCTTTCAGATGTATTGCTGTGTGTTCAGTAACTAGCAGTATTGTATGCAACGCAGGTATTGGAGTGGCCTCCACTGGCCATTGCCATCCCAAAGTGGTCAAAGCCATCCAAGATCAGACACAGCAGTTCATCATTGCTCAGCAGAACATTTTCACAGCCTCTCCTGCAATGGTAGCTCTAGTGCTCTGGTGCTGTTCATTGTGCATTTTCTCTCTGCTGATGGTGTCATGTTGGCAAACACCCAGCTGCAATCATGATACACATTCAATTCTGGCCTTAAGCAACTTACAAGCTATCAGATGCTCTACAGGTGGGGTTGCTGGACAGGCTTGGCAGGATTGTGCCGAAGGGACTAGATACTCACATCTTTGCCAACAGTGGCTCAGAAGTGGTGGAGAATGCCATTAAGATGGCCCGCGCTCACACCAAGAAGACCAACATCATCTGCTTTGATGTGAGGTTCTACAGTCCACCTTCAAGCGCATGCTTCATGTCGATAGTCGCATTGCTTTCAGAACAAAGCAAAGGCTGAAGCCAGGCCATTATGCACATAAACCTATCTACTGTCTAGAAAGCACCGGTATCTGTCTGATGTTCCTGCTGTGCTAGTCAGCTTTCTCCCCAGTTGTACTGCAACGTGTATCCTCTGTTGCGCTGAGCATGGACTTTTGCTCTGAGCATGCACATTTGGTATGCAGGGTGCCTTCCACGGGCGTACAATGGGAGCCATGGCCCTGACCTCCTCCAAGACCTTCTACAAGACTGGCTTTGCCCCCCTCATGCCTGGGGCCTTCATTGCCCCCTTCCCCTACTGCCTGCACTGCAAGGTCCGCCAGACTGCCTCAGATGGCAAGGACTGGTACAAGGTCAGCACTCTTCTTGCTCTTCCTGTGCAAGCTCTGTGAATGCCCTTGCTGGTGGATACAAGTTATCCTTGTTGTCAGTCAGCTTGGCAGTACGCCTGTGCTGCATGCTACCACCAGCTGCTGGTGTCAATCACTCAATCCTGATTGCCTGAAGTTTGCAGCCTGTTCAATCTCACACTATTGCCGTGGTGGCCTTGAAAGCCTGCAATGCAACAATGTTGTAGTCACAGTCATACTCAGATCTGATGCTGTTTGTGTCACAAACAACACCGTCTCTCACCTGAACCCTGAGATGCAGATGTCACCCAGCATTCCACCCTTTGATGAATATGAGGCTCGGCGCTGCTGTCGAGGGCCCCATGACGCCTTCAAGTGGATGCTCAAGATGCAGACAGCCCCAGAGGACACAGCAGCCATCATCATAGAGCCCATCCTAGGGGAGGGGGGCTTTGTGGCCCCACCCCCTGACTTCTTGTCTACCCTCAGGAAGCACTGTGATGAGCACAACATTGTCATGATCATTGATGAGGTGACAAATTTGCTGCCTTTGCATACTGTCATGTGCAGCAGAATGAAAAGCTGACTCCTGCAAGTCAAGGCTGTCAGCATATGTCACATCCAAGCTGGCACAGCTGGCGTCTTGAATTGACTGTGTCTTGCAGTATCATTCAGTATGTTTCTGCCTGTTACCTCAACAGCAGAATTGTGACGCAGACTGCATTGCCCAGCAAAATGCTCCTGACAAGCATCATGCCAGCGCGTTACATCACCATTCTGCTGGCAGGTACAATCTGGTGTGGCCAGAACAGGCAAGTGGTGGGCGCACCAGCACTTCAAGGGCGTGGTGCCTGACATCATGCTCTTTGCCAAGGGCATTGCCAGCGGCTTCCCCTTTGCTGGCATTGCTGCAAAGCCAGAGATGTACCAAGGCCTGCCCACCGGATCACTGGTAGGCTTGGCATCCCCTCTCCGGTTCACTTGGCACTGTTGCCAACCCACAGAAAAAGGCCGTGCAAGCCTGCCACACTGTGCTGCAGCAGGCCGCCCCCCTCATCGGCCATGCTTCTGTGTGCTTCTCGTATGACATGCTGTCAGAGAGGGCATAGACCATCTGTCTGCGGTATGCTGGTTCCAGCAGTTTCTAGTCCCTATCCATCGAAAGACAGCTACTGTGTGAACGACTTGGGAACTGCATCTTCTGTGTGGGCCTTCCACAGGCTGATGTGTGCTGCCTGCAGTCACAAGCATCAAACTCAGTCGAGGAAGCTGCTTTGTGTCAGCCACCTCTTCACATGTTTGTCATGCAAGTGATATGATCAGATGCTGCCGCTTTTAGCATCAAACATGGGATGCTTTGTTGTGACATGACTTCAGCATGTGATGGTGATTCCACATGCATTTACAGGGTGGCACATATGGAGGCAGCATCATTGGATGTGCTGCAGCAAATGCTACCATTGACGCCATAGAGGAGGATGGCATGCTTGACAATGCCAGGGAAAGGGGCGTGCAACTCATTCAGGTATAATCACTGTCTTACATGTGACTCATGCCAGCACCATCAAAATCTGATACACTCTCATGCTGTCAGCTGGCTCCAGCTTGACCTCTGAATCAGGAAGCATTTAAGTGTGGAAATTGTCAACTTGTCGACATACTTCTTGACAGGATTGCAAGAAAGTGCAGCCAGGATGCATGCATGGCAAATCTATGTGTGGCAACACACTCTTGTTTGTGGACTACCTGGAGATGAGGGTCAGATGAACCAATACAATCTACATACCTGATCATGCCCTGACACCACCCACAGCGCTTTCGAAATCAGCCTTGTGGCTCTAAGATGGTGACTGAGAAATGCAGGGTCTTTTGGAGCTGAGCAAGAAGTACCCCATCATTGACATCAGAGGTCGTGGCCTCATGGTGGCGGTTGAGTTTGGAGAGCAGAGAAGTGTAGATGGCAGCTACACTGCCAAGCCTGGCTGTGCTGCTGCTGTCACCAAGGCTGCTCAGAAGCGCAACATGATCCTGCTCACAGCCGGTCAGCTTCCTCTATCATTAACTGTTATGTCAGATGTCTTTGCCATGCATTCTTGTGCCTGCCTTGGCTGCACAGTACCTTTGATTCACTGATGTATGCACACACGCCTGTCGATGTCTTGTTCACAACACGACTGCCCGTTGTTGGGCTCCTTGTGTCTAAAAGTGCCAATCAAGGTGCAGAGTCAGTCAGAATTACCTGTACTTGAGTAAAAGCAACATCTCAGCAAGGCTTGCTGATGCGCCTGCAGGTGCAAGAGAGTGTGTCAGGTTCCTTCCACCTTTGAATGTGAAGGCAGCCGAAATTGATGAAGCATTGGAGAAGCTGGAAGGCTCCCTCCAGGAAGTGTTCAAGAGTGACAGCAAGACTGGTTGACCCCAGTGACCTAAGCTTTTGTTGATTTCTTCTGTACTTTTTTTTCAGCAAGTATAGCATGAAGAGCAGACATGCATCTCCTCGGTCATCCTAGTGATTGGGAATTCAGCAAAGCTGTTCTAGCAAGCAGAGGGTCTTGCGTTATGTTGTATTTAAGCTGCAGCAATAGATATGTTGTGTTGTGACCATGCTGTGCAGCATGTGTGAAGAGATTTCATTGCTCTGGTGCTGTAGAGGTCCACCATGCTTCTTGCAGCCTGTTGCTGCATTGATTTGCCATTTGTGTACGTGTTGAGGCAGACGTGTTTTCTGATTTATCATGCTGCCTTCAGCATGTTGTAATTAAAAAATACTGCATGCAACCATGGGAGAAAAGCTTACGGATTAGGCATTTAATGCATCTGCCTTCGTGCATGTGCGTCTGCCACTGAGTAATTGTGCACCTTACAGACGTCGACGGTGCAAGTCCTATTTGGATCGTGCTGAAGCGTTGGTCACAGAATGAACTGGGCAGAGCACTTGTGCGTCCTTGTGACAAGTCACTGTAGCTGCAACACATCCTGCACCAAGGAGGGCACACTCAACCTGTTGCAATTGTGCGTGTTGTGAACAAACATCGAACACACATGACAAGGGACTCCAAATCACCTGCCTTAGCACGAAAGGTTTGGTGAATGCAAATTTGACCTAGCAGGACCAGGCACATCAGATTAACGTGATAGTGAATGAGCATCAGTGAGGTACTGGGATGGCATGCCCTGCCAAATTATTAGCTTGCTATTGAAAGTGGCACCTCAACACTGTAGGTGGCAGCAGCTCCTGAGACATTACGGCTCAAAAGGGATGATGTGTCCTATCAGTCACATGCACAGTTGCTGCATGCATTCAAGATCGTGCAGTACACTTGAAACCAGACACCTTTTATCTACAACTAGATACCATCCAGCCTTATTCTCAAACTTGAGCAGCCAACTTACATGTGGAGACAGCACAGAACATCGCCGCTTTAATGTTTCATTCTGGCCTACTAAGTGAATTACATGATGATACATCCACAGTCTGTCTGGACCTGAAGCCTACTCCTGGGTCGTGCAGTGCAGAAGCGCAGACAGAAGACTACGGTAGGAAATGCCAACAAGCACACCGTGATCAAGACGGCATTCAAGTGGCAGCCAGCTGCCAGAAAGATCAACACAAGGGCAAGTTGGGTCATGCTGCTTTTTGCTGCACCGCCTGCTATGTGCCTCAGCAGGATAGCCAGTGTTCTCAAAGGCTGCAAGCTGATGCAGCGTGGACTTGCAGGTGGTTTTGCAAGGTCTCCAGAACCAGCACAAGCACCCAACATAGGCTTGCAACTCCCATGCATTGGAGCTGATATTGGAGCAACAAACATTTCCACCAGCCACACTGCAGCATCCACTGCAAGCTCCTGCATCCAAGTAGAAGAATCTTATTACTGCTTCTTATCAACAAGACAGCCTGATGTAATCATATAAGCCACCTCTGCTGCTGCTGCTGTTGCTGCTGCTGCAACATGTAAACGTGTGCTCAACGGCTGACTCAATGAGTAGCAGGATGCCACCTGAATAACGTATTACAACTGGCAAAATCCATGAGCTGACTTGGCTTGCAGTCACTAAAGCATCTGGAAGCATACAATGTGTTGCACCATGTGAGACATATGTGTAAGATAGAGCATATCACGACACCACAGCAGCTGCTCTTGATAGTGCTTGAATGCTGCAGCAGATGCTGCTTGTGTTCTGGGTTGACAGTCAGCTTGTCGCTTGACATTGATTCTTTGCAAAAGGAGCCGTATTGCAGGTGAGGTGCACTTGGAAAAGCAAGTGCCGTGTCACCTTAATTCTGCTCCCCTGCTCAACTGGGGCTGGGTAGCAGGTGTAACACTCCTTCTGGGAAAGCACTTCCCTTTCCATGGCCACCTTGGCTTGCAATTGCTGCAGCTCCCGCCAGTATATCTCCTCATCAAGACGCTCCCATTCTGCAATACAGAAATTTATACCGCAAGCCACTTGAGCACGGTATATGCCATCGTTTGGAATCAGACACAAGACCAGCGGAACAGCATTAGGACCATATCTATCAACCCCAAGAGTAAAGGTGAAACTGCTGCTTCTGACCTGCTGAATGGTGGCAGGGACAAGAATGTCTTTGCACAAGGTCCATCAAGAGACACAATCATGCCACATTTGGCGCTGATTGGACACACCAGATGCAAGATACCCACCTTGCATTGACCCAAAGCAACCCACTGACTACATAGTGCACATGCCAGCAGGCAAACAAGCAGGCAGGTACCTTCTAGAGTAGCTGCAGAGTTGGTGTGTGATTGTGCAAGCCTCCGTGGCAGCTGATTACAAAGTACACCCTCAGCTTTGCACACCTGAATGGCAGTAACTCAGCCTGTTCAGCTGGGCAGCAGTCCTTTCTAGTGAGCATTGCTGACTAACTATAGATCTTCACAGGGACGCATTTGGTTCATTGAGGCATCAACATGCATGTAAGCAGCTGCATTGTGACCCAGTGCATCTCAGTGTCAGTTATTGTGTGTGTCCCACTTGACTGATGATTTATGTGGCAACACAGAGACTGATCATTGATCATGAACTGATTAATATTGCATAAGTAGGCATACATCATCAAGCAAAGCGGTAAGTTTGGCCCAGCTGGTCACAATGAGCATGCAGCTTCAGGTCAAATCAGCTTGACCAAAATCACACCAGTCTCTGGAGCAAGCCAGCACCAGGCAGGGGTGATGCAGCAACACTTGCCACTTGTCATAGAACAGCATTGCCCAAGAGTGCTACCTTACACATCTGCTGCATCTGAAGAATAGCTGAGTCATCACCATGCTGCGCCCTGGACATGATCGCTGACACATGCTGCATGAATGCTTGTACCTCTGGTATCGACTCAGGCGCAACCTTCACTGGCACTCTGGCATGTGACACTGGGTGAGTCCATGGTCTGCTGCGCTACTGACTACTCTCAACACGTATGGCTCAGCAGGATTGCCTTGAGCATCTACCATCACATCCACAACAGATCTGCCACCAACAGGCTGCAATGTTATTGGTTGTGTAGTGCTGGCAGCAAAGCAGCTTTCAGGGAATGACACTTCAGCCCTGACAGAGGAGTCTGTATCGGCCTTGTCCAGCCCCATGCAATGTACAGTCCCATGCTGCTGCTGCAAAGGGGCTGTCACATGGCTAGTTCCTGCGGCACTGTTGCCATCCAACCATGCTGTGCCAGGTTCATACTCCTCCTCTGCATCGGACATGGCTACGTCTGCATACTCAGGTCCCTGCATGCCTGGAGACTTTGACAGGCTCGTTGCCCACTCCAATGATGCGCCCAGAGGACTTGCACTGTTGTGCCAGCTCCTGATCTGCTGCTGCAGTATGAGCACAGCGATCTGTCTGCTGGTAGGAAAGTGCACTTGCCAGTGCATCTTGCCCTCCTGCTGCTGGTGTGGTGTAAGCATAGTGTTCTGTCAACTGGAGAATTTTCCAGTTCACCAACTGATCCCAGGACCTGAGGTAAGGACTCTGCTGCCAAGGGTGTGACTCGCCATAATGCTTGAGATAGTCAAGCACATGCAACAAATGTGGTGCAAAGTCCACCAGAAGCTGCCTATTGCTGCCACCTACATATGAGTCGACCCACCCTTGCACAGCTTGCACAAGGCCAGGAACTGCGATGTGGAATAGCACTCTTTGGTAGGCTTGCCAAGGTACCAGATCTGCACGAGCGACGCACTGGGCATATGCCCATTGGGAGGTCTTGACCAGGCATAATACAGTGACCTCTTTGCTGCTATCAGCCGCTATGCATGCCTGCAGCAACACTGTGGCACCTGATGCTAGACTTTTCTTGACCCAAGAATTTGTATCTGTCAGCAACACATGATATGTGCCCCAATTTGACGTTGCGCAATACAAATGTGCTGGCAAGATACCTGCAGAATGGCTTGGCAGAGGTCACTCATGGGTTGTGCCTCTAGAGGCGTCCTACACAGCTGCTGCTTAGGCCTTTGTGCCCCCCAATTTGGGAAGGTGATGTACTCGCTGCTTTGCAAACCCAATTCCTTAGCCTTCTTGCGATGCAGCTGTAGGTCACAGTACCAGCTCTGTCAGCCCTAAGCCACATGCAAACTACATACTGCAATCACGTGGTGTTCTTCATCATAGTACCTGTACATTCTTGTAAACTGCAAGAACTTCCCCGCTGCTGCTGCAGAGTTGTGACTTTTTTTGAAGTATGGTCTGGCCAGGCCGGCAGAACCATCAGAACGCCGGAGCTGTACTACCTGTCCCTGTCCCGAAGACAAGTATTGTCACGAAGCTTCCGTTCTTGTAGCTAACAAGCCAGGCAGTGGAGTTGCTTACTCTACCGAACCTGTATGCGTGCTGTATGCCTGCGATATTGTATATGCCAAACTAGTTTCTGACATCAGCGGAGGCTCGTCGGCTTGCACCAAACAATGCTGGCGCCATTCACGAGCGTTTATGCAGGAAGATGTAACGCTCGCCATGCCAGCTCTCCGTTGCCAACGGACCGTTGCGCTTGTGGCCAACACGTCAGTTCCATTTCACCGTCGTGCACAGCTCTTCGGGCGTACACCACCTTGCAAATTTGAATCTGAGCACGGCAAACCAGGTCTCCTGCTAAGCATAGGTGTCAACAGAATCGGTCGGCATGACTGCAAGACCACTATCGTTGCCAAACATACCAAGACTAATCAACCCCAGTGGATGTTTGACATTCCGCTCCGTTTACACTCAAACTTGCATGCCTTTCAGCGGCTGCCTCCAAGCAGGCACTGCTTTACTCGAGACGTTTCTGATGAATCCACTGGGCTTTGACACATGGCTGTCCTCCTGCTCTACAGCTAGCCTCTGTTCAGCTGCTGCTGTTGCCTGCAGACGCAGCATCTAACAGTGTGTTAACGAAGCTGGGTTCAAGCGGCTGTTGTTGTGAAAAACACACAATCAAGACACTGCCCACCACGCACGCAATGCCTCTTTGTGTTTACAAGGCTCCAGGCGGGCACTGCCATGAAATGCTTCGACAGCATCTTATGTCGATGGCACAGCAACCAATAGTGTGCTGCTTGATGCGAGCATGCAGCATATGAAAGAGTTGCAATGATGCATGCTCACCTTGAGAATGCGTTGAGGGTCCTTCTGCACCTTGGCATTGACTTTAGTGCTGGCCTGCATCACAATCTTGCTATTTACCTCTGTTGAGCGTGCTGACAATATGGGTATGGGGTGCAGTTGTTGTCTGAGTGAGCAGGGTTATCAACATTGCTTGAGCAGCAAGGAATTATCTTTGCATGCAGAATGCAACTTTTAGGTTGCAGCCGGCAAAAGCATAGGAGCTGAAACCCAAAAACATCGGGACCAAACCCAAAATAATTCATGGAGGAGCAGGGCATCGATCCCTGTACCTCTGACATGCAAAGTCAGCGCTCTACCATATGAGCTACACCCCCGGATGGATGCTACAACTGCTTTTTCACCTGCACATAAATTATGCGCATCTGCACGGTATTAAAACAGCACTCTTGATCTTCCCCTCATGCACACCTGATCTTTCAATGTCTCAAGTTTGGCTGCACGCTCTTCTTGTTCTCTCTGCTTGGCAAAGGCAGCTTCGGTTCGACGTCGCACAAACATGTGGTTGCGCTCCTTCAGGCGTTGCAGCTGCTCAGCAGACAGCTTGAGTGTAGAGTCTGTGTCAGCAGCGGCAGCCTCTGCTGCAGCTTCTGCATCCTGCTGGGCCTGCCATCAGCAAGCAGAATTAGACATTGTCTGTGCATCATTGGCAAGCTAATGCGCATAACCTATCTTCTGGATAGCACACTGTCATGGGAATCACATGCCAGCTCGTGAAAACAATGTCAAAAGCCAAGGTTTCATGAAGGGGATGTACTGTCACTGCATGATGGTCAGCAAAGACATGTCCTGTAAGATGCGCAATCATTCAGCATTCATGTTCATGCAGCCTTATCATACTGTGCCTTCCTGTTATGCAAGAGTACAAAGCCTTGTGATACTAAACATGTGTGAACAACATGAATTACCTTGAGCTGGTGGTACTCCTCCAGCTTGAGCTTGTTGGCCGCCTGCCTCTCTGCAAAAGCAGCTAGTTCTGCCTGCACTCGCGACCAGCGCTAGATCACACCACAATGCTCACACAATGCTTAAATCTCCATCATAGCAGTCTTTCCATGTACTTGCCACCTTGCACCGCATTCTTGGCCATGTTGTGTGCAAGTTTTGATGCATGATGCTAGGATGACAGTGCTTCTTGTTACACATGTTTTGGCATGCATGCTGCAGGTGTCATGGCATCCAGGCAAATTGGGAACGGCTTCATCTCCACTACTGCTAGGACTATGCGAGACTTCCATGATGAGTAGCAACAGCCTAACATTGCTGGAAAAGCACTGATTTGTAGAACTGAGCTGACCTGTCTGTGCAGCGCTTGCTGTTCAGCGCGCCATTCTGCAGCCTCCAGCTCCTCCTGATCTTTTGCTGCTTTCCAGTCTGCCAGGCTTTTCTGCCTCAAGTCCCTGCAAAGGCAAGCCATCAGTAAGAGTATGCAAATGCGGCTGCGAGAAGCCTTTGCAGACTTGCACAGCGCACAGCAACTAGGGGGCACTAGCTTCAGCAGGCAGCACCCCTGCCAACCGATGATGCAGCATTCCCATATCTGAAGCAAAGACATGGACCACCTTTGACCAACCATCATGACCCCAAACCAGCATGATTCTAGTTTCTGTCAATTATCTGAATTTCAAAACCACAACGCAAATTCAGTCTTGTGTGCTTACCTTGAGATGCGCTGCTGTTCCTGGTGCTGCTGGCGATGCTGGTGAGCTTGACGCGCAGTTGGGACCTCAAAGGAGGCCTGCACAGCTAAGGCTGCCTTTTGAGCCTCCTTCTGGTTTCTCCACTCTGCCAGGGCAATCCTCTTTCTTACATACAGCTCCTGATGCTCAGCATGCCATCTGCACCATATGCAAAGAAGTTGTCAGTAACAGCAACATGTATAGCCCATGAGCTCACAAGAGCAGCAACAGTCAATCACATGTAGGCTCCTGATGCTCAGAGTGCCTTCTGTGCAATGTTCACACACTCATTACAGAACTCAAGAGCCAGATCACTGTTCCCATTGAGATTGTTTTAAAAGAAAAGTCTGCACATGTCACACAAGCAGCTCCTGAGGCTCAGCATGCTGCTCACACAATTAGTTGAGCCAAGGCCCCTGATCCCATCAAAGCACACTGTAAGAATGGCAGCAGCAGGCACACACAGATGAGGTCTGGTCAGAGTTTGGTAGTTTCTGTATCAACAGTTTTTGCGTCTTGTTCATCTTTGTTTGCTCATGTTGCGGCTGTGGCATAGGAGCAAAGATACCATGCAACTCAGCCTCAGCGCAGAGCATGACAAATCCAGGACTGTCACAGACCTGGCATGGGTAATGATGTCAGCCCGCTTGAATCCAATCATCTGGTCATAGCACATCAGCGTGGCATGACTGTAGTCCCCCTTGCAGGCTTTCAGAATCCGCTCGAACTCAGAGTGGTCATCAGGGCTCCACCCCCCTGTGGGCCCATGCTGCTCATGGAAGTCTTCAAAGGCCTCTACCTCAGGCAGCAGGCCCCCTCCATGCTGCAGGTCACATAGACCAGTCTCTTGTTTGATAAACAAGCCTAATCTTTGGCAAATCTGACCAGAGATGTATCTGCAAGCAGTAGCTGCCCTCCTTGCTGTCAATGCTGCTATGAGATGTTCACCTTTGGCTGATATGCAGCGGGTACTCTGGCAGCTACAGAATGTATGACATGGGACTGATCAGCTTGGGGCGCCAAGCTCCAAGCAGGGGACTCCATGCGCTCAAGCATCAGCTCTAGCTCTCTTGTCAAGTAATGCTCCTGCATGCATCCATGCGTGCCCTCATTGGATTTAGTTTCACATGGTTGTTTGCCTCCATTTGTTGCAGGTCATTTGCAATGCCAATCACCGCTTGTCAATCTGCATAAGTGCTACACCATGGATTGGCAACTGTGGCACAGATCTATACATATGCACATGCCATACAGCCAGCAAGGCAGTCCTGGCTTCTGCAGCATGGCATCACTTGTCACAGTGGCAATCTAGGGTACCTCCTTGGTCAGAGCATCGTACTTCTGACGCTGTTCCGCCTTCAGCTCTGTGATTTGGATCTCTCCAGCATCCAGGCCTGCTGCAATAGACTCCACAAAGACTGAGCCTGGCTGTGGGTCGTCCAGCTTGTTGACAATAGACTCGACTGTCTGCTTGATTTTGTCAGTGCGCGCTGCAAGTGCAGATACTAACAAACGCCTTTCAGAAGCCTGCTGATTGATGTCCAGTTGAGTCTGCCTGCCATCCCTGCAGTTACAGCTGCACTCAGGCATGACGGCAGAGTCATCAGAAGCCGGCAGTGTGTAGTCACAATGAGGAGCACAGACAATCTTCAAAAGTATGTGTCAGTGAAGCTGCAGATGCAATTGCAGATGTTGCTGTGATGTTGGGGTACACTCACCTGAGTGAGTCCACAGGAAGCTTCAGGGTGTTCTCCACAGCATGCTGTTGGTTTCGGAGCATGTGAGCTGTGTTGCACCATTCCCTACGCTGTGTCAGGTGATTGTGATGGCCTGAAGTGGAAGCATGACCCCTTTGCCGTGCTTCTGCTGACATCACAGGGTGGGTGTGGGTCACCTGTGACAGTTAGGAGACTTCCTGGTTTGTTCACAAGCATCTCAGGCTAATTCTGCTTGAGCTCTCACCTCAGCAGACTTAAGGTCCTGTGGCACCCAAAGCACCCCCGCAGACGAGTTTTTGACATCCATTAATGTGTCAGCGAGACGTGCCGCTGAACTGAACAGCTCCTACGGATAGTACGATTCCGCTGTCACGTACCTATTCAAGTCCTTGCCCATCAAACTTCAGCCATGAACCCTGCAGCAGCTAATGCGGGCATGGACCAAAGTATGCAACAAGCGCGGTGATCATACACACACTCAATGGACCTTCAGGTCGATTGTTTGACCGAAAGTCAGCAAGAACGACGTGAATTCAAATTACACAAACGCCAGATAGCAATTCGCTGTTGTGCTACTCAAGATGCCCACGCTCATCTTTTACCCCGAGAAGTGCGTCAAAACGATCACCGTGGTTGCTCGACTGGAGTCGATATAGGTAGCCTGCGCTGAAGAGGATGACGACGGCTCCGGAGGAAGGTAGGCCGTGAAGTGATAAACTGCGTACAAGCGATCTATCGCTGCATACTGTTGCCGCCACTGATGTTGACGGCTTGCACTGCAGAGTGGATGGACAGCTCAGCACTGACTGATGATATGATCAGATCTGACTGGTCTCCCGCTACCAAGGTCTGCGTGCTTAAACCAACGTGGCATGCTCGGACAGCCACCGAGCTGGAGACTGTACTCACACGTCTGGTGTGATCTTTTCAGGAGGTTGAGAGAGCTAGGAGAAAGTCCATTGCAAACTTGCAGAGCAAGCTGAGCTCGAAGGCAGAAATGCAGGAGCTGGACACACAGTCATACACAGGTTTGCTGCAGCTGCCACAAGCTTGCCATTGCATTAAGGTGTCACAGGAATGGCTGTTCCTAATTCATGTTCAGCATCTCTCACAGCTCTAGTCCCTGCAGGTGTGCCTCAGCAACCGCAGCAAGAAGCAAAGAAAAGCAGATTCAGTCTTAGTTTCCTCAGGGGATCCCTGCTGTCCCCAAAGGGAGGTGCGGGTGGCAGCACATTCAGCTCTACAGAGCGCAAAGCTTCATTCCAGTCAGCTGTACCAGCTGACGCTCCATCATTAGCAACAGATAGTCCAGATAGGAGAGACTCTGTTAGTGACTCTGCTGCCAGCGCTCAGCATTGGAGTCCATTGGGTCATGGGGCGTCAGCTTTCAGTAGTGCACAAGCTGCAGCTGCTGATGATGAAGCAGATGCAGTCAGCCTCCCACTAGATGAGTCCTACGGCAACTCACAAGAGCAGCACGGGGCACGATCGCCCTTGCGAGCACTGTCATCCAACAGCCCAACCAGGCTGCGCCCTGCAAACTCTGGTAGCCTCAGTGACGCTGCAAGCAGCAAACGACAGCCCTTGCTACATGCTCCACATCCACCTCCAGACAGAGGTCAAGCCATCAGTGACAGTCCCGATGACAATGACGACAGTTTTGCCCCTACTATGGTCTTGGGCCCAGCAGCCTCAGCGCACCACTCCCCTCTGCCTGCCAATGCTCTGGTCACCTACAGCAGCGATGAGGACGACTGGCACAATGCTGTTGACGCTACAGAACGTAAGCCCTCCTCGCCTGGTGCCAAACCAGAGCCTCAACAACTGAATTTGGGCATTGCATCAATAATGTGCAACTAAGCCTGCAGAGAAGTCTCTCTGCATGCTGTGATATTATCCGGTCATGGGAGAGACCTGTGTCGGTCAAAGCGTTAGACCCTGGCATTTCACAAAACAGCGCATGTGCTCAGTGTGCCATTTTCTGCAGGGGTGGACCTGGGACAAGCCAACTTGCCAGCATCACAGCTTGACAACACAGACGCTGCCAGCTTTGCTTCCGGCTTCTCAGATGCCAGCACAGCAGATGCTGCAGGGTCAGTCTATGACCTTGGTCAACGCTCGCCAGCAGCTCTCTTCATGTCACCCTCAGCCTCATTTGGAGACACCGATGCAGCAGGTGGCTATGAGCCCACTATGTCACCAGGCGCCTTTCAAGCTGCCATGGCTGCTGGCATCTTGGCAGCACAAGGGCCAGCACCCAACAACAATCAACGGGCTGCATATGCACCTCTGGACACGCCACAGAACAGTGGCGCTACAGCTGCTGCTTTGGTCAAGGCTACAGAGCCGGTGGCTGGCTCTAGGATGAGACCTGTAGAGGCTCAAGAGGGTCCCTTCACACCATCGTCAATAGCCAGCAACTCGGTGGCATCCAGCAAGCCTAACTTGGCTGCTGGCTTTGACTCAGCAGCTGTGAGCAGACAGCATGCTGTGAACCCTGCTACTCCTGTCAGCAAGGCCACACTCATAGCAGACTCTGCTGTCAGCAAAACAGGCGCAGATGCAGGGTCACCTGCTGCAGAGTCAACAAATGCTATCCATGACAGCATCAGCCAAAGTCCAGAAGCTGCCTCAAGGGTGAGCGCTGAGGTTGAGGCAGAAGTTGCGCCACAGTCAGAACAGAAGACATTGAGAGACAACAGCGTACTGCAGTCACAGCTCCCTGCTGCTGCAGCACCTTCAGGCGCGGACAGTACTAGCACAGCTGCAGCAGATGTTGCGAGTGTGGCAAATGCCGAGCCTGCCTCAACTCAGATGGCTGAGATTGCTGAGGTGTCCGATCAAGCTCAAATCTCTGCAATGGGCACAGAGCTGACCAGCGCTGAGCAGCCTGCTGATGCTCAGCTCTCCAGCGCGACGTCTGTAGGTCCTGCAATTGCGACTGCACTCACTTCACCAGAGCCAAGTGCATCCCCAGCAGATGAAAGACCTGGCAAAAGCTTGTTTTCAGCTGTCTCAAAACGGCCTGCTGAGGTGAGTTGTGTGTGCTCTTCACATTTGTCAATGCTGTATGCTAAATTCTTCATCACATACATGCTGGGTCCGCAATTAGCACCATGTGTTGTTGCAGAGGTGCATCTCTCATGTACCAGATGCATCAACAACAGTGCATACAATTATGTCCTAGACTTGACTCTTCAAGACTGCCTTTGGTTTATGCATCATCAGCCTTACACGACCGGACATCATCTCCCACATGTATATGCCATTGTGTAAGTGGGTTTTGGAGCACCAGACTCCTCACTTTCTGCCCGCAAAGCCCAATGAGTCATGCTCCTTGCATTCACGGTTATCCTGCCTGCCAAAACATCTGTTTGGATCCAGCTTGACTGGTACGTCTACAGGCGGGTTTGGAGGGTGAGCCAACCTCCAAAACCCCCCGGGTACCCCCGGCGCAGTCACCTGGCATCACATGCCTTCTTCAGGCAGCAGAGCCTGAAGCAACTGCAGCCAAGCCTGCTGCTGCATCTGCACTGCACTTGGAAGCCTTTGTCAATGACTTTGTTGAGCACCTTGTCTCTGAGGTCAAGTCAGAGCTAGTGGCAGAAGCACAGAGCACAGCAGGCCAGAGTGGCATCAGCCACAAGGAGCCACCCTTGCCTTTCACAGAGGGCAGCTCAGCAGTTAGCCCATCGCCTCAGAAGGCTCATTCAGGTGCTGCTAAGAGGACCCCCAGCAGGAACCAGTCCAGTGCAAAGCGCTCACTGCACAAGCCAGCCTCATCTCCAGCTTTGGCAGCTCATCCCCAGGCCTCAGATGAGCTGAGCTCTTCAGGCTTGAGTACAGCCAGACAGCCTGAGACAGCAGGTGTTGCATCCCAAGACCAGGCGAATGTGTCTGAGTCCCAGGCTGAGTCATCACAGCCTCAGACTGAGCTGAGTGAAGCACAGGCTGCATCTCGGGCTTCCAGTGCTGTCCCCTGCAAGCAGACACGAACAGCCAGCTCAGCTGAGACAGCTGCTGTAACTGGCCATGCAAATGAGAGCCATGCATCTGCAGAAGGCAGTCAAGTAGCTGAGACCCTTTCAGCTGCAGTGTATAGTCAAGCAGCTGGGACTGGTTCAGCTGCAAAAGACAACGAGGCAGGTCAAGCAGCCACAGCGGTTGAGTATGAGACAGAGCATGTGGACACTGTGGAGTCTGAGACAGAGCATGTAGACACTGTGAAGGTAGTGCATGACTTGGTGCAGGAGCTCTTGGAAGCTGTAGCCAGGCATGGCGCACCTCATAAGGTAATTTGTGCTGCTGAGATAGTATTGCTGACCGTTTCTGACGTGAAAGGCCATGTTTTATTGAGGACTAGTCCTCATTCTGGCAAGCTTACTAAACAAGCACATATGAACTGCACATTTGATGCCACATCTCTGCTTATGCTGGATGTGGGTGAATTTCTGCCTGATACTTCAGGCATTGGTGGCACACCAGATTTTGCCAGGCAGGCCATATTTTCAGCAACAACAGAATGCGCTCTGATTTCACAGACATGTTCTCTATGACAGCCAGAAATGTGACGTAAAGCGCCCCTGCATCTGCACAAGATGCTTGCCGCTATGGCCTTGTTAACTTTAATTTGGTGCATGGCAATTTGAGGCAACAAAAGCCAGGACCAGGGTGGCCACTGTGTCATCATTGAGCCATTTCTGTGCAGTTTGCTAACACCAGGGTTGACATTGCTTGCACGCAGGTTGATGCAGCACGCACACTCAGCCAGGCCTTCTCAGGCGGCCTCCCAAGCCCAGCTTGCGCCATCAGCATCTCAGCAGCACCAGCAGCCATCAGCCAGATGGACCTCTCAGCTTCCTCTGCCACGCTGACTCAACCAGCTGCCTCATCAGCTTCTGCAGGGGCTGTGCCGCCTGCAATTGCGGCACAGCATGCACACCTAGGCAGCGATGCAGACAGTCACCCAGAGCCCAGCCCCAACTACAGGATGGACCATGTCCTGGCAAACAGCCTGCACAGCCGCATGCATGCCTCGCATGACTTTGGGCCCATGTCGCTGGTAAGTGCCATGAGCAATGATGAGAACCTCACGCCGGCTGCCAGCACTGACTTCAGTCAGGCTGCAAGGCTGGTGGCTGAGAGAGAGGGCACAGTGCAGGCAGCTGAACAGGAGGTAATCGCCCTTTGCCGTTTGCAGTCTGACATCTTGTGGTGGTCATACATTGAGTACATAAAGCTGCTAGAAGAGTACCGCAACACATTGCAAACCGCCAGCACCACAAAGCAAACTGCCAGCAACACATCGCAAACTGCCAGCAACACATTGCTAACCGCCAGCATGTGGCCCAACAGTCTAGCTGGTGTTATAGTCGGATCACAGTCAGGTTTAGGCATCTGCAAGCAAGTCCTGCTCCTCACAAAGCATCTCAGTGTCTACAGGCAGAAGCTGCACCAGCAGTTGACACAGGCAGCCACAGGACCCAGCACAGCACCCCGCCCCGCCAGCCCTTCTGGGAGACCCAGATGACCCCCCACGGTCACCACTCAGCCTCCACACTTGACCTGCCCTCCACCCAACAGTCCTCAGCTGTGCCCACTGTCACCCCCTCCACTGAGGTCAATGCTGTAGGTCAGCCTGTCATTGCACAAGATGCAACTGCAGTGGCTGTTGTTCATGACGTGGCACAGCGCTTGGCGGAGGCACAGGCCACGCCAGCAGTAGCAGATGGGGCTGCAGCCCAGCGTGTTGCCCCGGGGTCAGGCGGTGGTGCGTCTGATGCTGACATTGTGACCCCACCTGGCGGGTTCCAGACAGGGCAGGTCTGGGAGAACAATGTGTTCAGTCCAGAAATGCCTGCCGAGAGACCCAGGTACTGACTCTACAAATGCACTGCTGTCCATTGTGCTGTCTTTGATTCATCAATACATGCTGCAGTGCACAGGCTGTGCTCAATTGATTGTCAGCAGCCATTTGTGGTGCCAGCTTGCAGCACAAATACCTGTAAAAAACAAACAAAACTTGCTTGCTGGCCTGACAAAAGTTTGAGAGCATGCCAACAGCCGGTCTCACAGGATGCACTCTTGTGCACGTCTGTCCAGAAGGCAAACCAAGCTTTGCTATCATGACATTGAGATGACTATGTCAACCTTCTGAGAGCAGTCCACATGCACAAACTCAAATGTCCCAGCAGAGGCACGAACTCAAAGCATGTGTCATGAATCAACAGGTCTGCCATTGCAATGGGAAGCTTCCGGAGGCTGAGCAACAGCCCTAACATGGGGCACTCCCAGTCAGCGGCCCCAAGGCTTCGGCCTGGCCCCAGCCGCACTGTCAGCCTTCGCATCCAGGTATGCAGTGATGCCAAACTGGTCACAAATTATTCTTTCAGACACTTATACTACCCTCTGTGTGGTATGTTCAAGTTAGCAGCAAATCAAAAGCAGTGAGGCAATGAAAAACCCCAAGTGTCAAGTGATATGTCACCTGTCATGCTTTTGATGCATATGGGCGGGGCACAAACCAATGTTCTACAGAACTGTCATTCGTGATAACTGCTGTGCATTAAACAGTGCTTGTACCCTTTTGTTCAGGTTCCCAATGACCCTTCCAGGCCCGACACTCAGTCCCGGGGTGCCCACCCCTCTTCAGTCTCGGGCAGCGTATCGAGTCACGGCCAGCCCCAGAGCTCAGTTGCTACTACTGTGCTGCTTGCTGACACCCAGGGCCTCTCAGTAGAGCAACCTGGTGTGAGTGCTTCTGGCACAACAGTGTGCCCGACCATTCAGGTACAACACCTTCTCTTCTGCATGCTGCCTCTGCTACAGCACTGCAATGGGAGTGGCAAATTGAGGCCTGCCCACATCAAATCATCAAACTATTGCATCGGCAAAGCTGGCTATGAACTGCAGAGCCACCCTACTGCTGCTGCCGCTTCTGCTGCTTCAGGGCTACACCTGAGACAGGCAGGACAAAGCATCAGCACAGTATACATCAGTAGTGCACGTCATTGCATATTCTGGCTGAGGATGCAGCACAAGCAGGGCCTGCAGTGACAGGCCTAAGGCAACAAGCCAGCAGATGCCTCAAACAAACACATCTCATCAGCAACTCCTCACATCTTGTTGTGGGATCATAGGTAAATCCTGCTGGAACGTCAAGTCCAGAGTTTGATGCTGCCTTTGCCAATGAAGCCGAGGCCATGTTTGGCTTTGGGGCTGCTTCTGGTCATGCCGGCAGCATCTGTCAGCTTCAGAGGAGGCTGAGGCTGAGTGATGTAGGTCTGCAGCACTCGCCAGCTGCTCAGATACTTCTGGAAGATGCAAGCACTATCAAGGTGACCACTCTCACCGTACCTCACGATGCCAGCATGTGTCGGCTTGCATGTGATCAGTCATCTGTGGCTTGTGGCGTAAGGTTGTACACGCTGATGCTCCACCTGCAGGTGGCTGCAGAGCACACCAGCTTGTACCCTCGTCTGACAACACAGCTCATGACACAAACCATGGACTGAGGAAACTGCATGAAGCATTGCTGTCTGTCTGTCAGTGCAATGCAAGAGCAGTGCCAGCATGCCTGCCCAGCACAGATGCAGCATGGAAGGATGTCAAGCTGCAGCATGCCATGCATCATCAACACAGTTGAGTATGTATGTATAAGCATGGATTGCAGTTTTTTTGTTGTAAAAGATGACTACATGCCATTGCAGAAGCTGGAGGATGAAGTGGCACGCCTGCAAGCAGTCAACTCTGAATTGCTGAAGGACAAAGAGGAAGCACTACCCTTGCTTGAGGCCTACAGGTCAGCACACAATTGGTTTTGGTCTCTTACTACCATTCTGCCTTGCGTTGCACTGTGCCATGTGCGCAAGTACAGCGGCTACATCAACAAAGGAATCCGCTCTGTCCAGAAGTTGTATTTGCTGATCATCTGACACTGCATCGTGGCTTGACAGGCTGAGCATCAGTCAGCTGCAAGAGAGGCAGAGCTTGGATTCTGTCCAATCCAAGACCACCATCAAAAGACTAGAGACACAGGCGGCCAAGGTATGAAACCTCACAGCCTGTATGTCGGCATATTCTATATGAGCATGGGAGTTGGTAACACAATTGAGACAAGCTCAAGCATGCTGTCTGATGGTTAGTCCCAATGCAATTGCAACTGATAGCCAGTTTGTATTTGTGATGTGACTGATAGCAGCCAACTGCTTGACAGCTTCCAGTCTTGCAATTCTGTGATGTGTCACAGACATCAAGCTCGAAATGCAAATGCAAGTCCTGTGTTTGTCTGCCTTGGGCAAAAGTCAACGTCTGAATCTTCTCCTGCTGTTGCTGCAGCTGCAGGCTGAGCGCGACAGTGTGCAGAATCAGTTCAAGCAGCTGTACCATGACAAGTACCAGCCTCTGAAAGTGCGTCATCAGGCAGCTCTTGACAGCAACCAGCAGCTGCAGGAGCAGCAGCAGCAGACTGTGGAGAAGCTGCGCACGCAGCTGGCTACTGCTGACCTGAAAGTGCGCAAGGCTGGGTTGGATGTCCAGTCTCTCACACAGCAGCTGCAGAAGAGTCAAGATGATATTTAGGTCAGTAGACTTGCCGGCAGTGTCTTAGTCCAAAAGAACTTCAGCTGGATCAGCTGCTCTGCAATGTGCATCATGCCAAAGCTGATAGGATCGCCTTAGCTGGGCTTGGTACCACATTTGTGGTTCATCTGCATTGCCGCAAATGAACGATATCAATGACATGAATGAATGGCATGATGTGTTGCATGGAATGCCAATGCTACTTCACAGCGCAACTGTTATGCAATTGATCATCTTGGTATGCTTTTGCACTGCATACAGAATGTGTGTACAAATTTGCACCTTCTGTGTTGCTCTTACTTGCTGGCAAGCAAAACATGGCTGTGATACTACCAAGCACTAATCCTTCAACAGCACTCCACGCTGGGGAATGATGTAAAATGCACAACTCTTGCAGGCACAGAGGGGGGTGATGGCAGAGAAGGAAGCTGCTGTGGAAGCTGCTCAGGCAGCTGAGCAGCAGGTGCGCAAGCAGCTGACCTCAATCTCAACCTCTGGTGAAGCACTCAAGGAAGCTCAGGCTGAGTCTGATTCTCTGAGGCAGCAGCTTGAGGAGTCTGTGCGCAAGTACAGCACTGTAAAGCAGGCACGAGAGAGGGCTATGACAGAGGTGAGCCTGTGTGCTCTTGTTGCAAAAAAAACCCACAGCGTTTGCAAGATGCAACGCGCTTTACATTGACCCTATCCACCGCATCCTGTCATGCAGTTTTCTGGAGGGTCCCAACATGCCTTGCTGAGCCAGAAACACCGCTTGGTCATGCAAGCATCTATGTCTTGGTTGTGAGAGGCGACGCTTGTAGGACAAGACAGGGTGTCTCAAACAGGCATGTAATACGATCTGATGTGGTCTGAGATACGAGGTTGTAGGGCAGCCTGGGACTTCAGCTTGTGTCACCGTCTGATTCCTGTGAGGTTGCAGGTATATGCCAAGGAGGAGGAGCTGTGTGAGCTTCAGGTCAAGTTGGGAGAGCGGGACGCTGCTCTCAAAGCATACAAGACCGAGAACAGCCGCTTTGCAGACATGAAGGACAAATTCAAGGCAGATATTGCTGCGCTGCAGCAGCAGGTAACACCATACTATGTGCAGCCACATGTACAATGTTCACAGTGTTTCACTTCTGGTACATGGCATACATGGATTGTCAGTGTCCAACCCATTCACTGCAGCTCATGCTGTGTTTCTCAGTGCATTTGAGTATTCAAATGTGTTCACACCATTTGCGGGTCCATCTTTCAGCAAGTTAGGAATACTCTGTACAAGCTCGTTGCATTTGGCGCTGCTGCAGGTAAGCGAGAAGGAAGATGAGAAGGCTACTCTTCTGACAATGTGCAATGAGCTGATGAACAAGCTTGAGCGGGAGGGCATCAGTCTATGAGGAGGCTGCATGGAAGGCTTGTATGTGTGTTCAGGATTGGATCACACCATCTGTCGTCTGAATGTTTTTGGGTTGGGGTAGATCAAAAACATTGACACTTGCCGGTATGGTGGACTTTGCAATCTGTCACAGAGCTGCGCCGCCGAGACTGTAACATAACATATATACTATATATTAGGATGCAATGCTTATGCATAGCTCCACAAATGCATGCTGAGCCTCTTGGCTGACCATGTCCTGATGTGCATCAAGCATATATCATCAGCCAGGGATCATTAATGGCACTTAATCAGCAGGGCTTTCTCGTGTAGTGCTTTGGAACAAAGCTTCTGATGTGCTTTCCAGGATCAGAAACGCAGTGCAGCTGATGATAGACAGACATTGCAAAGGCAATATTGGTTTTGGTCTGTCAGGAACACAAGAAAATGCCAAGTATACAGGCGTGAGCAAGCAAGTTGGGGTCACAAAAGTACAAAGAAAACAGCACAACACGATACATTCTCAACCTGTTGGTTCGGCACTCATGTTCAGAGATTCATCTGTTCAGCCATACTTCTGAATCCGTACATATCACAGACACAGCTGACGATTGTGGCGATGTCTGTCAGCAAAAGCAGCAAACAGTACCCATTGTCAAGTATCGAGCCACATGGAGTACAAAATGAGACGAAGCCACGGGACTCCACAACGAGGTTTTTTTCATATCTCCTGCTGATGCTGTCAATATCAGTGCTGCCCATTCGTGTCATTCAACAAGCGTCTGATAGCATCCTTCAGTTGAGGCTTCTCATGAAGGACCTGCTGCAGGCCCTGAAGTGTGCCTTGCTGGCCTGTCTCAGATGTGAATAAAGCTTGTACCAGATGGGAGGTGGCCTTGACCTGTAATGCCTGCAGACAGAGGAGACTGCATGTCAGTCAGAGCTGAGGCATCATATGAGGCATCATGTGGACATGACAGAACTCACACTGGCAACTCAACATGTCTGGGTTGTACACCAACAACAGAAGTAGCAGCTGCTAATGCTGGCACTAGTCTGAGGCTTCCACTGTTGTGCAAAAGCTAGTGGTTTGGGGTGCAGGATTAAGCAGATTGCCTTCATCAGCTGGTGACACAGCAGCTGCACAAGAAAGTCAGCAAGCTCACATCAACGTTCGCCTGGAAGAGGTTGCCTTCAGGTCCGCCTCCCGTGAACTGCAGAACCCACTGCATGACAGCATCATCATCAGCCCACATCTCAGCTTCTGAGCCACTCATCTCCTCCACTTGTGTATCTAAAGTCACACCCTCGAAGTGCCGCCTGGCCAGGCCTTCAACTGCTACACCGCTGCGCAAGCTGATGTAGAACCATCTCTGGAGCAGCTTGGTTGCGTGGGCCCGAGTAATTGTCATGCTGGTGTTCATGATGGCCTTGATTAGCGGCTCCTCTGCAATCCTGCAGCAAACATGCACAGACCACTGTACTGACGCGTCACATGTCATTGTTGTATGGAATCTGTACACAAGCTTGCAACTATGCCAGATGGCACATGCGGAATGCTTCCTGCTCTTTATTTGTACATTAGGGTGCCTGACAGAATGTGCCCGCATGCACTGCAATGATCAAGCAGTCACCGTAAGCAGCAGATTGACAACACGGTTCATGGACACAGCGTGTTCGTTGGAGCAAGCTTTTGCTGACCGGTGCAGCAATGAAGATGAGACCATGAACAACAAGTATGACTTGATATGCACCTTCTGCGCAGGCGGGCTGTGAGGAATGGGCGGGCTTGGTGCCAGGGCACGATGCCCCTCAGCACTTCCTTGGCCACCATCCTCACTGGGCTGTCATGCATCTGGGCAAAGGTAGTGGCCATCTGGCGGTACACCGGCAGCAGGGCTTGCTCCCTAGCCCTCACCGCCACTTCCATGCCTTCTGCCTACATGTGAGTCCAAAACAAAGTCAAGATCTGATGTGATGCTCGCTTGACAAGTACAGCAGAAGGTGATGACAGCAGGCTGATGCTGCCAGTTAAAGGCAAGTGTTAACAGTGTCTGATAGCAGTTGTACGCCTCTGAAGTATGATCAATCAATCAATCAATTTCCATTTCCTGTCTTTAGGACTCATCAGGGGGGTCAACAGACAATGACTAGGAAGTCAACATACGATTAGCACTAAATGCACAAACATTTCAACAATAAAGCACCAAATTGCAGATGCGATGCTGTAATGAAGGAGGGTGCTAGTACTGTGACGCCACACGCTCTACTCTAATCATCTAGCTCTACAAAGGTCAGAAGCCAGACTACCAGTAGACTGGCCAACACAGATTATCTTTGTGCAAAACAAGTTTTGAGGTGACTGCCTAGCACGTTGGTTTGGTCAGTAGCCAGAAAAGCTGCTACTGAGGATGGAGCCTGACAAAATGGCACAGATCATGCTAGGCATGTGGGATCATGCTAGGCATGTGGGATCATGCTAGGCATGTGGGATCAGCACTCAATGTGTATTGGCATCCAAGTTGCCACCGTGCACATAGCATCATCTTGACAATTCCTGCAAATGTATGTCAAGCAAGAGCCATGACGGCAGCCTGAGGAGCACGAATTCTAGTAACACAGCTTGTGATCATGCCAGAAACCCCCCAGGGATGATATCCATCCATTCATTGAATCTTTCATCTTCATTGAACACCTGTC
>JAABUP010002054.1_pt1 | contig 40486 bp, 51 predicted proteins | sample 5559201 | NCBI WGS metagenome assembly JAABUP01 (sample SAMN10711887, study PRJNA513373) | rock metagenome | isolation source: Antarctica rocks | place: Antarctica | reverse complement strand
AAAAGGATCTCATGGTGTTTGTGTCCGTGGAAAACAAAGGAGCATACCGCTGCCTAACTGCCTGGAGAGCTGGACACTCAAAAATCATGTGCAATTCATCTGCCACAGCCACACTACCACAATGTGAACGGTGCGTTTGCCGTGCATGTGTGACCTACCTTGATCGTACCTTTCGACTGAAATTTGGTCGATGGACATTCGAGTTGGTGCCTTCTGATTGTTGGGCCAAGCGTATTGTTATCGTGCTGCTTGAAGTTTTGGAGATTTCAGATCGGCTGACATGCAACAGCAGCTCGTGGAAGCTATACACACTCTGTATCACAATGCGCATCCGGAAATCAAGAAGCAAACAGGAAACCAGCTAGAATCATGGCAGCAGAGTGAGAGCGCATGGTCGTTGTCGGACACGATTTTGCACGATCCCAGCAGCACCATGGAGGCACAGTATTTCTGTGCTCAGACTCTACGGACTAAGGTAAACGCACAGTCAGCACCCTCTCTGCGCCAAGCGTTCTCACATACTCTTTGAAGTGGGTTCTTCTGGTTCTCCCAGGTGCAACGGGACTTTGAGGAGCTGCCTGCACAAGCAGCAGATGCTTTGCGCGCCTCCCTGCTGGACTTGCTGATTCATTTTGCCACTGGGGCAGCAGCTGTGAGGACACAACTGTGCCTAGCCATTGCCGCCATGGCTGCACACATTCCGTCAAAGCAGTGGGGCCAAGGCGGAGTTGTGATGTGGCTTGCTGAGAACCTTGGCAGGCAGTCACAGGAGGTGGCTCTGCCCTGCATGCTGGAGCTTCTCACAGTCATCCCAGAGGCAAGTCCAGCTACGCAACTCCTACAAAGTTGCCGCGCCAAGCTGCATACATCTTCATTCTATTCAGGGTGAGCCTTGTCACAACATGCCAGCAGCATTGCACCTCAGCACAGAGTCATGGACAACATCGCTCACATGCCCAGCAACAGAAAGTATCAATTTCTGGGCTGGGGTGTCATGCAGGAAGTGGGCAGCTACCGGCCTGCAGTCCGGCCAGAAAGACGCAGGCAGATGCAACAGGAAGTGGTGGATGCAGCGCCTCACGCCCTGCAAGTCCTGGCTAGCTGCCTCAACCAGAAAGGTACCCTCTCCACAGGCCATCACACCAGGCTTTTGAATGACAAAGCATTGCCGGCAACGAGCAGCGTCAAGCAGCGTCACGCGATAGTGCGCGCTCTGCTGTGCTGAATAATGCTGGCTGTTGTCATGCAAAGCCCTAGGAGCCGTGTGCACATGCTGACTACAAAAGCATGTTTGGATTGCTGCCATTTTGGCTGCAGACAGCACAGTAGGTTGTGCAGGTAGACATGCTCGGATGTCAACTGCTCCTGACCAGGGCTGGCATCAACCACTCACGCTGACTTGTCAGACTCAGCACTAACATGAATCTGCTCTGTCATTTTCGACTGACACTCACCTGATGCAGACAATCATATCAGATGGCAAATGTTCAAGGCTAACACTCTAGCTGAAGCTTAGCCTTGGGGCTGGGCCAGACAGCCCTGTTCTGATCAGTCACCCATATCACAGTTGTCCGCAACACCTCAGTGGAATCAATGCCATGAGCTGTGTTGCACTCTCAGGTCCTTCCTTCATTATAATAAAAACACTACTGTACAGGCGTTCCAGCTGATCATTCTTGCCAGGTACCTACTAGCTTCTTTCGCCATGCAGGAGGGCATGTGAGGGGCCAGGTGCTACATGCCTTTGCAGCATGGCTAAAGCTCAGCGCTGGGGCAGGGCTGGACGGCCCAGCCCTGGCCAATCACCCACTCACCAAAGCAGCCATGGAGGGCCTGAAGTCCACAGACACGTTTGAGGACGCATCAGATGCTGTCTGTGAGCTTGTGCTGTGTACTTCTTCAAGAGGGAGCCCTGAACCACAGATGACGCCTCTAGTGCTATTGCTGGTGCCTGCGGTAGGCATGCAGCAACTCTCCTCAGCTCCTCAGTACTTGTCTGATGTCTCACATAATGTATGCCAGCTGGTGCTGTGTATCTTGTCAAGGAGGGCACCTGGGCTGCTGGCACCAAATTGAGATCTGCAGTCCAGGCTCTGTTGCCTGCAAAGCGGTGCACAAACCAGAAGACCTCTCTGTCACATTCATCGTCTATGCATGGACCCCATTGAAGACTTGTCTTCCCCTAAAGTCAGGTAAGCAGCTGTATGAGGTTTTGTGTTGGCAGTTAGTTTGAAAAAATATGGGTTGGGTTGCGGGGGTCCATCTTAGATTGTACATATCTCAGTCGCCTTTTGCATGTGTTTGTGACAGCTGTATTACCTTTGCACCTCATGTTCAGGGCAATGTCACCCATATATGATCAGCCGCACTCAATTTGATCTGACCTACTCATTGAAATGCGTGAAAACTTTGCACAGAAGGTCATTCTGTATCCTATGCTAATCAATGCATTGATGACGGCACATGATGCCTCTAGGTCCTGCCTATACAGACGACATTGATATTGCTGCACACAGTGTCTTGCGTGACACCATATGGAACACGCCAAAAGAAGTCACCATCCTGTACTTCCTGGACCTTGCTGTCATGTCTGCAAGGGCAAGTAGTCAGATGGCCTGTCATTGTGCAGATGGTTTTCTTGCAGGCAGGCTATGCTGCAGCGATACAAAAGGTCTGCAAGACATGCAGCAGCTCCTGTGCAGATTTGCAGCAAGTCAGCAAAGCATGCATCCTATGAAACAAGGCATCAGCAGGTCTCGCTTTTGAGGCCACGCTGTGCTGCCACTCCACATCGAACGTCAAGACACACACAACATTATGTGGAAATTGACATGCATGCTAGAAAAGTTGGCCTGCTCAAACAGCATGATGATGTGTCTGCAGGTCATGGCTCTGCGGCCACGCTTTGTTGCTGCCGCACAGCAGGCACAGCAGGCTGAGGATGGCAATGGCGGGGTATACGATGAGGATGACGTTGAGGCAGTGAAGGGCATGGCCCGCCTGTTTGCAGAGCTGGGAGAGTCCTACACAGCCCTCATTGCCACAGGTATATATGATATACATATCATACATACGACGTACATATAATAATTAAGAGATATATGTATAACACATGTAAATGTTTTTGATATACATCTGATGTACGTATAAGACCAGAGCAATCTGGTACTTGTCACAACCTGCACAGACTGTCTGCGCGGTCAGGTTGCATAGGTTTCAGCTTGCTGGCAACACATGCTGCAGTCTTTCTTGGCTTGAGTGGTCCTGCACAACTTTGAATGCGTAAGATTGGTGACTGCACACGACTTCTTTTTTCTTTGTAATGACTGTTCCTCTTTAGGGGGGGGGGGACCATGCTCCCCTCATGGCTGCCAAAATTTGCAACTGCGCATGTACCTCATTGTGTGCCATTATGTGCAGAGCTCAAGTTGCCAGCATGGCTCATTTCCAAGGCAGCTTGCTATGGTCGTGGTCTTGCTCACTGTGTAATGTCCGATACAACATGTGCATTGTGCAATGCAAACAACACTGCTGTGCTGTCATGGATAAACACAGATCAAGATCAAGAAGGTTTTAGGCTTTGTCTTGTCTTCACTGTTTCTTTGCTTCTCAAGACTGTACAGTTGAGATGGGCGAGCCTGACTCAACATGGTTGTGTTGCTTGCAGCATCTTCAGACTCCATACTGCAACACTGCAGCCTGATCACACATTGGGCTGATATTATGCACTCTATCAAGCCTTACTCAACATCGGTGTTGCTTGCAGCTTCTCCAGACGCCATGTAAGCCCTGTTGGGTTGCAAAAGCAAATACACATCACACAATGGGCTGACATCATCCAACTTGTTATGTTAAGCCTGACTCAACATCGATGTGTTGCTTACAGCATCTCTAGACTCCATGCTGCCAGTGGAAGTCCTGCTGCCAGTGGAAGTCCTGCTAGCTTGCAAAAGCAAATATACACCGCACAATGGGCTGACATCATCCAACTGTTGTATTAGGCCTGACTCAACATTGTCATGTGGCTTACAGCTTTTTCAGACCTTATGCCGCAACATTGCAGCCTGATCACACATTGGGCTAATACCATGCAATCTGTCAACCCTGACTCAACATCGTTGTGTTGCTTACAGCTTCGCCAGATTCCATGCAGCCAGTGGACGCCCTGCTGGGTTGCAAAAGCAAACCTTTATCATAGAATGTGCTGGCATCAGCAAATCTGTCATGTCGATCTATCAAGTTAAGCCTGACTCGATATTATTGTGTTGCTTACAGCTTCTCCAGACTCCATGCAGCCAGTGGAGGCCCTGCTGCCAGTGGAAGCCCTGCTGGGTTGCAAAAGGAGATATTCATCACACAATGGGTGGACATCATCCAACTTGTCATGTCAAGCCTGACTCAACGCTGTTTTTGTTGCTTACAGCTTTGCCAGATTCCATGCAGCCAATGGAAGCTCTGCTGGGTTGCATAAGCAAGATGTTCATCACACAATGGGCTGACAACATTTCATCTATATCATCATTGTTTTACCAAAGTATAATATATTATTATTTTATTATTTATTTATATATGAAGCCTGACTCGCCAACATTCGTTGCTTACAGCATCTCCAGACTCCATGCAGCCAGTGGAAGCTCTGCTGGAGGTGGCGGCGTATCCTGATCAGGCCATCAGCAGCATCAGCTTCAACTTCTGGCATCGCCTCATGCGCCAGCTCACCTCAGGCTTCTCGGGGCCCGAAGCTGCCCCGGGGGCCAATCAGGAGGGCGTAGCCAATGCCCAAAATGCGGTAAGCTCCAGACATAACCTTCTTTTCACGATCCTTTCACTATTTCTATGGTCTCGGTAGTTTGCTGCCCAGGAGACCATAGCCAATGCCCACAATGCGGTGAGCTTCAGACATGGGCTTCTTTTTGTTTCTTTTTTACATTTGGTGGTCATGATGGTGTTGTATGTTTCCTCCTGAGGGCATGGCAATGCCCACAATGCGGTAAGCTTGAGATGCAACCTTCTTTTTGTGTTTATTTATTTATTTTTGCATTTGGCGGTCATGACGGTGTTGGTTGTTTCCTCCTGAGGGCATGGCAATGCCCATGGGTGCGGTGAGTTTCAGACATAACCTTCTTCTCATGTCCGTGTTACTATGTTGGTGGTATTGATAGTTTGCTGCTGAGGGCATGGCATCACATGTCGACAACCCCTTGGGACCCCTTTGGATGCCCTACTGTAGTGGAAAGTATTGGCTATCAGAGCTCCCCTTGTGCACCTCATCTTTGTGACACAGACCACCAGATTGTCATTTTGTATTTTGATGACATGATTTGGGGGGCAGGATGAAAAGGCTGGACGTCTTTTGGCTTTGACTTGGGCAGAGTTTGGTGCTCCTGTTTGTGCATATGAAAAGAACAATTGCAGCAAACCAAATGCCGTGCGTACAGCTGCCTGTTTGCATGTGCTATTTAGGGCTTTACATGTCCAACCCCAAAGTAAGCCACACAGTGTGTGAGTAGATCACTGATTGAGTGACTCATTTGCTCTTCTGTTGCGCCATTGATTGATGCAGTGAATGTGCATTGATTGCTTGATCTGCATCACACACTGCATGGCAACTTTTGCATTGGATCATGATTGCTCTGCAAATGTTTCTTATCGGCTGCTTTCCTGCCTTCATATCACACAGCATGGGGTTGTATTCAGAAGCTGCTCTGCAGCTCACTTGTCTTCCTTCAATCAATCAATCAAGCAAGCAAGCAAGCAAGCAATCAAGCAATCAATCAATCAATCAATCAATCAATCAATCAATCAATCAATCAATCAACCAGCCAACCAATCAATCAATCAATCAATCAGTCAATCAATCAATCAATCAATCAATCACTTTACATTTCTTGTCTTTAGGACTCATCAGGGGAGTCAACAGACAATAAGTGGGAAAACAACATACACTAAGCACTAAATATTCTTGCTGCTGTTCACAGGAGCAGCAACGACGCCTGGAAGCGTTCACACCAGCCTATCAGCGATTGGTCACAGTGGTGGTACACAACGTCCAGTATCCAAGCAACTACCATGAGTGGCACAGAGACGAGCTGCAGGAGTTCCGCCACAACCGATACGCCATCTCTGAAACTCTGGAAGATGCTGCTGGCAAGCCTCCTCTTCTCCCCTTGCTTGCTGTCCTGTTTTGAGAAACTAAATTGTACAAGACTTTTTTTCCCCACTGCCCTAGGCGTTTGTCAGTCAAGTAGACACTGTAAAATGGATGTTTCTCTAGACTCTTCGACTTTTCTGAAATTCAGAAAACTTCTTCTCCCCCAGGTGTTCTTCTTCTTGTGCCCTTCCCTATTCTTCCTCTTCTGCTTTTATCTCACTCTCCGTCTTGTCCTCCTGCTCTTGTGTCTCTCATCCCTTTTGCCTGCGTTGCCTAATAGGATCTGTCCCTGGAAGCCTGTTTTGCCTGCCCTGGGGGCAGTGTGCCTGTGTGGCCCATCCCAGGGACAAATCTGGGCAATACTACTAGGCAATAGTACCATAACAGTGCCTGGCAGAACAGGCACCCCATATAGGAACCCTAGCTGATGTATCAGCTTGGTCAGCATGGCATCTGCCTTTTCAACGGCATCTCAGTGGCATATCCATGACATCACCATGGCACACCAAAGACTTGTATACTTGCACTACACCAATTGATTCACAGCATAGCAGACTTCACTAAAGACTCATGTTAAGCCTACTTAAGCTACTGCCTATTGAGCCTACTGCCCTATATGGCTCCTTCAGCCAAACTGCTGAGGTAGCGTTGGCCTGATGAGACATCAGACATACTTACTCACACTTGTGCAGTCTGTCTGTGCACATGTGCTCAACTCTGCTTCTTCAGCAAGAATGCTCAGGTGCCATGGGCCTGATTAAAAAGGCACACGTACCAACTTTCACTGACTAAAATGTGTGTATTCTGTCTGTGCAGATGTGTTGGGCTGGCAGCCAACCCTGCAGCTGCTTGTGAGGCCGTTGCAGCAGCTGGCCACCACCTTTGACTGGCGAGTGGCTGAAGCCTCCCTCTACTGTGTCAGGTGGGCCAGCTTCAATCAATCATTCAATCAGATTACATTTCCTGTCTTTAGGACTCATCAGGGGGAGTCAACAGACAGTAATTGGGAAAGCAAAATACACCGCTGCAGCAGCACTGCAACATCACCATGTGCTGAAAGTGGGATATTAGGTATGCCAGCTTTACAATGCAGCAGCAGTAGCAACGTGGCATTGCCATGCAAAGAAAGCGCTGTGAAGGAGGCTGTCCAAGCTAGTCCTTGTTAAGGACAAGATGCATTCTTAAGCAGGATTGACCTGTTGAGCAAACCTGTTGCCAAGGCTATAGTGCCAGTCAGCATACATATCCTTGGGCAGAATTATAGAGTCAGTTGATGGCGTGATTATTATTATCATCATCATTATTATCATCATTATTATCATTACCATTATTATTATTATTATTATGGGTGCAGGTCGATATGCAGACAGAACATCCCTGCAGGAGAGCCACTGCTGATGTCCCTCTTCAGCAGCCTGCTCAGCATGCCCACAGACCATGACGCCGGCACCCTGCAGTACACGGTGGCCATGATGATCGGCTCATATGCTGCCTGGCTGGCCTCCACTGTGAGAGTGGAACAAAGGGGGCAACTGTTGGTCTCCCAGATGCTGCAGCTGCTCATGAAATGTAGGCTTCAGCTCTGGGCTGCTGCCCCAGGAGGCTCTTGTTATGAGACACCAAGAGATGTAGACTTATGTTTTGTGGTTTTGTCTTGTCATGAAATGTGGGCTTGCTTGTGCTTAAACTGTGGCCGCTGCTGAATGAAGTGGATCAGCAAAACCTCTTCTGGTAGTCTGCTTGTGGCTGGACTGGAGAACGACATTGGCATTTGTTGCATTTTTGTGATAGTACTGATGCTTGATCTGCTTGCTAATTAAGCAAGGATGAAAGCCACACTTCTGCCCTAAACCCTAAACCCTATATAGTTGAAACATGTTGCTTGTTATGCTCATACTGCTCGTGTTGCTCAGGATAGCAAGTACAGATCAAAAGCAGGTTGAGCAAACAAGCATCAGGTGCATGGGATATAACTCAGCTCCCTCCAGACAGGCTTGTGCTGAGCGTCACAAACCCTGTGTTGCTCGTGGTTGCGCTGAATAGATTCTGCATGTGCAGCTTTGGAACATTCCGAGAGCGCTGGTGCAGCGGCTACTGCCATCAGGCACATCTGCCACAGCTGTGGCAAGTACCTGGCAGCTTCCCACCTGGATGCCCTGATGCAGCTGTACCAGAAGGTGCAGGGGCAGGGGGCAACAGCCCCAGCAGGCAGCCACAAACTACTGGAGCAGGATGTACAAGCTGTGAGTCTCTGAGTTCATATGCTTGACCTTGTCATCGTGCACATGTGGTCTGAGAGATGACTAATACACAATACTGAGCTAAGGCGGCGAAGCAGTTGTCCTTCAGCTCAATGGAAAAACAATTTTTGCAGGACAGTCCATACATCCTGCACAACAAACAAACACAAAAAGAATTGAGAGACAAGTGTGGGAGAGCATTCGCCTTTGCATTGATGGTGGATTTGAACTGTACGTCTGCACTAATGCATACGCAAGGAACAGAAGTGAACCATCATGTGTAGTTGTGACAGCATGGACATGATCACCAAGATCTAAAACATCTTTCTGATGTAGAAACGTGTTTTTACTGTCCCCAGGCATTTCTGACTGTTATCTCCAATATAGGTTGAATTTATGTAGAAGTGCAGACATTGATCAAGAAGATCAGCAACCACCCTGCCATCACTTGCTCAGAGTTGTGCTTCCTGAGGATGGCAGATTTACCTGTGCATATCACATACATGCACAGACTGCACACATGCTGCTTTGACTGGATCACGGCTTGGTGCGTCAAGTTGCCATGTGAACGATGCAACAGGAAGCCCCAGGAAGTGCACAATGCCTGTAAGCATGACACAATGTAACTTAATATAGGGTGTAGGGACCAAGGTCTGCCTTCACAAGATGTAAAACCATACCATAGTACATTATACCATAACTGTATGCATCGCTGAATTGTGGTGAACGTGTTACGTTTCATTCTTTTATAGTAGCATTAGACGTACTGTACTATGGTATGTATGGACATGTGTGACACTATGTATACATATACAGTATGACACATAATTCACGTGATTGGTACCTGCAGGTGATAGAGGCTGTTGCCTCTGTGGTGTCCTGTCTGCAAGGGGATACTCAAGCGGCAGCAACACGCGCTCTTCTGGAGCCCATCATGACTCCCTTGCAAGCACGCTTGCAACAGCCCCAGCCCAATGGGGCAGGGCCGGCCCAGCAGCCCTCAGAGGACGTGGAGCATGTTGGGGCCTTTGTGGACAGGCTAGGCACTGTCTTCAAGTAACCCTTCAGCCTCGCAGCGTATATGTATCAGTCATGGTGCCTTGTAAAAAGCCATGTCTATCCATCCAGGCAAGTATGTGTGCTAGCCAGTGGTTACTGAGCATCGAAACCAAAAGTCTGGATTACATGTCAATAATTACAGAAATAATGGCTTGGCTTCACAATCTGCATGAAGTCGGCTTCCTTTACAAAGTATTTGAAACCCTTTAGAAAGAGAGTCACTTTTGTGCAGGCGCATGGGTGATCCTGGCTTGGCAGCAGCCAACCTGGCCCACAGCTGGCCACTGCTGGTCACAAGCCTTACGCAGTACAGCGGTAACGACCGGGTAACAGAGAAGACTGGGCGTGCCATCAAGCAGGCTCTGCAGACTTCCAGGAAGGCTTCGGCTGGAATGCTGCAGCAGGTTCTGGAGACTGTGGCTCGCCAGTTTCACGTGACTGGCCACCCATGCATGCTGTACATTGCCAGCGAGCTGCTGAAGACGTTTGGTGGTGATGCTCAATATCAGGCAGCCCTAGGTGGGTCCCATACTTACTGGCTGAATTGTGATTGTGGGTTTCTGCATAAGAGAGGGCTCACTCATGCTGTACATTGCCAGCGAGCTGCTGAAGACCTTTGGTGGTGATGCTCAGTATCAGGCAGCCCTAGGTGGGTCCCATACTTACTGGCTTGAATTGTGAACCTGTACTTGTGCATAACAGAAGCCCCTGTATGGGGTCGCCTTTGTTGAAGCCCCTTGGTTGAGTATTCCTTCACCAGAGCCCCTTTATTGAGGCCCTGCCTCAGTGCATTCGTATAAGCATGACAGCAGAAACGAGGGTAGTTGCATGTGAAACAGTGGTGTAGCGTTTTGGTGGCAAGAGCCATAGAATTGCTCTGCAGCAATGCTTGAACAAGGTTACTGGGGTCTCCTTTCATGTTGGCTGGTTGTGCTGTCTACACACTAGTTGCATATCAGCAAGTACCCATGGTTTAATGTTGGGGGATGTCCCAGTAAGCATGACATTTGCAGCAGTGATGCCCTGTACCAGCAGCTTAACTTAATGAGGTCGAGTGCACAGTGTTTGGCTTTTGCAGACATGCTTGCTGACTGCCTTGCTTGGTAGTTGCTCAACACTGCTGCATGTTGCATGCTTCACAGTGAGCTGGAGAAAGCCTTGAGGGGGTTTTGCAATAACAGGTCACCGTATATGATGTTGATGCGTGCGTGCGTGTGTGTGAGAGGGCGAGCTCTGCCGACCGTTGCTTGTCACTGTCTCTTGTCAACAGGCGTCCACTGTCACTGAAGACAGCCTGCAAGCTGGCTATAGCTTGACACTCCCTTTGACAATGAAAGGAGCGTTACCCTGTAGCCAGCTTGCAGGCTGTCCACAGTATGGGTGGACGCCCAGGCAGGGTGACAGGTGCCAATCCTAGCTGCATCTGCTGAGCTTTGCTGGGCAACAGATGAGACGCTCACATGGACACTGTCATCAAAGAGTTCAAAGTCAAATAATTGAATACCAATGACCCTCACATGGATACTGTCATCAAATAGTCCTAAGAAAGCGAATACTAATGCACAATTCATCAATCCAAAAAAAGTCACCGCAAATGCTGGAAGTTTGTCGCTCAAGTCTGGTCTCACTTGGATACTGTTATCAAAGAATCTAAAGAAATTGAATTTCAATGCACAATTCATCAATACATAAAAGGTTCCCGCGAATTCTGGGTGTGTGTGGTACAAGTGGTCTTGCCAGGAGGATTTGTTCTTTCCAAAAGTAGATTTGCAAGGTCCCTTGTGCTTTGGACTTTTTCCAGAAGTAGATTCGCAAGGTCCCTTGTGCAGTAGACAGCCTGCATGAATGAAAGCATGATTTGTTGTGCCTGCAGGGCAGCTCTTCTCAGCCATAGTCACAAAGGCACTCCAGGGTTTGCCAACCCTAGCAGCCTTTGACCACAACCCAGACATGGCCGATGACACCTTCCTGCTGATTGACAGGGCTGTCCGGTACAGCCCTGGCGTGGTATTCAACCCTCAGATGCTGCCCCTCATTGCTGATGCAGCAATGACCGGCGTTCTCGTGCAGCACAGGTCAGCCATCCAACTCTTGTGCACAGTCACCACATATTTTGTTGCGTCAAATTGACACAGATGCCCACTGAGAATTGCAAAGACCTGGATTTCTGGCAGGGTGTGAATGACATAGTGAATGTGCAAGCAAAGACCAGCGCAGCAGAATTCGACAGGAGTGTGTCAAACAATGATGATCAAGCTGTCAACAAATGTGATGCTGTGTGTGTGCTGTCAGCCTTTTGCATGAAGGCAGGCATATGACAATGGTGACACTGCAGCACAACATCACGTTTCTGTCCCTGCTGCTGACTGTGCCTGGACTTCTGCCTGCCTCACGATCTCATCAACAACAAAGACGTGCATCGAGCCTTGTTGTAATAACTGTTCTGCATCTTTCCATTTGTACTGAACCAATGGTTTATATTGTTTCTATGACAGAGTAGAACAGATGTACTCTGCCACATCAGTGTGTCTGTCCCAGTCTGATCCTACTCACCTGCCCCTGTCTGTCACTCGGTATTCATCACTGAGCATGAGCCTGTCTACTTATCTGGCAGAGCACGCTCTGCTTAGCTGCCCCCTGCATTTGAGCTCCAACATGACAAACATTGCAACAGAGAGTGTTTGAGTCCCAGTATCTCAGACAGCTTTGCTGTCATATCGCAGGGAAGCTTGCCTCTCCATCATTTCAGTGCTGCGGCGGCTGCATGACACCAATGACCCTGACAGAGAGGTGGACTGCTCACAGCAGCAGCAGCAGCAGCTGCGTGCAGTGATTGAGCCCCGGGACCCCCTGTTGGTGCGCATCCTGTTTGGGGGTCTGCTGGGGGCCCTCCCCAAGTCCAGGGTGGATGACATTGCAGCTGTGCTGTATGACATGATACATGTGAGCTTCTCTTTGATGCGCTTTTGGCTCCATGTGTGCTCAGATGGTGAGATGGTTATGGTCGGTGGAATGATCAGGAACGGTGAATTGGTAAGGGGTTGTGAAATGATTGGGGATGGTGAATTGGCAAGGGGTGGTGAAGGTGAAATGCTTAGGGTGGTGCAGTGGCTAGAGATGGTGATGAATGGGATCTCTTGTCGATCTGTTGGCTCAAAGGTCCTGCACAAGTCTAAAGCAGAAGATTTTGCAGTTTGTATGGCACACAAAGTGCACTGTATGTTATGCAGCTGCCAACTCAAGATGTGCATGTACGCGCAAGTATCAGAGTATACGCCATGTTACACACAATGTATTGTCAAGAACTCTGGTTGTCTGCATCCTGTGCAATCGTGATGAAGACGCAGCCAATATTTACCAACTATGTGCCTTCACATGGTGCACACACAAAGCCCCTTGCTGATGTGAAAATTCTCAGCAAAGACCATTCTCACCAAAGACCATTGCAGAGCATAGCATTGGCAGCCGATGATCACTGTGAAGATCTTGAGCAGGCAGATGGATGACAATGCATGCGGTCCTCAGTCTTCATTGCAAGAGGCCTTCCGCCTTACATGCACAGGTTGACTTGTCCTATTTGATGAAGAGTTCTGCACGCCTAGCAGTGACACTGCGAGACATGCCTACCAAGCAAAGAACTAAAATTGGCGTTTTTGAACTTTTTTAACAAGCTCAGCCTGGACAAACAGGATTTGATCTGAAATAGCACTTTTTGTTTCAATGAACCAAATGCTTGCAAGCACCTAGCTCAACATGAGTTGGAAAGCATTTTCTTTCATTACTATTATTCACATGGTTGCAGGCATACAAGGCAGCAGCATACCCCTGGCTGACATCAGCACTGGCAGCCATCCCTGAGCAAGCAGCCACACAGGCAGACAAGCAAAGCGTCATCACAGCAGCCCAGAGCCTGGCAGCAGGAGTGGATAACCGATGGTGAAACCTCCTGCTTGAGCCACTTGCTAACATGCCTCCAAAATGTAGATGAGCCTGATACTACCCCCCAGGCGCTTTTGACTTCACATTTGCACTGAGAAACAGGCGTTTCTAACAAAGGAAATGGTGTTTCTGTGTCCTGCAGAGATGAATGCCTGTTGGTCAACAGCTGCTGCAAACCTGACGTGCTGTGTCTTGTCCAGAATTTTTTAACCCCCCTCAATCTGCGTCATTGGCAGCTTACAGACTTGATTCTGTGCGCTTTCAACCAAAGAGAGATGGTAAATGCTGGCATGCCCGTTCTGCACACACTAGGTGCAAAACATACCTCGTATTACTCATGTTTTCATATTTCTCGCTATTCTCTGCAGGGATCTTGAAAGCTCCCTGGACGATCTCAGCGAGGTTTGTCGGCGCAACAGGCACAGCATGGAAGCTGCAGTCAGAGCACTGCTACCGCCAGAGCTGTATCAGACAGCCATGCCAAACTTATCTTGACATGTGCATTGTGTTTGATAATCATTTGCACCGTCTGAGGTTTTATTCAATTGCAGCTTCCGTCCTAAAAGCGCAAGTAGCCATGCAATCTCACCTTGATTGAGCCGCAACAGACTTGTCGTTTTGTTACGCAGCTACAAGCAAAGAAGGTATACGCAAGTCAAGCAACTTCTGGCCTTTGCGCTCTCTCATTGTGCACATGTGCAGGCATACGGTACGTCCTCTCTGTGTCCACGTGGGCTTTATTGGTATCAACGTGTAACTACCTGTGTGCTAGGGCATATAAGAACCTTCATTTTATATTTGCAATTCTGGAATGCTGTCAACGTGAGCCCAAGTCGTGGATCGATAGCTATTTGTGCAATCACTAGGTGCATCATCACGTGTAACCAGGTGCACTTCGCAGATTGCCAAGGGCTCTTCAACGGAATCAGGTAGTAAGCTGTCTGTGCAGGCACTTTGAGATCCGTGCGCTTGCATTTGTAGAACATGCTTTAGAACAGGTGCAAATCAGTGCATTCTCGGGGTCGTGTATCTGAGATCCAATCTATCAAGGGAACAAGTGCAAATATACATATTGGGGACCACAGTGACTAAAAAAGCAATTGTCATGACTGCTGGTCATGAGTCATGAACTTTCCCTGCTTGGCACTTGCCGGACAAACTTTGTATCCCAAAAGGTGGTCCCATCCCCACTGCTTTGGTAACTAACGATTCGGTCCAAATTTTGTGGCTCGTGAGCCATCTGTCGGTACTGTTGCTGGCTTATCCACTCCGCATCCTGCATTGTTGGGTCACTTCAGCGACAGCTCACGTTCACGCTTCGCAGGAGCTTTCCAGCACTGTTTGACTTGCTATAGTCCGGGTTATTTGCAGCTGATCGGTCACTTCAGGCTGAGCTTCAGGGAAGCTTAAGAAGTTGCAAGTACTTTCCGACGTTTGGCCATGGCGAACGCAGAGCACATTCCACCCCCAGAAGTTTTGCGCAGCCAACGCAACGTCATGGCAAACGACCGTGACGGTGCCGGTACCGCTCAAGGAACTGATCCTAATAGCGAAAACGATGAGTGGGCGCAGCCCATGGACTACTGGTAAAACCGAGTCATCTCGAAGTCGAGCCCCGCAGCAACCACAGCAAACCCTAGTGCACTGGGACTAATAGCTTTCGATTACACCACAGCTTTGCTACAGGTAAATCCTCGCATGCATGCGCACGTATGCCTGTGTCGCTCAGGCAGTTGCAAGGCATGTCACATGTCATCCCCTCCAGACGTGTATTGCTGTCACGACCTCTCCCAAGCCATGTATGCGCATCTTGGCGATCTGATGGAAGTTCAAGCACCTTTGCCCTGCATGCAGGGAGCAAACACTCACTGGACAGAGGCGAACACTCCTTATGTGACCTCAGCATTTGCATTGTTCTTTGGAGGCCTTGTGCAGCTGTTGGCAGGGATGTGGGAGTTCAGGCGCAACACCATGTTTGCAGCCACAGCTTTGTCCAGCTACGGCGGTTTCTGGCTCAGCTATGGCATCTATCTGCTTCTTGCTGCTGGTGGTGTCATTCCCGAGTCTGGCACAGAGGGCCTGCAAATGATGTTGAGCCTCTGGGGCATTCTGACCTTCTTCTACTTTGTGTGAGGCTCCAATCCATCTGTGCAAGCTGTTGCTGCTACTTATACTGTTGAAATTTGTATTTAGCATGTTGTGCTACTGCAAACCTGGTTTTTGCTGTCTGTTGAGCAGCGTCATGCGGTGTTCCAGCCACTTTCAGCTACTGCACAAGATGGCTGTGGACCTGCTTAGTACTTTCCTCGTCTCATTTTTACTAAATGTCACAGCTTTTGCCAGTTGAGTACACTGGTGTTTGCAGGTGCACCATTGGGCTGAATGTTGCCTTGATGGTCCTCTTCCTGTCCCTTTCAGTCACCTTCTTCCTGCTTGCTGCCGGCCAAACCAACACCAAATGCATGAAGGCAAGTCAAATCTGATCCAAAGTTTCAAATGTGCTGAGCTGCTGTGTTGTTGACCATGATCCAATGATTGTGGACACCACTAGTGAGCATGGCATGTAGCATTTAAGAGCAAATATGTATCGACAGCATCTGTGAGCCACTTGCAATTTTACATATGTGATTGGAAGTCAGCAATGAGCAAGACCAGGTTGACAGCAAAGTTTGTCTTCCTGCTATGACTGTGATGGTGTGCGTCTGAAGGCTGCCGGCTACTTTGGAGTGTGGACAGCAGGAGCTGCCTGGTACATTGCCTTTGCTGAGCTGTTGAACGAGACGTGGTTCAGGGGCAGGGTATGTCTCCCCCTCTTCCCCTCCTTTCCTTACCAAGAGTTGCAGTCTTCAGATTGTGTGCCTCACAGCTTCAGACAGGCCTGCTTGATCAACAAGGACAAATCTCTGATGCTTGCTGTTGTCAAAAGCATCAGTCTTTTTGTCATCTGCTTAACACTTTGTGACATGCCTCACTCTAAAGGTCATTTTGTGCAAGCTGGCAAACCTTTTGCATTGGTTTCCAGTGCACTCACGTGGTTTCCAGTGCACCCACGTGGGATGTCAACATGGACAGCAGGCCCCTCTTCCATGCTTGCTGCACCATTGGCAGTTCTTAGCCTTGCTGCCTGAGCATAAAGGTGTGGTCTGGTCTTGCAGGTTGTGGTTCCTCTCGGCACAATGACCTGGCCCAACAAACATGACAAAAAGTCCCCCAAGAACGCCTGAGGGTGCCTGCAAAGACATGATCAGTGGGATATTCTCCCTTCATTTTGTGCAAGCTAATAAAAGGCAAATCAAAGGGGCAGTCATGATTTAGTGTGAAATGGCGCCAGGCCTGTACATGGAGGTGCCAGCTTGGAGCTGTTTTTCTGCGGACCTACACGGCTGCAAGTCATTGGCAAATTTTGGCATAGGCCAACAAGACAATCTGTTGTTCTGTTTAGGAAAACTTGATGGCTGAGATGTAAGCATGTGTGATTCGCAAAGTGTGTGGCGATGACCAAGTTATTTCGTGTGTCCATGTCTCCAGTACTGTTTTGCAGAGACTGGACTACAGCAAACTTTTTGATCGCGATGATGTTGTACAAGCTGTTTGTGTCCTGTGTCTCGTAGTCAAGCGTGCTAGTTTTATGCAAAGCATGCTTGCTGTAGCAGTTTTGATGATTACGATGTTATTTAATTTTTGACTCTAAATACGTGTATACATGTACATATATCCACTACTGTAATGGTTGTTCACCCATGACCTGGACCAAACTACTTTTTTCGACGCAGCTCTTCATGTATATCAGGTACGATGTCTTCGGCCGAAATCTGTCTTCCACTGCAACAGAACCTACACTTGAAAAACATTACAAGCACACACGGATGTGGTTTCGGAGCTCAGTGTATTTTCTGCAGACTTGCTGCAACTCTGATGCTAGTGTACGTATGCGCGTGAGGCCGAACCAAATCAATGTCCTGACGTCCTCGCAAATGATGCGGCAATGCGTAAAACACCTGCCCGTGGAACAAACAAACAAGATACGTCTCAGTATCTGGCCTCCGAAAGGGTGAGTACACAACAGATCTCTGCTATCATTCCCGCGTTACCTGCGTTTGGTTACTCACCTTTCACAAGCCGATTGGCGTCACGACAGGTGCTTCCAGCATTATTAGCCTGTCGCCTCAAAGTTTACATCGGCAGTGGAGCTTTGTGGCTTGCAGTTTCTCAAAGTGAGGCAAAGCTGCTTCAGAACTACGCAATTGGCAATAGCGAAGGGGGCCCTGATACTGCTGTACAGACCAGCCTGACGCTGGGACCCTCACAACAGGGCTCTCTGCAGGTAACATAGGTTTATATTGAGACAACAAGACACTTTTAATGTCGTTAATCTAGAGCTGATCTCATTTGCAAGCTGGCTGCATGTTGCATGTTGCAGCAGCCAGAGCTGACATCGGTGCGCTTGAGTCCTGAGGAAGGCATCTTCTTGGCACATGCTTTAGGAAACCTACAGTTTCTTGCAAATACGGGTCCCTGCTCACTTGAGGTAAATAATTCATAAAACTAATCAGCTGCATCTGCATGACCAGCTGTCCAGTTGCTCTTGCATACCGTGCTGCAAGATTCCTTAATGTTTTCACACTCAATTTTGGGCATAAAAAGCAATGCTGCTTTCAGTGACAGACAGCATCTGCCATTGCAGAGTCTGTGGCACAGCTTTGTGCACGGGAACGAGGGCTTTGTCCACTCTTACGTTGCTTACCACCACTTCAGAAGCAAGGTAAGGTGCATGTAGCTGCTTTGACATCCATCTGTCAATGTGCTGCATCATGCATGATCTCCCTGCCGGTACACGTGGCAACACAGCTTAAAGGAACACCAAGACTATGAAGTATGTGTTGCTTGAAGCCTTCAGAAGAAGAGGGGCTACAATGCTGGGGCAGCAGGGCATAGATGCTGCGCTTGACTGGCATCTAATTGCAGTATAGTCCAATGCGTAAGCTCTTCGTCCTTTTCTGCAGGGTTGGATTCCCAGGTCAGGCTTGCAGTATGGGACAGATCTGGTGCTTTACAAACAGCATCCCTCCCTTGTTCACTCCACACTTTGCGTCATCATCATGCCAATGATGTTTTCTAAAGAGTGTGCTGAGCGACCCACCACATCCAGCCCTGGGCTGATGGTGGGTGGGCACAATGGTAACCTGTCCTGGCATGATGTTGAAGGCCTCAATCGGCTGTGTGTCAGGGTGAGGCACTCTCCTTTTTTGCATTCTTAGGCTTAAAGAAGTATGCATGTCTCAACTGGCAGTCTGCTGTGTACACAGCGCTGGAACAAGGCATATGGACACACTTGTCACATGTTGCTGCTTTCATTTGTTCAGCATGATTTCATCAAACCCTGCTGAGGATGGTGTGTGTGCTGTCAAAGGGTCTTGTTGCCCTCCTATGAGGATTGACAGTGTCACTGCACACGTGCTCAATGCTAAACCCAAATGCGAGCTCCGCAAACTTGCTGTGCCTGTTACTTGGTTGATTGCTGCGTGATTCGGCATGAATGCACTTCATTCAGCTAAGGCATGTACTCATGCATTATCTAAGGTTGCCAGTACACAAAGGATCAGCATGTACTGCACAGAGGTGCAGGGCAATCTGTTGCCAGCATATGCAATGCACATACTACAGCACAACCATGCTGTGCATTTGGCTTTGGAAACCCTGACGCCTGCAAACTGCTGGATCTGTTAAGCATGAGATGCAACCATCAACAGCCCACTATAGTGCTTGACGCCTGGGTGATCTGCAGGTGGGGAAACGGCTGATGCTGCTTTATATTCAACCACAGTGTGCTGACCTGGATCTCACAACTCCGGCCTGTCTTGATAACTTCGCGGTGCGTTCAGTTCCTGCAACCATGTCTTTCCAGTGCATTTGGGAGATGACAGACTAAGCCTGTCTGCGCATGCTGTTCAGCAAGCTGTTGAAATGCTTGACTGAACCACTGCTGTTTGGCGGGCTGGCTTGGCGTTGCTGCAATGCACGCTGCTGGAGTGATGCACTGCAGCCAGATATGGCTTTCATGATGACTATGTCAGGCTGTGCATCACGTTCTACGCACACTACATTATGATTTATACAGCCTTCACCCTTGCAAAGCAAACGGCTTGTTGCACAGCATAAACAACTTGCATGGCTGCCTTTCACAAGGTGAGCATAGACCCCAGTGTGACTTTGCAGGCACATTGCACCAAGCATCTGATCATCAGTGTGGCGGACTGTTATGCAGGTTGCTGAGCATATGGTCGAGAGGTGGGTGCCAGAGGCTACCATCAACCTCATGTAGCAAAGGGAAACATGCCACTGCTTGCAGCAACTGATGCTCTGAGTGAGATCAATGCTGACAACACAGCATCATCACGCAACATCTTCATCTTCCTGGCTTCTTATGGCCACTGCAGTGTACAGCTGTAACATATATAGTTTTTGAGGTTTTGAAACAACTTACAGTAAGTCTTCGAGGTTTTGGAACAATTTGAAGTAAGTCTAATAGTGTCTGTGTGCATGATCGAACCTTGCCTGCAAGAAGTGCAATGATCAAGAATGAAAACACTACAAGTCTATGGTATTGCCAGAATTCACCTAAAGGCCAGTTTTGCTTCTCCAGAGAGCTTCGTTTGTGCACACAACAAAGTCTGGCACCGCTATCAACATTTAGGACGCTGAGACTAAACTGCTGTCAAGGTGACCGTCACCTTGTCGGACATCCGGCAAGTGAGCTGGCTGAGCTCGCTTGATGTGTCGCTGTCCGTTTCAATTACCGTTCACATGTGGAGCCTTTGACATCAGCAGTAGTACCTACAGAGTCTGCTGTGCCAGTGATGCAAACAGTTGTATTGTGGTTAAATTGAATTTACAAACTGGCCTTTCGAATAAAATTGTTGAGACATACTACTGCCATATGAACATTGCAGCTGTTTCGAATGGCATCACTCGAACAAGTTGTTCAATGTCACATGAATGTCAGGCCGCTTCCGCCCTAAGTGGTACATCAAGTATCCAAAACACTTTGCAGTTCTCCAGTCACTGGGCTGACAAGGGGTGCAACTACCCAAGATGATGCTACGAAGAGCCTTGATCTCGAGAAGCCCCTGGATGCTCTTTCCAAAATTAACAGAGTCACTTTCAATGGAAAGCTTTTGCAGAGCAGTCATGCTTGGCTTCTGGCGAATCTAGCAAACTCACCTGAAAATCAGTAGTGGCTTCCAGGTGCAAACAACTGAGCTGACAAAGTGCCGTCAGGCCAGATGTGACAGACAGGTTTGAGTATGAAGCAGACACGCTAAGACTACGCAAGTTAGTCAAAGCATAGAGACAAGCTAAATCAAATTGTCGGTCATGTGCTGTGCTGAAATTGATGTGCAGTGCAGTGATCCCCAGCAATGGTGTCATATCTACAGGAAGAGAAACTTGTGCTGACCAGCCGGTGTAGAGGGTTGGACCCGGACTGCTTGCAAAGGTGGAGTAGTTGCAGTGCAGCTCTTGCAAAGCATGATAAACAGTTATTCCCACTGGGTGGAGGGCCAGATAGCTGTTGTACATCTGCAGCTTCTGCAAGGAGTCTTCCAGACAATTTGTTCCAGACATATCATCATTCAAACTCAATTCGGCTTTATGGAGACTTAAGCTGGTCAGATGGGGAGACATGGCTGAGCAGGTGAACTTTCCATATTTCAGAGTCAGTTTTTGAAGGACCATGGCCGTCTGTAGCACTGTCAAGTCTGTGTGGTGCGCCGCTGGAATGCTCACGGTGCAACTGGTCAGGAAGGTAAAAGTCGATATCAAAGGAGGGCTGAGTTCGATGCTGTAGGAGAAGAAGTCATCCACTATGCATGGCGCCAGGCCCTGCTGAGTTGCAGCCATGTTGCCACGATCTTTGGGGTAGCCACAGTCGGCACAGAAAACCTTCACGGACTGGGCGTTGTTTGTTGCCCACTGCAACAGGCTAGCGCGAGACTCGTTCGCAACTCCCAGCTTGAGAACCAGTGTACTCGACAACGAATCGTACGCTTGGAAGGTGGAGTTGAACTGCTTGCAGACCACTCGGAGTTTGTGAAGGTCTGCCTGTCTGCTGAGCGCTTCTTTAATCAAGGCATCATCCTCACTTCTGACACTCCTGACTTCTTCAGCCAGTACACCAAATACCTTGGCCCACAAGTCACTCGAGAGCATGGCTATAAGATCTTGCTGCTTGCATATACTGCTGAAGCAGCACTAATGTAACTGCGCAGCGCAGTGAGCGCCTGTCACAGCCTGGGCAGCACCTGCAGATACGCAAGGTAGCAGGCAAGCTTGAGACAGCTCACCCTTGTCATTCATTTCATTTTATAACTTACAGTCTGGGGTGTGGAGCCAGTAATGACTCATCAGACATCCTGGTTTGAAAGCACAGGTGTATGTGGTGTGCAACAAAACCAAGCTGGTGGGAGTTCTGTTCGAAAAAGAGCCTAATGTCCCGTTGTTGGTAGTTGTCTATACCACAACTCAGAGTACTACTGCAGAGTGGGATTCCAAACTCAGAGCAGTGAAGAGACAAGATGAAAAACATTCTGCTGCTCTTTATTGTCCGGGACCGTTCCAAGCTTGGGGCTCTGCACTTCAGTGCAGATCAATCACCGATATGACGTTTGAATTGTTGCATAGCATAAAATAGGCTTGTTCATTTGACCTCTTGATGTCAGAAACGCATTGGCACGACGTATGCTATCTCTATTTGAACAAAACTGTTGCAGTATTAGGACACTACAGACCAGAGCACCAGAGCCATAATGAGCATGCAAAATGCAGTAAGGCTACAGGATGTCTCAGTAAATACAGAATACTGTGTGAAAGAATGTGCAGATGCTACAAAGGTTATGTCTATGGCATACTGTTTTGGCTTACACTGTTGAAGCCAGTATTGCTGCCTTCATAAAAACATGTAAGCAGCAGTCGACACATCAAAACGTCCATGAAAGGGATGATTCTCATCCAACATCATACGATTAGACCCAACTGAAGTTTTGACTGACTTTCACCCATGGGGGACAGGTGTTATCTTCGGGGCGCTGTGCAGGCCTGGAGTGCTCATGCAGTTGTGCCACACCATCTCTATGCACCAAAAGAAGTGTCTGACTGCGCGTGCCATACGCAGCACCTTTCAGCTCACAAGGCTCAATGAAGATAGAGCTCATGACCTGCTCAGTCTCCACTGGCATGCCAGTTTGTGGCAGATGCTCATTCTGATCAACTTTGGCTGTGTCACCCATCACAGTCTGAAACACTGTCTCAGCATCCAGCTGTTGGACATCGATTGTCTGATCCAATAGACACTGCAGGCGTGCTTTGCCAGCTTCGACCTTAGGCCACTTGGACTCAAGCACCCCATTGCTGATGCCATATAGGCCTGGGGAGAGCTCATGAGGGGGTTGGCCACTCCTATTGCTGAAGTATGCTAGCTTGTGCTGTTGAAAGTCTCCCACAATCAGATTGAAGCCATTATATGCCTGCAAGAGTTTCACAGAGCACAGAAGTACAATACCCATTTATGAAAGAGGCTGGTGTAGATTGGTATAGGTGATGCTCTGAGGTATATCCTAAGACAGAACAGGCTTAGCAGGCAATGCGCTGTATGCATGCATTGTGCTAAAGCTGCACAAATGACATGTGCATGTGGACTCAAGGCAAAGAGCACGGCTTGCACTGAATGATCAGGAAGCAGGGCATAATGAGTGCATGTTTGTACCTCTGCTTTCAGGCCTTCCAGGTATTGCATTGGCTCGGATTGTCCCTTCAGAAAGTCTGTTGTCAGTGCGCCTCGACTAGGAGCTTGTTTCACGGCGTCATATGTAAACTGCAGTGCATAGCACACACGTCACAGCACTTCCATCTGAAAGCCTTTAGTCTGACAGGGTTTGCTCGGCAACTCTCAGAGCAAGGACCATAAAAGCATATACAGCCTGCAGTATGCTACCTCCCGAAAATTTGTTAACATAGCAAACCGTCCACCTGTGGTTATCCCAAGCCATGTACCGCCCCTCTCCTCATCGCGACCCGCCAATAGGTTTGGCCAGTCTTGCCAGAAATGAGCTGGTTCTGTCTTTCTGCAACCAGTCAAGCTGTGTGAGTCTGTGCAAATAGCAATGGTAGACACTTGTATATAGTCTGTGTACCTAGCCAGAAACTCGTCTCTGTTGAAGGCAAGCAAGAAAAGCAGCGTTGGGTGTTGATCCCACAGGAACAAGCTTGTACACATTTTCACAGGTTCGAGCTAACCGCAGGCAGAACCACGAACGTTGCTTGTAGTGAAAGTGTCTCTGTGGCGGCGTTGACTCCGCGCAAAGGCAGCACGCTGAACACCAGCAGCTGATTAGCAGAAGTGGGAAGTTGCATGCACACACAGAGTGCAGCGAAGAAGATGTGTCACCAGTGTCGAGCAACACTAATCTCGTCCAAATACATGCTTTGACAGTTGAAGTCTGACATCAAGTCAAGCAGTCAGGGTGATTATAGTGATAAGCAGTCATGGCTTCGTGGAACACCGCGGATCGTCCTTTACACAGTGGATCCGCGGAGGTTTCTGCCGAGTTGCAGGACCGCATCCAGGCCATCAAAGTGCCTCCTCCAGTGCAGGAGCCTGCTGACATCATCTTCCCTGCAGACAACCAACATCGCGTGGAAGACATTGACATCCCACCTGCCCTTGCCTCTGACCAGGCAGCCAAGCAGCAGCCTCTCCGTGCTGGCAGCAAGGTGCAGCTAGTAGGAGCTGGTCAGGCACCGGAGAAGCGCGAAATCGCAACAAGCTTTGCGACCCACCAGGGACATCAGGCAACGAATTGCAAAGAGATGGGTGCAGGTAGGGGCGCATGCAAGTAGTTCACAGCTTGCAGTGCACATCTTCTTTGCTTCACGGTTGATACTCCATAGCACACAGCTGCAATCTACAAGTCTGCATCTCGCCATGCATGCATACATAAGTACTGTTGAGAGTGTGCTGTGAAATACACTTTCCAATTTGAGCAGTCCCTGCATGCATGCTGATACCACCATACATTTTGAGGGCCTGTTTCTGCTTGTGCAGGATCATGATGTATGTACATCAAGGCATCAGATTCACAAGTGGGTGGACGCAGGCATGCATATATGCAGCAAACAATATATGCCCCCAAAGTGACAACATTGAGTTGGTGACATTGGAAATTAGGAAGACTGCAAGATTTGAAAGTGCATTTTGAAATGCTGGACATCGGCATGATCATGAGTCTCCTGGTTCTTTGATTGTTTACATAATGTAATGTAACTGTAATCGTTGTATCTCACCTTGGTGAAGTGGAATGGCCTGAACTTGGTTCTAAGAGTCTGATGGTGTGTCCTGTTTCACAATGACACATCAGGACAAGCCAGCAGCCATCACATTTGCCAGGATGATGAGCCACATCAAGCACTGTGCAGCTACAACCCTTCAGGTCAGCACACTTTATCATCAGACATTCTGCACTATGTGTTTCATGTGCACAACTGCAGCACTGTAAGGTGCTTTCTCTGAAATACCTTGTGACTTACGGTAGGACTGATTTGCACACTTGCTTTGCTGGGTACACTGATGCATCAAACACTAATTGTGCAAGTTGTTCAGACTCAACTTGAACATAGCATAACAGCCAGCTTCTCTTCCTGTGCTTGCAAGCATGGCACCTGATTGTGTGTCTGTGTTGTGTCATAGCATGACGACTTTGATGCGTCTGCTTCCATGACCTGAGAAGCCAAGCAAAGCTAGCTTTGAAGTTTGAAGACACTTTGTTTTATGTTGACATTGGCTGTCCCTTTTGCGGCACTAGTCTGCATGTCCTGGGATGCATGAAGATGCATTCCTGTACTGATACATTCCACTCTGACGCTGGTAAGGAAAGACTATGCCATTCGGCATCACATTATTGAGAAGCCAAGTATTATAGCGGGCTGCCCAAGCCCAACGCTTCTAATGACCACGACTGGGTGCTGCTCTGTGATTGCTGCAACAGCTGCAAACGCTGACTCAAGCTGCACAGCTCCGTTCTACTGCAAGAAAGCTCAGCAAATCATTCAATATCTTCCAGGTCCTCATCATCAATATCATCAACAACGGCATTTGGGCTGTCCTGATGCCTGCATGTGCTGCCCTTGTGATTTTCTAGCAAGCTCTGTGCGAGCGAATATTGTTCCTGTGCTTCTAACTTCAGTTGCTCATGCCTGTCAAGTCCTGGCTCAGCCAAGCCCTCACCTGCAGTCAGCCCAACAATGTGTGACAGGTGAAATTTCTGACCAAAGACAATGCCTAAGATATTTTGCAGCGATTCCAGAAATGCACTCATGCCATAGGACACATGACTGAATGGAGCACCGACTCATTACTTGAGTGAATGAGTTGATCGAAGGATCTGGAATTAGCAATGCTTGAGCAGTGCTTGAGCAATGCTTGAGCAATGCTTGAAAGGTGGGAAAACCCGCTGAAGCATCAAGGCACATCAAATGTCAGCCAGCAAGCAAGCATGCACGTATTTGCTACGACTGCTTGAGGGTCTTTTCGACCATGTGATGGCATGATCACACCCACACCCCAGGTCAAGGTGAGCATATGTGTGCCAGACAAGCTAACCCACCTGCAGGAAACTGACTTGCGTCGCACGTACCTGATGCCTACTGACTAAGTACACGTTTTAGTTATTATTATTGTCAAGCTGACTCACCTGGTGCAGGTCCAGAACCCATGCCAAGGCCCACCAGGTTTGGCCCCTTCAGCTCCTTCACCTGCTCCCAGGACAACCCCTGCAAGGGGTACCTCTCCAGCAGTGCAGGGCCTTGCTCCTCAAGTACCCCCATCAGCTCATCCACCTGTCACATGCACAGCAAGAAGACAGCTCAATGCTAATCCTAAGCAAGCAGAGCTATGACAGATGCTTCATGCCGAATCAAGCTATTAGCTTCACAATGGCTTGCTGTAGGTCATTGCTGATGTCAATGTACTTGGCAATCCTTTCACAATCAATTTCTGCATCAAACTTCTCAGGAGACTGAGCAGCCTCAGAATCTGCAGCAGGCCTGGTGCTGCGTTCAATCCCCAGAAGGTCAACATTACTAAAAGGCATACGAGGTCCATGTGACCTTCCAGGTGCTTGCTGCTTGATGCTGCAGAGCAAGGCTGAAAAGCCCAGCAGGCACATTTACATAAGCACTTTGATGCAAGATGTTTGGAGTCAGCTAGACAGACCAGGAAATGAACCCTGCTTGGTGAAACCTCACCTTCCAGGTAGTTGCTTGCGGGTGCTGAAGGATGAGGTCAAGGTCACCAGCAGGCATGGTGAGCAGCTTGTCCATGACCAGCTCTGGCAGTGCTGGGTAGGTCTCACAGATACGCTCCTTCATCCACTCATAGTAGTAGAAGTACTTGGGACGCTGCTTCAGGAACTCCGGCTTTTTCTGTTCCGCTTCATCTGCCAGCCACTGCTTCAACCCTGCTGACCCACCTGCCCATGGCATCACATAATGCGCTGCAGGCCAGATTATTCAAGTACTGTGACTGTTGATGACATGGGTGTACTAGTACAGCAGAGCTCACAACAGTGGTGATCACAGCGTGAGCTGTGCGGCCAAGCTGCTGCACACTGTATTGACATGCTGCAATGAGTGTGTGTGCATGCATGCATGAATGCACATGTGTGTGCGCATGTAAGTAGTGACATTCTCGGGCCTGACGCAAACAAGAGAGCAGGAGCGTGTTGTACCTCCAGAGCATCTGCGATTGCCTGTGGTATGCGGCGCATGAGTCGCTGCGTGTCATCTTTGTGATGCTGACTTGGTGGGCAGTCTGCATGGCCAAAGCTGCAGCCACATTGTCCTGCAGGCAGTCAAAGTACTGCAACACCCTTTGCCAGTTCTACAGGACTGTGGCTTGTCAAGTTTGCAGGATCCCTGAAGTGTAGTCACTTCAAGTAGGCAATGTCAGTGACAACAACTGTTTTGTGCACAGCTGTTGGGTTTTCCAAGCTCAAAAACCTTAGCACATCAGACATGCATGCCGTACACAATTTCTGAGCTCCCAGGGCTGCATGTACAAGCTTGCATCAGTCAAAGCTGGTCAGCGTGCAAGTGATCACAGGGCTTACTGCATCTGAATGTGTAATGCACAGTGAATTTGCTGCTGCTGTTCTGATTGCATTGAAGCAGTGATGACTTGTGCTTTCATCAGGCTTCTGCAACTGATTTGGACCATCATTTAGTGCTGACATGTCTGAGTAATACATGTAGACAGATGCATCGGCTGGACGACCAACTGTGAACAGGGTCAAGGGTCACCTGCAAGCCCTCTAGAGCAGCAGAGTGCAGGGCGTGAGCCCAGGGCCAGCTGCAAATGCCCTTGCAGCCTTCTTGCTTGGGGGCGTATGCCAATACTACCAGAGCGTCCTGCAAGCAACAATGTCTGAATGCTGTGGACAATGCACATGTTGTTGCTGTCAAGGTCCTAGTCTATGATGCGTCTGCACGGTTGATGACCCTGAAGTGATGCCTTCAGCTCAGCACTTGAAATTAGGACTTGGACAGAACTTAAAAAAACATAACGGATGCATGTTGTGTCAACTGATTTCAGCTTTCTGTAACTTTGATCAGAATAATCTTGTACTGTTCTCAAAGCTGGTAGACAGGCAAGGAGGCTTGTCACTGAACACAGAACTTGTGAACATTGCAGCTGCTCTGGACCTGATATTGCAGTGACAAAATTTGCTTGCCAGTAGGATGTGGATGGCAACTGTTCCAACTACAGGCGTCTTACCCTGAGTGCCTGCTCAAACTTGCCAGCTTGTGCATAAGCCAAGCCCCGCATCAGTGCCAGGCTTGCCTTATCAGGCCGCCCAGATGAGCCCCAGGCAGTGCACAGCAGCCCTGCCTGCAAGTTGTGTATCTTGTGCATAGCACCCTGCATGCTTTGCGTAAGAGCTGCCTGAGGCAGCTTCCAAGGCTTTGGCACTGGTCTCAGCAGCCGCCCATCTCTGCTTGACAATGGGTTAGGCTCCTGCGCTTTGGTGATGCATGCTGACCAATACTGCAGCAGCACAGCAGCAGATCACATCCTTTGCTGCAGTAAGTTCACAGACCAGACATACACTGCACGTCTGCACATACTGCAAGTCAGGCTTCAGGTAAGCGTTGCAGTGCTGACGCAGCTTTTCTTGCTGAGGTGTCCATATCTGGAAGAACAAGTAAAAGTAACGAGATGCAGGAGATTGAGAGCAAGTTGCTGGCGTCATCAGTAGTGTGTGCTTTGTCGCGCAGCAAGCAAAATAGCAATAAGTCAGCTGCTGCAAGTCAGCTTGACAGAGCTGATGTGAGTCGTCAAGCTGGACTGTGAAGCCTGATCTGCATGCGAGTATGCTCAACTAGGTCTCAGTACGCATGTTCACGCTGTATTAACTGAGCTTGCCTGCGCACACCAAGCGTCTGGAAGAAGTGCAATAGCTGCTTTGATGGAGTATAATAGTTCCTTGGAACCTTGCATGTGTGCTTTGCTGGCCTGTTTGAAGAAATTGGAAGCAGCCTGTGGCTGACCAGTGCAAATGCAAGCTCTACCCTGCAGGACATTGCAACCAAGGCTCAACTCTTGATCAGATGCTGGTCAGGTTACAAGCACTGGTTGCTGCGTCCTTGAATGATTGCAGATCATTTGGACTGCATGCAGTTGTTTTAGCAACAGCACACGGGTTGTGATACAATAACACCCAGCTATATCAAGATTTTGAGAAGCTCACACTCCGTGCTATACAGGTCGTCAAAACCCGCAGATTGAAAGCACACCTTGGCCAGGTACTGCTTGACTTGTGAGTCGCTTGTGTAGTCATTCAAGGCAGCGTAGCCTGCTTTGACAGCCATATGGACGCAGGCTGAGGAGCAGGCAGGCTGACCAGAGTGTAACTAAGTACAGTTTCTCCACGTCATAATATGTGCTTGTACCACCCGGAAATGATATAATGCATATGTTGTAGCAAATAGATCTACTCGCTGATCAGCTTGAATGCATGCTTTGCTTGTTCTGACTAGCCTTGACGAGTATCACCAGCCGTAGTACTATCCAATACCACACCTTCAGCACACCATGGGCCAGCGCAAACTGCCTCAACTGCTATGAAGACAGTTCGACGCTCCCGAGCCAATAACAATTTCGTTACACTGATGAGATAGGTACGGCGGCCAACCGGTTATAGCGGCGGTGTCATCGATCGTATCCTCGCGCTGCAACCTGCAGCGCTTCGAACTCGCGAGCTCAGCTGCATACACAAGGCCAACATAGACTCTAATTATCGTTCACCCGTTTGTGGCATTGCCAGTCGCCTGTCTAGCTCTTACTAGCGTTGCACTGACGATCGACTGAGCATTGGCTCTGCAAGCTCTGCAGAACCCTGTGTTGGAACAGCATAGTCCGGGCCGCGAGTATGACACTCAGCGGAACAATGAGGCCCATGGCCTCGTCATGTCTGCAGACCACGTCTGCAGCGCCAAGCCGCGCTCTCTCTTCCTGCCATGGCCTGCACCCTAGACTAGCGATAGCCAGCTCAAGCAGAAGCAGCAACAGCACAAGGCGGGTGACCAGCATGGCAGGTCACGGCAAGTTCTTCGTCGGTGGCAACTGGAAGTGCAACGGCGACAAACATGGCGTCAAAAAGCTTATCGATGACCTGAACGCAGCCGATGTCCCTGAAGACATTGACATCATTGTGGCTCCAACATTCATTCACCTAGAGCAGGTTCAGGGAGCCCTCAAGAAGCCATACCAACTTGGAGCTCAGAATTGCTGGGTTGGCAAGGGTGGCGCTTTCACAGGAGAGATCAGCGCAGAACAGCTGCATGACATTGGAGTCCCATGGGTAATTGTTGGTCATTCAGAGAGAAGGCTGTTCATGGACGAAACCAACGATTTTGTTGGGCACAAAGCAGCATATGCTCTCAGCCAAGACCTTTCAGTCATTGCCTGCATTGGCGAGACGTTGCATGAGAGACAGGCTGGTCAGCTGGAGGAGGTTCTCACTAAGCAGTTGACTGCCATTGGGGACAACATTGCAGGTACACTCCACAAGGGCTGCACATGCATGCACTGCTATGATTTCCATGGCATGAAAAAGCCAACATGTGGCGTAGTTCGTGATGCGTAGTTCTTGATGCGTTGACAAACACAAAGGCATGTTGCCTGGTATGACATGACTCGACTGTACATGACATGCTGTATGCAGACTGGGACAATGTGGTCATCGCCTATGAACCAGTGTGGGCCATTGGAACTGGAAAAGTGGCCACACCCGAGCAGGCTCAAGATGTTCACAAGTTCATCAGGACATGGTTCACAGATAAGGTGGTCTCCTGCTGCTCTGTGACAGCTGAACACAATTTGGATTTCACGCAACTGCATACTGATGAATCTCATCGGCATGGAACAGCATGCCAGCGATTGGTGACATGAGTTCATGCACCTTTCTGTCTGCACAAAACAGACAATAGTTGCCAATGACAAGGCTGCTTGTTTGCATATCTCAAACGGCATTGTGCATCCAGGTTGGTTCTGAGGTAGCAGAAGCAATGCGAATCATCTATGGTGGATCAGTGAATGACCAGAATGCTGGGGAGCTTGCACGAAAGGAAGATTTGGATGGCTTCTTGGTTGGCGGAGCATCTCTCAAAGGAAAGACATTTGCCAAGATATGCACGTCTGGAGCCAAAACAGCTGCCAAAGTATTGGCATGAGCGGCAAGCAGAATTTAGCTGTCAATACTGTTCATAGTCTATCTGTTTGAAAGAGCCTCAAGTAGGCAAACAGTCTCACTCTGCCAAAGTTAGTCAGCAGTATGTCTTGTTGACCATGTATCCTGCAGCACAGTTTGAAGCAACCTTTGTTGGTTCACAACTACATTTTCCCAGTGTCTTTCAAATTGCAAATATGCGTTCAGCCTGATAAAGGCATCTCTGACTTCTGACTCAAATCGTCTCACATGCGTGCAACATCATATACCAACATTCTGCACACAGTCTATCATAACACATCGGTCATGGTATAGTGGCACATCGCGCTCTGCCATGCTATGTGCGGCATCGTGATCACGGAATGGGTGACCTCGAGTAATGGCGGACGCAAGCGGGGCGTCGTCTGTGGTGTCTAACCCGTCAGACTCGGGTGAATTGCCAGTGAGTGTCCCCTCGACAAGCGCGCCTGGAAGCCGTGCCACCTCCCCGGCAAGGCGGCAGGGGTCCGTACCACTACCGAACACCTTGCCCACGTCTCGTGTTGGTGAGTGTCGGGTTTCTAACGCACGGTCACCCCTGGAACATTAGGTTTGCATGCTTAACAACGACACGGCAGTAAGTGCAGGACAACAAGTGCTCCCTTTATGCAGACCGACTCCTTCTGCAACGACTCAGGAAGAGCCAAAGCGGCACAGCCTTGTACAAGGAGGCACAGGTTGCCGAGGAGCAGCAAGAACGCTCAGTCTATTCCTCCTATGACAGCGGTGGCTCCCAACGGCTGCTTGTTGTAGCAAATCGGCTGCCTGTATCGGCATACAAGGACAAACAGGGGAGATGGCAGCTGCAGGTAGACCATCTGCCCGATGAGGAGGTGATGTTTGCCCACTTTTGCCTTAAGCCTGGACTGATCACACTATCAAAGTGATGTGCCTTGCGCTGCCTTGGTTGCAGTGGGTGACATCCAGAGGTGGGCGCGAGTCCCTCCCCAAAGGTCAACAGACATGGTGCTGACCATGTGCATGCCCCTTTGTTTGTGGTCTCGACAGGCTCATGTGCCTACCCTGACAGCCGTTTCCCTCCTGCTGCAATTTTGGACAGCAACTTCACCCTCCCTGATTGGCATGCATGTGGTGTGAGGCAGCAATGTTGCTCTGTGTTGTCACTACTCTTTCGATGCCACCATTTCCGGGACAACTTTTGACCTCAGGAGCAGCATGCGTTCATTTTAAGCTTGGCTGAGGGTAGTGTTGCCAGCTTGTACCCTTACAATCTACTGTGTGTCATACTGAGCACCATACAGCATCATGTGTTTTAGATGCTTTAGGGCTGCAGGATGGCACATTGACATCATGTAGCTTTTGAGACTAGCCTCAGCGTCAGCTTTGCAAAGCAGACTATGCCTATTTCAGCAGACTGTAAGGGGCCTTATGTGTTTTTTGTCTTTTCTGCAAAGAGAGTGTGTCTGCACATGGGTGGCGTGCCTGTATGCAGTTGTTGGAGCAGTCCTGTATATTCAAAAACATCCTTTGCAAGCAGTTCTCCAAAGTGCCCTGCCCTAATTCATGCCCTGGTCCTGCCCTGCCCTCACACATGTCCTGCCATCAACTATGCCCTTCCCCAATCCTAGGTTGTCGTTCTTTCGGAGTCACACATGACCTCTCATTTCAGCAAGGCTAAGCTCTTGACAGCAAACTGATTTGAGCCAGCCACTGAGACACGCTCCTCAAGCCAATCAAAGTAATGCTGCAGCTTGCCAAACCCCACTGTTGCCTGTCAAGCAAAAGCTTGAGAGGTACACTAGTGGAGACAGCAAAATCTGATTCTTGGCTGTGGGTGTGTGCAGGTGAGTGCTGGGGGTCTGGTGAGCGCCCTGATGGGGGTCAGCAATTTCAAGACCATGTGGGTGGGGTGGCCAGGTAGGGTTGGGATCATCTTTGCCTGCACATGCATGCATGCATACATATAAACTGTGCTGCACTCATGTGCATGCCATTCATACAGTCACACAGCTGATCATCCTGGACCTGAAGATGCAACACAGTTGCCAATGCATCACAGCAAAAGTGGGTAAAGTTAGAGTGTGCTCTGCCTGCTGCTGTGCGGACAACTCAATTGCAACAGCTATGCCAGGTGTTTCCATCAGACACAGACACAAAATTACCTTGCTGCCGCTTCTTGACAATCTTTTTCATGTTTTCGTGCCTTACAATTCTTCTTGCTGATATCTGACCATTCAGGATTTGTGATCCAAAAGCTGCTCTGACAAGACCACATGTATGTGCAAATGCATATAGCAATATCTGTGGCATTCAGGACCAACAACTTAGCCCAGAAACAATCTTCCCTGTAGTTGTTTGCGTACTTGCATGCAGACTTTTGTCGCATGTTGATTTTCATCATGCTGTTTGCCAAAGTGCAGAAAGTAGCATCATTCATAGTAGGGGGGCAGGCTCATCAAAGACAAATCTGACTGCATACTGTTGCTTTGCACGTTTGCATCTAGGCCAGTCTTACAATCTGATAGCAAGCATCTCACGAACCTTCAACATGTATTTTGCTGGTACGCTGACTGTCAAGACCAGACCTCATACAGGGTGCTACTCAGAACTCTGCATACCTAACATCAGGGCAAGAATCATTGAGAGGGCAATTTCATATGCCCAGTGGACAGCTCTTGTAACTGAGAAGTCATTGCAACTAAGACTGAATGGGTGAGTGAGGTGTGGTGAGTACAGGGGTGTATGTGGAGGAGGGCCCTGACAGGGATGCCCTGACAGAAGCCCTGGCCAGAGAGAATTACCTTCCTGTCTACCTGGACCCCCGCACGGTACTGTCTGCTGACTCTCCATGTCACATGTACCTGTCTGCCTTATTTTGGTCCCTATTGTGACCAGCTGTTGTGATTGGGTGTCCCTTCCTGTTGACAATAGCTAGGAACGTGAAGGTATATGTATATCTGAATTATATATGCATGTATATCTGAAGACACTTTCCTATATATACACCTTATTGTGTTGGGGCTAGATGACACCTGCCTCAGGGACGCTGCGCATGCGATGCTCCTCTCATACAAGTCATGGCGTGATTTGCCTGATCAGGAGCTTCTCAGGATGTCTGTGTGCATTTTCAGCCACCTGCAGATGTACACCATCTTCAACAGAGATGGTCATGCTTGAGAGGTGTACAGATGAAAGTTCACAAGCTTTGTGCAGGGATGTTTCTAGACTGATCCTGGGGTCACTTATTTGATGACAAACATGGCACTTCTCAGGGTTGTTTGCACTTGATAGTAGGGCAAGACACATGTTTGATGACAACATACATGCTGCTTCTCAGGACTGTTTGCACCTGATTTTAGGGCAAAACACATGGTTGATGCCGCTTACATGCTGCTTCTCAACATTATGCGCACCTGACTTTGGGGCAAGACACATGTTTGACGACGTACATGTCGCTTCTCAAGACTGTTTGCACCTGATCTCAGGGCAAAACAAACAAAATACATGCTCGACCAAAGATGCAATGCATATATGGACGAACTGCTGTGTGGTGCAGGTAGATCTGCACTACAATGGGTTCTGCAACAGTGTGCTGTGGCAGCTGTTCCACTACATTCCCCTCAACCTGGAGAGCAAGCTGAGCGACACTCGCACCCTCAACTTCCAGTGGAAGGCTCACCAAGAAGCCAACCGCAAGTTTGCTGAGGTAATCTCACAGATACTGCACAGCTCAGAAGTTCTACAGCAGAAGTCAGTAAGGGTGTGTATGCTTGAAAACTGATAGTAAAGATGAAACAGAGGAAAACATACCAGATAATGGTTCTGTGATTATGGTGCCTACCACATAGGCAGCAGCGCTAGAGTATTCAATGCAACAGAAAATGCATGCAGTGGCATATGCAGCAACAGATTGAGCATGACATCTGATTGTTGCAGGCTGTGTTTGATGACTACGAGGAGGGGGACGTGGTTTGGTGCCAAGATTATCACCTCATGTTGCTTCCTGCGCTGCTCAAGGCGCGCTACCCCAAGATGAAGGTCAGGCTTGCCTGTTCTTGTCAATAAGCATAGCATGCACAGCACAGCATACGTTCTCCCTGCTTCCTAGCACAGCATGCACAACTGGCTTTTGACGCCGAGGTAGCACAGCACAGAGTAAGGTCTTCCATCAGCAGGCAGAGTTAGCACACCTGCCTTTGGCAGGTGGTTTTACAGCTGTATTTGCTGTTGCAAAACAACCACCCGACCTTTAGGCTGATTGGCCAGTGTGCTACAAATAGCAATCTGTTGGTTTGGCTTGTGCAGTACAGCACAGGGCAGCACAGCACAGCACAGCACAGCACAGCACAGCACAGCACAGCACAGCACAGCACAGCACAGCACAGCACAGCACAGCACAGCACAGAACCGCACAGCATGGCAATGCTCAACCCAGCACAGCATGGCAAAGCTCAGCATGGTAAAGCTCAGCAATGCAAAGCTCAGCCTGCTATTCATACGCTACCTCCCTTTTACGAGCCTTTGTGCGATTCTGTGTGCCTGATGAATGGATCTCTTGCTTACAGAACTACAAAGAGCACTGGCTTGCCACTCAAAATAAACAAGCCAAAAATAGGCTGTTGCCACCGTCTGCAGGTTGGCTGGTTTTTGCACACGCCCTTCCCCTCCTCAGAGATCTATCGCACGCTGCCGGTGCGAGAGGAGGTGTTGCGAGCAGTGCTGAAGGCAGATCTCATCGGCTTTCACACCTATGACTACGCAAGGCACTTTGTTTCAGCTTGTACCAGGATTCTGGGTCTGGAGGTAAGGCCAAACACTGACTATCACTTTGAGCTATTTCTGGAACGACAAGGTTTGCAGAAGCCACATGTGGTAGGGTTCAGGATGCATGCCTGCTGTCTGTAAGTGCATTTGTGATGCAGCCACTGCAAGGTCCATGTAACTGATGCAACATGAGCAGGTTGATATTCCCCAGTATGGCTACAAGTATTTTTCAAAACTGGGCTGTGCTATGCCTCTGTGCTGACACCCAAATTGTGTGACGTGATGACAGTTTAAGTATTGACATGTGACTATAGCAGAGCCCAAATGTCCAGTTCCAGGGGGTGCTGCCACCTGCTTGTGTTTCTTCACTCATTTGATCTGCTTGGCAAACATGATGCATCTATGTTTGTGCTTGTGTGACTAGTGTATTGCAACAGGTGAAGATTTGAAAGAGCTTTTGCTGTAGATGCCGAAATTTGAGCGTTCCCTGCATCCTGCATGCAGGCCATAGATGTGTGCAAACTCATAACTAGATCAAATTGAAATCAGGTCTCGTGACATCAATACTTGATGTTCATGAACGCGTGTATGCATACATACAAACAAAGAAATTACCAATAAAAGCAGATAACATTTGCGGTTGCATGCAGGGCACTCCAGAGGGTGTGGAGGACAATGGCTCCCTGACCAGGGTGGCAGCTTTCCCCATTGGCATTGACCCCGAGCGCTTCCATCGTGCCTTGGAGCGAGTGGACGTGCGCTCTCACATAGCCGAGCTGCTCAACCGATATGCTGGCCGCAAGGTAGCTGCCCTTCCAGCTGTCATGTTGATGATGCTTGATGTGGCAGCCACTTGACATGTCATGACCCCACATGTCTGCATTCTGATGACTCAACACCTGTTGAGCATGTGAGTGTCAGCTTATGAGGGTGTGTATTGGAACCTACTTGGTACAAGAAACCAGAATCAGGACAGTCCCAAGCACCAGCACGAAGTCAATTTATCGTCACCTTAAGAGTTGTTGCCTGTGTGACTATACCATAGGTGTGAGCATGTGGTTTTTTGGGTTTGCAAGATCAAGGCATTCCTTGAGAGTAAGCTTTCTGTTTGCAAAAAACAGGAAATGCCCTGGGCTTTAACCTGAGTCTTCATTGGAATCAAGCGTCTGTGACATTGTCCCCCCCCCTTCCACACGTGATTGTTTGCCTGCAGGTAATGCTGGGGATTAATAGGGCATGAGCACTACCAACACTCTTATCCCCACAGCAGTCTCACAGAATCCTCACGAATTCCTCACAAATTGATTCACACACACCTCACAGAGAATCTCATGAAACACCACGGAGCCAGACGCCACACAGACAGTCTATCTTACATTGTGTGCCTGAGCCAGACACAATTTCACTACTATGGGCGCCTCTGGCATACCACAATGCACCTTTAGCTTCACATCTGTGCATTCATTGACTGTTCAATTGACTGATCAGCTCTATGATTGCCATTGTAGCATCAGCTCCATGATTGTAGTCTGTCTGTATGTAGGTGATGCTGGGGGTGGACAGGCTTGACATGATCAAGGGCATCCCCCAGAAGCTTCTAGCCTTTGAGGAGTTTCTGGAGGAGCATCCTGAGTGGCGAGATAAGGTGCTGCTGGTCCAGATTGCTGTGCCTTCCAGAACAGATGTGCCTGAGTATCAGGTGAGCTGCATCAACCAGCAATGCTAAGCCCTGGATTTGTACATATCTTTGCTGTGCAAATCTTGAAAGTCAAAGCTGTGTCATCACAAGGCGCATTCACACTCACAGATGTGCCTAAACACCAGGCAAGCTGCATCAGCCAGCAATGCTGAGTCCCGTCTATATCTGCATGTTTGAGTTGTCAAATCTTAGGAGTCAATGCCATGTCATGAGTCGGCAACCGTGACAAGGCACATATGCATTCACTGCATGCACAGCAAGGCGTGTACAGCTAGTGGTTATATTCATGTATATCGGCGAAGACTATATGTGAGGGCACAACTGTCAGAACCAGCAGGACTTTCAGTTGTGTGTCTCCCTTGATCATATGTCTGTTTTGATTGGAACCATGGATGGGCGATGCACAGCTTGTCAGTATATGTGACTTGTGAATCAACAGCTATCCACATGTTTGCATTGAGTTTGAGAGATTGCCATCCATGTGAGATTTGCCTCTGCTGGTTGTGCGTTCATTGTGGCTCAAATGCGCAGACAGACATTCAGTGTTGGCCTACATGAACTTGGTAATCTCACCAGCAGGTTATGCATTCCTGTGCACTGCTTGTGCTATCATCAGCCTGATTCAGTGATACCACTGTAGCAACCTGTACCATCCAACATGGCCACCTGTCTTGCTGCAGAAACTGCGTAGCATGGTGCACGAGATTGTCGGCCGTATCAACGGTCATTACGGCACCCTTACGCATGTGCCCATCCATCATCTGGACAGACAGCTGTCCTTCCATGAGCTGTGTGCCTTGTACGCCATCACAGATGTGGCCCTCGTGACCTCCTTGAGAGATGGCATGAACCTAGTCAGCTATGAGTATGTGGCCTGCCAGAGTGATAATGCTGGTAAGAACCTGCCTGCTGCTGACTCAGGACTGCATGTGACTGGCCCTTAGGGGAAGACACATAATGCATAAATGAACGCATGAACAAAAGCTGCTCCAATCCCAGCTGATTGTACAGTACTGCTGGAGTTGATCACGCTTCTCCATCTTCATACCGGGAAGCTACTCAGGACTGCATGTAACTGGCCATCAGGGGAAGGCACATAGTGCATGAATGCATGAACAATGGCCTAACAAATACTAAGAACAATAACATTTCAAAGGCGTTCCAGCTCATAATGAGCTAGGTGCGTGCAGGACAAGTCTTGTCTCTCCAGAGCAGCCTGTCTTGTGCACCCCTGAATGAGTGCAAATGAATGAGTGAATGAATGTATGAGAGAAAATCCTCGACTGCATCACACATGGTTGTTGTAATGTTGCTTGTGTTTGCTACCTGCAAAGGTTTAGTCTGCCCAAGAGGTAATGCTGACAATGCACCATGCACAGTGATGTCAACCCAGACAGCTTGCCTGTTTTGCCAAATTGTGGGCTCACCAGCTGCTTTTAAAGAAATAATGCCTAAAGGGGCTGGGGCAGTACTGCTGAACTGGCATATCTTTAATGCTGTGTCATGTCCTGTCAGAACCTCTGACAATGGCCAGACAGCTGCAATCTGTTGCTTATGACTATCTGGAGGCTTTCTGGAGTCAGTCCTCCTCTGGCGTTCCTCACTTGTTTTGACCTTTGTGTTGCAAACTGCTCTCCAATCATCATTGATGTGTGAAGATTGTCACTCAGCTTGTTTTGACGTAAGGCCAAAACAGCAAAGGATGGCCGTAACCCAGCAGCAGATGGAGGAATAGGGGTGGTGCTAGCTTTGTGGCAGACCTGATCATCGTCAACAGATGTGTGAACACAACCACAGGACATCTATTCTTGTAAGGAAGACACAGAAGCATCAGGGTCATTCCCAGAAATCCCTGCGAATGACCGTGATGCTTCTGTGTCTACCTCACAAGAATGGATGTCATGTGGTTCTGTTCACACATCTGTTGACGATGATCAGGTCTGCCACAAAGCTAGCACCACCCCTATTCCTCCATCTGCTGCTGGTTTAAGGCCATCCTTTGCGATTTGGCCTTATGTCATAACAAGCTGAGTGACAATCTTCACACACATCACGTAAACACACTCATGTAGCTTGTATGCTCTCAACAATGCTTGCTGGTGTGCTGCACATAGAGTGTATAAGGGCGTTCTGGGTTCTAGGGACACAGGAGACAATGTCCCATTGATTTGCAGGTGTGCTGATTCTGAGTGAGTCAGCAGTTCAGTTCCTAGGGGCCAGGCCTGTTCTGTGAAGCCCCTGAGAACTTTTGAGCTGTAGTCATCTCATTTCCATGTGTTAATGCTTCAATACAAGACTGTGTCACACTGACTTGCAGGTGTGCTGATCCTGAGTGAGTTCACAGGGGCATCCCAGTCTCTAGGGGCAGGGGCTATTCTGGTGAACCCCTGGAACATCACAGATTTGTCAGCAGCCATTGGGGATGCCCTCACCATGACTGAAGCAGAACGGCGGGAAAGGCACAGGCAGAACCACATGCACATCACCATCCACACCAGTCAGACTTGGGCTGAGACCTTCATCAGTGAGCTCAATGACACTCATGTTGAGGCTGAGCTGAGAACAAAGCATATACCGCCTCAAGTGAGTACACTACATCAGCATGTGTGCTTCTGCATCTGTACAGATCAGATGTGCGTTTGCTCGTATGGTCACACAAAGACAGTATACACATGCTCATGATCAGCACGCTGCATTCTCCTGTGCTGTGCTGTGCTGTGCAATGCAATTCTGTGCTGTGCTGTGCTGTGCTGTGCTGTGCTGTGCTGTGCTGTGCTGTGCTGTGCTGTGCTGTGCTGTGCTGTGCTGTGCTGTGCTGTGCTGTGCTGTGCTGTGCTGTGCTGTGCTGTGCTGTGCT
>JAABUP010002053.1_pt1 | contig 40515 bp, 47 predicted proteins | sample 5559201 | NCBI WGS metagenome assembly JAABUP01 (sample SAMN10711887, study PRJNA513373) | rock metagenome | isolation source: Antarctica rocks | place: Antarctica | reverse complement strand
ATCATGCATGCCCTCAACAAAGGCACACTTGATGAGACGTTCATCATCAGACAGATTGTTGATGCGATTATGATATCGCAAACTTTGTTGCCACCAATGGAAACACAAAGGGAAACGGCTTAATTCAGCTAGTACGATGACATTTGCAGTACTATCCTTAACACCAAGTATGTGCTTCAGAAATTGTCTATGCAGTAGCTCTGCAGCATCACCTATCTTTTCATCAACAGCCCACTTCGCTAGCATAGCTCAAAATGGGTAGCACCAGACTGTCAAAAAGCTTGCATTCGTTCATTCATTCATTAAATTTTAAAGGTCTTTGGGGGCCAATCATGACCATTGGACCAGTAGACTGAAAGTGTCAGACAAAGATACCCAAATGTTCTAAAGCACTTATGAAAACATTAATGTTCACAGCTGACGCACTCTAGCTTTGCAAAGTCTTTGAGTCAGGGTGGAATTGCCACACCCTTTCAAGCTGTATTGCGCTGGCTGGTAGACAGCATTAAGATTGCATTCTGTTGAGCCTGCTTTCTATCAACATGATTCAATAGCTGCTGCCTAGCACCGTACCTCAGGATCAGGATTTGGCACCGGTCTCCTTCTTCTTCAACGCTGATAACTCGCGGCTTGCAATTGGCCTGTCCAGTGGTTGCGGACAAGGCTGCGCGTACGTCCGAATACTAACGTTGACGGGACGGCTTGTCCATTTGACATATCTCGGCAGCTTGACTTGTTCTGTGCGCTGGTGTTGCTGCTTGGATCGAACTCTACCCGTTCCTCAACCTCGGTGACACAAAGGTCCGGATTAACAGAGCTGACACTGTATCATAGCCAGCTGCCTTTCACAAACCTAATCTACCAAGCAGTCAAGTAATTGGCAAACAAGCAGCAGCCGTCCATCGTCTTCCGAGGTCTCACCGTAGAACACCGTCAAATAAGCGGTCAATAGCGTTCTAGCGTTCTTCCTGGCAGCATTTGCACCTATTCTTAGTGCCTCAAAGCATGTCTAAAGACTTGGAGGAGGGCGAGATTGAAGAAGGAGAGTTGTTGGGAGAAGTTGCTGACACCTCTGCCGGCTTGGATGTGAGTCTTATCACTCCAGGCCTTTTTCCTGGCTGTTTGTTATTGTCCGCAGATCTTGTGTTGCTCAAGTGATTCACGGTTGTTGTAGGAGCCAGGCGAACTCTCAGTGCCTTCATCAGAGCCTGTCAAAGACAAGCCTGACCCTTCACAAGAGTCAGAGCCTACCACTGCACCTGTTGACGATGCGTCAACAGCCCCTGTTCCTCCCTCTGATCTTGGCTTGCTTGGGTTGCCAACATACGATGCACCTTTTCGTAGTTATGGCTCAAGCATGGCATATTCTGCATATGGCGCCTTACCATATGCTGCAATGGCTCCTGCGCAGTTGCTTGACAGACGGCAGTCAAGCATCAGGTGATTCATGGCTTTCTATGCATCAACTTGACAAGACACAAGCAGGCAAGTCAGCAAGCATTGTCGTTGGTGATAGGCAATTGAGGGGATCATGAGAGACCAAGGACAGATCACTGTCACCAGCATCAACAGACAGATATTCTCTTTCTGTTGTTGGTGGTGACCGTCATCTTGACCTTTGACATTAATCATGCAGCAAAACACCATTCTGCAAACGTGTACAGACATCAGCGTGTCAGCAGAGAACTATCCATTAGTCGTATGGCTGTCCATATCATCTGCTGCTATGCGTGGAGGCCACCATTTTGGATCTGCAAGGCAGCAGCTATTGATTCATGTGATAGAAAGCAGGCTCAACAGAATGCAATCTTAATGCTGTCTACCAGCCAACGCAATACAGCTTGAAAGGGTGTGGCAATTCCACCCTGACTCAAAGACTTTGCAAAGCAAGCTTGACAATGCAAGCTTTAGCTACTAAGCCATGGTGCAAATTCAAAGCACAAGTCAGCTGGATGTTAACACGTTGTTGGTAGTGAAGTGTTCATTGTGGTGCCTGCTAACTGTTATGCTGCGAATTGTACCAGCATCAATTTTGACAGCCTGAACAGGCTGTATTTACACATGGATTTCTTAGTGGGATACACATTGATTGCCTGTTGAAGCCGAGTTGCCATCATAATGTGCACCTGACAGCAGGCCCAATGCCAGGTAGGAAAACCAAGCAGTATGGGGAGGTACCTGAAGTGTCTACTATGTTGGCAGGGACAGAGAGTATGCCTCAACGTCATATGACTCGCCACGCTTTGCACGCCGTCAATCTGGCGGGCCATTTGCATCTAGGCAGTCAGACCACCGAGGCTACAGCCCGCCACGCACTCACAGCAGATATGACGCTGATTACGATGAATCCAGCAGCTTTGACTCTAGACAGGCTGATAGCGTGCCTTCAGAGGATGAAAGCATGGATGAAGGGGAACTGCGTCCCATCAGCAGGTCTGATGCTTGTATGCAAAACAAGCGTGAAACTCAAATTGCACTCACACGATTCCTGGCAACCCGCGCTGCAATGTGTATATAACATCGTACTATGCACACTTATTAGTTGGATGTATTTGTCTGTCTGAGCACAAGCTGTTCTAGCTGTGGGTGATCTTGGTGTTCAAATGTACTCCCAACGCCTTCCCAGCTGCAAGTCTGCTTGCTGTGGTTCATCTGTAGGTCACGCAATAGTCATGGTGCAAGGAGCAAGAGGCCTTCTCGTGCTGTCCAAGCCATCATTGGCAGCATCAAGTCATCGACTTCTGCTGTGGGAGTGCCTGCTGCTATGAAGTAAGGCTGTCCTTTCATAGTGAGACTGCTGTGCGTCATACAGTAACACCACCCTGAGTTGACTGGCATATGACATTGGCAGGCACGCATGCAAGTTTTGATAATTGCATCAGAGACATGGACGCATCAGCTACTTGGCCTTCAAGCAGGTAAAATTACGCTGTGCTTCATGGTATCAGCATGAAAGCAAACTTGTCCAGAAGTGCAGGCAACAGCCTTATATTTTCCATGCACCCATTTGTACATTTCACCTGCAGCAAGCGGGTGGGGTAATTGAGACCTTGCATGATCAGACTGTGCCTGATCAGCTTTGAACATTGCACACAAAAACTGTATGATCTGACGGGGCAGCTTGCATTTCAGAGCATATGCTAGGTTGTTCACACCGAAAGCTTCTGCTAGGCAGTTGTGATTACCTGCAGGTCCCTAGAGACTGTCAGCCTTGATCTGAAGGCAGCACTATCAGATCTTGAAGACCTTCAGCAGGCCTTGTCAAGTTCCGGCCCAGTCAGAGCAGATGACAACACTCAGCTGGCAGACATGGGCACGCGCTTCTTTAAAGGGCTCAGCGCAGTGCACCTTGTGTGTAACACAGGTTAGCACCCCGTACAACCACAGCTTTATGCATTGATTGCCTCAAAGATGGCAGGCTGGCGCTGAGGAGCTCATCATAAACTGCATAGGCTGCAGCACCTTTGTCCATGCATGTCAACTGTCAGCTATCAACTTTCAACTGTGAGTGCAGTCGTGCATACCATCCTCTTTCATGCATGTCAAGTGTCAGTTGTGATAAGCTAGGTCTTAGGTGCACTGAGCCTCATGTAGAGCACACAACTGTTCCCTTTGTGCTTTCTGGCCTGTCTGCAGCTGCAGTAGTCGGGCACAGTGAACCCATGCTTGTATGAAGGCACGTATGGGAAGCCACTCAGGACTGTTAGTGCCTGACCCTAGGGGAAGACACGTATCTGTCTGCATGAACGCATGGATGAATGGTTGTCGTGAAGTGAATGCTTGTTTGAAGGGGTGGGCAAGACCTCAAACTTGTCAGCAGCTGGAAAGCTTGTGAGAGCCAGCATCGCAAAGCAGGAAATGCTGCTGACAGTCTCTCAGAAGAAAGAGCTGGAGGGCTGGACCAAAAGCAGCAAGGTAGCGCTGTTTGGGAACACCTGTGACGGCTGTTTGTGATGATGCTCCTGCCTGTGAATCATATGCCCTACTATGTGCTCATGTAAGCACTATATATCAAGCAGCTGCAGGCAACAAGGATGCTAAAATGTCTTCCTGAAGCACCTGATGCAAGTCCCCAGGGGTTTCTGAATTTACATGTACACTATGAAAAGCGTTTCCATCTCAAAATGGTGTTTCTGTATCTTGCAAAGCTGCGTGTCTGCTCTGGGCTGCCACCTCAGAGACTCCGGTTGTGATTGCTGAAAGGCGTGGACTTTTCATTTTATCTTTTCCTGCTGCACATCTGCTGCATGTGTTCTGTCAACAAGCTTATCCCAAAACGAGCTGCTCAGCAGTGCTGTTTGTGTCCTGTGTTGTGCTGTGCAGCTACTGTTGTCTGTCATTTCTTGCAACCTGATTTCTGCAGGTTTTCAAGGCCTTGGCGGATGGTGAAGAAGAGTCTATACAGCCAAAGAAGCCCAAGGCTGAGCCCCAGCCAAGAACCCCATATGTTCCCAAACAGCCCCAAGCCAGTGGGCAGAAGCGTCAGGGCAAGCAGGGCAGTCAGCAAGGCCCCAAGGGCAAGAAGCAGAAGAAAGGTGCTGCAGCAGCTGAGATAGAAGATGCACCTCCACTGCCTCCATCTGAAGCGCCGCCATCTGATGACTCAGCTGCAGAAGCTGACATGGAAGGTGTTGAGTCTGATCCTCTGCCACCACTGCCGCCGCCATCCCCTGACTCTCTTCCAGCAGGCTCAGCGGTGGCAAATGGCTACAGCAGTGGTCACACTGACACCCACCAGGCATCAGTCTCAGGGCCACTGCCAGGCCCATCTGCGCAACCTCTAGTTGCAGCTCCGGCCCTGCCTGTCACTCCTCCTCCTCCTGGTGAAGCCAGTGACACACCATCTCGGCCTCAGGTGGGCTTCAAGCTGCAAGGCAACAGGCGGCAGAAACTGCACATGGTAGAAGGTGAAGATCTGACAACAAAAGCCATGCGGGAGCGTCTACAGCAGCATCTCGCTGCACAGCAGCAGCTGCATCAGCAGCAGGCTGGTCAGCTTCAGAGCAGCTTGCTTCAGCAGGCAGCACATGTGCCACTGCCATTGCCTGACTCAGACACATCCACTCCTGGACGACGCCATTCACAGCGTGGCAACCCAAACCTCCAGGAGCAAGGACATGAGCAGATCCCAGGCATACACAATGACACTGACGGGCAGGTAGAGCTTCAGACAAATGGCCAGTTACCTTTTGGCAAGCCTCAGCTGCAGCAGGTGCATCAACACCAGCGGCACCATCCAGCAGCGAAACGCAAGGCACCTAATGACTCACATGCTCCTCCACCTGGCCTTCAGGCATCACCACATCAGCAGGCTCAGCAGCAGGTACCACAGCAGCTGCCACAGCAGCTGCCACAAGCTGAACTGCCTCCAGGTCTTGCACCAGAGCCACAGCAGCTGCAGCGTAGTCAGTCCCATAGACATGTGCACCACCACCGCCGCAGCAGCAGGCGTAGTCATAGGGGAGACCCAGCATCACTGGACATGATCCAGCCTAGCGAAGAAGCACCACAACACGTAGCTGGGCTTGCCTTTTATAGCCAACCAGCGCTACAGCAATCAGGGTATGGGACAGCCCCAATGACAGACCCTGTCACACAGGAGCCAATCCCTGAGCCAGACAGGTCGAGTACAGCACTAGGGTATCAGCAATATGAAGGTCAGCTGGCACAGCCTGCTGTCTCACAGAGTGCGATTGTACAGGCGCCAGCAAAGGGTCTGGAGAATGGCCTTGCAGGGCTTGCAGAGACTGGGGGCCCTGTTGCCCTTGCCAATGGGCCTGCGCCTGGAACACAAGCAGGCATAGAAGTCCTAGCTGATGATGTCAAGTCTCTGCTCAGGTGTGGTTACCTCTCTGTGGTGTTGCTGGTTGCAATACATCATGCAGACGTAGCACATCAATTTCCGGAATGCTTGTGTGGGCTGGTGTCATATTCTGCTTGCTTTTCAACATGTAGTGTCAAGCCTGCACCTTTTGCGTGAACCTAAGGCTCATGCTCATTGGCTTATCAGTCATGTTGGAGACAAGCAGTTAGCCCAGTAGAAAAGAAAAGACTACACCTTGCATTCTAAAAGAAAAGCCCAAGGGTGAAGTATACTGAACTTCCCTGTGGGGCACTGCTTCAACGAAAGATGAGAGTTATACTCCTCTCATTCCAGTTTTTCCCATCCTACCTTTCCCATCCAGTTTCTCCCAACTTACCTTTGGAGCTTTTCCCAATCTGGCTGAGTGTATTTGTATGTGACTGCTGCATCCAGCCTGAGCTCCAGTAACCAAGCATTACAGCCCAGCTGCATCTCCTAGCAGCCTGCTGATTACACAGATATTGTAAAGTATGCCATTGAGTCCTGTCACCTGCCAAAATTGCAGCCACTTGACGAGGCATGCTGTTAGACAGCAAGCACTGCTCACAAAGAACAGACAATCTGAAGGCCAAGCACCACCATGAGAACAAATCCAGCATGTGGGAACTGAATATGCTGCTGATATGCTACACTGATGCGTGAGAAGGGTCATGTGCCCAATCAAGCAGCAGTTGACTAAATCATACCCCCTCCCCTTTGACTGTACTGTTGAGCACATGCTGACACTTTGAGGAGACACCTCTCGAGACAAGGAGTAGCAATGCATGAATGGTGACATATCGACACTGGTGATACCATGTGTTGCAGGCAGCGCAAGCTGTGCCTGGTATTGGACCTGGACCACACACTCATCAACTCAGCTCGCTTCAGTGAGGTTGAGCCTGAGCACGAGGCTCTGCTGAGGTCGCACCTGGCAAATGACGCAGTGAGGCTGCCTGAAGAGAAGCGGGAGCTGTTCAGACTGGATCGCATACAGATGTGGACCAAACTCAGGCCTGCTGTGCGGCACTTTCTGGAGACTGCGCATCAGCACTTTGAGCTGTGGATCCACACCAATGGCAACAGGTAACTCCTGGGGATTGCAGAACGTCACGCTTTTTACAAACACGCCTGTCGCGAAGTGAAACAAATTTCGAACTCAGAAACGCCTGGCAAATAATGTCAGGCTTTACAAAGACATCTCAGGACACCTTAATGTGCGGATCAATGTCATAGCATATGCTGATGACTCATTGACTGTCTTCACTGAATGCAGTATCTGCTCAGGCCGTCCAAGGGCATTTAGTCCAGCAGTGTCAAGCTGTAGACCCAAACCGGTGCTTGTGAGCATCTCAAAGCAGCAATGCCAGCGTTTTCAGCTTTGACATACCACTAAAGCAGAAGTCCACAAAGGTGTAGTAAACATAGTATGGCATCTAGACGCTGGCTCAGTAGCTGTCTCAGATCTTGAGTCAGAAGCTGCATCCACAGCTGACTCAGCAGCTCTGTGGCAGAAGATATCGGCTGTCACCAATGGGTGGTTAAGCAAAGCGGAAGTTGTGATTTTGCCCAGGTGTTCAACCTGTGAAGGCATCACAAGTTGCTTGAACCAGGTCTTGTGGCACAGCCATGCGGAGATGCTAAACCCCAGTCATCAAACTGCGATTACCACTATGGACAACTCACTCTCTGCATGTAAGGACACGCCAGACCTAAATTAGCATACTTTGAACGATTGCAGGTCTTATGCGACGGCCATTGTGGAGGTGCTGGACCCCAGTGGCAGGATCTTTGGCCACAGGATCATCTCTCAGGGGGCAGCTGGCGACGGTCTTCAGCAGGACCTCACCAAGCGCCTCATGCAGGTTTGGAGCCTGTCACCTTTTGTGCCTGGGAGCTAGTTGACTCAGTGTCAATCTATGAGAAGCAGTGCTAGGTTGTCTCTGCTGTGCAATGCTCTGCTGTACAGCGTCCTGCCCTGCCTTGCCCGGCCCTGCCCTGCCCTGCCCTGCCCTGCCCTGCCCTGCCCTGCCCTGCCCTGCCCTATCAACATGTCCTCAGTCAATTTGCTGTGTCAGACTGTATGTGTTTAGCAGCCCTTTCTGGTGGCCGCTTTCATCATGTTGTTTTATACACATGTACAGAATGTAGAAGGAAGGGAGCCTCAGACGACACAAGCAGCGTCTGGGACAGTTTTGATGAAGATCTTCACGTTAATAACAAGCTTTGCTTGTTCAATAAATGTCAGTCCAGCCACTCCTGCCTGCTTGCTTCTGCAGGGTCTGGAAGGCAGGGAACCTGTTGCGCTAGTGGTAGATGACACCAGCAGCGTTTGGGGGAACCACGAAGAGAATCTGGTGGCAGTTGAGCGCTACATCTACTTTCCCGCCAGCCGCCGCCAATTTGGCTCCAAAGCCAAGTCCCTCCTGGAAATGCGGCGGGATGAGACACCGCAGTCTGGCATGCTGATGACCGCCCTCAGCGTGCTGCTGCGCACACACGCACGCATGTTCAGGGTGCTGAGTCAGAGCTGCGGGGTTGAGGCAGCAGGGCACAGACTTGGGGAGCGACCGCCTTGGGATGTTCGGCAGGTGTTGCAAGATGAGCGCAAGCAGGTAACCATCTCTGTACAGGCTCAATGTCATCGTGTCGTTTAGTGAATGCTCTTAGAGCCTATGATCGGTATCTGCTCCTGCAGGATTGTGCATGTGATTGTTTGATTAGCATATCTGTGTGCAACATGCAAAGCTTTTTATCAGTGTGGCAAAGAAAATCTGGTGTCTTCTATTGGCTTGATGCAGCTGTTTGCAGCTGCTTGCATCATGCTCTCATGATGGGCAAACTCTGAGTACAAGCTCTCCACGCATCCTCAGCAAGCAGCAGCTATCCAGTCAACTCCACAGTTTCACTGACCAAACCCAGCCTCGTCACTCTTGTGTCGCTAGTGCAGGTGCTAGCAGGTGTGCACATCATGTTCAGCCGCGTGATTCCTCTGCAAGATGGTCACCCTGAGTGGCACCCCATGTGGAGGAAGGCTGTCAAGTTTGGGGCCACCTGCACCACCCAGCCCAGTGACGCCGTCACCCATGTTGCTGCTTATGTCAATGGCACTGAAAAGGTTTGCATGCTGTTGCAGCCATTTGTTGCGTTGTCTGGGTTTTGATGCCATGTATACACACGTAATGATGGGTGTGCTTGTTTTTGGGCTCTGCTGAACTGGGTGCTGCTGTGCTGTGCTGTGCTGTGCCATGCTGCGCCATGCTGCGCCATGCTGCGCCATGCTGTGCCATGCTGTGCTGTGCACCCAAATAGAATGGCTCACTGCTGTTGCTTTTGAATCTCTCAATGACAAGTGTTGCACCAATGTTGACTGCAACTATATTCTGCTTATATCAGATGCTGAACAGACATTGTTTGTGCCCCAGGTGTATTGGGCGCAACGCACTGGCAAATTTGTTGTTACCCCTGACTGGTGAGCTGCATTCCATGCCATACATGCAAATGATGCACAAAGGCTTGACAGCAATGTTCCAACAGCCAAATCCACCCCTGTGCGTTTTCTGGAGCGAGCTAAAGCGTGCTTGTCACAATTGTATGTGTGTCTTGCACCTGTATAACATATGTTCTGTATGTCATGGCATGCAAGTTGCTGACTAGACTCTTTGGGACACTGATGTACTGCAGGCTCAATTGTTCAGCCATGCTGTGGAAGCGTGCTGCTGAGGCAGCGTACCCTGTCACTGCAACAGCTTGAATTGCAGATGGCATGCATTGCATGAACTGCAAAGTAACCTCCATTTCCGTTGCTGCCAAATAGTTGCTGGCTATCCTCAAACTTGGTTGACATTTCATTGACCATATGAGATTCATGTTGGCAGCATGCATAAGCGGGAAACCAATCATGGCTCCGTTTGCTCACGCTGATGCAAGACATGACCCCTACAGGCTAAGGCATGGTAAGACGCTGCATATGCGAGAAACATTCAGTGAATGGCCTCGTTGATGCTGTGCTGTTCACTGCTCACACATACCAGGTACCTCGAGAGCTCAGAGACTCTGAGAATATGACTGCTGTGCTAACAGAATTTGGTGCCCTTTGTGAAAAGTTGGACCGTTGTATCTTTCAGCGTAGTCTATGACGCAACACTGTGGCTGCAAGTTCTGAGAGTGGCAGGGACTGGTAAACGTTATGTTCGCTGCGTTACATGCGGTCTTGCGGGCACTTTTGCGTATCTTAAAGTTGTGACAGAGATTTGCCTGCATGACAAGGTTTTTCTTAGGTATGAATCCGAAGACAGCTTCTCAACCTTGCACTAGCGAGCAAGCTTGATGACGTGAAGGGATCGGTGACAAGGTTTGCCATGACATGCAATAAACTCACCCAAAGGAAGGTCGTTCTTGCGAGCTGGAGCAACAATTATCAGCGACATCACGGCACCCTCAAGTCATCCTGATCACGTTTGTCTGACATTGAGCCATTCTAGCGCAAGTTGGACTTGGTCAACGGCATGATGACAGTCCTGATCACACAGGCATGCGCAGCTAACGCCGTCACTGACAGAAATGTCAGGGAAAACTGCTCCGTGCTGTGCACGAGTTGCCAGATGACAGGATAAACTGTCCAATATTGACGGCTTTCGGCGAGTAGACATGCAAACCGCTGACTCGTTTGGAGGGCTGTATGCGCGCCTTACACACTGCTTGTACCTTGCAACTTGTGGTAGGCGTATGCGCAAAATCAATTTGAACATCGTACCGACCGCAAGGCCTTGCGCTCTCGTTCCAGGACTTCTGCTTCCTGGCGGCATAGCCGAAGTCTTTTGGTGATCACCGTCAAACATCATGCAGGGCTGTGCGGCGCGTCTGCAGCAAACTCCAATCGCACTTAGCAAACTGAGCCTTTGCTGGGCAGGCCTGGCTCCCTGTCTGGTGCGAGGGCTTTCGTTCAACCGGTCAAATCACAACGCCACACAGCATCCCGTAAGCAAGTGGGAGGCTCAGCAAGCGATCCAAACGAGCCGGTGCAGATTACTGCATGTTCTGACCGGCAAACAGCAGTAGCCTGCAGTGTCAGTAGATCTGATATCAGCAGCGTGGACAGGCAAGATGTTGCTGCTGCACCCACACTTGCAGTGGCAGGTCCACAGCCAGACCCCAGAGACATTCCGTTGGCAATGCCAGTCTCTCAAAGTGGCAGCAACAATGCTGATGTGGATGATGAGTCACCCACATCTGAGCTAATCCTGCAGTTAGAACCTGCTGAATTTCACACAAGACAGAAGCAGCCTTCAGCTCAGCAAGCTTCACCAAAGGCAGAGCAGGTCGATACTCTGCATGTGAAAGGCGCAGGCAGTGAGGTGGTTTCAGCACAGCAGCTTTCAACAGCTGCTGAGCAAACGCTTGCAGATGCAGACTCAGCTCAGCAAATGACCGACGACCAGCTCCCAACAAAGCCGCCTGCAGCAGCTACAGAGCAAGGGCATGTTGACAGTGAGCCAGTTCAGGATGCGGCCAATGAGGACTCTGTGATCCAGCAGGCGGCTTTTGCTGAAGGCCCTGTGACTGATGAGGAAGGTAAATACCAGCATAGTAAGCAGCATGATGCCTATCTGAGTTAGGTTCGTCCATCAATTAGGTTTACTCCGCCTGCCTGCCTGTCTGTCTGTCTGTCTGTCTGTCTGTCTGTCTGTCCGTCCGTCCGTCCGTCCATCTGTCTGTCTGTCTGTCTGTCTGTCTGTCTGTCTGTCTGTCTGTCATGTGGCCGTGAAATGCACACCATCAAACTGTTTCCCTGGCTAGTGCGCTGAGTCTGCACATCAGGCAATGCGCACAGCAGCTCAGTGGAGGCAAGCAAGACAAGCTATGGCTGTGTGTGGCACCATCTGGAGGTCATCCCCCTTGCAGAGAATTTTATCAAGCTGACAGCGGCCTGCAGTGACTGCCACAAAAGTGCTTCATTCACAAAACGTCTGACTGCAGAAACAGATATACAGGTGAGAAAAGCCTCGGGGTTGAGCTGGACCACCTGTAACAGAATGCATGGACTGATACACCTTTGCAAAGTTGTCTCACAAAGCGACAAGCTGATATTCTTGGTTTCAAAATGTCTGCAGCATACGCAGGTAGTGGGAGGGGCTGACAAGTATACTGCTCTCTGTCGGACCTGCTTTCAGAAACCTAATGCTCATCCACATGCTCACAGGGGCAGCACAGATTGTAGGGCTTTTTCCACAAGCAAGCGGTGAAGTCACAGCTGTCACCAACCACCAGGCAATATCTATACCGGTCCTGTGTTGACACAACTCTGTCTATGCATCCTGGTAAAGCTTGCTGCACGCGTGCGCTGTCACTAGCCATACGTGCTTACCAAATGCAACCCATTGACAGTCTGTACAGTGTAACCTTGACTTGTGATTGTGACCCAGTTGCAGCCTGTGTGCGTGCAGGCAGCCTCAGAAGAAGAGCAGCAGACTTGCACAGGAGAATGCTCAACCCAACCGCAGACAATCGCTGGAGGCGCTCAGTCAACCCTCAAACACCTCAGAAGCACATGTGGAACAGCGCCGCAAATCTCTGCAGGCCTTGACATTGCGGTAGTAGTGTTACAACAAGCTAGTTAGGATCTCTGCAAATTGGTTGGTCCATTACAAGTCCTGCCATGCACCAATGCATTTGTAAATGCGTGTCAAACAAGATGTCGATCAATCTTCTGAGCTACCTGATGCTGACAGGTGTACACCATGAACTTTTACAGCCATCTGACATGCCAAAACGTTGAAAATCAAGCTCAAGGCAAAATGCTGCTACACTCTCAATACCACCCAGTTAAACAACTTGCTGCAACTTCTGCTTGTGTGTATCAAGTTTCATCTCTGATACTACAACAAGCAACACTACTATGCCATGACAGCAGCGTGCCTAGGCATTGAGGCCGAGGCCTCCACTGTCAGAAAAATGACACAGATTATTTATCAGTGTCGCACTGGCTGAACTTGAGGATAACTCAATGTTAAACATGACTTTCAGGACTCATTGCAAACCAGGGGCATTGCTGATGGAGAATTTGTCCTTGTATTGTGACAGCGTCAGATATTGCCCTGGCTCATCCTCAATTGGAGCTGCAAGCACAGTGTTCAGTCAGCCAAGATTGCAGCACAGCTAAAGGGTCAGCAAGAAGTGTGACGATCCAATGTCACAGCAACATTCAAATCCAGCACGTATTCCATTGTGAGGCTCAATGCCATGCCAAACGCAGAACCCAAAAACAGTCTGGTGCAGCAGTGCACCCACCTCGGGGCTTGCTCTGAAAGTTGATGATCAAGCCGGAAGCAATAGCTGCTATTGCCAAGGCACCAGCTGTCACAATAGCTATGTTGACATTAGGATCAGTGGCTACATCACGAGCTGAGCCTGCTAAATACAACTTTGGCTGCAACACAGTCAAATTCTGAGGATTTGAGATACAAGATGTGGCATCAAGGCTTGCAAGAATAGGGTAGTCTAAACACCATGCTGCCTCTATACTGAACAAGCTTGAGTGACACCATGTCACAGCTCACCTCCACAGCAAAGATATTTGTCTGACCGGCTGAGTCATCTTCAGTGTATCCAATTCCCTGCATCAACAGCATTTGTGAGCTGTACAAAACTGTACTTCGTCATGCTTGGTGTCGATATATTGTATTGCACGTGCTTACCGATCTTGTGTTGGGAGCAAAGCTGAGCCTTGGGCCTTGCTTCTTGTTTTCAGATGGCTGATCTGGCTGAGGCGGGCCCGAGCCATTGCTGCTCGACTGAGAGGTCCCCTGCTCGGTCCGTGTCTGAGAGCCCTCCTCTGCACAGACTCGTATTGATCTTTGCGATCGCAAATGCGTCCGGACACTGCGTGGAAGCGTCTGACCACAGAAACAAACACGGCAGCTGCCGCCCAAAAACGCCTGTGACACGCATGGGAATGTTTTGGATAGCAAGATCAGTGTCGGTGTCGCCGTCTGGTATGCCTGCACCGCGAGGAAGAACCGGGAGCAAAGTTGACACACCTTGGTTGTTAGTACCATTACGTGTCAAACTGATGGTCTCAGTCGGACGTGAAGGGCTGCTATAGCGAAGATGGATAGGTGACTCTACAATCCAGTCGTCACGCTGTGTCGCGAGGATGCTGCGATAGTGTTCTGTGTTCAGCTTGTGCCAAGGGCGAGGTTTGAGTGCGTGCGAAGCCCGTCTAATCTGCGCTGTCCGCACTTTTTCCGTGTACATAGGCGCACTCCGATCCCGCCATGACTACATATTCCGTCGAAAAAGCTTAAGATTCCAGCTGCCCAGCTTTCGCAAGGCCGATCGCTCGCTGGCTTTCCCTGTATGCAATCATGCCTGCTGCGAGGCGCTTCTGCAGAAGACACAAAATTGTGTTTGCTTCCAAGTGCCCTCATGACAGCCTGAAACATCTGTAGCTTACAAGTGCCCTCCCTAATGTTAAGAACACGGAACGTCTGCTCACGCTTCGGATCACACAGCAAGGCCTGCCACAATATCCACATAGAAGCATTTCAGCGTTCCGCAAGGTCTCTCACTCCCATACCGCGCGCGCGTCAAGAGTAATCCTGGCACACGTGTAGTCAGCGGATGCAGCTGCAGCTTTTGACGATCGCTATCGCGACTGACACGACAGGGAGCAAAGGCACATAGGCCATGGAACTTTATGTCGAGGTGATCGTGTTTAGACGTCTCGCATTTGTCAAAACCTGCAAAAACTGAGCTGAGTTTCAACTTGCCCTGCTGCGCAGCTGCCCGAGCTGGTCTTGGTCACAATTATCAGCAAGCTTCCGATCACAGCACATGGAGCATTCCGCCTCACGTGCACAGCGTGGCGCAACAGGCTTGCAGCGCCAGACTTATCCCACACAGTCAGTCTCAGTCCCTATGGAGATTGGGAAGCTAAGGCAAAGCACCTGAAATCTCAGTTTCCCAAGATCACAATCCAAGTACAAGTGTCGTACTCAGGGGTGCAGAAATGTCTGCAACTACTAAACAGCCCACACTGTGATGTGGTCAGCCTGCGCTGCCACTTTGAATCTCATGGCCCTGAGCAGCATGGCGATGAGCAGTGGCTTCGTAACAACCGTCTGGCAGAATTGCAACATCTCCGCATCCTCAGCACTCTTGTGGAGGCACCAAAAGCTCATGCAAGACTGCAACTCGAAATGGCAGTCACATACAAGCATGCCCCTCCCCAGTCCAAGGACCTAGAAACAGCCTTCAGCAAACTGTTTCCATCCATTTCTGGCCTTTCAGTCAGTGGAAACTTTCGCAGTGTGGTTCAAGAAGCGTTTCCTTTCAGCCACCTGTCAAGACTAGAATTAACATTGCCAAATGCAAGATCTGCAGCAGTTGTCAATGGCTCAGCAGTACAGCACCTACAGACAACTCTGAGGTCCCTGCACAACCTCTGCAGCCTGCAGCTGCATGCAGACTGCCTGTCAATCCAGCCATCTGCAGTCACACATGTGCTTCCTGTCCTTCCCACTGTTACCTCTTTGAAAGTCGACTCTGGCATCAACCCCTGCTGTTTGACATCTCAACATATGGAGCATATTACGTCACTCTGCTTAGGACGTGAAGTTGTCTTTGACTCGCCCCCTGAGCACCTGCAATGTTTGCACCTTGCCTATCTTTCTGCTGCTCATAGAACAATGCTCATGCAATTGGAGGGCCATGTTGGTGTGACTGTGGGTTATTGTGATGACCCAGATTTGATCCAGACTCAATGCAGGCAGCAGCAGTTTTGCCCGCATTACAGCTTGGCGCTGCAGCATCGGCATGTTTTTGCTCCGCCATCATGCTTCAAAACTTGAGCTTGGTAGAAATCGCAAACAGTTTGACTCTTTCACGTGCCTTGTACTGTGATGCCTCGGCTGTTACACTTTGCTCAGTGAAAGCTGTTACAGACATGCAATGTAATGCATTCAGCATAAACTGAAAATTACAGCCTTCCACAGGCTGCACAGAAGGCATTTGATTGCCCATGCACTGCCCCCCACGGCGTTGTCACCCCTTCTGGCTGTTTTACTATTCCTTGCAAGCTCTTAACGTTGCGCAGCATAAAAATGTTGTCTCAGAAAGTCTCTGGCCATGTGTAGTGCAATCAGCATGACCCTGCAGCTTAAAGTGCAACCAGCCTCATCACACGCACTTGTTGAAGCTCAGACATACAGTATGTGCTAATTCATCCATTATTACAAACAGCCTTGCAAGGACACAGCTGTACAACCTTTCGTTTGTAGCAGCACTGTTGTGGTGCTGTAATGGTGCGTCTGACTCAAAGTAAATGCTCGTAAGGCAGACCTATATATAAGCTCATCAAGAGCACGGAGCAGTTTGGAGGTTAGGCTGAGGGGAAAGAAGGGCATGTCAACCAACAATCATCAATTTTATGATTACTACTAGTCATTCATACACAAGCCCAATCCAGTCAATGTTTTACCCCAGAGTGATTCAATCCACCACTCCCTGTCAAACTGAATTCCCAATGTCACACACTTGTAACTCCTAATCCTACATGATGCAACATCTCACTTGCTAATTACCATTTCACAAGCAACTGACTGCTAATGTGCTGCTGAAACAGGGTGGATGCTGCCGCCAAGACTAACGTTTATGGGTTCTACATGTATGCATACATACCGTACATACGCCGTACATACATACGTACAGGATGTTTATATTGCCACAACACAACAGGTAGCATGTCCGGCCTCCCTGCAACCCATTCCTTCCAAAACCTCAACTCTTCCAAACACTGCTGGTCTCACCTTCTCTATGTCAAAAACATCTGTACAGGCAAGCCAAAACATTGCTACATGCAGCAGTCCAATGTCATCATCATTGACCTAGGCAAAAACAGTTGTGATGAAGCAAGCATACGCTTGAATTGTCAACACGCAGGCCAACGTTCTTAGCTTACAACAAAAGCGTAGAACAAAGAGATGCAAAAGGACTTTCAGCTTCTATACATTTTGCAGACCTCACCAAAATTATTGTACACCAATCACACCAGCACCAAAATCAGCCATGTTCTGACTAATGCATCTCCATCGGCAGGCTTGGCACTAAACGTACCGCTACTTAAATGAAGCACATGATTCAGGAGCAAATACAAACACGGCCTCATTCTCCTTTCTAGGCTGCAGTCACAGGCCTGATGTCATACAGCCTTTCTATTGCTGCAGCAGAGACAGACTGGGGATTTGCCACACTGTCACGCCCTTCTGTGTCAGCGCTGCCAGCGCCAGGCATGTGTGCGTCAGGTTGCCTTCCAGCACACATCCAGTCAAGGGTGGAAGACTGGGATCTGGTGTGTCTGCCGTTCTTGGACCCAGCTGCCTTGGCATTGCTTGTTGGGGAGGCAACATCCTCAACATATTGCCTGGTGTCGTCTGCAAGAGGCAGAGCAGCTTAGGCAGAGTAGTGACAATGGTGACTGATGAACTGAACAGGACGTGATGTTCTAGCACAGCCGCTGCACAAGCAGGTATTTACTATTACGCGTAACACTGGGGACATGCATTTGTGCACACTACTATAGCATACAAGCCGTGCTGAGCAACATGCAGAGTAGTACATTACAGCTTTCAAGCTCCGACACCACTTCAATGCATGAGACCAAGCGCATTGACAGCTCTCACCGTGAGCATCATCCTGTTCTTCTTCTCCACCCATACCAGCAGCACGCTGAGCAGCTTGAGCTACCTTGTCACACAACCTGGCCACTGGGCGGACTGCAAAGAAGGAGACGTGGGCCTCCAAGCCCCCCGGCATGTGCTTGTAGATGCCCATGCTGTACTTCCTCATGCCATGATCTGTGACACTGGAGCGCAGCATGGTGTGCCAGGGCCGGTGCTTCAGCAGCAGATCATCCCTCCTAATATGGATCACTCCCGGCACATGCTTGTACCTGTGCCAGGTCAGCATGGATATTTCAGTGTTGATGTGAATCATCTCTGGCACATGCTTGTACCTGTGGGGTCACAAGCAGGCATGTGCCCATGACTGCAGAATGACTATTGGTTTCTCGGTCATGGTGATGTCCCAGGCATTGTTTGTTGACACATTTAATGACTCGCCAAAGGCAGGAAATGTAACTTGAATGATTGATTGACCAAAATGCTCAGCAAATCGACAGACCGCAATGCCAGGTGGTTGGTAGTAGAGCAGTGTGTGCCAGGGCCTCACCCTGTGCTTCAGCAGCAGACTATCTTGCTTGGTGTGGAGAAATTCTGGCACATTTGGCACATGTGTCACAATGTGCACCGGTCTTGCTTCAATGCATATGACAAGCAGATTTAAGGTAACAAAAGCTTGGTGGCAGGGCTCACACCAGGGGCGGGGTAGAGAGAGAACAGGGTCAAAGCTGAGCACCAATCTTGCTTCAGAGCAGCTTGTGAAGAAAGTCTGAGGTGATGCAAGCACAATGGAAGGGCTCACATGAGGGATGGAGGCAGAGAGGGGACGGGGTCGAAGCCGTGCACCAGCCTGAGGGAGGTGCCCACCAGGGCGTTGAAGGCCTTGCCAAACACCTTGTTGGCCACCCGGGGGGAGCCAAATGTGATGCACCGAATGTCTGCATCTGGATACTCCAACGCAGCCCATGCAGCACCTGAGCCATCAAAAACAGCTTTTGCACCTTGCCAGGGAATACATGACTTGGTGGACATAGCATAGCACGTGAACTGCTTCCTGGCACAGCAGCCGCACAGCACAGCACAGCGCAGCGCAGCGCAGCGCAGCGCAGCGGTAATGTCAACCAAAAGGTAATCATTCAGGGCTGACCTAGGGTGGCCAGAGCGCCCCCCAGTGAGTGACCGGTGCAGATGACCCGGTTGGGGGTCTGCCCCCCCGACAGCTCCTTCAGCACAGCTGCCATATTAGTCTCAGACCTGTCAGGATGGCACACGGCTGCAAACTGCTGCATGAAACCTGCAGTTGCACCTCCCCATGTAACCATTGTGATGCTGCCACAATTGCACATAGTCAGCCGTAGAGGAAATGGTACTCTTGCACTTCCACACACAAAGTAATCAGCATGATGCTGCAGCAGGTGGCGTGTGGCCAATTTTAATGCATCACTGGATGAGGCAATGGCTAGCAATGCTTGCAATGCGGTGTGCATGAGTGTCTGACACCCTTCACAGTCTGCCATGTCATCAAAAACTCTGCCAGTTTATTGCCCGTACCTAGATGGGCTTTGACGCCAGGGTAGAGCTCTTGGAGGTAGTCTATGTTGCGACTGAAGATCTTGACGTCCTGCAGGCCGTCTTGCTTGCTTGCAGTGCCCCTGAAAGCAAAGACTGCTGTGCCGCCCTCCAGCCACCCCACATGCACCTGCACATCACACAAGGTATAGCTACATACCCTGTTGTCAGAGCCCAAGACATCAAAGACTGTTGTGCTATCAGCCACCCCACATGCAGCTGCACACCAGCAAAGGGACACAGGAACACCAAGTTAAGCAAGAAGGTTGAGAACAAGGCAAGCGAGACAGGCTGTTGTTGCAACAGACCAGGGCTCCAGTTTGGTGACATGTGCCCTACCTTGGTGTCATGGTGCTCCCTGTCATAGATAAGGCGTGACTTGGTGATGCCTGTCTGGCGCTTGAATGTATCATGGTTCTTGTAGGCAGCTGCTGCTAGGATGGCAGCCTGACTGATCCTGCCCACCACCAATATCTGCATTTACAACAGCAGATGCAGGTTCAGCCAGGTGAGGCACATGGTGCATAATTGGGAGCCCAAGGCTGAGCAGCTTGCAATTCACACCAGCACACAGCACTGACACAGTGACTTGCATGACACACAAAGATGACGTTCAATACAATAGGAAGCCTGTAGCAGTTGAGACTTGAACCAAGAAAGTAGAGCACAGAACAGCACAGCACAGCACGCAAACTGACCTTCTGGAGGTTGCTCAGATCCTTCTGATCCACTCCTGAGCTGTCGCGCTCCTCCAGACTGAAGTCACGTGTCAGCTTCCTTGCTTCCTGTTGACTAGCAGCCTCGCCTAAAGTCAAAGGCTGGCTCTGTCAGGCCACCAGAAGAAGAAGAGGTAAACATACATCATGCACATACCCACACCGTAGTACAAGGATCAGGGACCGCTATTTGATTATTTCAAATGCACAAATGCAGTGCAGGAATGTATTACAACACCTCTTGCAAGCAGGCTGCTTTGCTGACCTTGCTCATCAGACTTTGCACTGAGGCCATCAGACCCCAAAGACCCCTCCTCAATTTTCTGCAGGGGGCTCACATCAGACCCTTGAGCTGCAGCTTCCATGTCAGCTGCAGCAGCCATGCCAGCACTAGCAACCTGGTCTGGGGATTGGGAACCAGCCCACTGCTCACCAGGCTCGCCACCATAAGCTGAGCGCGCTATGCCTGCTGAGCCTGCTTTGCTGTCCCCACCATTTGAACCATCCTGCGACCTGCGTGCTGTGCTATCCTCCGCGATCAAACTGTGTCGCGGACTGCCTGCTGAGCCTGCTGTGCTGGCCTCTGCATTTGAACTGTCCTGCGGGCTGTCTGAAAGTGCCATGCTGCCTTGACGCATGATGCTGTCAGATGACGTTCTGTGTGACCCGTTTGCTGCCTTTGCATCTGGTGTCATGTTCATCAGCTCTGGCAAGGTGTCCTGCCAGAGTTGGCTGTCCGCAGTAGCCAGACCCTTCTCAACCATGACAGCATGGATCATGTCACGGGCAACCTTACCACAGTTCACAACGTGTTCAGGAAACTTGCCATCAACTCCTTGCACCCCCGGCTCAGGCTTGTTACCTGCAGCAACAGGGATTATATCACTCACTGCAACAATAGGGATTATATCACTCAGCTATGCTGCACTAAACATGCCAGCAGGTGATTGAGCGCATGCCAGCAGGTGTTGACTACATGCCAGCAGGTGATCAAGTGCATGCCAGCAGGTGTTTGTGGAGTACATGCCAGCTGTCGCCATACCTGTGAAGCCTGCAGTGTATTGTTCATGTTGTGCTTGAGTTGGCGATGCATGCTCTGCCATCAGGGCGTTGGACTTGACTATTTTGCCGGCAGCCAAATCTGCATCGTATTTAGCTGCTCCATAAATAGCCCTGTCCAAGTTGCTGTCACTGTTGGCAGAAACAGAGGGCCTGTCACTAAAGGATGTGTCATCATCACTACTGCTGCTGCGTCTGGACTTTGAACCGAGCTTTCTGAGAGCTGAAAAGGTAGAGGCAAAGGCTGCCTTGCTGACAGTTGCTGTGTCTGTGACAACATTTCCCATGCCTACCCTCACAAACGACGCCAGGCCTGAGACACACAAGTGTAATTTGTTAAGGTAATGTCAGTACAAGCAAGGTGAATCCCTGTTACATGCGTACAAGAAGATACTGCTATGTAATGCACCCTGCCCGCCGCTGCAGGATCAGAAGAACATCAAGGCATGTGCAAGATACAACAGAGGATGCAGTACCATACATGCAGTATCAGATTTATTGCATACATAATAAATAACCATATGACAGCCAATCATTTATGATTGTGAACTCAATTCAATGCCAAGGCAAGACAACGACTTGCTCCTGGAAGGGTTCATGTGTCCCCCATTGGAAAAGCAATGATGCAGCAGCATTGCATGTGATCTGCACAACCAAATGAAAGGAGCATCGTGTTTAGTAATGGGCGTCTGTTGATTTCCCAGTCACTGTCTGTTGACTCCCGTGATGAATTCCAAAAACAGTCAACATTGATTGATCGATCGATCGATTGATTGATTGACTGATTGATTGATTGACTGATTGACTGATTGATTGATTGCTTGTGCACCTGTGGGTTCCTGGCTGATGTCCAAGTCATCATCCAGGCTTCCACTAGCGCTACTCACAGACTCTCGCATGGACACTTGTGACGTCAGCATGCCCTGAGCAGCAGGTGAGGCGGCCCTGGCAGCAGCTTCCACAGCAGCTGCGTTTGCAGCCGCATTGGCAGCTGCCACAGCCTTCCTCCTCTTGCGCTTCTCTATGGGGCACCTCAGCACACACTGTGCCCCTAATTTGGCTCTGCAGACCCCGCCTGTGATGCAAAGTGTCCTGTTTCAGCCAGTCTCTTGATGGTATGGCAAACTACTTGTACCAACAAGCAACACCAGAGCTGAAAAGTGCTCAGCTGGAGGTTTCTGAAGCATGACCAACAGCTTGCTCTGGACGCACAGTAAGGCTTGAACTGTATGAACCTGACAGGCTCCTCCTTGCATACCAGCTGAGTGCCAGAACAAGAGTGACAAATGATGCAGTGATGACAACAGCAGCAGAAATGCCACACATCATACAATCAGGGCAGGCATGTCTTGCATTTGCCACACAAAACATAGGGAAGACCCTCAGATCCAAAGTTGGTCAGGCAACAGAAGATAGTATTCGCCATTACTCTGCTATTCCAGCTGTTTCTAACAACCACTGATGTGTAAGACTTTGGTAATATAGGTATACCTGATGCTTTCTCTCTATCAGATTGCCGCCTGCAGTTGGAGGACAAGGCACCCATGTAGGCCTGAGCAGAGTGGTCCCCAAGGTCTGCTTTAGCCAAGTCAGCCTTGGGCTGACAGCCAGGACGCATGCTGTCGCCACAAATGTACACTGCTCCATGTACGTGTTTCAGTACACTGGTCTGCGCTGTACTCTGAGCTGGGATGGGGTCGCGGCGGAACATTACTCTGTAGCTGATGCCTACCAGCCACCTGCAATGGAGCATGCAGAGGTCACGTGTGTTTTTTCTTTTCTTTTTTTTCTTTTTCCAGGACTTCAGCAAATAAGAAAACATGTACAGCGTGAGATAATCTGCTGCAACTCACATGCCCACTGTCTGCGTGGAAATTGCTCTGCAGCAAGGACCTCAGATCACATGCTTGTACTGCACCTTGGCAACTGAGGATGATGTGTCAAAGCAGGTTGTGATTGATACTGCAACACAGACTGCAAGGCTTGCTTGTTCAAAAAAAGTGCGCACTGTGTCTGCTATGTAAGCCTCTTTTACAATGTGCTGTGAAAGGGAACTGCTCACTTGAATGCTGCAGCAAAGGCTGCGTTGCCAACTGCAGACGCGCCAAATGAGATGCAGCGCACATCTGCAGTGGGCCACTGGATTGCAGCCCAGGTAGCAGACAGGGTTGCAACCGAGCCCCCAACACAGAAGCCCACACACACAATGCGCCTGGGAGCCACATGACCTGTAATCAAACATGCAGGAGATTGAAAGGGTGTGCAGCTATCGGACAAATGCTGCAGAGGTCACCACTCACTGTGTCCACACTCAAATCCTGACCGAGGGCCACTGCCACTGACTGAAGCATGAGCTTGGCTGTAGGGGACGTGCTGCTGGCAATCGCTTACAATGTGTGCACCAGGATGCACATCACCGTCACATCAGGAGTGATCTATGTTGATCCTATGCAGAAAAGAATAGCAGCAGAGGAGTTTGTTCAGGCAGCAGGCTGGTGATTAATGGGAAGATACCACAGCAGTTGGCAAGGACACGGGGCTGAAGGGCGCTAAGAGAAGCCCTGCAGCTCAAGACTGGCCATGCAATCATAGATGGCTGGACAGATGAGCCAAGTTCAGCCAAATTGGCCCCCCATCACAATGTGACAAAGCCTAGCGCAACTTGACCGCCTGAGTGTGGTGTAACTCACCAGTCATGTCATCGATTATTGCCTTCAAGCCCGGCGAGGAGCCTTCAGAACTGACTAGCGAGTCAACAACTGTAAGACAGTTGACCTCAACCTCAGCGCCGCTTGCTAAATGCTCTAGCCAGGTTGGTGTTGCTAGTCTGCCTTCTTTGATCTGACCTACCATGTCAAAGTTGACCACCTGCAGTGGAAAACATTCGTGTCATAAACATGATCACCGCAAACTGGATATTATGAATGCAGCAAGGAAGGCATCAATTGAAACACAGTCGAGGCAAAGTGGATCCATGCTGGCCAGTTGAGAGCATGGTAGTCCTGCAGTTGAGCCATGAGTTGCAGAACAACCAGCATAAGACTGCAAGGCTGAACAGTCCTACAGCATGTAGGCTACAGCATTGCATCAGGTCCCTTCTGTGGCTGAGAAGGGAAATGCCGGCATGGCAGCAACAAGGCAACAATCTCACTAATGAGGTGAAATTTTACAGGTTTTGCAGCTTATCACCCAGCTCACCTTGACAACTAATACAAGCCTTGCCTCAGCCTTGTCCCAACCTATGTTGAGAGTGCTGTTATGTGCTCCTGTAGATAAAGCAGAATGTAAGACCTCCTGACAAAGCACTGCTCTGCAGTCTTTAATAGTAGAAGTTCAAGTCTTATGGCTCATACCTTCGACCGCCCGAAAGCTGGTGAACTCGTCATTCGCTTTGCCGGTTGCGATAGTTCTTATGTACAGAAAAGCCTGCTGGATTTTGCTTAGGATAGGGCTTCCAAGGTTCCGGATTTCGCCGTGCTCTTCCCCAAGGTCTTTCTTGCTGACCGACATTGTTGCTGCCAAGGGTGAACAGCGGTAACCGGGAAGCTCGACCCAACAATGAGTGAATTACCGAAGCTGCGCCTGGCTACAGTTGCGATAAGTCAAGAGGCGCCACCTGCGAAATGGCGATTGCGGTCCGCTGTGCTGAGTATCGAGTGAGCTTGAGATAGGTGGGGACGAGTTTGCCGTGCGTTGCCTTCTTATGTCGTGTCTAGGAGGGTTGCGTACTTGCAAGCCATGTCCGCCAGTGCTCCGCCATACTCTTCCCGAAAAGGGCTTCGAAGAGGTTGACATCCAGGTTGACATCATTGATTGCCTAACTGCATCCCTGAGGATTGCAGGTTTCTGTATGGGGTCTGAGATCACTCACTTTCATGACTCATCCCTTCTTCTTAAGCTGCTCTGCCTAGCTGAGCACCGCAAGTCGTACCCGCGGCTCGGCCCAAACGTAAGTATGATCCAGGCATTTTACCAAGCTCTGCAAATTAGTGTATCCTTGGGGACGTGTATCTGAGATCCAATCTATCAAGGAAACGTAAGTATGTTTTTTTCGCTGTTTCGCTTTCGGGCGACTGTTTACTCGTTTCCAGTCAGGACGCAACTTGCGTCACGCAAGTAATGGATGCTGTCCGGACAGCAGGGCAAGTCACAAACCAAGATATATGCAGTTCATTCCAGCACGAAGCCCCTTCAATCTTGCAAATAACCTTCTTGTGACAGGCACAATAATCCATTGCAAAGACCAACTGCAAAGTATGAGTTCAAGCCTGGAACAGCAAAATCACAGGACCATTGAAGAGACAGTCAATACTACGGACACGGCTCTTGAGTCGTGCTTGTGGTGTTACCTGGCTATCGCCAGATCCCTAATCCTAGACAGCAACATAGGGGATGCAGTCTCAGAAACATCTCGAGCTTCATCCTGCTCCTCTGCATCATTGACAGCCTGCATCGCACTTCAAATATCGGCTACCTATGTCGACTTTCCAATACAAAATAGAAGAAAGTGTGAGCGGTTCTGTTCTCCTGTGCAGTGAACAAACACAAACTTGCTCCAGCATATCTGTTGTGACCGAGAATGTGCTGCAACATGATGACAATGAGTTGGGCCTAGCAATGAGCCATGTACTTGCAACATGTGGATTGCTCACAGGTCAAGGGCCCAGAAACACCTGGTGTCATATACAACATCCTCACCATGATCTTCCTGTCTCCTGAGTCAGGTGTGGTGTCCAACCAATACTTGGTGGGCGTGTACTCCCGTCCAGTCAGCTCCTTTGCCACCTCTATATCGCTTTGACCACACAGATTAAAGACTGGCTGGTAGTCTGAAACCTTAGGCCTACAAGCCATGCCATGTGTCACGGGGTCAAAAGCACAGAAGTCCACTCATGTTGCAGCGTGATGTGCATCATCCTCGCCATGCGTAACACAGTTACAAATTGCAGCCCAACAGCCATAGACTATGACAGTAGTATTGATCAACATAGTGCTTGAGCTAGCACATGCATAGACACCAGGCTTGAATGCAGTTTGATAGCAGAAAGCATTGATCGACACAAGGGTGGGGATGCAGCAGCCTGCAGGGTGAGCACTTACAAAAGGCCCTTCAGATCTGGAGACACCAGCTCCACAATTATTGGAAAGCGGCAAATGGGAGACTGGATGACCTGCATGACATCATCCGTAATGAAATGATTGGTCTAAAGCATTAGACCCTCAATCTTGTGCATAATGACAATCTCACATCTTGTGCTGCACTGGGCATGCAAGTCAGCCTCTGCATATGCGGTAAGACAAGCTTGCTGAGTGTCCAGTGTGCATGCCACTGCTAGGATCTGCTGATGGAGTCAGTACATAGTGGGCTGGACAAATGGAAGACCACATCTGCTGGCAGACCAGGTGTGCCACACAACAGGGCGATACCTTGTGGACCTTGACACGCACTTCAGTGAATAGTTGCATAGCTTCATGAACCTCCTGAACCCAATACTCTTCCTGGATGGGAACTAGTCTGCACCCAGAAACTCACACTTGTTTTCTGCAAGATCAGGGACATCAGGTGCAGGAGCATGCTGCGGTAAGACACCATAAGAGGTAAGCTTCTGGATAGCAGCCTACGCTTTACCATGAACCAAAGGTATGAGAAACCTGAACTTCAATCCAGTGAGAGCGCACATGCCAGCCAGAAACACACATGATGGCACAATTTGACGCAGGCAGCCACAACTTGACACACATTGCAGACATCGTGCAACTGAGTGGACTTTGGCATTCAGAGATGAAAGATCAAACGGCATAGTTGGGGATGTCATCTCCTGACAGACTTACGCATCATAGTCTGCGCCAATGTCAATCTGGGCACCATGGTACAGCATGCATCGGGATATTGTTCCTGTCAGCTCTTGCCCTTCCTGCAAGTCAGTACTTGCCAGCTGCAAAGCACCATCAAATGGTCAGCACTGTCTGACAGTTCTGGGACCCTGCAAACTGTGCAGCGTGACTGTCTGCTTGATCTGGGCTGCAACATGCTGTTATCAGAGAAGGTGCAGAGATGACTTACTCGACCCTCTCCAAAGTGCTCAGCAGAGGCATCCGCATTTGGTATGATTGTTGCTTTTCTCAGCTTTTTCTTCTCTTGGTTCCAGCCCCCTGTTGCACACAGTGCGCTGTCAATTAGAAGGTGGACTGGCGCAAACTTGCAAGCAAGATGTGAAATGTATGCATGGAATGAGCACATACCAGGAGGTTCAGTGAACCAGTACTCAGTGTCAACTGGATCAATGTCCTCTGAAAACAAGGCGTCCTCATATGTCAAATCTACCCTTCTTTCCAGTGGGCCTAATTCTGGCTGAGGGATCTGCAGCTGATCTAGCTCAATGATGTCGGGGTCGTATTTTCCCCACAGCTCTGGGTCTCTCATTTCTTCACCAGTGTTTGTGACTTTGCAAGGAGGAACCGGACGCGACCCTGAAGCAGGATTTTGGCTTATGCATGCCTGGCACTGTTTCCTTTTTTTGACGTATCAGAGGCTCTGCCGTCTGGAACATCAACAGAAAGTGTCACCTTGAGTATGCCTGCGGCCAGATGGCCCACAATACTCCTCACGAGGGCCAGGTCTGCAACCCTTGACAAGTCTAGAGCGTGGCTGAAAGGGTACATCGGGTCTGCTGCAGCTTGCAGCGTCTGCTGGACCAACACACGCTCTGTCCATTGATACAACCACTGCTTTGCTGCCACAGAGAACGCGCAGCTTGCGAAGGGATGTGATCGAGTCAAAGTCAGCAGGTACTAATGCCTAATTGCCGCCGCAGAGGCAGCTGCGGTACCAAATTGTCGCTCCTGCTTGAGTAAGCGCGGTGTTGCACCCTTGCACAAGACATTATGAAACTGGAGCAACTGATGCCCAGGTCCCGGCATTCCAAAGATGAAATGAAAGGCAAAGAGAGACGAGGTGTTCACTCATCAGACGCCGCAAGCAGTCTTATCGGCAGGGATGACGATAGTTTCTTGGATCTTGAGGCTGACAGAGAACTGATGGAAGGTATTGAAGGTCCTCACGTAGCAGAGAAGAAGGTGGACCAGAATTTCAACAACAAGTTTGATGATGATTTCGATGAAGACGATATGAAGCTGTCCTGAGTGCTTATGTTCAGAGTGTATCAGCTTTGGCAAGCACGTAGGCCGCTGCTGTTGCACAAGGCACTGCTTGCATCACAGCACCTGCACAAGTGCTGCTGCTGCAAAGTTCGGCAATATTTCCTGTCCACAGTGTGCCATTGCACTTGAGCTTCTTGTATCTTCTCACAGAGCTTTTATATACATCTGAGCACTTTTGTCAGAAAATGTACCGTAACTGACTCATCCCACACCTTTTGCCTTCACAAACTTTTCCCCCCTGTTGGAGAAGCTTGTGTCATTTTCTGATGGAACCATACATTCCTGTCAATTGGTCTCGGCTGGCTGCTGCATCCTGGTCTTGCTGACCATGTAACCCTCATTTACTACTCTAGTAGATGAATCCAGTGGTTTACAAGCCTTGCTGCGTGTTCACATGTCTGATCTGGTTGCCATGCAGGTCACAAAGGGCCACTGTACAGTAGGACAGTTGTGCCAGCAGCATGATGAGGCACCAGCTGTGACAGGGCCAATAGTGTTGGTGTTCAACATACAGTTCTTGTCATGATGCCAGACTTGTAGCCCCACCAGCTGCGGCTGCTGTATATGTACATGTTTGTGCACAGCAGGTGCCTGGCCGTGGTGCCAAGCCAGACTGGACACACCTTGATGGGCTGTATATAGATGCTAGCTACTATAGGTCGCATTTGCTCACTAAGGCTAAGATTGTTGGGCTTTTGCTGTTATGTGCCATTTGACCACTTGCACTCCAGACTTTACTAGCAATTCTGGGCAAATCCAAACCCCACGAGTAATTTTGAAGAAAACCAATGCAATGCAGAGCAGATGTGGCCTGCCTGCACGGTGTACATGTAGCATGTCGCAGCAGGTATGTATTTGCCTACCTGACCACTGACTTCAGGGTTATCCTGTGATTTGTCAGGGTTGTCAAGCAGTAGGGTTTGGGTGTAGCCTAACCCAACAGAGGCCTTCATGTATGCAATGTTTATAAAAATTCAACAAGTGATCTAGGCCTGATCCATAGATGATCTAGGCCTGAAGCTACAGTAGCCTAGAGCAGACGCTACAGAATCTGGCCCAGAACTCTACAGGCATCACCTCAAGGACTATTTGCATTATGTCACAGTTTCCTTGATAGATTGGATCTCAGATACACGTTCCCAAGGATACACTAATTTGCAGAGCTTGGTAAAATGCCTGGATCATAGAGGTATTGCATCAGATACAGTATGCAGTCAAGCAAGGTTGTGTTAGGCTGCGCGATGCATTGAGATGCATCTCGGAGGCTATATTTGCAGTCATGGAGAGCAGACCCGCTGACTGACAAGCTGCTGAGTCAACAAACATGGCGTATGTTGCTGACTATTAGGGCGAGGCTGACAGTCCCGACGGCCGGCCACGAGCGCAAGCACAACGCATGTAGAGCTGAGATTGGAGGTTGTGTCAGTGGTTTTACCTATATCAGCAGAGTAAAAAGCCCTCAGAATGTGTGTCGAGGCTCTTTCGAAGAGTGCAATCAGGCACAGGCAGGTACTTGTCCACAGAACCAGGCACAAGGCAGACAGGCTCGTGAACGGCGCGCTGAAGCTGCTCTTGCTGGCTGTCTGTATGTGCTTGAGTCCTCAGTCTGTGTGTGAATAGTGAAGGAGCCGCCTGTAACTTGACTACCACAGAAAGGTCGCATTGCAATGGGGCGAACCCCGTAACGCCTAGGGCAATAGTGGCAAGTCCCAAAAGCAAGTAGTCACGCATGTACATCAATGCAACACACAGCCTGCATCCCACAGTCATGTCACTTGTGTCTGCCTCGGCTATCAAATCAGAGAGAGGAACCAGGTAGCATGACTAACATTACAAAGGACCTGGTGTGAAACATATAGGCTGTATATGCAGTGCAAACTGCGCATGTCAGCACAACATACAGAAACGTGCAAACTAAACAAATGAAACAAAGCAAGCAGAGATGTGAATAGGCATGCACCACCAGCTGGTTGCTGGTCAATGATGACCTCACCTCAGGCCCAAACAGGGCTCCAGACCACCCCCCCCTCCATGTCACAGTTTATGTAGTCTAATGCTGGCGTAACTATAATTTTTCTGTACACAGAATAGTTAGCTCTGCAGGACCTTGACAAAACCCTGTATTGTCTTAGAGAGAGAGAGATTACAACGCTTTAGCCGGCCAACAAGTCTGATCATATACCGACGTTCACGCTGCCTTGATCAAGGATTTCTGGCAAACTAGTGCTAATACAATACTTCCGACATGCAGATGAAACCCCTAAATGCCTGCCGACATATTTTGCAGTGACACTTTCATACGTACACACTGTTCCCGACGGTTTACCGAGCTTTGCTGAAGAGTGCAGTTTCGGGAATTGGTCATCGGATTCATACCACTAAGAAATAACTAGTGCTAGTGTACAAACCATGACAGATATACTTAGATATTTGATGGCGTTTCAATTTAGATTACATGAAGTGACCTAAAGCAGAGCAACTGAAAGCAGAAGTGGACTTGACGCCAGGTAACTCTTCTATCTTTGTCAACTTTCTGAAGTGACAGTGTGTGTCCGCCACTAATTCCGTGACGCTGATGTTACTCGCATCTCATAGGTGACTTGACAAGTGCTCACTCACTTGACCTCGCGTCAACTTCAGTTCTTCGATCTTGCAGCGCTGTAAACCGTTAGAGAGACTGTCACGGCGCTCAACAGGTACATTTTGCCCGTGTGCGTACTCGGCAGCGACACTCACGGCCCTTGGCCGCAACTGTCGCTGCGGTCGTATTTGTACCCTTTTCGAGCGATCAGGTCACCAAATTTGGAGGCGGCATTCGGTTGCCTGAAAGGCAGTATAACAATGTTCTTGATTCCTGCATAATTCTTTTGCAGTTCAGCACCCCTCCAGGAACGATGGCCACTTTTTTCAACAAGAACAAGGTGAGCTTAGGTGGAAACGTTGTGTTCGATTCTTTTAGGCCGCCAACTGCAGCTGGAGTTTGACGTTTGTGCAATGCAGTCAAGCAGTGTATGCTGGCTCAGTCAATGTTGAGCCAGACACGAGACAGAGTCTCAGCAAGTGTTGCTACTTGCAGCTCACCGATAAGATGGTAGAGAAAATTGGAGTGCAGCGAACTCCTGCTGCAAATCCTGAGATGTACAAATCAGATGACTACTCTGCACACTTGAAGGGCGAGAACAGGACAATGCAACAAAGGGAGCGTGATGAAGCTGGTGAGCTGCCTAGGTTCACTCACTGAAATCATGTAGTCCTTGGAAATCTTTTGTATGTGCTAATGAGGTGGAGTGTAGTCCTTTGATTAAATTGTGTGTTTGTGTAGAGGAGAAAGAGCACACAGAGAAGGGAGGTGACCCAGCTGTGCAAAGCGTGATGGGCTTCAAGGCCACTTGATTGTGTCTTTTGGTGTGTTTACCGGGATAGTAAAAGTATGGCTCAGGCCCTTCATGACCTGTTCAAAACTCATTGGCAGAGATTCAGCTCAGGGACCATCACCTTTCAGTGTACTACAAGTGCAGCTTGAGCTCGACGTGTGTACATCAATGTTTAGCATGTTCTGCTTGGTATCAGTATATGCTCAGGCAATGTATGACTTGCTTTGTCTTGTTGTATTTTCTAGCTGTACATCTTATTTGTGCAATGACCGTCACACATACTGTGCTGTTGTGCACACGTAGGCATGGCTTTTGCAATATTCAATTGTGGTTGTCATTTACATAACGTCATGCCCACCTATGAAACTGCAGCTGAGGTCCTGGCAGCAAGCACACAGCTGCGCTGCTTGCAGCAGTAAAACACAGCGTACGCTAGAGCAATCGCATAGCTAGCTATAATCGATCAGAGTGCTCGATGCCATTTGTCAGTTGGTAAAAAGACTCTGTCTGAATGTACAACTGTAGCCATTGCAATCGCAGTGACGTGAAAGAGTCGATCGAAACATCGCTACCAACCCTTTGAGCAGGGAAAGTTCTGTGGTGAAGGACGCTGTGAGCGTGAAGCCATGGGTGGCCACGGAGGACTAAATATACTGCCACAAAAGAGCTGGAATGGTATGTTTGGCATGTTACGGTTATGCCTCGGACTGCTGAGCGCATGAAGGTCAAACCTGAGCTGCATCTGTTGCTGCACAGCTTACAGCACACCTTGTCGTGCAGTGTATGGACGCGAAAATCGGTTGAAGGTTGTCAGAGATGAAGCCAAGTTTGAGGAGGAAAACAAGATCAAGCGTGAGAGGCATATACAGGTATGTCTAGGCCGGTGTGAGGGCAAAAAGAACGCTCGTCCTGCCGCCTGGCTGTCAGAATCCTCCCGTCCAGATTCCAATTTCAACTGCAGGCAGAGAGAGAAGCTAGGCGGGCTGCATTGCTGCAGAAGGCAAGGCAGAGGCAGGTGCTTACAGAATGCTTGTTGAGCTGCTGCTGCTGCATGAAATTGAGCAGGCAAAACAGGCAGATGCACACAGGCAACATACTTGACTGCATAGCAAAGAAAAAACTGCTTGCATGCTTGGTTTGAAACCACTGCTGTTACGGCTGCTGCTGTTTTGACTACAGTGTTTTGACTTTGTCTTTTCACAGCAGGCAGAGCACCAAGTAAGCGATGTGGTTCCCGCTGTCAGCGCACATGTGCATCAAGAAGCAACACAGCAGCTGCCAAAGGAGAAGCAGGAATGTGCAGGCACTCATGCTGTTCAACCAGTGCTATCAGAGGCGCAATTACGCACAAAACAACAAAGGCCAAATGCTGAAGCACATCAATTTTTGGCATGAAGATGAGCTGAAGATGGCACATCCTGAAGTCCAGGTCCCATCTCTCTTCCATGCAATACACAATGTTGCAGTGTTTCTGCTGTTGCATTTGACACATTATGTGGAGACTGCCTGTTCAGGCTCACTCATCAGCACATTGGTCTGCAACACTCACGCTATACTCTATACCCTTTATCATTCCAAAAATGGAACGTTGCACACAGACAATGTTACTACAAGCTGTTTGGCTGCCACACAGATCACTCTTGTGCCCCTCTGGGGCGCCCCTCTGCGGCAATCTCTACAACTAATCCACGATTCAGTTCATTGAGCACATTCATACAGGCTGAGAAGAAGATGGAGCAGAAGCGGCGCGGCAACAAGGATACTCAAACCAGTGATGCCAAGTTTGATGAGCAGTTCAAGCTAGGTCACCAAATGGGCTCGCAGGTGCACATCCCTTGATCAGATGCATTGGTGCATAGTCAGCATTGTCTTGCTTGCCATGCCTAATGTGCTGTCGCCTAACACATCCTGCAGCTGAGAATATCTCCCTAACATGGACACCAAGAAGCACATCATTCTGTATGTACTGAAACCCTGCAATGAACCTTGCTGTACTTATGCCAGAAGGGCACAGCAAGAGTACAGAGCTGCAGAGTATGCCTTTGATGGCTGCATGTCTGTGTACGTGCTTCATGATATTGATGTCACCTTGATGTCCTGCAGCCCTGGTACTCTCGCAAGGCATCATCACCGCCACCACCTGAGGCATGCCTTCCTGATGTTGGGCAAGGCATTGCCCTCACAGCTGGCACAGATCTTCTGTTGACAGACGCTGCTGTGAAGCAGCATTTGCATCACAAGCACAGAAAGAGTAGAAAGAAGAGTCGCCATGAAAAGGAGTCAAAAGTGAAAAGTGTAAATGAGTTGCGAGCTGAGAGGCAAGCCAGGGAACAAGCTGAAAGAACTCGACAGGACAGGCTTCTGCAAGCCCATAAAGGGTTTGCAAGGCCTAGGTGACTGTCTATGTACAGAATGATCTGGCTGAAGTAATTTGCTGACTGTTGTTCAACTGCTCTTTCCTGTATCATATGGTGAACCTCCACCCTGCCTTCTCCCTGGATCCCTCTGAAATGGCGCTGCAGCAACATTTGTGATGAAAATTTTGTTGAGACCTGAAGTCGTACGTGGTATGTGCTTACAGCGTCCCATATTTCCCCCTGATAGCTTTGAAGGCTGCAGTACTGACTAGCGGTAGTGCTCTTTGCCAGTTCAGAATGAACCAGTTTTTTCCCACGCACTTAGTTTTTTGGTACATGAACGCATTCAATGCAACTGCATGTGGTATTCCTATCGCAGTTCAAGAATCGCAGATCTGACAGGCAGGCTCACATCCACATGCAGCCTAGGCTTACACATTTGCTAGGTGCTGTCGATGTATTCAATAAGGCCAGCGGCTGCTAGGATCATCACATTGGTCACGATAAATTCGGTCATGAGCAGCAGGACTGGTGCGACTTGATCACTTGCAAAAGGTCAATACTGGCTGTGGGCATTTAGTGTGCCAGGCTATAATGATTCAATAATTTGTTAATATACTAATAACAAATGCAAGCAGCTCAAAGCACAGGCTCATAATCAAATCATTTCATCACCCTCAGGCAGCTAGCAAAGTCTGCGAGCTGCACAACCTGAGGACTGAGACAAAGCAAAAGCATTTCAGATTTCAACAAAGCAGATGCGAATAATCATCCTGCCTTGCATGACGCATTCTAAATACAATCTCAGCAATACTCATCATACACATACCAGTGACTGTAGTTGCTCAATTACGCTGCAAAGCACACTGTGAGCAGCGTCACAGCTTGCTAGCTTCTTCAGACATCTCAATTTCTTGCTTGTCAAAAACCTCAGGTGCAGGGTCTTGCCACTCGTCATTGCTAGTGTCAAAGCCATCACCCAATGTGATCCTGGTGTCCTCATACTCTGGTGCTTTAGATTCAACACTGGTCACAAAGGCTGTTGTGTCATCAGGACCGGGTCCGGTCGATTTGCTTTTTGACGAGCTGACAGTGACAACACCGCCAGCCAGTAAGAGGGTACCAGTGATACCACTCCACTTTTCTGTCTCTCCAAGGAAGGCTATTCCCCATATATGAGCCCACAAAACCTGCAGCACAATTGCACAGCTGCAGGCTGCAAAGCTGCAACTGCACCAAGCAGACAGCAAAGCAATGTGTCAAATGAATGGCACACAGGCGGCAAGTTCTTGTACATGTGTCTCAGTCAACAACCAGAGTGCATTGCAAATGATGGAAGCACTTTGGAAGGAAAATGATCTTGATGATAGGATGCCTCATATAGTAAAGCAGTGTCTGGCGGTTTGGAATTGAACAGCAAGGGTAAGTGAATGCACCGGCTATAACAAGAACTGTGATGTCTACTGTTCATCGACAACGAGTAAAATGACAGTCGTAGATATCGCTGCAGCCTATGCAGCGCATGGCACCTGCCTGCTTGCACAGCTTTCAGGACAACAGCTTTCCGCGGACCTGGGTATAGTTGACTGCTGAGGCCTTAGAAGCTACTTCAAGCTGGAAGCCCCTGTTCAGGCAGACTTGATTCACACAGCTGCAGGCTGCAATGGCCAATAGGGGTACCCATTCCTTGAAGGTGGGTAGAACAGGGGGGCTGGGGTACCCCAAGGACAGGGGCAGGATGGCGCCCACCACTGCCAGGGAATGAAACCAGAGGGCAACTGTCAGTGATGCCTCACTCCTGCAAGCAAGGTGTAGAGTAACACACTGACTGACTAGCTGACTTGCCTGCTCTGTCACTGGGGATTACCAGGTGATCCAACATTTGAAGTGGTGCAGCTAAAAGAACACCAAGGACTTTACTACATGACCACAGCTGTTGAACAAAAATGTTGAGGAGGCAGGTGACTACAGCTGATGACTACAGCAATCTGTGGCACTGTCACCCAGGCTTGCACAATGACAGAAGTGCATGACATCATGACATGTGGTGCCGTTCTCAGTAGGATACACAATGATGTTGGTGATCAGATATATGCAGCTCTACAGCGCATGCATTTTGTGCTGATGTGTTCTGGAGAAGGGTATTTGGGGCTTACTGCTTGATAGCTCTGACTGCGACCATTGCAGCTGCAGCACTGAATGCAGACCCAAACGCAGATGCCACACCTGCAAAGAAGGTGCACGTCACACACTTCAGCAAACAAGCTGGCATGAACATACAAATCCTTACGCAAGAACCCAACTATAAAGCTGCATTTATACTGTGATGTGAGCTACACTTTCACTCCCACACACACACACATATGCACGCATGCACAGAACAGAAAACTAGCAGGAACATACACACTTTTATGCAAGAACCCAACTATGAAGCTGCAGTCAAACTGTGACAAGCGCTACACACGCACACCCACAGCCACAGCCACACCCACAGCCACACACGTATGCATGCACGCACACAGGGACCAAACAGGCCTTGATGCAACAAGCACACAAGCAGACCCTGAGACACAAATAGCAGGTGTCAAGGCGTCATCAGAAGCAAGCATGCAGTAGCATGTTGTGTAGCTTGAGGTGAGGCATGTGCTGCAGGCGCTTTGCAGAAGTATCGTTCAGGCAATCTGAACTCTATGACATGCAACAATTACACTCTCAGATCATGCATGAACAAGACTCAAAAGTGAAGCCACCATCGTCTGTGCTGATCCTGTACTGCAACAGCTATGCTCATCATTGCAGCCACTCAGGTGAGGCATGCTGCTGTTGCCATAGTTGTGTCGGTGACATACCTAACCAATGTTGCACATCATACTGCACAGTGCCGCCAAACAAAAAAGGCGGTCTGGCAATGAAGGCGACGCCAAGCAAGCTGATGCCACAGCCTGCAGCTGACAACCAAGTGGCCGCTTCCCCGTGCACCAGCCAAGCCATGACTACTGTGATGGCAGGGTAGATGAAATACAGTGTCATCTGCATGTCATGAAAAAGCATTGGGCTGACAACATCGGACTGTCAAGAATGATGTGTATCGCAAGATCAGCCAGACAGAATGATGCAAGAGTTTGAAATCTTGACTGTAAGGCTCATTTAGCACCAACAAGAGCTTCAGCAGAGCTGTAAACCACTTCAGACCTAGCTTGAATGGCATGCACTAGCATCAGAGGACTATGGTTGATCATGACTCATTCCAGCAATTGCACTGCGAACCGAGTGCCTGCCCATAACGATTTGACTCATACACACATGAGGTGACACCGCTTTTCTTGTGCATTGCATATCCATTATCAATGCCAGGCCTTACCAAACATGAGCAGTATGCCAAGGACAATTAGGCTTACGACAAGCCATGATGTTGTGAAAGCCATAACATGACAGAGATGGCAGCTGAGTAAGGATGCACTGTAGCATCCACCTGAGTGAGATGAAGGCGCTCACCGCCTCGCTGAGCATGAGCCTCTCAAAGGCCTCATAATACAGTGCCATCGCTATTGCTCCCATGATTCCTCTAAGAGCTAATATGGGGTATCGTTTCCTGCTCCCATATAAGGGTGTTATGTGCTGTGCCCTACCCAGTGCATCTGTGACAGCCCAGCTGATTGTGCTGCGCACCATCTGCAGCAAACATGACAAGCCCTCAAGGTGAGGACGTAAATCAACAGCAGGGAGCACTGCAATTTTGATCAGTGAAGAGACATACCACGATTTCAAAAACTGGGATACGGCCATCTAGGATTTTGATACACAACGCTCCGATACTTGAGCATAGGGATGCCACCGCTATACATGCAAGCCCCGAATCCCACACCAGTCTGCAGGGACAAGCTTTGTCAACGCTGTCGGGCGTTGCTTGAAACACCAATCGTCCGGCCGAGAGAAGCTCACAAGAACGCCTTTTGCCACACGCTTTCAGATGTTGATGCCGGACCGGTGACATCCTCGTCTTCGCTGGTTCTATAACCCGGCTGTTGCCCTATCAAGGGCTCCTGATCTTCGTTCTGCTGTTGTAGCTGCTGGGTCGATGCGGCATCGGTGCCCTCAGGCAAAGTGCTCATGCCAACCGACTTAGGACGCCAGAACACGAATATAAGCAAAGCCGCTGAGCAACAAAACCTGCTTCGAGACACTGCAGGTTCGTTCTCTCTCGGAAAATAACAAATTGGGCTTCAGCTAGCGCTACTGACGAGTACGAGCCAATCACATATAATGTTGAGTTTGCGCACGCGCTGCCTGCGAAGTGTCAGGATTTCTTGTTCGGAGCAGCTTGCTTTGGCTCGTGGCCAAGATGACGGAAGTGAGGAAGCTGACGCAACTTCGCTCACACATACAGACAGCTTCGATCACACGCACAGACATCTGCTTGCTCGCAATGCTGTCACAGGAAGCATGAAAGTCAATTTAGCATGGGATACAATGAACACTCTGGTGTTTGCTCATGTCCACTGTACACGTCTAGGTCTTGCTGCAGCCTATCTTGTCAGGTTCATTTATATCAGGTCAAATTTGGACCATGCTCAGTTGTGCATGTGTGTTTTCAGCAGGAGGAAATCATAATTTTGGAAAAATTTCTCGATTTATGCGTGTCATCTCTGCGCGAGGGCCATGCTAGTCTTCTCTGTATCGTTCCAATTGTAACAGATGTAACCGAAGTTAAGTGAAGGCATGCAAAATCATGTGATAAATGCCAGACTCTACAGGTGACAGCAAATGTTTAGGACAGTGCAAATTATGCCTTGCGTCCACCACGCTGAGCCTTCGTCCAGACGCTCACTGTATCCCTATCAAGCTTGCTCACTGCTACAAAGTCCAGCTCTCGCAGAGTTGGCATGCAGCTGAGAACCTGCAGCCTGCAAAGCCCCATGTGATTATACATGCATATCTGCTGCATCAGTGTGACCTGTCCGACACATACAGCATAACTCCAATGGTCAAGCACCGCAACTATGTCATGACACACCGCAAGTTTGCAAACATCGCGTGCCCAGAACGTACATTGAACACAAGACGGCAGTGCGTACTTGTAATGTGGCTGCGCAGCAATGGGGTTGCCATGCAGTGTCAGTTTCTGCAAACCAGAAAGCTTGCCAAGCTTCTTCACATCACTCAGTTTAGTGATCTGATTGGCATGCAGATACAGCATCTGCAGCTTGGGAAAGCGCGTCAGCTCATCCTGGATGTTTGTCAGGTTGCACTGTGACAGATCCAGCCATCGCAGCTCAGCCTGCAAGTAGGTAGATAGGATACAGAAGTGGTAGATAGGGTACTGAAAGCTGCATGTTTGCATCTATGTGCATTTCCCAAGTTTGCTTGGAGAATCCACACAAGACTCAAAAGAGGCATGTCCACAAAAAGCTGCAGGGACGTACAGGCTCGTCCAATACTGCTGCAGCTGCTTCCTGAAGACCTGCCAAACTTGTCAAAGGATTGTTGGCCAGCTTGATGGCCTGGCTATTGAGCTCGAACTGCAAAGGTGTGAGTGCTGCAGCTGTCTGCAATGGCTGCATGGGCTTTGCACTGGCTTCTGCATTGGCTGTTGGCTTGATGACAGGAGCAACTGCTGTTGAAGGCTTGTTGAGCTGAGGTAATGCAGCATGACCCTTGATGAAGCCATTCACAGGGTTGAGTTCGCTCAGATCTGCACATATAGCCATTCTGCTGAGCTGCACGCATGTGACCAAGATTGGGGCGTCAGTTTCTTTTGTTGCATGCGCGGAATCAGAGCCTACTCTTGAGGCTGCCAATGTCCATAAAGCAATAGTCGAGAGGTGGTCCTGCAGGAAGCTTGGCTTGCTTTTTAGGGCTTGTCGAAACTGCTTTGACCGCCGGCATGCCGACTTGCGGGCTGAGTACGCGACAGTGATGACCTGCTGCAGGCTTCCAAGTGCAGCGTCACGAAGTGATAGAGTTCACCACAAGAGAAAGCACGTATGAGGGAGACGAGAAGTCTGAAGTCGAGTGAATCTGAGTTGAATCTGAGTGATCGGTAATCTGATCAGTGAGAGTCAGATCAAACGTTTTGTGGCATGCAGGCTGATATCAACCAGTACATTGTTGGGACGATGTGACACCAGTCATCTAGTAAGTCAAACTTCCGACATCACCAGAATTTCACTAATTGGTAGGAGCACAGCTAATGCATTGTCATGGGTTTGACAGCTGGCAAGCATGTTAACAATGATTCACACTTGCACTGTTACACCAATTATGATGGATGTACTTGAATCTTCATCCTTTCTCTCATGCTGATCAGCAACTTGTGGCAAGAGCAAAATTATACATGATGCGTGCAACTTGCAAATGTCCTGGCCGGAGTGGGAAGATATTAGCAAGCTGTGAGTGAATTGCTGTATGTCACCTGAAACCTTGCATTTCAGAACGCTGAGACTGAAGCTGCAGCAAGTCAATATGCCATTGAAACCAGGTGCTGTATGCAGTTGTGCAGCAACAAGGCAGTAAGCTGTTCTGGTTCAGTGACTACCTGTAGCTACAGCCTTGTTGCTGATCAAAACACATAAATCACGAACAAGACAAGGCAGCAAGCCTTTGCTACCCCTTGTGTAAACAGCCACTGCTTCCTGCTTTGCTGAGAAAAGTAGATACTAGGCAAGACAGCTGGCATGTTTTGCCAGAAGGTTTGACCTTCACAGGGTATTGCTTCCTATGAATCTTGCCTGCTGGGCAGCCTCGAACCTGACTGTTGGC